>Ga0315295_10004358_pt1 | contig 12068 bp, 9 predicted proteins | sample YL17G14_0_MG_FD_204453 | JGI IMG/M metagenome (GOLD analysis project Ga0315295, IMG submission 204453) | Sediment microbial communities from Yellowstone Lake, YNP, Wyoming, USA - YL17G14_0 | ecosystem: Environmental > Aquatic > Freshwater > Lake > Sediment | place: USA: Wyoming | collected... | reverse complement strand
CCAGGAGGCCGAACGGGGAAGCGCCGTCGACGAGGCGATCGACTCCCTCCTCGCGACCATGGCCTGCCACGCCGCGGTGCGCGCCAACCAGGACCTGGGGCGCGAGGAGGTGCGTGCGCTCCTCGACGGGCTCGACGCCATCGACTTCAAGGCCCGCTGTCCGCACGGGCGACCGGTCGTGGTGGAGCTTCCTCTCGCCGAGCTGGAGAAGAAGGTGGGGAGACGGTGAGAAGAGTGGGCGGGCTTCCGGCCGGATGCCTGGTGTCGTACGAGATGACCGACCGGAAGCCCCCTCCCGTCTTTCGAAGCGCCGACAGGCCGCCATAGGGTTGCGGGGGGGGGAGATCCCTCGGCGACCCGTGACGCTCCGAACGTGCAAGTAGCAAGGGAGGGGCCAGCGAGGACTGCGCTCCAAGCCGTCAGAATCAGGGGCTGTCGGAATTGCCGACCCCGGTCGGTTGCCTGGGCCGCTTTCATTCATGAATCTTCACATTTCAATATTGAAACGCTGGACGGCTCCACCGAGCTAGTGGCAGATTGCGCGGAGTGCCCCCACGCGACCCCAGGCTCCGGCCCTACAGGATGGCCGCCTGGGTGGTCTATTTCCTGGCCATCGCGATCGCCGTCGGCTTCCTCGTCGCGAGCGTCGTCAGGACGCTGCGCGGACGCGGGCGACGAGCGCCGCCGGTGGCGACCAGCGCGCTCCCGACGCGCGCCACGCTCCGGGTGTGCATGGACGACCTCGACGCGCTCTACCTGGAGCAGAACCAGCGTGCCTGGGCCGTGGGATCCCAGTTCGAGGGGACCTCTCCGCTGGCATCCTGGCGGGACTGGTCGCCGCGATGGGAGGAGAGGGTCGGAGACCTCTCCGACCGGTGTCGACTCGACGTGACCAAGGGGGAGTGGGCAGAGGAGCGGGCGGACATGGCCGCGGCCCGCGACGCCATGCTGGCCCTGCACCGGGCCTACACCGCCCAGGTGAATCGCTTCGCCGACGAGCAGGGCGATCTGGCTCGAGCGGCCGCCGAGGCCCTTCGCAACGCCCGCGAGGCGGCCCGCAGCACCCGCTGAGCGGTCGTCAGGGACCGCATCCGCCGGTGGCGCTCGGCTGGAAGGTCCACCGGAAGACCTGCACCTCGTATCCCGCCGCGGCGGTCCGGTTCGGCAGCGATCCCGGCGGCCCGGCGACGCCGACCGGCAGGAAGCCGTTCGAGACGGTCAGCTCGACCACGTGGACGCGCTCGGTGGGCCTGTCGAAGTCCCAGGGCGTGAAGGGAAAGCTGCTGGGGTAGCGCAGGTACTGGGTGGGATCCGCCGGCGGCGGAAGCGTCTGGATCTGGAGGGGCGTCCGGAGCGGCTGGCTGTCCGGGTCGTAGTCCACGAACCAGCGAACCTCGACCGGCTCCTCGCTGTTCTCGTCGATCAGGGTGGCCGAGACGTCGAAGTGGGAACCCACCGGGCACGAGGCGATCGGCCCGTAGTCGGTCAGGGCCAGGCCAGGATGTGCACTGTCCGAGAGCACGCGGGGGGGCGTGATGGGCAGGCCGCCGTCGATGGAGCCCACGCCCGGCAGGGGCTGGGGGATCGGGCAACCCCCCAGGATCGCGCCGGCGACGAATGCCGCGGCCAGGACCGCGCCGATGCGGAGGGTGGGGCGGGTCATGTCTCTCCTTGAAACGTTCCGTCACCGGGAGCCGGAGCCCCGCCGCGCCGGTCGGCTTCCAGCTTCTCCAGGTGGCGGAAGATGGTGCGTGGATCCACGTCCAGCTCCTTGGCCGTCTTGGTGCGGTTGCCGCCGTTCCTTTCCAGCACCTCGCTGATGTAGCGCTTGCGGAACTCCTCGATGGCCTGGGAGAGCGCCATGGCGGGCTCGAGCTCTTCCCTCCCGAGATCGAGGTCGTCCGCCGTGACCAGCGGGCCGTCGGCCAGCACCGCGGCCTTCTTCACGCGGTTGTCCAGCTCGCGGACGTTTCCGGGCCAGCGATACTTCCGGATGGCGGCCACGGCCCCGGGCGCGAAGCCCCGGGCGCGCGAGTCGAACTCGACCACATCGCGCTGCAGGAACCACCGGGCCAGCACGACCACGTCATCGCCCCGCTCGCGGAGCGGCGGAAGCCCGATGGCGACCACGTTGAGCCGGTAGTAGAGATCCTCGCGGAAACGCCCGCTGCGTACGTCCTCCTCCAGGTTCCGGTTGGTCGCCGCCAGCACCCGGATGTCGACGGGCTCGGGTCGCGCCTCGCCGACGCGCTGCACCGCACGCTCCTGGATGGCCCGCAGGAGCTTCACCTGAAGCGACGGGGGCATCTCGCCGATCTCGTCGAGGAAGAGGGTCCCCCCGGCGGCGGCCTGGAACCGTCCCGGGCGCGAGGCCACGGCCCCGGTGAAGGCACCCTTCACGTGGCCGAAGAGCTCGCTCTCCAGCAGCCCCTCGGGAATGGCCGAGCAGTTGACCGCCACGAAGGGGCCGCCCGACCGAGGCGATCGCCGGTGGATCTCGCGGGCCACGAGCTCCTTGCCCGTGCCAGTCTCCCCCTGGATGAGCACGGTGACGTCGGTGGGGGCCACCTTCTCGATGCGCCGGTAGACCTCCCGCATGCTCGGGCCGGATCCCACCATCTCGCCGTAGCGGCGGTTCTCGACCGCCTCGCGAAGCTCCTCGTTCTCGCGTCGCAGGTCCCGGAGCAGGAGCGCGTTCTGGAGCAGGAGAGAAGCCTGGGAGGCGAAGACCGTGAGGGTCTCCAGCGAGCGGGTGTCGAAGAGGTTCCTGACGCTGTCGTTTCCGAGGTAGATGACCCCGAAGACCTCCCCCCGCGCGGTGAGCGGCGCGCACATCACCGACTGCAACCTGAGATTCACGACCGAGGCCGAGCTGGACCACTCGGCGTCGTGCAGGGCGTCGGCGACGACCAGCGGCCGGCGGGTCTGCAAGACCTTCTGGATGATGGAGTCCGAGACCCGGGAGACGGCGTCCTCGACGTGGCCGGGCACGAGGTTCCGGGCGGCCCGGACCAGGGACTGGTCGTCGGCCAGCTCGATGACGAAGCCCTTGTCGGCCCGGGTGACCTCCAGCAAGGCGTCGAGGAGCGCATCGAGCAGGGATTCCAGCGTTCCGGCCTCGAGCAGCTGCCGCGAGAAGCGGACCAGTGGATCTTCCCGGCCGGAGCCCTCGACCGCCAGGGCCACGGTCGGCGCGGTGGGAGAGAAGACGATCTGCTGGGAGCAGGCGCGGATCACGTCGCCCGGCGCCAGCCTGCAGGTGCTCTGCCGGCGCCCGTTCACGGTCAGTTCAACCCCGGCGTGGGCCGAGACGGTGTACGCCTCGCCGTCGGCGAGCACGTGGAGCGCGATGGGCGGGAACCTCGGATCGTCGATGCGGAGGTCGCTGGCCGGGTCGCGGCCGACGGTGGTGATCCGGCGCGTGAGCGGGAGCACCCGCCGGTCGCCGCCCTCTCCCTGGATCACCAGCTCGGCCATGCGCGGTCCCCTAGAAATCCCACGAGAGCTTGATGGCGGCCTTCGAGGGCGTGATCTCGGTCTCGATGCGCGGAACGTAGTGGATGAGCGAATCGGCGACGCCGTACGCGTAGACGCCCCAGAACAGGCCGGCGGACACGTACTTCACGACGTCGATGCTCTGGAGCAGCGCCCGGTCGGAGTCGGGGATGGGCGGATTGCTGCAGTTCGTCGGCGTGGACACCGAGCAGCGCCGGGAGGAGTCCTGGGCGATGGCGTTGTGGGCGAAGATGGCGCCCAGGTTCACCGCGCCCAGGACCACCTGGGACACGGCGATGATGATGCCCTTCGTGGTGTCGCCGTTCTGGAACTGGCCGACGCCGAAGGGAAGGAAGTTGAGCATGTAGATGTGCTCCTGGACGACCAGGATCTTGGAAGGAGGGCCGGACCGGATCTGCTCCTCGGCGAGCAGCCTCCGACGGGCCTCGTCCGCCAGCCGTTCCTGCTCCTTCAGCTGCTTCTTCCGTTCCCGCAGCGGAGCCAGCTCGGGCTCGGCCTGGACGCGGACGCCGTCGAAGAACTCCACCACGGGAGGCGGGACGAGGAAGGGGTCGAGCGTCTGGTCCGGGTCGATGGAGAGCAGCTGCACGAAGGCCTCGCGAGCGGCGCGCTTGTCCCCGAGCTGGTACTCCGCCAGCCCCAGGATCCGCCAGGCCTCGATGGCCACCGGCTCCGGAAGGTCCGGGCTCCGCGACAGCATCTCCCGGATCGCCCCCGCGGCGTCGGCGTAGGCACCGAACTCGTAGCGGTCGCGGGCCCGCTTCACGTCGGCGTCGGGCGTGGCCAGGGCCAGCGCGATGAGCAGCGCGATCATCGAGGCGCGTCCTCCGTCTGCACGGCAGGGACGGTGATGTCCTGGCCGGCGCGGATGCGAACCACGGCGCTCGCGAAGGGGCGCCCGGGGGGCTCGAGCCGCAGGTCCCCCTCGCCCTCGTAGGGGCTGGAAGCGTCCGATGGCACCGGGACGCGGAAGGGCTCGCGCTGGGAGTCGCCGGCCGTCCCGAGGAGCTTGCCGTCGAGGAAGACGAGCGTGGCCGGGTCGCCGCTGACGCGAAGGCTGGCCGGGCGAGGGGTGAGGGGAACCTTCAGCTCCCCGCCGCCGCGGACCGCCGTGGCCGCGTCGACTTCCCGCTCGAAGGGTTCGCAGCAGGGGTGCTCGATGCGGAGCCGATGGCTGCCCGGCTGCAGGGAGAAGACCACCCGCTGCTGGCCGGATGCGACCTCGACCCCGTCGAGCCAGGCCCGCTGGGCGTAGGGACGGACGTGCACCGTGAAGGGGACGGCCACGGTGGCCAGGCGCGCCGGCGCCTGGCGCTGCGGCTCCGGCGAGGCCGCGGGCGGGGCGGGAGCGACCGGGCTCGCGTTGGCGGGGCCGGTCATGGGCGACGGGGCTGCGTCGGCGACCGGCGCCGTGCCTCGTTCGGCAGCTGCGACCGAGTCCGGGGCGTGCGCTGCCGGTCCCCTGGAGAGGTGGGCAACCGCGAGCGCGGCAAGGGCGAGAGCCAGGACGACGCCGAGAGCCGCCGCGGACCGGAGCAGACGGCGGCGGGTCCTGTCGCGCCGGGCCATGGCATCGAGGTGGCCGAGCACGGCGGGGTGCCGGGGGTCGAGCGCGAGGACCCCGTCGAACGCGTCGAGGGCGAGGGCCGTCTCCCCGCGGGCGAGGTGCGCCTCTCCTCGGCGGAGCCGGACCTGGATCAGGCGGGGTCGCAGCGCCGCGGCGGTGGCGGACGGGTCGGCCAGGAAGGCTGGCAGGGCCTCCTCCGGCCGATCGATGCCGTCGACGCGGAGCGCCGAGGCGAGCTGATCGCGCACCTCGGCGGCGCTGCGGGGACGGGCAGCCGGCTCGTGAGCCAGCGTGGCTCGGATGATGCGGGCCAGGGGCTCGCTCACCGCCGGGTTCACCCGGCGTGGGTCGAGGAAGTCGCCCGTGACCAGCCGCCGCAGCGTGGCGGTGGGGTTCGGGGCCTCGAAGGGGAACCGCCCGGTGCACAGCCAGTAGAGGATGGTGCCGAGGGAGAAGACGTCGGAGCGCTCGTCGGCCTCGGCCCCCTCGACGATCTCGGGCGCCATGTGGTTGGGGGAGCCGACCAGCGCACCGGTCATGGTCATCCGGTCGTCCTGGGACAGGATGCGCGCGATTCCGAAGTCGGCGAGCTTCACCGCCGAGCGCCCGCCCAGCTCCGCGATCATGACGTTCTCGGGCTTCAGGTCCCGGTGGATGACCCCCGCGGCGTGCGCGTGCGCGAGGGCATCGGCGAGCGCCATGCCCACCAGTGCCCCACACTCCGGGAGCGGGATGCCCGCCTCGTCGGCGAAGGCGCGAAGCGTTCGACCGTGGACGAACTCGGTGACCAGCCAGCTCTCCTCGGTGGCGTCGCCCGAGTAGTCGAAGATCTCCACGATGCCCGGGTGGGACAGGCGTGCCACGGCGCGGGCCTCGCGTGAGAACCGGGCCCGCGACTCGGGCTTGGTCGCGAGGTGCGGGTGCAGGATCTTGATCGCGACCTCCCGGTCGAGCGCGGTGTCCCGGCCCCGGTAGACGACCGACATTCCTCCGGTTCCCACCTGCTCGAGGAGTTCGTAGCGGTCGATCCGACGAATCAAGGCACTCCCCAGGGGAAGCGACACCCCGACCCGAAGGCGCGCGGAGCACTATGACATGGATGTCCGGGTGGAGCCACCGGGCGGCGGCCCCACCCGGTCTTCGTCAGGCCCGGACCTCGGGAGGCTTGGCACCACCGTCTGGCGGCGGGGCGGCGGGAGCCATCCGCCCCACCGGGTTCTCCTCCAGCGCCGCGCCCAGCACGTCGTCCATGTGGGTCGCGAAGACGAACTCCAGCTCCTTGCGAGCCTGCTCCGGGACGTCCACCAGGTCCTTCTCGTTGCGCGCCGGGAGGATGACCCGCTTGATGCCAGCCCGGTGCGCGGCGAGCACCTTCTCCTTGATTCCGCCCACCGGGAGGACGAGCCCCCGGAGGGTGGCCTCGCCGGTCATGGCCACGTCCGAGCGAACCCGGATGCCGGAGAGCAGGGAGACGAGGGCCGTCAGGATGGTGACGCCGGCGCTGGGACCGTCCTTGGGAATGGCTCCCGCCGGGAAGTGGATGTGGATGTCGGTCTTCTCGAGGAAGTTGGCGGCGATGCCGAGGTGGTCGGCCTTCGACCGGAGGTAGGAGAGGGCGGTCTGCGCCGACTCCTTCATCACGTCGCCCAGCTGACCGGTGAGCGTGAGCGTGCCCTTGCCGGCCATCCGCGTGGCCTCGATGAAGAGCAGGTCGCCGCCGGCCGCCGTCCAGGCGAGCCCGGTGGCGACGCCGGCGATCTCGGTCCGTTCCGCCGTCTCGTTGTAGAACTTCTCGGGCCCGAGCATGTCGGCGAGGTCCTTCTCGTCGATCGCACGCTTGGCGCCCGGCGGGATCCTGCCGCTCGCCACCTCCACCGCGATGGCGCGGCAGACGTCGGCGATCCGGCGCTCCAGGTTCCGGACGCCGGCCTCCCGGGTATAGGCCATGATGATCTTGATGAGCGCCTTGTCGGAGAACTCGACGCTGTCCGGCGAGAGCCCGTGCTCCTTCAGCTGCTTGAGCACGAGGTGCTGCTGCGCGATGTGCACCTTCTCCTCGAAGGTGTACCCGGGCAGCTCGAGGATCTCCATGCGGTCCCGCAGCGCGCTGGGCACCGGGTCGAGCAGGTTCGCGGTGGCGATGAACATGACCTTCGAGAGGTCGAAGGGCACGTCGAGGTAGTGGTCCGAGAAGCTGAAGTTCTGCTCCGGGTCGAGCACCTCGAGCAGCGCCGCGCTGGGATCGCCCCGGAAATCGGCCCCGAGCTTGTCGATCTCGTCGAGCATCATGGTGGGGTTGTTGGCCCCGGCCTTCTTCATCGACAGGATGATGCGCCCCGGGAGCGCGCCCACGTAGGTGCGCCGATGGCCGCGGATCTCGGCCTCGTCACGCACGCCGCCGAGCGACAGGCGCACGAACTTTCGCCCCGTGGCCCGGGCGATCGACTGTCCCAGCGACGTCTTGCCCACGCCGGGCGGCCCGACGAAGCAGAGGATCGGGCCGCGCATGTCGTTCTTCAGCTTGCGGACCGCCAGGTACTCGAGGATGCGCTTCTTGATCTTCTCGAGGCCGTAGTGATCGGCGTCGAGGATCTGGCGCGCGTTCTCGATGTCGAGGTTGTCCTCGGTCTGCTTCGACCAGGGCAGGTCGGCGATCCAGTCGAGGTAGGTTCGCGCGACGGCGTGCTCGGAGCTTGCGGTGGGAATGCTCTTCAGGCGGTTGAGCTCCTTGATGGCGACCTTCTCGACATCGGGCGGCAGGCCGGCCTTCTTGAGCCGCTCGCCCAGCTCGTCGAGCTCCTCCTCCTCCTCGCCCAGCTCCCCGAGCTCCTCCTTGATGGCCTTGAGCTGCTGGCGCAGGTAGTACTCGCGTTGCGTCTTCGACATCTCGCCCTTCACGGCGCTGTCGATCTTGTTCGAGAGCTTGAGGATCTCGCGCTTGCGGTTGAGGAGCTCGAGGACGAGCTTCATCCTGGCCTTGAGGTCGACCGTCTCGAGGACCTGCTGCTTCTCCTCGATGGGCACGTCGACGTTGGCGGCGATGAGATCGGCGAGGTGACCCGGGTGGGTGATCGAGTCGACGAGCTCGGTGGCTGCCGTGGGCAGCTCGGGCATCAGCTCGATGACCTCGCGGGCCAGCTTCTTGAGATTGATGGCGAGGGCCTCGACCTCGACCTCGTCCACCGAGGTCCTGTCCTCGACCGGCTCGACGCGGGCCTTGAGGTAGGGGGCTTCCTGCACGAGGTCGAGGACCCGCACGCGCGCCAGGCCCTGGACCACGAGGGAGTAGTTGTCCTCGCCCATCTTGAGGAGCTTGACGATCCGGGCCACCGTCCCGACCGTGTAGAGGTCGGCGGCGCCCGGGTCCTCCTCCTCGGCGCGGCGCTGGGTCACGACCCCGATGACCTGCTCGTCCCGGACGGCGTCCTTGATGAGGGCGATGGTCTTCTGCCGACCCACAGCGAGGGGGAGCACCCCGCCCGGGAAGAACACCGAGTTTCGAAGGGGGAGGATGGGAAGGACCTGGGGGATGTCTTCCTTGTTGATCAGGGCCGGTGGACCCATGGCCGGCGCCACCTGCGCACCCGCGCCCTTCTTTTCCTTCTCCGACATGGCGTGCTCCTTCTCGAGTCCTTCGGAGACAGGCGGCTCCGGCGCTGCGAGGATACCAGATGGAAACCGACGTCCCGGCGAGTTCCTTCCTCTCGGGGCCGTGCATGTGGATCTAAGGCTGGAAACGGGTCGGTCAAGCCACGAGGCCAAGGTTTGACAGCGTCTCCCCGCGGTCGATAGCATCCGTCAACTTGCGCCTCGGCCACATCAGCGACCTCCACCTCTCGGACCGCGGACGCTATCCGCGCAACGGCTTCGCGCCGCGCGATTGCGACCGCCACTCCAACCGGCTCGCCCAGCGCGTTCTCGACCAGATGGAACATGCCGGGGTCGACCACCTCGTCGTGACCGGCGACCTGACGCTCTCGTCCGAGACCGCGGAGTTCGAGAGGGCGGCCAAGCTGCTGCGCCGCTGGGCAGATGCCGGCAAGCTGACCATCGTTCCCGGAAACCACGACGTGTGGACCGCCGAATCGGTGAAGACCTCCCGTTTCCTGAGGATGATCGGCCCCGACGGCCGTGGCATGCGCAGGCCCGCGGCCAGCTATCCCTTCGCGGCTCTCCCGGCGCCCGAGGTGGCCATCATCGCACTCGACAGCTCGAGGTGCGGGGACGAGCCCTTCGAGACCCCCGGCCAGATCGGCTCGGCGCAGCTTCAGGCCTGCAGGGAACTCGTCCGCCACCACCTGAAGGAGGGGCGGGCGGTCCTCATCGCCCTCCATCACCATCTCATGCTGCCCAGGGAGCGGGTGCCGTCCGATTCCCTCGTGGCCCACATGCCGCTCGCCGACGCCGACAAGCTGGTTCGCCTGGTCTCCGACGTGCGGGTCGCCGGCATCCTCCACGGCCACCGGCACTGCGCATTCCGCGTCGACATCCCCGGCGCGGCGGGCCCCACGCCGGTCCTGTGCGCCGGCTCGGCGAGCCGCGTGACCGACGAGCCGGTTCGCCGCGCCCGCGGCTACGTGTACGAGGTCGACCGGGGCGGGGTCCGTTCCGCGCAGGTCGTGCTCGCCAGCCCGGGCTGAGGCGGGCGGGGGCTCCGGAGAATGGCGAGCGCGGCGAAGGGGAAGGGGAAGGGCGCTCGGCGCGCGCCCGGCCCGGCCCTTCGGACCCTGGACGCACCCCTCGACGAGCTCACCCGCGATCGGCTCTCGGTCTTCCTCTACGTCGCGCTCCTTCCCGAGGAGACGCGCGCGCTCGTCAAGGAGCTCGGCGTCGGCGTGCCCGGCTTCCGCACCGAGGCGCTCGGCGACGTCGAGCGCTGCGACGTCGTCGCCGACGAGATCCGGGCCCATCCGCCGTCGGCGGGGCCCGTCCTCGCGGCCCTCGCCCGGGCCTTCGGGGCGCCGCCGCTCGCGCACCACGACCTCGGGGTCGACGGAGCCGACGACCTGCTTTCCGTCGGTGGCGGGGATGCGGCGCTGGCGCTCTCCCTCTGGCGCGTGCTCTCGGATCGAAGCCCGGAGGTCCGCGGTCGGGCGGCTCCGCTCCTGGACGAGCTCGCTGGCCACTACTTCGGGCCCCCGGAGGGCGCTGGAAGGGGAGGGACGAAGGAGGCTCCTGCGGAGGAGGATCCTTCCGCCCGGGCAGACCGGCTCGATTCGGCGCTCGCACAGGCCGAGAAGCGGCTCCGCGACGTGGAGGAGCGAGGCGAGGCGCGGGCGGAGGAGGTCCGCAGGCGCGCCGAGGAGCAGAGGGAGAAGCTGCAGGGCGCGCTCCGGGAGGCCCGGGCTCGCGAGTCGCAGGCGCTCGAGGAATCGGCCCGGGCGAGGGACGAGGCCGGGGAGGCGCGCCGGGACCTGGCTCGCGCCCGGGCCGAGGTCGAGTCGCTCCGCGCCTCCGACGCGTTCTCCGAGGCGCAGCGCGCCCGTGGCGAGGCCCGGGACCTGGCGGGGAAGGTCGGGTCGCTCGAGTCGCGAGTGGAGCGGCTCCGGGAACGGGAGCGGGAGCTCGAGACCGAGCTGGAGCGGGCGCGAGGTGCGCGGGCGGACCCGGCCGCCGAGCCGCGCGGCGAGCGGAGCCCGGAGGTCGCCGGCGAGACGGAGGTCAGCGAGGCCGAGACCTGGCTCTTCCCGGTCTACACGCGCGAGTTCTACGACTCGCTGGAAGGATGGGACCGGCGCGTCCAGCGAGCGGCCTTCAAGCAGGCCCACCTGCTCGCTCTCGACCACCGTCACCCCAGCTTGCGAGCGCTGCCGCTGGAGGGGTTGCCGGGGTACTATCGCGTGCGGGTCGCCACCGACGTGCGGCTCATCTACCGGCGTCCGGAACGGCAGAATTCCGTGGAGATCCTCTCCCTGATCGACCGGGAGGATCTCGACCGCTACATCCGGCAGGCGAAGACGCGAGGCTGACGGCTACTGCAGCCGACGGTAGATGCCCACCACCACGCCGAGGATCATCGTGCTGCGGAAGTCTTCCTCCCGGACGTAGATGGGCGCCATGCGCGGGTTGGAGGGCTGGAATCGGATCCGGTCGCCCTCGAAGTAGACGCGCTTCACCGTGGCCTCGTCGTCGATCATGGCGACCACGATGTCCCCGTCATCGGCGTTCAGCTGCTTGCGGACGAAGATGTAGTCGCCTGGCAGGATGCCATCGCCGATCATCGAGTCGCCCTGGACGCGGAGCCCGTAGACCTTCCGGCCGGCGCCCAGGAAGAACGAATCGACCTGCACCGTGTCCTCGATGCGCTCCTCGGCGAGGATGGGCTGCCCTGCGGCGACGCGCCCGACGATGGGCACCTCGACGAGGCGCGACGGGGTCCGGGCGATCGAGCGGGAGGCGAGGGAGATGACCTGCGCCCCGGCTCCGCGGCCGGAGAGCACCTCCCGGGCCCGCTGGGTGGGGATGAGGGCGCGCGACTTCACCGGGTCGCGGGTCAGGTATCCCTTCCGCTCCAGCGCCTTCAGGTGGTCGTTCACGCCGTTCGTGGACCGGATGTCCAGGGCCTCGCCGATCTCGCGGATGGTGGGCGGGTACCCCTGATCCTCGATCTGTCGGGCGATGAATCGAAGGACCTCGAGCTGCCGGTCGGTGAGGGCGTCCATGGCCACCTCCTGAACGTCAGTATACCGTCCGGACGTTCATGCGCAACTTCCGTTCATCCACCTTGCCGCACCGGGGAGGCGGCGGTACGGTCCCGGCGTGCACGGACCGACGGTGGGGCAGGCGCTCGGCGCCGGATTCCGCGCCGCCGCCGGAGAGGCCTGGGTGGCGGGGCTCGGCATGGCCGTGACGCTCGCTCGCGGCCTGCTCGCCCTTCCGGCGATGACCTTCCTGGCCGCGGTGTCCTGGTTGACCCTGATCGGGGCCGTTCGCCGCGGTGGCGGCGCGGGCGAGGTCGTCCTGGCGCTGGCCCACATCGGCGGCT
>Ga0315295_10004357_pt1 | contig 12069 bp, 14 predicted proteins | sample YL17G14_0_MG_FD_204453 | JGI IMG/M metagenome (GOLD analysis project Ga0315295, IMG submission 204453) | Sediment microbial communities from Yellowstone Lake, YNP, Wyoming, USA - YL17G14_0 | ecosystem: Environmental > Aquatic > Freshwater > Lake > Sediment | place: USA: Wyoming | collected... | reverse complement strand
AGGTGCGGGCGACGGTGTCGAGCGGCTTGATGCGGCCGTTGACCAGCACCGGCACGCGGCTGAAATCATTCAGCTTGAAGGCGGTCTTGTCGCCGGCCGGCCGGAGGGTCGAGCCGAGGTAGGCGAGTCCGAGGGCGAGGAGGAGGGCGGGAAGGTATTTTTTCATATTACCACGAAGAGCACGAAGCTCACGAAGTTCAGAGGACCAGGCGTTTGAGGCCCTCCTTGAGGAGAAGGACGTTGAAATTGATCAGCAGGCCTGTTTTCAGGCGACGAAGCTTCAGGTAGGTAAGCAACTGCGCTTCATGTATGGGCAGGATTGATTCGCTGCTCTTCAATTCGACGATCAGCTCGGAGTTTACCAGCAAGTCGATGCGGAAGCCGCAGTCCAGTTTGACCTCCTTGTAAACAACCGGAACCGGCACCTGGGACTCAACCTTCAGACCGGCGGAAATGCACTCATACATGAGCGCCTGTTCATACGCTGATTCAAGCAAGCCAGGCCCAAGTGTGCGATGCACCTCCAAGGCGCATCCGATCACTTTATGGGAAAGAGGATCGAATTCCATCTTCGTGACCTTCGTGTGCTTCGTGGTTGATCAAGCCTGCGCCGCGGAGCGCTTGCGGATGAAACCGGCCAGGGTGATGCCGAACTGGATGACGAGGCCGAGGCCCATCATGATGCAGGCGACGTAGGGCAGCAGCCAGCCGGGGTTGCGCACGACCTGGAGGATCGTCACCCGGTCGCCCTGTTCGAAGCCCGCCTGGTAGAAGGTCTGTCCGCCGTAGCGCAGCGGATTGTTCATGAAGATGAGGACCTCGCGGTCCTCCTTGCCGTCGTCGCTCCGGACGCGCACGCGGCTGGAGAAATTCCGGGGGATCTCGGTGCCGGGATACTTGTCGTGGCTGAACTTGATCAGGGTGAGGGAAAACGGATGATAGAATCGCCTGAAGCGCAGGGTCAGTTCCCAGGTGCGGCCGTCGTGGGTGAAGGCCTGCGCCATGCCGATCTGTGGCGAGACGATCCAGGAGTTGAGCATGCCGGCCGGGCCGACGACCTCGAGGAAGGCGCCGGGCATGTTCCGTTCGTCGGCCTTGTAGGTCATCGGGGCGGGTCGCATCGTCACGCGGGCGCCGATGCCGGCGGTGGCCACGGGGCCCCCGGCGCCGGTCGTCGCGTCGCGCAGGGTGAGATTGGCGTTCGGGTAGAATTCCTTCACCCGGATCGTGAACGGCAGCTTGGGGTGCTGGATGACGCCCTTGTCGGCGAGCACGGACTCCGGGACGGCGACAACCTCGTCGAAGGCCGCATTGGTCTTGTCGATGATCGCGAGCTCGTTCTCCCGGAAGCTCTCCGAGTAGTTCCGCGTGTCGCCGGTATCGAGGCGCATGTTGCTGTCCTTCTGCATCAGGCCGGAGATCAGTTCGCCAACCAGCAGGAGGATGAGGCCGGCGTGCGCCAGCTGGATGCCGGTTTTGCGCCACGTCAGCTGGAATCGATAGATGTGGGCGGCGAGGAGGTTGGCGAGCAGGAAGCCGCCGAGGAGGTAGCCGCCCGGAAAGATGGGCAGGGCCACGTCGGAATTGGGCACCGGCCACATGACGAAGAAGCTGTGGAAATATTTCGCCTGCACGGCCCAGATGCCGAGGTTCACCTGGTCCAGCGTCGCGGCGAAGACCAGGACCAGCGACAGGATCAGCAGGGCGACCGTCAGCTGCAGCGAGACGAAGAAGTCACGAAACTTGCGGGTGAGATCATGCATGGCTCAGGGGGCCTTGACGGTTTTGAGGAACTCCAGGAACGCCGGCTTCTCCGCCGCGACAAGCGCGTCCGGACCCGTGAGCTTGAAGAACCAGCTGTTGCCGCCGAAGGGCACGATTGCGCCGACGATGCGGTTGCCGCCGCCCGCGTAGTCGCAGACGATGACCGGCAGGCCGTTGGCCTCGTATCGTTCCGTGGCCGCGGTGACTTCCGCGGGCGGCAGGGCCGGCAGGCCGACCTGGCCGCGCCAGCGGTTGAGATTGGCCTCGAGTCCGCCGGTGGCGCCGGGAAAGGCCGTGATGGAAAGGTCGGTCTCGCCGCCGTCGCGCTTGATGGCGTAGCTGCCCTTGCGCATCGCGCCCAAGGGCTTGGCCGTCCAGGCGGCGGGGGCGGTCCAGGTCAGCCCGGAGGCATCGCCGGCGGTCGGCACCGTGGTGCCGGCCATGTCCGCGCCCGGGGCGGCCGCGGCGCCGATCGGCGGATGGCCGGGCGGCAGTTTGTTGGTGTCGGCGGCGGGGGCGGCGGGCTGCGCGGCGACCGGAGCGTCCTTGGGGGCGCGGTAGGAGATGATGGTGCGGTCCTTGCATCCGGTGAGCAGAATCACCAGTGACACGACCATCGTTTGCGTGGAACGGCGGGGCGACATGTGGGGCTTTGTTGAATTCAACCAAGCGGAAAGCGCAATCCTAACCGGCCAAAGGCAAATATCCGCCCACTCTTGGGCAAATAATGCACGGTGCGGATTTTTGCTGCGAAGCGGGATGAACGACTTAGGAATAACCCATGCGCTTCTCACCGTTGGGTGACAACGCCTTGATGCTGGAAGTAGGGGACGTCATTGACGAGCCCACGCACCAGCGCGTGCAGGAAGCCTGGCGCGCGTTGGCGGCCGCCCCACTGCCCGGCGTGACCGAGCTGGTGCCGGCCTACACCACGGTGACGCTCTTCTACGATCCTGTCGCGGCCGTCGCGGCGGGCGCGCCCGAGACTGGCATTTTCGATTGGCTCGCGGCGCAGGCGCAGGAGCGTCTCGAGCATCCGCCGAAACTGGAAAAGGCCAAGGCACGCACGGTCGAGATTCCCGTGTGCTACGGCGGCGAGTTCGGTCCCGACCTCGGATTGGTGGCCAAGCAGGCGGGGCTTGCCCCCGAGGAAGTCATCCGGCGCCACGCCGGGCCGGGGTATCTCGTCTACCTCGTGGGTTTCGCGCCGGGGTTTCCCTACCTCGGCGGATTACCGAAGGAACTGGAGACGCCGCGCCACGCCAAGCCGCGCATGGTCGTGCCGCCCGGCTCAGTCGGCATCGGCGGCGCGCAGACCGGCATCTACCCGCTCGCGACGCCCGGCGGCTGGAATCTCATCGGCCGCACGCCGGAGCGGATTTTCCGGCCGGAGGAAAATCCGCCCGTGCTGCTGCGCGCGGGCGACCACGTGAAGTTCCGGCCGATCACGCCGGCCGATTTCGCCAAACGGGAGGCGATACCATGATCCACGTGCTCAAGCCCGGCCTGCTCACGACCGTGCAGGACCTCGGCCGGCCCGGCTACCAGCAATACGGCGTCGTGGTCGGCGGCGCGCTCGACGGTTTCGCGGCGCGCGCGGCGAATCTCCTCGCGGGGAACGACGACAACGCCGCGGTGCTTGAGATGGCACAGACGGGTCCGGAGCTGCGCTTTGAGCGGGAGACAATCGTGGCGTGGTGTGGCGCGGATTTCGATGCGAAGGTCGGAGCCGAGCCGCTGCCGTGCGACCGCGCGGTGCGGATCGCCGCCGGCGAGACGATCCGGTTCGGCTTTGCCCGGAGCGGCCTGCGCGCGTGGCTGGCGGTGGCCGGCGGCCTCGACGTGCCGCTGGTGATGGGCAGCCGCAGCACCTACCGCCGGGCCGGCATCGGGGGCCACGAGGGCCGCCCGCTCAAGGTGGGCGATGACCTGAAGGCTTTCCCGCCGTCCGCCTGGGCCGGACTTATTCTCGCTGCCTTGCGCGCCGGCAAGAAGCGTGCGACCGCCTGGACGGTGCGGCCCGGTGTCATGGGCCGGCCGGCCGCAGCCGGCGTGGTGCGCGCCGTGCGCGGCCCCGAATGCACCTGGTTCACCCTGGAGGCGCAGCGGGCTTTTTTCTCCGCCGAGTGGACGGCCACGCCGGAAGCGGACCGGATGGGCGTGCGCCTGGCGGGCCCGGTGCTGACGCGGCGGCAGGAGGGCGACATGGTCTCCTCGGCGGTCAACGCCGGCGTCGTGCAGGTGCCGGCGGCGGGGCAGCCCATCGTGCTGCTGCCGAGCCGGCAGTCGGTCGGCGGTTATCCGCGGCTGGCGGCGGTCGCGGCGGTGGACGTGCGGCGTTTCGCGCAGCTGCGGCCCGGCGACAAGGTGCGGTTCGAGGAAATCGCGCTCGCGGAGGCGCATGCCCTTTACCTGGCCCGGGAACGCGACCTCAATCGCGTCCGCACCGGGCTCGCCCGGCTGACCGGCTGACCTACTGAAACCATGTTCCGCATCGACCTGAACTGCGACCTCGGCGAAGGCGCCGGCCACGACGCCGAGCTGATGCCGCTCATCACTTCGGCCAGCATCGCGTGCGGCATCCACGCCGGCGACGGCGGCACAATGCGCCTCGCCGTCGAGCTGGCGCTCAAGCACGGCGTCGCCATCGGCGCGCACCCGAGCCTGGATGACCGGATGCACTTTGGCCGGCGCGAGCTGCCGGTGGCGCCGGAGGAGGTGCACATGCTCGTGCTGTCGCAGACCCGGCTGCTGCAGATCATCGCGCGGCAGTGTGGTGCGCGTGTGGCGCACGTGAAGCCGCACGGGGGCCTCTACAACCTGGCGGCGCGCGATGCCGCGCTGGCCGCGGCGGTGGCCGGGGCGGTGCACGAGGCTGATCCCCAGCTCATCCTTTTCGGCCTGGCCGGCAGCGAGCTGGTCAAGGCGGGGCAGGCCCGCGGCCTGCGCGTCGCGAACGAGGCCTTCGCCGACCGCACCTACCAGGCGGACGGCTCGCTCACGCCGCGCGCGCAGCCGGGCGCCCTGATTGAGGACGCGAATGCCGCCGTCGCCCAAGTGCGGCAGATGGTGCGCGAGAGGAAGGTGACGGCGACGGACGGGAGCCGGGTGCCCATCACGGCCGACACGGTCTGCCTGCACGGCGACGGGCCGCACGCGGTGTTCTTCGCCAACCGGCTGAGGACGGAGCTGAAGAAGGCCATGATCGAGTTCATGGCGCTGGGCCCATGATCAAGCTGATCGGCATCCTTGTCGTCGCCGCCGGCTTCGCGCTGCGGTTCAATACGCTGCTGGTGGTCATGGCCGCGGGCATCGCCACCGGGTTGGTCGCGGGGATGTCGTTCCACGAGATCATGGAGCTGTTCGGAAAATATTTCATCGAGAACCGCTACATGACGCTGACGGTGGTGCTCATGCTGCCGGTGGTCGGGCTGCTGGAGCGCCACGGGCTGCGCGAGCGGGCGGAGGCGATCGTCAAGCGCGCGCGGGCCGCGACGGCGGGCCGGGTGCTGATCTTCTACACGGCGGTGCGGCAGATCTCGATCGCGTTTGGCGTCAACATCGGCGGCCACGCGGCGATGGTGCGCCCGCTGGTCTCGCCGATGGCGGAGGGCGCGGCGCATGCGCGGCACGGGACCTTGCCGGAGAAAACCACCGAGGCGATCCGCGCCCATTCCGCGGCGGCGGAGAACATCGGGAATTTCTTCGGCGAGGACACGGTCTTCGCCGTGGGCGCGGTGCTGCTCATCCAGGGGACCTTGCATGCGCAGGGCCACGAGGTCGGGCTCTGGGCGCTATCGCTGTGGGGCATTCCCACGGCGCTGGTGGCTTTCGGCTGTCTGGTCTGGCGGGCGCGGGCGCTCGATCGGCGCATCGCGCGTGATGTCGCGGAACAGGCTGAGAGTAGTGATGCATCCCCGGGGTTGGCGGGAAACCGAAGCATCGCGCGCGAGACGGCCGCCGGGCCCAAACCGGAGAAGGCGCCGTGAAGCTGCTGGGCCTGGATGTGTTTTATGTGATCGCCGGGGTGTTCCTGCTGCTCGTGGCCGGCCGCATCGCGCTCGACCCGGTCCATCCGAAACGCGGGGGCTCGGCCCTGTTCTGGGGCTTGCTGGCGGTGACGTTTCTCGCCGGAAAGTCGCTGCCACCGGCCGTGGTCGGCTACATGATGCTGGCCATGGTCGCGCTCGCGGCGACGAAGCGGCTGGGCTTCGCGGGCGACGCGGGCGCCTCCGCCCCGGAGCGCGCCGCCTCGGCGGCACTGCTGCAGAACCGGATTTTCGCGCCCGCCCTGCTGATTCCCGCCACGGCGGTGGTGGGCACGCTGGTGCTGAGCAGACTGCATGTGGGGGACTGGTGGCTGCTGGACTCGGCCAACACCACGGTGACGTCGGTGTGCCTTGGTGCCGTCGTGGCCGCCGGGGTGGCGCTCCGGCTGACCGGGGCCAGGGCGGCCGTCCCGGTCCGGGAAGGCAGCCGGCTCGTGCAGACCATCGGCTGGGCGCTCATCCTGCCGCAATTCCTCGCGGCGCTCGGCGGCGTTTTCTCGCGGGCGGGTGTCGGCCCGGTGGTCGCGGACCTGGTGGCGCGGGCGCTGCCGACGCAGTTCCCGTTCGTGGCGGTGGTCGCTTATTGCGGGGGCATGGCGCTGTTCACCATCTGCATGGGCAACGCCTTTGCGGCCTTCCCGGTCATCACGCTCGGCATCGGGCTGCCGTTCATCGTCCAGCAGCACCACGGCAACCCGGCCATCATGGCGGCCATCGGCATGCTGTCGGGCTATTGCGGGACGCTGCTGACGCCGATGGCGGCGAACTTCAACCTCGTGCCCGCGATGCTGCTGGAGCTGAAGGACAAGAACGCAGTCATCAAGGCGCAGGTGCCGCTCGCCTTCAGCATCCTGGCCGCCAACATCCTGCTGATGTATTTCTGCGTCTACCGCTTCTGAATCCCATGCGTTTATCCCCTTTGGCTCGCTTGACTTTGTTCCGGATGACGCGCCCTGGAGTCATCGCCAAATGAAATCCGTCCTGCTCACCGGGTTCGAGCCGTTCGGCGGCGAGAAGGTCAATCCCTCGCAGGAGATCGCGCGACATTGGCACGGCCGCGTCATCGGCGGCCACCGCATCGTGGGCGCGCTGCTGCCGTGTGTGTTCGGGGCGGCGATCACGGAATTGAGGAAACAGATCCGGTCGGCCAAACCGGTGCTGGTCATCTGCACGGGGCAGGCCGGCGGCCGGGCCGAGATCACGCCGGAGCGCGTGGCGCTCAACGTGGACGACGCGCGCCTCGCGGACAACGCCGGGCGCCAACCGGTGGACCGGCCGGTCGTGCGGGGCGGCCCGGCAGCGTATTGGTCCACGCTGCCGATCAAGGCGATCACGGGTGCGCTGCAGCGGCACGGTTTCCCCGCGGCAGTGTCGCAGACGGCGGGGACCTTCGTGTGCAACCATGTTTTTTACGGCCTGATGCATGAACTCCGGAGAAAACGCGGCGTGCGCGGCGGGTTCATCCACGTGCCGTTCCTGCCGGAGCAGGCGAAACCGGGCCAGCCCAGCCTGCCTTTGGAAATGATGGTCGAGGCCGTCGGCGTGGCAGTGGCGGTCGCACTCGCGACCCGTCGCGACCTCAGGGCCGCCGGCGGCCAGATCCACTAGGCGCGGCGGCGCCAGGCGAACAGCGCCGTGAGTGTGCCGAGCAGGAGCGCGCCGTAGGCGGAGGGCTCGGGAACCGGGGTCACCTGATTATCGTAGCCCTGCCATTGCGTATTGGCCGCAGTGAATCCATTGAAGGTGACTTGGTTCATCGGCGCGGCGCCGCGGGTGTTGACCACCGCGCCGGTCCAGTTGGTGGCGTAGAAGAAATCCAAGGCGTTGCTCCAGTTGGTGATGGTGAGGGTGAACCCGTTCAAATTCAGGTTGGTGGTGTAGAGAGAGGCGCTGGCGCCGGCAAAATCGATCGTCGAGTTGCCGGTGATGTTGAGGGTGTCCAGGTTCAGGGTCATGTCCGTGAGCCGCAGCGTGCCGCCGGCGAGGTTGAACGTGCCGTTGAACGTGAGGTCGGTGTCGAGGGTCAGGATGCCCGTGCCCTGCTTGGTAAAGGTGCCCGGGCCGGTGAACGCGCCGGAAAAGATGGTGGACGCATTGCCGGCGGAGATCAGCGTGCCGGTGCCGAAGTCGACCGTGCCGGCGCCCGCGAGGGAGGCGATGGTCTCGGTCTGACCGTTGACATCGAGCGTGGCGCCGACGGCTACCGTGACAGCGGTGGAATTGGAGAGGACGTTCGACGCCCCGAGCATCAGCGTGCCGGCGCTGACGGTGGTGGCGCCGGTATAAAGGTTGGCGCCGGAGAGGGTAAGGGTGCCGGCCCCGCCCTTGGTCAGGGCGCCGGTGGTGTTGGTGCTGGCACCCGAAATGGTCAGGTTGGACGCCCCGTTGGTCACGGAGATGGTGCTCGTCGTGCCTGCGGTCAGCACAAAATTGCGGTTGGTCGAGGCGGTCGCGCCGGTGTATTCCAAGGTGCCACCGCCCAGGACCAGGTTGGTGGCGGTGGTGGTGGCCGCACCCAGGTTGCCAGCCACGCCGCCGTTGCCGATCGTTGCTACACTCAGCGTGCCGGCGTTGATGGTGGTGGCGCCGGTATAGGTGTTCGTGCCGGAGAGGGTGAGGGTGCCGGTGCCGGTCTTGGTGACACCGCCCGCGCCGGTGCCGCCGTTGCCGATCACCCCGGTAACCGAGGTGTTGCCTGCGCCGCTAAAGGTGAGGGTGCGGGCGGTGTTGTTGTTCGAGAGATTAACGGCGCCGACGGACACGGTGCCCGTCGAGTTGTTGATGAAGCTGCGGTTGCCGCCGCTGTTCAGCAGCGTGCCGCTGAAGGTGAGGTTGGAGCTGCCGGTCAGCGTGAGGTTGTTGGTGAGCGTGACGGCGGAGAAGGCGAGGTTGCCGGAGCCGGCGTTCCAAGATTGGGCGGCGGCGGCAATCAGGGTGTTGTTGAAGGTCTGCGTGACGCCGGACTGGTTGTCGATGCCGATGGCGCTCACCCCGTTGAGCGTCAGGGCGGAGCCGGTGAAAATCTCGGCATCCGAACCGATGCTGAAGAGCAATTTGCCGACCGTGGCGGCGGCCGTGAGATTGGGGTCGTTGGCCGTGTTGGCGTTAAAAGTGCCGGTGGCAGCCGCGCCAGGCACCCCCCCGGTCCAGTTTCCGGCAGTGCTCCAAGTTGTGGAAGTGGCCCCGGTCCAGACCTGGGCTTGCAAAGCAGGTAACGCCAGCGACGCAGCCAGCAAGACACAGCCATGCAGCAGACACCGGTTTATACGTCGGTGACCTGCAATTGGCGACTGACTATGGTCAAACATTCTCTCACTTGGAATATTACGACTGATGCCACGTTTTGGCAACGAGCAATCAGTGTAAATATTTAATGGAAAACACTCCGCCGTATCAGGGTGCGAAGCGGAACAGCGCCACGTCACCGTCGGCAATGAAGTATTCCTTGCCCTCGAGCCGGTATTTGCCGGCCTCGCGGGCGGCCGCGATGCTGCCCAGGCGGGCCAGGTCGTCGTAAGAGACGACCTCGGCCTTGATGAAGCCCTTCTCGAAATCCGTGTGGATGACGCCGGCGGCTTGGGGGGCCTTCCAGCCCCTTTTGATGGTCCAGGCGCGGACTTCCTTCTCGCCGGCGGTGAAATAGGTCATCAGGCCGAGCAGGGCATAGGTGCCCTTGATGAGCGCGGAGACGCCGGAATCTTCCACGCCGAGGTCTTTGAGGAACGCCTTTGCTTCCCCGGGCGGCAGGTCGATGAGTTCGCTCTCGATCTTCGCGCTGATCGGCACGTAAGCGGCGTCGTGGTGGTGTGCGACGTAGTCGGCGACCTGGCGGACGAAGGGATTCTGCTCGGCGGTGGCGAGGTCGGATTCGGCGACATTGCACGCGAAGAGCACGGGCTTGGCGGTGAGCAGCTGGAACAGCTTCATCAGCGCGACCTCCTCGGGTGTGGCGGCGAAGGTATTGGCAGTCTTGCCGGCATTGAGGTGGGGCGTGAGTTTCTCGAGCAGGGCGAGCTCGGCGATGGCTTCCTTGTCGCCGGACTTGGCCTTCTTCTGCGACTTGTCGATGCGCTTGGCGACGGCCTCGAGGTCGGCCAGGACGAGCTCGGTCGTGACGACCTCGATGTCGCGCACGGGATCGACACCGCCCATGGTATGGATGACCTCACTGTCCTCGAAGCACCGGACAACCTGCACGATGGCGTCGACCTCGCGGATGTGGGCGAGGAACTGGTTGCCGAGGCCCTCGCCCTTGCTGGCGCCGGCGACGAGGCCGGCGATGTCCACGAATTCAATGGCGGCGGGGATGGCGACGCTGGTTTTCGCGATCTTCTGGATGACGTAAAGCCGCTCATCGGGCACCGTGACGACGCCGACGTTCGGATCGATGGTGCAGAAAGGGTAGTTGGCCGCCTCCGCCTTGCGGGAGCGGGTGAGGGCGTTGAAGAGGGTGGATTTGCCCACATTGGGCAGTCCGACGATGCCGGATATTAGCATAAAATGGGTGGCGAAAGGGTCGAATGCAGCGGTGGCACTGGGGGCTTGACAAGAGCAAACTTGTCCCGTCCATTCTGCCCCTTTTCCAACTGAATTCCGCTCCCAGAAAGCAACCAGACACAGCAAATGGCACTCAAAATCCGTCTCTCCCGCGTCGGCACCAAGAACGAACCGCATTACCGCGTGGTCGTGGCCGAAGGGCGCTCCCGCCGCGATGGCGCCGCCGTCGAGCAGCTCGGCTCCTACAATCCCCGCGCCAAGGGCAACCCGATGACCATCAAGCTCGACCGCGTCGACTACTGGGTCTCGAAGGGCGCCAAGCCCACCGCCACGATGCACGCGATGATCAAGCGCGCCAAGCGCGCCGCGGCGGCGAACGCCCCGGCCTGAGTGGTTATCACCACGAAGGCACGAAGAACACGAAGGGGCAGCCTTCAATCCGGAGCCTCGGTGCAAACCGGGGCTTCTTCATTTCCAGAATCTTCGTGCACTTCGTGCCTTCGTGGTGAAATAAATACTCATGCGCATCGACGTCCTGACGCTTTTCCCCGCCATGCTCGACGGCTTCCTGACCGAAAGCATGCTCGGCCGCGCGCAGGAGGCGAAGCTGCTCGAGATCAAGGTGCATAACCTCCGCGACTGGGCGACCGACAAACACCGGACGACCGACGACCGGCCCTTCGGCGGCGGCGCCGGCATGGTCCTGAAGTGCGAACCGGTCTTCGACGCGATCGAACAGGTGCAGACGCCCGGCTGCCGGCGCATCTATCTGACCCCGGAGGGCACTCCGCTCTCGCCCGCGCTGGCGCTGGAATTGTCGCAGCAAAAGCATCTCGTTCTCCTCAGCGGCCATTACGAGGGAATCGACCAGCGCATCCGTGAAAAGATCATCGATCAGGAGATCAGCATCGGGGATTATGTGCTTACCAACGGCACACTTGCGGCCGCGGTCGTGATCGACGCGCTGGCCCGTTTCATCCCCGGCGTGCTCGGTGAAGAAAAGTCGTTGACGACGGAAAGTTTCACCAGCAAGTTGCTCGACTTTCCTCAATACACGCGTCCCGCCGTTTACCGCGGCATGTCCGTGCCGGAAGTGCTCCTTTCGGGCAACCACGGCGAAATCGAGAAGTGGCGGCACGCGCGGCAGGTGGAAAAAACCCAGCAGGTCCGTCCCGATTTACTCAAATAACCAGTCATGAATCCCATCATCAAAGAAATCACCGCCAACCAGGTGAAGCATAACGTCGCGCCGTTCAAGGTCGGCGACGGTGTCCGCGTGCACACCAAGGTCCGCGAGGGCGACAAGGAGCGCGTGCAGGTTTTCGCCGGCGTCGTCATCGCCCACAAGGGCAGCGGCATCCACGAGACGTTCACCGTCCGCCGCATCAGCTACGGCGAGGGCGTCGAGCGCGTGTTCCCGCTCAATTCCCCGAACCTCGACAAGATCGAGGTTGAGCGCGATTCCGAGCCGGGCAAGGCCCGCCTCTACTACCTCCGCGACCGCACCGGCAAGGCCGCCATGGCCGTCAAGGAGAAGCGCTACGACGCCGAGGCCGCCAAGGCCTGAGCGGGCGCAGTTTGTTTTCTGTAGCAACAAGGGCGGGATCGTTGCGATCCCGCCCCGTTTATTCCCTTTGGGTCTGATTCCCCGGAGCTGGCTCCGGGGATTTTTTATTCCCCGTGGGTTCAATACCCCGGAGCTTGCTCCGGCTTGGATGAAACGTAGCCGGAAATGAGAATGGAGGAGGGCATGGCAGTG
>Ga0315295_10004354_pt1 | contig 12072 bp, 18 predicted proteins | sample YL17G14_0_MG_FD_204453 | JGI IMG/M metagenome (GOLD analysis project Ga0315295, IMG submission 204453) | Sediment microbial communities from Yellowstone Lake, YNP, Wyoming, USA - YL17G14_0 | ecosystem: Environmental > Aquatic > Freshwater > Lake > Sediment | place: USA: Wyoming | collected... | reverse complement strand
GATATAGCTGTGGGAAAAACAAAGAGTTATTGGGGCACCTTCAGCCGGTAAGTTTCGTCAGGGCATTTTCCAGCTCCCCGAACCTCCTCAGTACGAAATCCGCTTTTGTAGCTCCCTTCCTCGGCCACTCGCACCCGTAATCCGCGAGCGCGGTGTGCATCCCCATCTTCTTCGCGCCCAAAATGTCCCTGTGCGGATTGTCCCCAACAAAAATTATCTGTTCCGGCCTCAGTTTCGTTTTCTTAAGAAGAATCTTGAACGGGCTTGGGTGCGGCTTGAACTCACCCGTGTCGTCGTGCGTCACCACCAAATCGAAAAGGTTCTGCAATCCGCTCACCGCGAGCCTCCTCCATGCATTCTTTCTCGTCGCATCCGTCACGAGGCAGATCTTCAACCCTCTTTTCCGCAGCCTCTTCAGCAAAGGAACCACCCCGCGGTAGGGCCTGAGCACGTGGAATTTGCAGTCCAGATACGCGACTATCGCCGCCTGCTGTATCTTCTCGAATTTGTTAAAGTCACGGATTCCTTTTTTCCATAGGTAAGTGGAGAACGTTTTCTGGTATTCTATCCCATACTCATCATACACTTCAAATATTTCCTTCGCCATTTTTCCCGGATTCCCATTCAGGCCGTTCCTGACCATCGCCCGCGCCGCGGCGAGCGCGCTCTTGCGCTTAAAGCTCATGAAATTGATTAGCGTATTGTCAAGGTCGAACGCAACGGCACGAATCATGTGCTCATTTGGTCTTCGCCTTTCCGCCGATGCAGAAATAGCCGCCGGAAAAGTTCTTTGCCTTCGGGACCGGGCACAGGCCGCACACGCAGCCGTACCTTTCGAGGGTGCAGTTCGCCTTCCCCTCGAAGCAGAAGAAAAGCTCCTTCGCGTTCCTCGCGCACTCCCCGTAGCTCGGGCATTTCGTGCAGACGCAGCTGCTTCTCAGGTTCCCTATTGTGTCCTTTGGAGGCCTAAGCATATTAGCACCTGTATGCAATAGAAATGCAAGGTTTAAATAGAATTAGGATTCGCTTTCGATTGTTGAAATAAAATAAAAAATTAAACGGATTTCTATTTCCTTAGTTTTTGCCTAAAGACTAGAATTTCCTGTGCTTGCTGAAGCATTCCCTGCAATAAACAGGCCTGCCTTCAGTGGGCTTAAAGGGAACCTGGCACGGCTGCCCGCAATCGGCGCAAACCGCGTCAAACATTTCCCTGTCTCCACCCATTCCTCGTCCTCTGTCTCTATCTCTGTCCATTTTTTCACTTCTTTTTTTGTTTCTTTCCCGCAGAAGGGGCATTGCTGCCTCTCCCTCTCCAGGATATGCATATTGCGGAATGGCGGTTTTTAAATTTATGCTCCCCGCCTAAAACCAGATTTTTTAAATAAAACAAAAAATAAATCAAAGAATATCTATTTCCTTAGTTTTTAGCTAAAGACTAGAATTTCCTGTGCTTCCTGAAGCATTCCCTGCAATAAACAGGCCTGCCTTCAGTCGGCTTAAAGGGAACCTGGCACGGCTGCCCGCAATCGGAGCAAACTGCATCAGTCATATCCCTATTTTCGCTTCCTCTTCCTCTATCTCTATCCATTTTTTCACTCTTTTTTTTGTTTCTCTCCTGCAGAAGGGGCATTTCTGCCTCTCCCTCTTCAGGATATACTTATTACCGTGCACGCCCTATTTAAAGGTATGCCTGGGGCTGGAAAAAACAATAAAAAAAGAGGATAACTTCTATTGCTCTATCTCGAAGCTCGCCGACGCGGAAACGGTTATGGTGAGCTGGCCCGGGGACATGCTCGTCCCTCCCGAACCCGCAGACTCAAACGCATAATCCGCGTAGTTCCTGACCGCAGGGTAATAATACTGGTCCACGCTCGCCGATGCGACCTTGCCCACGGAAACTCCCAATCCGGAAGCGATTTTCTCGGCTTTCGCCTTCGCGTCCCGCATGGCCTCCGTGGTGAGGCTGTCCCGCAGCGTTTTTTCCGTCGTGTCCTTCAGCCTGAAGGAGACGGCGTCCACCTTGTTCGCGCCCGCGCGCACGGACGCATCCACGAGGGTTCCAGCGGAATCCAGGTTTGAGCTGTCCACGGTGAGCATGTGGACGGTCTTATACCCCACTATCTCGTCCACCCATCTGGCCTCCCAGTCCTCGCAGGGCGTACCCTCCGCCGGGCAGACCTTCCTGCTGGTTGTGACGGGATATACGGAATATTGCGAGGTCTGTATGTCGTCCGCAAGGATTCCGTTCGCAAGAAGGGCGCTCTTTATCGCGTTTATCTTCCCCGCATTATTCGATTGGGAAAGCGCGGCAGTGTCCTCCTGCGTCTCAACGCCAAGCGAAATCCTCAGCAGATCCGGGGAAACCTCCCTCATCGCCGTCCCGCCCGCGTAAATCAGGTTCTGCTCCGGGTTCTGCGGAACGGAAACAGAAACATCCATGGGTTTCGGGTTTACTATCGAAACCAGCAACGCCCCAACAAGGACCACGAGCAGGAAGAACAGAGTCAGCCTCAGCCCGCTGTCTATGAGGGGATTATCATGCATTTCTTCTTTTGCCAAATAACCACCCGCTTCCTACTCAATAAGCACGAATAAAAACCCTGCGGATTTGCAGAGGTTTTCCCCAAAATCAGCAGATTACTTTTGTTTTATCTCCGGCGTTTCCCAGTATAAGGACCGCAGCTCGCCCTCAGCCCGGAGGTCCGCGACCGGCCTGCATCTCGCCCCTTTCTCAACCGAGGCCGAGTTGGCCTGCTGGCCGTAAAGCCTGAACAGGCGGGCGTCGTCCATCTCTATCAATATGTAGGAAGTTCCAATGCCCGTTTCGCCTTCACCGCACCTGAACGCCCGCCTTATCCCCTGTGCGAATTCGGCGGGGTCGAATCCCGAGCGGTAGCTCACCGCCGACCTGAACAGGGCCATGAGGGGCCCGGTCTCAAGCTCCGGCATTTCCCGGTATAACGACAATAACTCACCCTCTACCGTGAGGTCTGCGGTGTGCTTGCATCTCGCCCCTTTCTCAACCGAGGCCGAGTTGGCCTGCTGGCCGTAAAGCCTGAACCGGTCGGCATTCTCCATCTCTATCAATATGTAGGAAGCTCCACTGCCCGTTTCGCCTTCCCTGCACCTGAACGCCCGCCTTATCATCTGTGCGAATTCGGCGGGATTGAAATCGGAACGGCGGTTCACCGCCGACCTGAGCATGGCCATGAGGGGCCCGGTCTCGAGTTCCATCCCCCTTACCGGTTTTCTCTCCTCGGCGGGCCCGGCATCAACGGGTATCTCGCCCTCGTCCGCATCAGGCCTCACCATCTTCACAGGAACCCTGGGATTCAGTATCACTATCTCCCCGGTGTCAGTCCCCGCGTGCTCCGGGATTTTTCTGAATTCGGGCGGCGTGGGCCTTCTTTCCGGGGCGGCAGGTTTTTCAGCCGGCTTCTTTGGAGGGATGCGGAGCAGTTCCTTGGTTGGCATGTATTTATTGTTGTAGAAAAGTGTTTTTAAAAGGCGCGTAAAACCTTTATTTGAAAAATAATCAAAAATGAAAAATAGAAAAGAGATAAGCCCTACTGGCTTATCTCGAAGGTCACGTAGATGCTGCTGCTTATGGTCAAGTCCTGCGGGAAGATTTCCGTTGCAATCGGTTCCGCAGTGGCAGAAGTGGCCATCCCACCCTCAGCCATCGCGTAATCCTTCATTCCGTAGTAGGGCGGATAGTAGTAGTTTGTCTGTATATCCACTATCCTTCCGAGCTCCGCGCCCAATCCGGAGGCGATGCTCTGCGCCTTGGCCCTCGCGGACTGCGCGGCCTGCCCCGCCAATTCATTCTCATACCTTATTCTCGTCTCGTCTTTGAGGGAATAATACTGGTAGTCGAAGCGCGCGCTCGCGTTCGCCGCGGAAACCGCGTCTATTATCTCGCCTCCCTTGTGTATGTTGCTTGTCTTCACCATTATGGAGTGCGTCGCCATATATCCTATGATTGTCTGGTCGCACCTGTATGGCGGGACCATGTAGGAATCTGTGTAGGCCACCCCTGAATCCGCGTAACCGGCATCAGCAGGCATCGCTTCTCCCGCATATCCCTCAGCCGTCATCGGGCAAACATCCCCCCTGCACGGCGGGTAATAGTCGCAGGAATTATTGTACACGGGGTATGTGTAGTATGAAGCGGTCTCTATCTCGCTTTCCTGCACTCCGGCCGCGAGAAGAGCATTCTTCACTTTCGCGGTCATGCGTGCGTTCGCGGATTCTGCTCCGGATGCCGTTTCGTTCTCAGTCTCCACCGCAATCCCCATCACGAGCAAATCCGGCGAAACCGTGCGCGTCGCCTCGCCGCTCACCGATATTTTCGGTATTTCAGTAGTATTAGTGGTCGCATTTTGCCCCGCCGGCTGTGCATTCGATGTGAACACATAGGTCGCACCAGCGACCAGCACAACTATCAGCGCCACCGAGAGCAGCACCGTCATCCTGTCAAGAACATATTGGTCTCCCATCTTCATCACCAATTTGCTTAATTCTCAAACATTTAAATATGGATTCAGATTGGTTCGGGAATTCCCGAACTCACTTTTCCATTATATTATCTATTTTCTTCTCCAGCTCGGAGGCCTTCTCACCGTAAAGCTCGTAGCTCACCCACTCCCCGCCAATGAACTGGTACAAATCCTCGTCCGCTATCACGAATATTATGCTCCCAGGAACCCTGTCGCAAAGGGTGTCGCCCTCCTGGCAAACGCGGTATTGTTCCCCTACCCTTCCCTCGTACTGCCCGTTCTGCGGCTCGAATGTCTCCGCGCCGTCCAGGTTCTGCATATCCTCCACGGAATTTATCCCCTTTTCCGAAAGCGCAACCATGCAGTGCCCCTCGAATGTTTCCGCCTCATACTTAGTGGTGAAGCAGATTGCGTAAGGATTCAAATCCTGCAGCGAACCGAGAGGATGCCCGCTGCCCCACACGTACCATTTCGTACCGTCGTCCTCCTCAAAAATAACATACCGCTCCCCGCCCTGGTCCCAGGCCTCCAATTCCCTGTCCGTCCCGGTGTTCTTTAGCCTGTTGATGTAGGCCTTCAAAAAAAGCGAATAATCCTCGCAGTCGCCCCCCGGCTTATTCACCATCTGGCCTATGGAGAGCAGCTGGTCCGGGTATTCCGATTTGTACGTGAACCCCAGCTCCTTCTCCATCAGGAAGGGCAGGCACGCGAGCCTCAGCGTCCCTCCGCCCGTGCAGCCAGAGCCCGACTCCCAAAAGAAATGGTTCATGCTGCGGGGGAGCTCCGCGTTGTCCCTGAACCACTGTATTGAGGAATTGACGGACTCCTCTATCCCCACCACCTCGTCCCGCAGCTGCACAAACTCCTCCATCGCTTCTTCCAGCGAGTTTTGCGTCTCCCTCAACTCGCCCCTTGTGTCCTCCAGCTCCTCGCTGGTTTCGTTGAGGTCCATCCTTGTGATATGGAGCTCCCCGCTCGTGTTCTCCAGCTCCTCCCGCGTATCCGAAAGCTCCGCTTCTGTGCGGATGAGCGTTCCGTTCAGCGAGTGGATTTCCGAATTTGCCGCATCCAGTTGCGCGCTCCTCTCCTCCAGGCTCCCTTTGGTTGCCGAAAGGTCTCCGCTCAGGATGGCGTTCTGCAGGAGCAGGTATATCACTGAGAGAAAAAGAAATGACGCAATAACCGCGAGTATGCGCGCGGTGCCGGGCTCCATGCGAACCACTCTTCAATGCGGATTATAAACTTTTCATGCGACTTTTCATTGGTGCGGGAGCATGAAAAAAATACATCCTACTGCCATATTGGAAGGAGACGTGGAGATTGGCGATTTCGTCGGCATTTCCGCCTACGCGGTTTTGCGCGGGGATGAGGGAAAAATAAAAATCGGGAACCGCACCAACATCCAGGAGCACTGCACCCTCCATGGGAGAGGGGTTTCCGTAGGCAACGATGTTACCATCGGCCACGGGGCAACCCTGCACGGATGCAAAATAGGAAATAATGTGCTGGTGGGGATGGGTTCCATAATAATGGATGATGTGGAGATAGGGGACTGGTGCATAATAGGCGCAGGGGCGGTGGTTACTCCGGGGATGAAGATCGAATCCGGCTCCTTGGTGGTCGGGCTTCCGGCAAGAGTAGTCCGCAAAATAAATGATGAAGATAAGAAATTAATCGTCCACTCCGCTGAAAATTATTTGAATAAAATAAAGAAACAAAAATAAAAGGAACTATTTCTTCGTTACCTTCTCCTCCTTCAGCACCATTTTCGCTATCAGGAACACCACTAGCGCGATTATGAGGAAGTTTATGAGCGCCGAAAGGAACGGGCCCCACCCGATCATTATCGGGCCGAGCGAGAAGGTCGCCGTCTGCCACCCCCCTCCAGGTATGAAGAAGGTAAGCACCGGCATTATGACATTATTCACCAGCGACTTCACCAGGTCCGTTATCGCCGCCCCCATGATGAAGGCGATTGCAAGCCCGATTACCTTATATTCCGTAAGAAAATCCTTGAATTCATGCGCAAATCCCATATATTCACCTTGGGTATGTAAGCACCGTTTCCGTCACTTCCCCTTCCCGGGGCCCGGAGTACGGCACAAACATGTTGAACATCAAATCCCCCAGCCAGAATTTAAAACCCTCGAAAAACCCTACGCCCTCGTACCTGAGCCTTCCGGTTTTGAGCGCTTCCATGGGCGTAATCTCCCCGTAATATAATCCATATAATGTATTCTCATCCGTGTACACATTCATAGTTCGGTCCGGCAACTCACCCTCCCCCGCCTCCACCACTTCCCCGTCCGCAAAAACCACGAAATAGTCCCCAAACCCCTCCACGTAAAAATTCACCTTCTCATTCCCGAAGAAATAGGAGACTCCGGGCACCTTGCTTATCTCCTCCGCGACATCGCCCACCGCAAGCGGCGGTTTTTGGGTGGAAGTCCGGTTCGCATCTATCGGCTCCCCGCACCTTGGAGCATCCCGTATCTCGGTGGTGCTGAACTGAGGGTCAATCCGTTCCGCGCCGCTGAACACGCACACCCAGCATCCCGTCCAGTAGCTGTATGCGCAGGTGTACTGCACGCCCCCTTCCTCCTTGCAATTGGCTTCGCATTCCTCCTTCGTTCCATACTCCCCGGCCTCCGGGTCGCACTGCTTCGCCTTGCACTGGCAGCAGTACGGGCAGCAAGCGTCGCCCGCCCCGCACCCGTTCGGGTTCGCGACCGGGTCGCATCCTTCCCCTTTGCCCCGCTCCACCACCCCGTTTCCGCAGCAGCACCTGTCAGGGCACTTCTTCCCCTTGCACACGTCCCGCACGACCTCGTCCACATTTGCCTGCGTCGGGCCGGTATTTGTCGCGCTCATTATCCCCCCATCCCCGTCCTCCAGGCCCATCATGTGCCCCGCCTCGTGCGCAAAATCATTATAGTTCCCGCCGCCTGGCGCCGGGCCGCTCATCCCGTCCGACCACCATCCGTTCAATCCATCTTTGGTCGAGACCCCGGGCGGATACATATACCCATAATAGGTGCTTCCGTTCGTGGCGCGAGGCGGATTGGACGCAAAACCGGTAACTTCTATGCAATGGGAATTGGCCGGCGGCGGGCTGCAGCTCGTAACCTTTTGTGTATTAACCACCACGTGGAATTCGCACTTGCATTCCCCCGCGGTGAACGGCTGCCCTCCCGCGTTGTTCCACACATTTTCGATTTCGTTCTTCGCGTTTGTGATATAATCATCACTCGCGCCGAAGAATGCGATATTCATCGTTACGGTGAAGGTGCAGGTCTCCGCATTCACATCGCACGTGGTCGCCTGCGCGAAAAGATTTGAAAAAAGAACCAGAAAGCCGAGAAGGACGCATGTTCTCTTCATGCTCAGCCATCTCCCCCATCCTTTATATTTTTTTGTACGCCCGCTCAGATGATGCCGAAACCTGTCTCCTTCTTAACGAATATCCAGATGAGCCTTATTATCACGTAAGCCCAGCTGAAAAGGCCCAGGATGGTGGAGAGAAGCGGCGATATGAAAAAGCTGGCGACAACCATCACAAAAAACGCCAGCCCGCCCAGGAATTCATACCTGTTCTTCATCCTCTGGCCGATGAACGCAATGCCCAGCCCGAGAAGGTAGTTCACAATCACGAGCGGAATGATGCCTATGTTTTCCCTCTTTTCCCCATCCTTAGGAATTATGCCCATATCCATCCCCCTGCCAATACCGCGAGGCAAATTATTAATACTAACCATTGCAAGTATGCCTATGCAAAGGAACATCATACTCGGGCTTTTTCTGGTTTTTTCCTTGGTTCTTTTTGGATGCGCATCCAGCAGGCACGTTGAGCCCCTAGGGCAGGCCACTCCGGAGCCTCCAGCCGAGCCATCCGCGCCCTTCTCTTCTGAGGGAAACACCGGAGTAACGAACGAAACGCAGTCACCAACGGCTACTGAAAATGAAATCCTGGGGCAGAACATTTCCGGGCCTGAGGAGAATGAATCTGAATCCCAAAATGAAACAGAAGCGCCTGACCTTGACGCTGATGGCGATGGAATCAACGACACGGAGGACAACTGCCTTCTCTGGCCCAACCCGGACCAGAACGACACCAACATGAACGGGATGGGTGACATGTGCGACGGCGACCCGCTCGACTGCAACATAATGTGCTACATAAACCAGAGCGATTACGAGCACATCGTCGCTTCCGCCGAGAAGGGCGTTGAAAATTGCGATAGGTTCATGCATGATACCCTGAGGATGGAAGAGGGGAGGTGCTTCAACCCGGACATGCACCAGTTCTATTACACCCTGGACCTTCCCGGAAACAGCTACGCGTGCTGCTGCCTCAAGTGGAATTGCGAGGCTGCGGAGGATTCGGACAGGGACAGGGTTTTCGACCCCGAAGACAACTGCATCTACGAACCAAACCCAGACCAGCGCGACCAGGACCACGATGGCATCGGCGACTTATGCGACACCATCCCGGACGACGATTGCGCGGACGAGGACGAGGATGCGGTATGCGACAACATGGACAACTGCCCTGGCAAGTACAACCCTATCCCGCAATTCTTCACAGCGCAGGAGGACAACGACGGGGACGGAAAGGGCGATGCCTGCGACCCGACGCCCGTTGATTGCGGCTACGTGGTTTCCACAATGCCCGGCTACCACTTTGTAAGTGATGAGGAGATGACGGGCCAGGAGTGCAACATGCTTGGGCAATCAACGATACCGGAATCGTGCAACAGCACCGGAGGAGCCACGATACTTTTCCACCGCGAAATAAACCGGGTGGGCTATTATTGCTGCATGATAAGCTACACCTGCAATTGACTGCCCGAACGCATCTCTATTAAATCATTATCCTTTACACTAATCCTCCAGTGATATCATGGCTATAGTTGAATACGGGGAATACAAGGGGAACAAATTGATCATCCTGAAAAGGACGGACGAGGACAAGTATCCGTTCAGCTTCGGGAAGGGGAAGGCAAAGCTCATCATCGAGAACTTCGCCGCCATAAAGAAGTTCGCCGAGGAGGAGGAAGAGCTATGAAGGTCCGCGCGAGCCACATCCTCGTTTCCAATGAGAGGGAGGCCAACCGCATCTTCGACGACATCACGAAGGGAAAGGACTTCTCCGAGATGGCGAAGAGATATTCCTCCTGCCCGAGCGGAAAGAGCGGCGGGGACCTGGGCTTCTTCGAAAAGGGGCAGATGGTGAAGGAGTTCGAGGATGTTGCATTCGCCCTGAAGGACGGCGAGCTCTCCAGGCCGGTGAAGACGCAGTTCGGCTACCACATCATAAAGGTCACCGCCCGCAAGTGATTAATTTTTCATATTTTATTTATTCTTATAGGAATAATCTTTTCAGAAAACTATATATATTACAAATTTGAACCATTTCCCGGTGATTTGAATGTCAAGCAAGAACTATCTCTTTACATCGGAGTCGGTGACCGAGGGCCACCCGGACAAGCTGTGCGACCAGGTTTCGGACGCAATACTTGATGAGCTCCTGAAGCAGGACCCGAAATCCCGCGTCGCGGTGGAGACCGCGGCCACCGCGGGCCTCATGATCGTGATGGGGGAGATAACCACCGCGGGCTACGTGGAGTTCCAGAAGGTCGTCCGGGACGTCATAAAGGACGTGGGCTACACCAAGCCCGAATACCTTTTCGATTACCGCACCTGCGGCGTTCTCGCCTCGATAACCGCGCAGTCCCCGGACATCGCGCAGGGCGTCAATTCAAGCAAGGAGCACGAGCAGGGCGCCGGAGACCAGGGCATAATGTTCGGCTACGCCAACCGCGAAACCCCGGAGCTGATGCCCCTTCCAATAATGCTCTCCCATAAATTGGCGCGAAAACTGGCGGAAGTGAGGAAGAATGGCACAATCCCGTACCTCCGCCCGGACGGAAAGACGCAGGTGACAATAGAGTACAAGGACCACCAGCCCAAAAGGGCGCACACAGTTGTGATCGCAACCCAGCACGACGAAAACGTAACTCTTGAAAAGATAAAGAAGGACGTCATCGAGCACGTGGTGAAGCCGGTCTGCGGCCCCTACTATGATGCGGACACAATTGTGCACGTGAACGGCACCGGAAAATTCGTCCTGGGCGGCCCAACCGCGGACACGGGCGTCACCGGCCGAAAAATTATCGTGGATACATACGGAGGAAGGGGCCACCACGGAGGAGGCTGCTTCTCAGGAAAGGACCCGTCCAAAGTGGACCGCTCCGGCGCATACACCGCCCGCTGGGTCGCGAAAAACGTGGTCGCCGCAGGGCTCGCGGACATCTGCGAGGTGCAAATCTCCTACGTGATCGGGATGGCAAAGCCCCTCTCCGTTTTCGTGGACACGCGCGGCACATCCAAAATTCCCGTGGAGAAAATAGAGGAATTAATCAAGGAGCACGTCTCCTTCAAGCCCGCGGACATGATCAAAAATTTGGACCTGCTGCGCCCGATTTACAAAAAAACCGCGGCATATGGCCACTTCGGCCGCACGGAGCCGGAGTTCCTCTGGGAGAAAACCAATCTCGCGGAGAAACTGCGCTCCGAAGCCGGGCTCTAAGTTTTCCTTTTTATTTTTCTATTATTTCTTTTCCGCGGGAACCTGCCTGAAGAAATTTATCTTCCCCGCCTCCTTCCCGCACTTTGCGCACATCACGAGCAGCTTGTCGCCCTTCCTTTCTATTTTCCCTCCATCCGCGTTTATCTCGAAATCCCTTCCAACAATATCTGAATAGATGAAGATTTCGTTCCCGCATTTGCACTTGATTTTGCCTTCCATAGACGCACCTTATGTTCCAACTTAACGAACCCTTTTGTTTTTAATCCTGCTCTTCCTTTATCCAGCGGGGTGTTAGAATGAAAAACAAAATACTTTCGTTTGTGCTTGGTTTGGTTGGCGCAATCCTGGTGCTCGCAAGCCTTTATTTTGCGATAAGCTATTTCAGCTACATCGGGAAGGCGATAATAGACTTCCTTGCCGCGAACAACGTGGAGAACCTTACATCCTGCGGGATAGTGATTCCGTCCGCGTTCATGGACATTCGCGACCTGTTCCCGACAACGATACTTCCGATGCTTTACCTTGGGATACCTCTGCTGTTGGTGGCGATATCGTTCATAATGTTCGGCAGCGGATATTTCTACGGAAAGCACTCCATGGAGAATGAGGCCGAAGCCCACAGGCAGAGGGAGGAGCACATCCAGCGCGAGGTCGAGAGGAGGACTGGCGGGAAGCCCCCCGTGCAGCCGCCCAAGCCTCCGGAAAAACCGGCCTCCAAGCCGCCGCTTCCGCAAAAGAAGTGACGGCCCCCAAACCCTTTTCTTTTTAATTATACTCTTCCTTATTCCCACAGGTGTTATGATGAAAAACATGCTGTTTGCGGCTTTCCTTGCCGCCTTGGTGATGCTCGCGGGATGCGGGCAACAGACCCCTCCGGGGGGAGACGTTGACGAGCACGGATGCATTCCCTCCGCAGGATATGAGTGGTGCGAGGCGAAGCAGAAGTGCCTGAGGCCTTTTGAGGAGAACTGCACCGAGGAGCTC
>Ga0315295_10004353_pt1 | contig 12072 bp, 7 predicted proteins | sample YL17G14_0_MG_FD_204453 | JGI IMG/M metagenome (GOLD analysis project Ga0315295, IMG submission 204453) | Sediment microbial communities from Yellowstone Lake, YNP, Wyoming, USA - YL17G14_0 | ecosystem: Environmental > Aquatic > Freshwater > Lake > Sediment | place: USA: Wyoming | collected... | reverse complement strand
TCCGTTTTATCGGCAGGCTGCAGTTTCTTTTCTGTTGTCTCCGTTTGTGCGAATCTCGCAATCATTTCCAAGACGAACTTCCTATCTCCTTCAGCCTCGAATTGTGTATCACCTCTGCCTACCTTAATGCGGTATACTTTGGGTGCCATGTTACCATCCTTTCACATTTTCTCTTAATGGCCAACTATATATTATCTGGTTCCGTATAAGACGCCTGTTGGCCAAATCAATGGTTGGAGATTCCCTGCGCCATTAGTAATATTATCAACTGGTTTGTCGCAAAAGGCAAGCAAAAAATCCCCGATATTTCGAGTGCCCCGCCGTCCGCCTTCGCGTGCGCTACGGCGGATAAATCCGCCGTCTCTCGCCTGCCCTCCGTAGTCCGCTGTAGCGGACGAAGGATGGGTCGCTCGTCTTTCGCCTCTGTACCTTTGCGGTTAAAAATCTGTGTCAATCTGCGAAATCTGTGGTTAAGTAATCAATATCATCTCGGTGGTATTAAAAAATCCGTGTCAATGTTCAGCAATGTCTATACATATCATTCGCGTCAGGTCGCGCAAAATCAGCCGGCCGGAGGCAATCGCCATAGGCCCCCAGGAATCCGGCCCATCCAAAACTTTCACTTCGGCAAGCTGGACGTAGCCGGTCGGCGTCGCCTCCGCGAGGGTCAGCAGGCCGGAGTCATTCATAACATAGAACAAGCCATTAGCGATAATATACGGCCCAAGCCCAAACTTGTGAGCACTTGTGCTCGTCCATACAACCCGGCCATCCAAATCAAGACAAGCTAATTGACCATCGGGGCGAACGCCATAGATATAGCCATCATAGAAAATCGGGGTGTGCTGGGGCGAGCCAAACACATCCGCCGCAAGTCGAAAGACCGGCTGCACACTTATTTTGTCCCCCTCCTGGACCAGACGCAGCATCATACTGCCGGCGTTGTAGCCGCCCGAAAGAAAGATAAGTCCTTCGCCCACTATCACAGGCGAGGGAACATTTGCGACACTAATCTTCCAGTCAGCGTTTTCCCACAAAATGCTGCCATCGTCTGCCGAGATACCCACCACGCCGCCGCTTGCGCAATAAACATACATACGCCTGCCCATAAATTCGGTCGGCATTATAGAAGAATGTGTCATCGTCCAGCGGCGTGGGTTTGGACTTTGCCATACAATCTCGCCCGTTTCACAATTTACTGCTATCATCAGAGCGTCGCCGCCAACGGCGATTATCGCCCTGTCATTATCTATAAGCGGACACTGCCCTGCATACCACGGCGGCACCTTTGCCTTAAAGTCGTTGACCAAATTCAGCATCCAGCGAAATTGGCCGGTCGCCGAATCCAGACAGGTAACGTGGCACTTCGGTCCCAATGTTACAATGTATTTGTCCGTGACCGCAGGGACAGTCCGGCTCATCCCGTGGTTGCGTTTGACTTTGACGGGGTATGAGTACCGCCAGATTTCCCTGCCATTACCAAGAGATAAGCAGCGAATGGCATCTGCCTGCTTCTGGCGGTCGTAATCCAGGACATATACACGTCCTGCTAAAATTGCCGCCCCTGCGTAGCCCTCTCCGACGTCGATTGACCAGAGGACCTTCGGTCCGTCCGGAGGCCATTTCTTAGCAAGGGCGACATCTTCGCTGCTTATTCCGTTGAAGTTAGCTCCTCTGAACCGAGGCCAGGCGCCGGGCAAATTCGCTGTGACACCGTCGAACTGAACCAGCTTACCCTGCGGTTTTCCTGTTCCCCCTTCCTCCAGAAGCGCCTGTAAAGCATTCTCAGCAACAGGCAGACGCTCTGCCAGCTCCATCGCCATATCTGTGCTAAGCCATACACACAGCAACACGATGCCCACAATAACTAATGCGACCGGCAATATCCATGCAACAACAGATTTCTTCATCGTATCTACTCATTCCTTAACGCATCCAGCATTTTTCCACGCAGCGCAAACACACCTGCCAGCCATATCCATACCGCGCCGCTGGCGGCTATCGCAACAATCGTCAGTGACAGCGAAAGATATGGTACCTCAGTGCGGGGCGATTTAAGGGCGGGACCAACCGCTACCAACGCTGCTATAACTCCACACGCCAGGCCGCCCAGCAAAAGAACCCAATGCTCGTAGAACACTATTCGTTTAATTGCTCCTTTACAAAAGCCCACTGCCTGGAGCATTGCAAGCTCACCACGCCGTTCGAGGATGTTGCGAAGCACCACCAGTCCAAGTCCTGCACTGCCCAGAATAAGCCCCAGACCCCCTATAATCTGAAAAATAGATAGATACATATTTTCAACAGCGTTGAACTCTGCCAGCCGTTGCTCTGCCGGCGTAAGCGCCAGGCCGAAGTCCTTCAATGAAGCAGAAAGTTTTTCGGCTACAGCTTCGGTTTTGTCTTCGGCCGCATCAATAAGGAACATCCTGGAGCCGCTCTCTGATGGAAAGCGCCTGATGAGCTGGTCTTCAGAAATAAGTAAGCTACCTTGCAGAATCGAACTCTTCAGCATACCTACCAGGAGCAGATGAAATTTTTGGCCCTGCTCATCAATATAATCAATCTGGTCTCCAACAGATTTGCCGAGCGCCCATACAATCGTTGCGTAATCGCCAATCGCCGGCACAACATCCCTTCCATAGTCACCTTTAAGCAGGTTCCAGGCGTCTGCCTTTTTGGTATCTTCAATTGTCTTGATGAACGTGAAAGAACCTCGCATTTGCAACTGCTCCGGCTGAACTCCCAGCAAACGCGGCATTTGCGCGCGATTCAAATTAAAACAGCTTGCATCATCGCCATCGTGCACCCGCAACTGCACTATTTTAACACCCTCGAGGATAGTATCATCCAAACCCATTGCTCGCCGGCCGGACTGGCTATTTAAGTCATGCAAAACAGGTATAGTCGATTCGCCGAATAGCGCAAAGCCGCCGGTACCCGAATCGCGCCTGTGTGCCGGAGCCGATGAATCGGGTCTATTCGCTCCCACTGCGACCACCAGAAAAATCCCGCAGGCGAGCATTGCCACAACAGCTACGCTCCTCCCGCTTCGTCTGGTTGAGTTCCGCAGCCCCAGACCGAATAGAGAAACCAAAGGTCTGTTCCAGCTGCCTGCGATGATTCTTAACAATGCCTGACTTAATCCAAGCCCTGCAACCAGGAGCAATGCCCCCGCCCCAAAGAACGCCGTGGAGACAGCTCCGCTGTCACCTCCGCCCATTGTAACAAGAAGAACCACCGCTCCAACTGCTGCAACCGCCGCTACCCATAATCCAATCCTGCCTCTCGAGTGGCACGGGCTTCCAGCCCGTGAAGACACGGCCAAGATGGCCGTGCCACGACTATCAGAAAATTGCCACTGCGGAACGCCGGCAAGAAGCTCGTGAGCCGGGCGAGATACCTGCCGACGCAAAGTTAACCATATCGCAACCAGACAAACCGCCACCGCCGCTAATGCTCCTGTAAGCAAGGTTGATGCTTTTACATAGAAATGGATGGGCAAACCGCCCACCGCTACCTGCCATCCGGTCGCAAGGCCGTAAATCATTGCTTCGGTATAAAGCAGACCCGCCGCGGTTCCAGCAATCGCCCCAAGAACCGCCAATGTCCCGCCCTCCATAAACAGCAGGCGTTTTACCAACTTCGGCGAAAACCCTACCGACAGTAACATTCCGACCTGCTGTGCCCGGCTCTCAACACCGAATACAAAGACAAGCCCCATCAGGACCATCGCTGCTATGATAAGAAACACGCTAAAGCCCAGGAAAAGCCCACCGAAATCTGTTGCTTCATCGCCGGCTTTTATGCCGCGCTCGCGGACGGACTGAAAAAATAGTCCCAGCGAAGCCGGGGCAATCGCACTTAATAATCTGCCTGCTATATCTCCCTGATATTCTTTGCCACTCGTGTAGCGGACCGCGGTCAGGCGACCGTATCTATTGCCCCACATCTGCTGACCGGCCTTGAGCGTAACAAATGCCTTCGGTGAACCACGATACCGCTGCCAGTAATCCTCGTCGCGAGGGCGTATCTTATCAAGCTCAATCGGGATGCCTGGTTTCCAGTCCCTGCAATTTTTGACATCCGCCAGCCCTGGAAAATCCGGCATCAGGTCAGGGTCAACGGCGGGACCTTCCATAGACAGTATCTGACGCACCCGGAAGCGAGCTTTCTGCTGCTGGAGTTTTCTGGTCGGCCCGATAACGAAGTAGGTAAGTTCGAGCGAATCGCCCACCTTGGCTCCAAGGTCATCGGCGAGCCACTGATTGACCACAATTTCGTCATCCTGCATACTCATTGTAACAAAACCGCCGGCACCTGCCGGCCCCATAGCAGCCACCATCGAATAAGGAGTCGCTTTGTCACCCAGACGCAATTCGTTCACGAAATAGGTCAGGATTCCAATAGCATTACTATCCGCTTTCATCGCGGCTTCAGCAACAGAGCCATCAATGAACACGCGATTACTGCGTATCTCAAGTGCATCCTGTCTGTCCAGGCGGCGCACTTCAAGACCTGTATCACCAACCTGCCAACATTTCCTGATAGCCGTATTCGCCCTTTCAACCGTTATGCTATCCCGCGGGTCTGAAGCGACTAATAGCATATTTGCCTGGGCGCTGCGGCCTAATTTCCCCTGCAGCCACTGGAGCGGCACAAAGACATTCAGCGGCGAAATATGGTTCGCCTGCAAGCTAAAACGCCCGAACTCTGATGTTCCGGCAACTGCCTTTACGGTGAGCCGAAAGGCGGCTGACAAATCAGAATCAGGCGCCAACGGCACATCCCGCGGCAACAAAGCCGGTTTTTCAATTCGCAGCACAACCTCATCTCCAACTTTAGCTCCGAGCTGCGCTGCCAGAGGGACGTTTAGAACAATCCCCTCATTCCAGTTACCCGCTAACGGATTTTTAGCTGCTGCGAGCTTATAGAATCGCTCATCAACGCCGAGAACATCAATTCCGTTCGCACGCTTTGTCCCACTACTATTTGCAATCAGCCCGCGCAGTTGTAACAAGGGCGCCGCCGCTGTATCTAATTCTGTTGACAATTCGTCTGCCAGTTTGGCTCTAAAGAACCTGTCCCGGGTAACAAGAGCAAACTGCACTGCGCCCAATCGAGCTTTCAGCATCGTTCTGAGACTGTAACGCACGGAATCGCCTACGGCCAGCGCACCCACTAAAACAGCAGTGCCGACAAGGGCAGCCAGCAGAATCCCGATGTTCGTCCGCCAATAAAAGGCGAGACTTCTTTTGACAAGCATCCACAAGCTCATTCTCGGCCTCTGCATTTAAGAGCACCGCCACGTAGTTCCCATATTTGTCCGATACGCTCCGCAAGCTCAAGAGAATGTGTTACCACAATCAGTGTAACTTTTTCGCTGCGGTTTAACTCCACGAGCAGTTCCGCTATATTTTTCGAGGCATCTGCATCCAGCGACCCGGTCGGCTCATCAGCGAGCAAGAGTTTAGGTCTGTTAATCAAGGCCCTGACAACCGCAACCCGCTGGCGCTGTCCGCCGGATAGCTCACCCGGCCGATGCAGTAAGTGTTCTTCAAGTCCTACACGCTGCAGCAAATTAACTGCCCTTTCCCGAACTTCTCTTAAGATGCGGTTCTTATAAGCGAGCGTCGGGACCAGGACATTTTCAAGCACCGTGCACTGGGGCAGGAGATGATGCAACTGAAAAACAAATCCGATTTCCCGATTACGGATTCGTGCAAGCTCTGTTTCATCGAGTTTAGCAAAGTCCCTGCCATCAAGGATGACCTCTCCTGATGTGGGACGGTCCAGAGCGCCAATGATATTAAGTAGTGTGCTCTTGCCGCTGCCCGATGGTCCAACTATCACGATGGACCGGCCGTCCTCAACCTTCAGGGTTATATCTCTTAAAACGCAGACGCCGGCGGCCCCCCTTTCTGTCTTTGACAGAAGGCAGGGGGGGTAACTTTTCGCAACATTTATAAGTTCAAGCATCATTATCCTCAGCTAAACTGCTGCACGGTCGCATCATATATACGCACCAGCTCTTTAGCAGTTTGCTCAACATTGAATTTCTCAAATACCACTTCTCTGCCCTGTTTTCCGAGCTGCCTGGCGTAATTCGGGTTAAGTAATAATGGTTTCAGTGCAGCGGCCAGAGCTTCGGCACTATTTGGCTTACAGAGCACACCGCCAGAAGTCACTTCCAACAAATCAATAAACACGCCACTTGCCGGCTGGACCACTGGCACACCCGCCGCAAGCGATTCGAGCACGTATAACCCACAGGCAACAGGTTTTTTCTCCGGCACAGATAACACTGAAAGGGTTTGCAAAAAGGCAAGTTTAGCAGAGTGGCCAAAATCCGGCACAAACTCAACGTCATTAACCAGCCCGCAAGAGCTTAACTGCCGCCGAATCCGATTTACGAATGACCCATCATCGCTACTGCTTCCGCCTGCTATACGGAGCTTGGCATTTTTCAATCGCTCATCCTTCTTAAGTATGACAAAGGCGTCAACCAATGTATCCAGGCCCTTATCAGGGCACATACGCGAAAGATAACCGATGGTGGGTACTTCCGGCACACCACTTCCAGCTTCAGCAGACCTATATTCATCCAGCGAAATCCCCATATACACAACATAAACCTTATCTGGGTCAAGCCCTAACCTCTGCTGCATAACCCCGGCATAGTATTTGCTCACAGAGATAAAGGCATCAACATCACTGCAGCGCTCCGCGGCTATTTCCCATGCCTGCTTTGCATAAGGCGGCGGTAATCCATCCAGAAAACCATCCTCATCCTGGAGCAGACACACGATGGGTACGCTGAGTCTTGCCTTGATGCTTTTGGCAAGTCCCGCCAACAAAACATTAGACAGGCACACCACATCAGGCCTGTTATCCTGCGAACCCAGCCATTCAATAAGCCGCTCCAGCTCTCTTGTCTGCCGACCCTCTTCTCCCAGTAGCATTGATATTGTCATCTCGCCTAAATCTTTTGCACTGGTCATTTTTGCTCTGCAACCAACCCACCGCAAAAGCCGTGGTGAATCCAATAAACGAGCTATCCATCGAGGGGTCCTTCGGAGTAATGTCGATTTTTGCTGAAGGTACACATTGATACCACCAAAAAAAATTGGCGCATTACTAAGCGATTCTGTTCGGTCGTTTTGCAACGGCAGATACATCGGAACCATCAGGACATCGTGCCCCAGATTTCGCATCGCCCTAACTAAAGCAGTATCCCGCAGACAGTTCTCGCAATAGAAACTGTCGCCTGAGCCAGGCGTGATTTGAACAATTCTCATAAATCCGCGCTCCAATTCTATCGGCTGGGACCGAACGCATATATGAAACCATCGTCGCTGCCGACAACGACCATTCCTCCGGCTACCGCCGGCGAGGAGGTAATGGGCTGGCCGACCTCGTAAGACCACACCTGCTTACCGTCAGAAAGCCGAATCATATAAAGCCGTCCATCATTAGAACCAACAACGACCTTGTCTCCACAAATAGCCGGCGAACTGTCAACCTCGCCTGACGTTTGAAATGTCCAAACCGGCTTTCCATTATCACTGTTGACGCAATGAACACGCTTATCCCTGCATCCAAACACAACCACGCCTTCACTAACTGCCGGTGAAGAAAAGATGGCAGAAGTCCCGCCGGTATATTTCCATAAAACTTTGCTGGAAGCGATATCGCCGCAGAGTAATACATTATCGTAATTGCCGACATATACCCGGCCTCCGACAATCGCTGCGGAGCCGGCGATGTATGAGCCGGTATCAATCTGGGTCAGCATTTTGCCATCGGCCACTGATACAACGTGAATTTTGGCGTCACAGCCGCCAAAGATAACCTTACCCGCCAGACCTACGGCGGGCGAGCCGTTATCGACCGCCGGCGAACCATTTACGTAGCTACCGGTTTCATAAGTCCAGACGGCCTTGCCGGTTGCCGAATCGACACAGTGTAGTTTGTTATCGTAACTGCCCACAAGGAGCCATATTGTGTGTCCATTCGGCGAAGGTACCCAATTAACGGCGCCCATAATTTTTCCGCCGGTCTGATACTTCCACTTAAGCTGCCCTGTTTTCGCATCGAGCGCATACAGGAAACTATCCGATGACCCGATGAAAACCGAATCTCCAAGCACACAAGGGGCGGCCTCAACGGCATCACCTGTCTTATATGCCCATACCTGGCGTCCACTTTTCAAGTCGATTGCGTAAACATTTGCATCAGCCGACCCTGCAAAGACAAGACCACTTTCGATTGTCGGCTTGCCCGCCAGATTTATCCGCCATACGTTCGGCGGACAAGTGGCGGGTGAAGATTTGACTTCTCCGCCGGTCTTGAATTTCCACAGAAGCACCAATGAATCAGGCAAAGCTCCTTCTGCTCTGCCGGCAAGGTTCTGTGTGCAGTGAAACATAGGCCAGTTGCCGCTATCTACAAGCGGTAGTTGCGGCTGAGGAATCGCAACAGGCTTTTTGCTCTCAGCAGGTCGGCAACGGCCAGTTATCGTAATTGCGATAAGTATCAACGCACCTGTAACAATAGCAACCGCCAAAATTGTTTTGACTGCTAACCTCACGGTAATCCTTATCACTATCGGTTATAGCACTATGGATAAAACTCACCTAATAATAGTAATGCACTCGCTTATCAGAGGCAATAGAACCTTCAGTATTTATATCGTATAGGAACCAAAACATCCAACAGGGAGTTGTTAAAATTTAAAGGTGCTCCGTATTTATAAAGAGCCGGCGGCTTAACCTCTGGCTCTTTTCCTTTGCGTGATTAAGTTTGAACCAACCACACTGGAATGTGGTAAAATGATATTATGGCTATGAAACGTGAAAATATCGGCGAATTTTTGCCCACAACGCTTGATGAAATAAAGCAGCGAGGGTGGGAGCAGGCGGATATTATACTTATCACCGGCGATGCATACATTGACCACCCTTCGTTCGGTGTTGCTCTGATTGGGCGACTGCTTGAGAAACACGGTTACCGAGTAGCGATACTCGCACAGCCGGATTGGCGCAGCGTCGATGCCTTCCGCTCTCTGGGACCGCCGAGATTATTTTGGGGAATAACCAGCGGCTGTGTCGATTCGCGGCTCAATGACTATGCCTCGATGGGAAACCGGCGCAGGGAGGATGTATATAGTCCCGGCGATGCTTTGGGTTTGCGACCTGACAGGCCGTTACTTGTTTACTCAGCCAGAGCACGCGAGGCCTATAAAGGGGTCCCGATAATACTCGGCGGCCTGGAAGCGAGTCTGCGCCGCCTGGTTCATTACGATTACATCGAGGACAAGCTCAAACGCTCTGTTCTGATTGACGCCAAGGCGGACGTATTAGTCTTCGGAATGGCTGAAATTGCGATACTCGAAATCGCAAAGACCTTAAACGCTGGCGGCAGTGTAAGCGACCTGGTAAACATACCTGGCACGGTTTACAAAGTAGTAGGGGACATCCGTGTTCCGGATAATGCTATATCTCTGCCATTTCTTTCTCAGCAACAGGCCAACAAGGACATGGTTATGTCGGCCCAACTGCAATACCAAAAGCAGGCGTATCCAGGCGGTTCGCCGGTGGTCCAGGAGCAGGACCCCGGTATGATTGTGGTAATGCCGCCAGCCAGGCCTTTGACGATTGCGGAAATGGACCAGTTGTATGATTTACCCTTTACCCGCTGCTGGCATTCCCGATACGATAAGCAGGGGGGTGTACCTGCTTTAGGGCCTGTGCAATTTTCAATAACCACCCATCGCGGCTGCTTTGGCGGCTGCTCATTCTGCTCCATCAGTTGCCATCAGGGTAAGCAGATAATCTCGCGTTCAATTCAATCTCTTCTCAGTGAGGCAGATGTAATCCGATGTCACCATCAATTTCGCGGAACCATTGTTGACCTTGGCGGCCCGACCGCAAATATGTACGGAATGCAGTGCAGCAGGAAAGACCAGTGCCCCCGGCCCAGTTGCCTACTGCCTTCGCTGTGCAGGAATCTAAAGCTCGACCATAAGCCGTTGATGGAAATGATGGAATCATTCCTCCGCTGGAAGCAGAAGGGGGGCAGGAAAACAAATGTCTATGTTGCCTCCGGTATCCGCCACGATTTGGCCCTTCAAAGTCAGGAGTATATTGAATTGTTGGTCGGCTCGTTTGTTGGCGGCCATCTCAAGGTCGCACCGGAGCATTACTGCAACGAGGTATTATCACTGATGGGTAAGCCCTCCTTTGAGTTGTTTGAGGAGTTTGAGGAGCGCTTTAATGAAGTTTCTCGCCAGGCAGGCAAAGAACAGTATCTTGTGCCGTATTTTATAAGCTCTCATCCGGGCTGCACAACACAGGATGCCATAGTGCTGGCTGAGTATCTTGTGTCGCGCTCGTGGCGACCGCGTCAGGTCCAGGACTTTGTCCCTATTCCGCTGGCACTGTCAACGGCTATGTATGTCTCAGGGACAGACTCCCACAGCCAGAAGATTTATGTTCCCCGGGGCCGCAGAGACAAGCGCCTTCAGGCAGCACTACTCCAGTACTATCAGCCGCGATACGAGAAAATCGTAGCGGATTTTCTCAAATCCGTCCGTCGAAATGATTTGCTCGGGAAAATCCGACACTTGCAGTCCCCCAAACGCCATCGCAGGAAGTGATTACAAATTAGCCGTGAAAGCTGCTAATCAAAGACCATACATCTTGGCCATGTGTTCGTGCGGCTTGAAATGGTATAGACACTGTTCCAGCGGAGTGCCGAGGATACTTATCTTTTCCAAATCTCCCTGCCCCATACCGGCTTCGTTCATCGCTGAAAGGTAAATAATCCGTTTGGGGTCAAATCCCATCACCTTGGTGGCTACGGTGTCCGCCGCAAGGGCATCTACGCTGGCAATTGCAACGCGCGAATCAAACAGCGTGCCGGACATTGGCCCATTGCCTTCCATTCCCTCAAAACCATCGATGACCGCCAGGTCGGGATATATTTCCTGGGCAAGGTGGAACATATTGAAATGGCAAAAGTTATTTATGGTGTTTTCACCGGTATGAAAGAGCCATTTGTCGTTCTTGTTATAATCGTTAAGGGGCGCACCAAGCAGAATATTTTTCAGTGATAATGTTACGAGCACCCGGTCGTGGGTTTTCATTCTGGCAGCAGAAATAATATAGGTATTGGGGTCGAGGAAAGCCGAGATAATCCGAACCGGCAATGGCTTATGCTCTTCGCCGAAGACATAGCGGTATTCGTAGGACGGATTTTCATTAAGGTCCACAAGTTTTACGTTGTATTCCTTTTCGAGTGCAAGATAGCCATAATTCTTGAACCCTTCGGGTGTCCGCTTTTGCGCAGCGGTGGATTCGCCGATGATAATCTGCTGCTTATAATGGGGAGTAAGAAAATCCAGAATAGCCCGGATTGCATCCACGTGCGTAGCGCAGAGTGGAACATCGCACCCTACAAAGTTTGGCTTGATAAGAATCTTCTTACCTCCGATGGATGTCAGGACCTCATCTTCGATGTTCTTAAGCGCCTTAAATATGATTTCTCGCCGGTCGTTACCTTTAACCAGACTGACCTTCACCGGTCCGGTCATCTTCTGGAATAGTCGGCCTCCTCTGCGGTAGGGGTTACCAACAGCGGCAAAACTTCTTACAGGTGCAAAAATCTTTCCGCCGAACGCAAGACTTATCGCTCCTATGCCGAGGCCTTTTAGAACATCGCGTCGGTTCGGATGATTAGTATGATGTGCCATTCACTGCTCTTTTCTGTTCGCCACACTTTGCGGTTTTGCTCGCCACTTTTGGCCTCTTGGGATTCTCAGACTATGTTGTGGACTACTCTCTTGCCTCCAGGAGTTTTTTGAAGCGTGGATGCTCGCGCAGCGGGGCCCAAACCGGCTCAAGTCGCACTAAGGGGACCGATAGGTCACCAGGTATAGACAGCAGAAATTCGAGCTGGTCGATGGCCGCATCAAATTCGCCAACCATCACATATATCTGGGCTAAATCTTTAGCTCGACGGAAGCCTCGATAGGCATCTTTGTTTACAGGTAGTAGCTCCACTGCCAATTTT
>Ga0315295_10004352_pt1 | contig 12072 bp, 6 predicted proteins | sample YL17G14_0_MG_FD_204453 | JGI IMG/M metagenome (GOLD analysis project Ga0315295, IMG submission 204453) | Sediment microbial communities from Yellowstone Lake, YNP, Wyoming, USA - YL17G14_0 | ecosystem: Environmental > Aquatic > Freshwater > Lake > Sediment | place: USA: Wyoming | collected... | reverse complement strand
AGATAGTTCGAGATCCCACGCAAATACTGTTTACACCATTTACGCGAAGCAGAATAACCATAAATACCACAGGCATTCTCATAAGCAGTACTATTAGAAGCCGGATCTAATGGAGGACTTGACCAAGCAGCCATCATTGCTTGAATGCCGTTGATTCTTAACATCATCAGATCAATGATTTTTTTCAAAGAATAATTTACTCGTCGGCGTTCATCAGCATTTAAATTTGTGAGATCAACCCAAAAAAGCACATGTGGTGCTGGACGATCCCCCTCACCCAAACCTTGATAATAAACTGGATAATTATAAATTCCAAAACCACTGCTAAAATTCTGTTCGCCTAAATCTTGCAAAATTGGTTTATCAGTTTTATTTGGACGTAAAGTACATTGCAGATTAATACAAATGGGAATCTGTTGGCAAAGACGTTGCCATCTTACACCACCTTTAATTCGTGAAGTTTTTAAATACTTGATTTGCGGTTGATGGTTCATCCCACGCATCAATGAAGTTTCATAATACCCTGGTCCACTTGTTCCAATCACTGAATGCCAACTCTCAAAAGCTTCACGTACCACTTTAGAGTTAATTCTTTCTAACACTACCATACCAAACAATACTCGAGCTTCCTCCATGGTTCGCATCTGCTGATGAATATTTTCACTATTATGATAACGCAATGGTTTTCTCAATGGTGGTGTAATCCGAAAATCAGTAATAAATTCTGCTTGACCATCTTGACGATTCTGTTCTGGCAAAAGTACCACATGCAATTTCCCATTTCCAGGTGCTAAAACTTGTCCTGCTATAAATAGATGGATCAGATTATCGAACCAACAATCAATCTGTTCCTTTAGATCCTGTTGCCGTAGAAAACGACCTGGATGAATCATCTCTGGATATACAAACCCCGGAATAATTTTAAAATTAGGAAAACTAGCAATAATTGTCTTTTCACCTGTTGGAGATATTTTCTCTTTAAAAACCGCCTCCAGATTACCAATAATTTCTTTCTGACCATATTGCAACCGAATATGTTCGAGCTTAATAAAATCTTGCTGTAACGCTGGTCCCCAGATTAAAACTTTCAAACCACTGCCAGCTCCGCCACTATTATAAACATCAAAATGCAAATTTAATGCTTCATTAACTGAAAGATCAACAGTTGGCACACTACCACAGATTTTCAACATTGGTGGACCTGCTACTTTTTCTTCATAAAAAGTACGTTGCTTTAAACAACGAAAACGCAGGCAAGTAAAGCCACTTAGTTCATTCTCGGCTAACTCAGTGAGATTCAAAAAAAGTTGTTTCTGATTCCAGCCTAAAAGTCTGGCAGTATCAATCAACATATCTTCGGCTGTTGAATATTGTTCGTTCCAGATTCGACGGAGGTCGGATTCAGTTACATTCGGTGCTAAAATTTCCCGCCATAACTTAGGATGACCTGAAGAACCTCGCTGATTTGATGGAAGTTTTTCATAAAAATAATTTGGATCATTACAAAAATTGTCCGCGATTAACCCATTCCTAAATAACCTTAAATTTAAAATCTCACTATCATGCACTAAAACTCCAACCGTAGAACTCAGATTTGCCAATGACAAAGTAGCTGCTAAAGCATCTAATTTATTCAAATCTTGTTCTTCAATTGCTTCATCTAGTACTGTAATCCATGGTTCTGAACCAACTGGTCCAATTAAAATAGTACGATCAACAGTTTCACCAATTCCAGCTTCGATGTATGGTCCAGCCAACACCCTCTGACGAATCGTCTCGATTACTCTAATTCGCACCTCATCTTGATGGCCATTACCGGTATAAATCTGAACATTGGTAAAAAAAGCCCCCATCTATTCCAACCTCCTACAATCTTTCAAAAAACCAATCAATCTTTCAAAACAATTTAATCAAATATTAACAAATAATCCAAATCTTTTTAAAAATAATACTTCGTTGTGTTATATTTTTGCGAGTACTACAAATAAGATATTCTATTTCTGGATTTAATTTCCTTTTCGCTTAACAATATTTATCTGAATTTTTTTCTCAAAAAGCAAAAACTGCTAACCTCTATATCTTTTTTAACCTTTTATTAAAAATCAATCATTTCGTAACATGAAAGCAATCTACACGATAAAAAACCCGGAAACTCCGGGTTACAATTTCAATTCGAGCCCTCAAAAAAACAGCTCTCACTTATCTATATGGTTGAGAATAATTCTCATTTTGTTAGCTGATTTTTAGATTATCATATTTCATTTCAGATGTCAATTGTAACTTAAAAATATTTCATCGTATTCTCAATTACCTAAAGCATAATAGTTGATCAAACAACCCGCTAAGATAATCTTTCGTTCTTCTGGAGCCAAGTTCGCCAAACAAAGCTCTGTGCTTCGCTGTTTGCCATCTAAAGCAATAATTATCGCTGCTACTTTCTCAGCCCCATTCTTTACTGCAGCACGAATTCCAGGTAGATAAATCATCTCGCCAAGCTCTAAATGCAACTCAGTATTTTCAGGAAGTGTTAAAGGCAACATCCCCCAATTAATCAAATTACTACGATAACGTTTGGTTGCATAATCACCTGCTAGATTAGCCCATCCACCTAAGACTTTTTGACAAGAAGCTGCCTGTTCTCGTGCTGAACCATCCCCTGGTTTCCTAGCAAAAATGATACTACCCAACCCAGTATTTTGTATCAATTGATGCACCTTTTCTGAGGTAATCTGCTCTTCGGCTACCAAAGGAAGGAATATTTCTCCCAATTTAGTAGAATTTGGTTCTTTAGCTACTCCTTGAGCTAATAATCTTTCTCTTTCTTGCTCCAATTCATAGATGCTCTTTGCTCGAGCTACATAGCCTGGGTCTTTACGTGACAATGTAAATTCGGCTAACTTCATTGGATTCGAACGAAAAGAAGAAGTCTCACCTGAAGGAATCAATTCATCAGTGGTAGTTATTGGATCATTAATCACCGCAACTACTTTTAACATCAAGTTTTCAGGTAGTGCCTTCATTTTAGGCCAATCTGCAATATTGGGTCCAAATTTCAACTCTTTTTCAGGTGCTGCTACTCCAAATCCTTGATAAACACGATTTTGATATACGGTAGCATCAAAACAATAAGCTTCCTGACTTTCTTGATAATTAACTTCTGTAGCTGCAGTTAGTCTACCACCATTTAAAGCAGTCGCCGCAATTGAGCGGGCATCCATCAAGGCTACCGAAGCTAATTGATTATTCATTGGCTTCGAGCCTTCACGATTCGGAAAATTACGGGTAGTATGGCGAATACTCAAACCATTGTGGGCTGGCACATCACCTGCACCAAAACATGGTCCACAAAAAGCCGACCGCATACTTGCTCCAGCAGTCATCAACTTAATTGCCGCTTGATTTTTCATTAATTCCAAAAAGATCGGCTGACTAGCAGGATAAACGCTCAACCAAAAATCACCTTGTCCAGTTGATTTGCCATCCAAAATCCGGCTCATTGTCATAATATTTTCATAAGTGCCACCTGCACAACCAGCCACCACTCCTTGATCAACTTGCAACCTTCCATTGATAAATTTTTTCGTGAGATTAAGTGATAAATTAGGCTGATCAAGCTGTTTACTACCTTCAGCCTCGATTTCACGCAAAATTTCTACCCCATGTCTATTTAACTCACTAATTGACCAAACATTACTTGGATGAAATGGCAAGGCAATCATTGGCTCAATTTGACTCAAATCAATTTGAATTAAACCATCGTAATAAGCACATTCCCCTGGAGTTAATAATTGATAAGCTTCAGGACGTCCATGTAGCTTATAATAATCAGCAACTTGCACATCTGTAGCCCAGATTGACGATAAGCAGGTAGTTTCGGTAGTCATCACATCGATTCCATTGCGATAATCAACCGAAAGGTTTGCAACTCCTGGTCCCACAAATTCTAAAACTTTATTTTTAACAAACCCAGATTTAAAAACAGCTTTAATCAACGCCAAGGCTACGTCATGCGGACCTACCCCAATTTGGGGCTGACCTTCTAGGTAAACTAACACTATTTCAGGATAATTAAAGTCATAAGTCTGTTTCAAAAGCTGTTTGACTAACTCTGGACCACCTTCACCAATGCCCATTGTTCCCAAAGCACCATAACGGGTGTGACTATCTGAACCGAGGATCATCCGCCCACAACCAGTCATCATTTCTCTCATATACTGATGAATTACTGCTTGATGAGCCGGAACAAAGATCCCCCCATATTTTTGTGCCGCTGACAATCCAAAAACATGATCATCTTCATTAATTGTGCCACCAACTGCGCATAGACTATTATGACAATTTGTTAACACATAAGGCACAGGAAATTCAGTCAATCCACTGGCACGCGCAGTTTGAACAATTCCTACATAAGTAATATCATGTGATGCTAACGCATCAAACTTTAATTTCAGTTGACGTAGTTCTTTAGTCTGGTTATGCTTTTCTATAATTTGAGCAGCAATCGTTTTGGTACGCGCTGTCTCTAAATTAATCTTACTTTGCAAGGGAGCTTCCATATTTTGTTCTAAATAACCATTAATTTCATCTTCAGTTGAAAAGTGAGTTGCTTCTACTATCATGCTTTCCCTAACTAAATAAACCCCTTTTTGTTCAATCCTAACCACTCATCATCCCTCTTCCAAATATACCGTTCTTAAACCAGATTATCCTCATTAAAACACGATTTCCTCTGGAGTGTCAAGCACAATCAAAAAATATACAAAATACATACCAAGCTTGATTCCCAGATTAAAGACTCAATTTGCATAATTTCTTACATAAAGAAGCATAATTTAATCAAAAGGGCTAAACTTGATATTCTGTATCTCGTTCAGCCCTTTTAACTTACATTATGATTTACTTTTTCTTCATAAAGAATTTAACATTTGATTTGTCCACAATTACTGTGCCAGTATCAATATTAACTGGTGAACCAGTAACCTTAGCCGCTTTGTTATTAGAAGTAACTGGATATTGACCAAGTTTCATATTATGCATTAGCACAACCGCATAATATGGCATCAAGCAAGTTTGTTGTACAATCGAGGCAGAGATCACTCCATCATTAATCGCTTGTAAAATTTCCGCACCTCGATCCATTGCCATTATTTTAACTGCACCTGCTTTATTAGCATCTTTTACTGCCATTGAGGCTCCAGCCCCACCAGTTGAATCTGTGCAAATAATTGCTGCTAAATCTGAATATTTTTCTAAAACACCTGCTGCAACCTGTGCTGATTTCACGGCATCGGCTCCAGTATCTACAATTTGCACAATCTGAATCTCTTTATACTTGGCTAACCCTTCTTTATAACCACGAATTCGTTCTTGATGGTTAGTTTGATTAGGAATACTCATAATTGCTACTTTACCTTTTTTATTGATCATCGAAGCTAAAATGTCTGCGCCTTGTAAACCAGCAGCATAGTTACCTGTACCAATAAAGGCCAAACGTCCTGAATCTGGTTGATCAGCATCTACAGTTACAACCGGAATACCTGCATTCATTGCCTTTTTTACCATTGGATTCAAAGCTGGGTCTGCGCCAAATAGTACAATTCCGGCTGGTTTCTTGGCAATTGCCCTCTCCATCTCACTAACCATTGCTTTAATATCCCATTCTGCCGGACCAACTGTCTGCGTTTTAACACCTAAAAAATCAGAAGCTAATTTCATCCCAACTTTATGATCATTAAAATATTCCAGATTCCAAAGACAAGAAACCTCAATGTATAATTCTTTTGAAGGATCATTTTTTACTTTTTTTGGTGCCGCCAAAACACAAGTACTAAGAATTAAAGCTAAACTCAACCACAGAATTAATAATTTTTTCACTTTCATTATTCCTCCTTGAATTTTATCTTAATAAATCCAAAAAATTTTACTAAAATTCCTCCTTTATTGAGTTGATTTTTAGGAAAACAAATTTATAAATGCATTTAAACTGTAAACTGTTGCACCATTATTTGTAATCGTTCAGACATCTGCGATAACTTCAATGCCAAACTTGATACCTCGCCCATACTCGCCGTCTGTTCTTCGGCAGAGGCAGATACCTCTTGGCTTCCAGCTGAAGATTGCTCCGCAATACAAGCGATATTCACGCTGATTTCACGTACTTGTTTGATCTCCATAATCATATCTTGAATCTCACCCACAATTTCTTTAACACTTCTTTCTGCATTATAACTGGTATTGACAATATTCGCAAAAGTAACTTTCATCTCTTCGGCATAGATATTGCCATTTTGCATTTTTTCTACTCCAGCATTCATATGATCTGCTACTTTAATAGCCTCTTTTTGAATCTCTGTTAAATACTCACTAATTTTTTTAGAAGCTTTAGCAGAACCTTCTGAGAGTTTATAGATTTCATCTGCCACTACTGAAAAACCCTTCCCATACTCTCCCGCTCGTACTGCCTCGATCGCAGCATTTAATGCTAACAAATTAGTTTGCTCAGCAATATGATTAATCACCGAAAGAATGCTACCAATATCTTGAGAACGTTTAGTTAAAACTTCTGTTACCAATTGAGTTGATTGAATCTCATCGTTAATAATCTGCATCTGTTCAATTAGTCCCAAAAGCTTGATGCCGCCTTCTTGCGAAGTTTTACTCGCCATTTCAGAAGTATATAGTACTTGAAAGGCATTACTAGCAATTTTTTCATTTCTTTGTAATAAATTTTCTACCACCATCACGGTTTTTTGAGATTCAGTTGATTGTTGTAACGCTCCACTTGAAACATCAGAGATTGTTAGTGCAATCTGTTCACTTGCATGAGTACATTGTGTCGCACAATTTTTCAATAAATCTGCTGAATTATTGACTTTTTTACTACTTTCACGAATCATTTCAATTAATTTTCTCAAATTAACCGTCATTTTATTAAATGATTGCGCCAAAACACCTAACTCATCATGAGAATCTACTTTAATCTGAGCGACTTGCAAATTACCATCGGCAATACTTTGTGCGGCATTGACAATCTTCGAGATAGCTCCAATCATCTTATTCAGATAAAGAACTGCCACCCCAACGCTTAGAAATCCAACTAAAATTATGGTAACCAAGATAATAATTCCTGTAATTTTAATTTTATTATCAATTTCCACTTTAATCTTCTGATAATAGTTCAACTCATTTGCAATGAATTGTTGTACCCCATCCTTGATATAACTGTTGTTTTTAACTACTTCTTCTCTAATTTGGTCAAAACTATCAGTGTCTGTCAGTTTACGATTCTTAGAGATCTGGATGATTTCTTGTGCTTTTTCATCGTAAGTTTGCACTAAATTTTCCAATCCAGTTAAAGCTGTCTTCCCAGCTTCATCATGAATCAATTTGTTTAAAACATTAACATTATCTTTCATGCTTTTAATACTTGACTCAATTGAAATTTTAATTTCGTCACTCTTTGAGACATAATACTTCTTAAACATCTCTAAAAGATTTTGTGATGGCTCCACAATATTATTAGCTAAAATCGTAATCTCCGTCATTTGATTCAATTGCGTAATCACTGAACGTAAGACAAAATAAGAACCTAAAGAGACCATTCCCATTAAAAAAACAATCAATACCAATCCTAAGATCAGTTTGTTTTTAAAAGATTTTTTAATATTAAAAATATTTTTAAACCAATCCACCTCGAAACCTCCACTTCACAAAAGATTATAAATCTCAAATCGTTAACTGCATCATCAAATCTCAACAAAAATCAATTTTAAAAAATAAAATTTCCATTCTGCCACATGATAGAATTTATAAATTATTTCTCAGAAAGTTAACACAAAAAATATTTCTCAACTTACCATCACAACCACATTCCATAAAATGATCGACATTTATCTGAAAATATTTAGCCATTAATTAAAAAATCCATCAAAAAAGACCAGGTATTTAAACCCAGTCTAAAATTATTAATGTAAATTAACTTCTTGAGGTAAAGTATTATCACGATAATATTGACGATTTTCATGATAATATATAAACTGCGAAGCTCTAATGTATCTTCTCAAGATACGTCGCTCTATTTCAGTCATTTCAACAATCTTGAATCCATAGTAGTGAAGATCACCAACACATTTATTATGTACCAAAGTTGCTCCAGGAATCAATTCCATTCCTTCAACAAAAAACATCAAGGAAACTTTTGCGCCTAATGGTAATGGCTCTAAGGCAACTACTCCGATCCCTTCCTCACTCAAGTTAATAATGTAACCACAAGCTTTTGGATGATCTCCCACAGGGATGTTCTTACGTTCCCCACTAATCTTACCAAAAAACTCACACCATTTTTGTGTTTCATCAACTACATTAATCTCGGTAGCTAAATGGACATCAACTCGAGTGCGTCCACGTTTTTCGGTAAACATCCGCTCTTCCCCCCCTTTTTTATACAATTCTGCTAGAGGTAAACGGTCACCAAAACTGCTGGAACGAGATTCATTTTGAGCTTTCATTCACTCCCCCTCTTTAGATTATTCCTTCTACTTATAGATTACTATTATATTTTAAAAAAGTAAAGCTCCTGTTAATAATTTATGCCTTAAACATAAGTCCCTTGCACTTGTCTGCTCTCTTAATCTAAGTATTCTGTATACTTGCAAAAAATGTCTCTTTCTTTTCCCTAATTTAATTTAACCAGTTTTTCACTTAAATATCCTTCTCTTTTCCAGCAGGAAATATTTGATAGATCAGGAATAATTTATTTTTAAAGACGGCAAATTTTGAGGTGAAAATTTTGAAAAAATTTATGTTTTTTCGTCTGACGCTAATTATTTTAACTGGAACAACTTTAGCCTGGACAACCTGGGCCACTACTCCAAAAGCCCCTACTGACTTTGATTATGCTTTGACTAACTATTATCATGGCAATCTTGAAACAAGCATAGCTTATCTACGTAAAATAATCACTCTACAGCCAGATGACCTCACCGCGCGAGTAAATTTAATTCAAGTTCTCCAAGAAAACCAAAATTTTTCAGAAAGCATTACTTCTTTAAAATATTTAACCACAAAATTTCCCACCGAAACCAAGTATCATGATGCTTTAGTTAAAGCAACTTATTTAACAGGAGATCAAGAAGCTGTCCTAAAACTCACACTTAATGACGATTTTTCTGCCCCTAATCTCTACTGGCGTGGCTTAGCTTTAGCAGAGCTAGCAAAGAACGACGCTGCGATCCAAACTTTGGGACAATCGCTCGATCTAGACCCCTTTAACCCCATGGCTAATTTCAAAATTGGTGAATTATATCTAGCTACAAAAAAATATGACTGGGCAGAAACTTATCTCCGTCGTAGTCTCAAACAAGAACCAAATCTTTCTCAAGCCTATTATCCCTTAGCAATGTCGTGTTTAGCACAGGAAAAAATCCAAGCAGCTTATAGCTATTTACAAAATTCAATTGCCTACACTCGTTCAAACCAAATCGCCAAAAAATGTCTTGAAAAATTAAAAATGGCGCATCCAGAAATTCTTAAAGAAAACCAAGAAACTATCGTCAAAAAGCGAGCCACGATCACCCCACCAATCGTTTCAGTCTTTAGTTCTAACCGAGAAAATATTCCTCAGATTAAAGTAGGCTTAGCCGAAAAAATTCAACGGATCTATCTCAAAGCTGGTGGTGCTTTCCAGTTAAAAACCTCTGCACGAAATCCACTCTATACTGGTAATGCCATGACAGTTTTAGAAATCGAAAAAAATTCCACACAGATTAGTGTCTCAGATCAAAAAAATAACCTCATCTGTCAATCAAATGAATCAATTACTCTCTCTTACTTAGAACCAGCTGCCACTACAGTTCTATTTGATCTCGAATATGGTTTGGGTGGTTTTTGGACTGGTCAAAACGATCGAGCTTATCGTGGAGAGATACAATTCTTATTACGCCCTGATGGAATTACTGTCATTAATCAACTCAATATGGAAGAATATCTTTATGCAGTAGTTCCTTCGGAAATGCCTTCAACTTGGCCTATAGAAGCATTAAAAACTCAGGCAGTAGCTGCTCGCACTTACGCTTTTGCAAATCTTGGTCAATTCCGTAGTCGTGGGTTTGACGTGATGGCAACTGTTGTTTCTCAAGCCTATAATGGAGTGAATGCTGAAACTGCTAATGCTCAAGCAGCAGTCAATGCCACTCGCAGTCAAGTCTTAACCAATGGGGGAAAACCAATTGCTGCTTTCTTTTCAGGTAATGATGGTGGACATACTCAAAACAGTGGTGATCTCTGGAGTCTTGACCTGCCTTATTTGAAAGCTATTCCTGACCCACTCTTACCCATCCATGAGAAATTGCTTACTCCAGATGCATTAAACATCTGGCTCCGCGAACGACCACTTACTTATAGTTCTCATCCAAATTATTCTGGACGCAGTTCTTATCGTTGGATTTTCTGGCTATCACGTACAGAAATCGAAACACGTTTAGACCAAAACCAAAATTTGGGTCAAATAATCTCAGTAATCGTAAGCCAACGTGCTGACTCTGGAATGGCTAAAGAAATTTTAATCAAAGGTACTAATGGAGAAAAAAGGATCAAAGGAGATGCCATTAGAGGTGCTCTAGGTGGATTACGAAGTAATCTTTTTGTAATTGAGCCCAAGTTAAGTAAAGATGGCTTACCAGAATACTTTATCTGCTATGGAGGCGGCTGGGGACATGGAATTGGAATGTGTCAAAGCGGCGCAGCCGGAATGGCAGCAGATGATTACGATTTTCAAACAATTCTCACCCACTACTATCCTAACGCTACCTTGACTAAATTTTATTAAACTTTTGCTTCCAAAAGCACCTCATTATCCTTCTTCTCAGTCATTCGTCCAATATCACACCTGCAGGACACACAAGACCCCTCATAGTAATGCGAGGGGTCTTGGTCGCCACTCTAACTCTCCTGTGCTATCTGCCGTTTCTCTCTCCAACCGCGTTTACGAATCCCTGCCAAAAATCCATCCACGATCTCTATCTGTTCTGGCGTAAGCGATTTTCCAAACATCTGACTCAGCTTCCCGATCACCTGGTCACGATTGTCACCCGTCCGATAAACCACATTTCCTATTTTACGCAAGAGGGCAGTATACTCAAACATCTCTTTGCGAAAGACTGGCTGTGTCGAATGTGCATCCACATAAAGAACTGCTTCATAAGCGATTAGTTTATCCATCAAAGGGAAAAGATTCTCGCGCATCCAGCTCCGTTCCACCTGATAAATATCAGCACAGAGTGCATCACCCAAAAAAACGACCCCATCTTCTGGCACATGTACCACAGAAGAATCCACCGCATGATCACCACCCACATGCTCGATCTGACAAGTAACCCCGCCGAGATCAACCATCACTTGCTCCGAAAAGGTCAGGTCTGGAGCTTTGAGCACCAGTTTACGTCGATCCGGTAGCTCCTGTTTGATCTTTTCCTGACAAAAAGCAATCTCTTCCCCTTTAGCCACTCGCTCAGCTAATGCCTGATCAGACCAATCAAGCAACGCCAGCTCTCTCACTTTCGTTTGAGTTAAAAAATGTGCTAAAGTGGGCAGATTTAACGTGGCAATTCCAAAGACATGATCCCAATGCCAATGCGTGACTGCCAGATAACGTGGTGGAGGCAGCTTTAATCTCCCCATTTCACGTAATAGTTGCCGTGCATGAGCGGGAGAATTCCCCGCATCTACAATCAAACTCGCCTCTTTCCCAGAGATTACTCCCAAAACCGGGCGATCCGTTTCCGACTCTGGCGGAAGAGCATAAACATGATCAGTAAGTCGCTGTAAACGCAGATTCTTCATAATAACCTCACGGAAATTTTTTCGTCTATCTACTTTCCAAAAGATCTAATTCATTTTATCTTCGCGAAAAATCCTTAATATGCTGGATATTTTCACTCGATATAATGTAAGATCTTTAGTGGAAATTATATATCTTGTTTAATCTTAACATAATTTCCCTTCATTGTCAGCTATTCATCCCTAATTTCATGCCGCCGCAAGATCTCATTTGCAAAACAAAAGCGTCTCTCAGAC
>Ga0315295_10004351_pt1 | contig 12072 bp, 11 predicted proteins | sample YL17G14_0_MG_FD_204453 | JGI IMG/M metagenome (GOLD analysis project Ga0315295, IMG submission 204453) | Sediment microbial communities from Yellowstone Lake, YNP, Wyoming, USA - YL17G14_0 | ecosystem: Environmental > Aquatic > Freshwater > Lake > Sediment | place: USA: Wyoming | collected... | reverse complement strand
ATTCATATCAAAGAAGTTCCGCATGGTCATGATCCCGCCAAAGACCGCGCAATCCCCCAGGGCGATCAGGACCTTGCACCGTTCCCGCATCTCTTTGGCCACTTCGACATTGGTCGTGTTGTTGACTGTGCCTGAGAGAATTCCGACCGTTACCCCCTCCTTTGGAGGGTGTTTCAGATCGGTAATGGGTGTTGAGGTGAGTTCGATCTTATCGAGCAACTGGACCAGCCTCTCATCCATGTCAAGCAGAGACATCTCGCATCCAGCACATGCGGCCAACCAATCCGCTGCAACCTTAATCTTTCCCATTGGGTTTCCTCCTCCTAAAACAATGTGTCGGTGTCAGTGTCCGTCTATTTAGTGACTGGTGAATCGTGAACCGTGATCCGTCAGTAATCTTCTTGCCCCTGCCGCTTTTGAAACATGAAAACAGGTTCTGTTTTCCATTTTTTGCGCTATGCCCTATGCGCTGCGCACCTTTCTATCTCATTACAAACGGGCTGCCAATTGGGTCAAGACCTCGTTTTCAGGGATCAATCCTTTGGGATAAGGAACCGCCTTCCTCACAGGGACTTTCTTCCCTTCCACGTTATAGATCGAACCCTCGTGTTCATACCAGAGCAGTGCAGGAAGCAGCACATCGGCCATGTCCGTGATGGGTTCCTTGTAGCTGGCATGGACGACCAGGAATTTCGCCCTCCGAGCCTGCTCGGCCAGATCATCGGAAAGTTTTGCCTCTGCAATAAGGAGGTAGGCCACTTCCGTATGATCAATATCCCTGCAGCATTGCAGGCCCAAAACCTTTGCATGATACCCATTGGTGGCCGGGAAGAGGGGAATAAAATGGGCTTTACGTTTCAGTTCGGCCAGCTTTTGGGCCTCTTTCTGAGTTGTCCCAATGCCATAGACCACCACGGGAGAAGCGGAGTTCTGGCAGAGCTTAATGGTCTTGTCAAGCTCATTACGACGGAAGTTTTTGTCTGCGAAACGGGCCATCTCGGTCTCTTCGTCTGCCACAAGGATGAGTTGTGCCCCCTTCATCCTGGCCCGTTTGATATGGAAACCCAAGACGCGATGGTCGGAGAGGGGATCTGCCCCTATGACCAGAATGGAGTCGGCTGAGAGCAGATCGCTCAGAGACCCGCCAACCGGCAGCTCCAATTCGGCAAGGGTGGGCTCAAGAACACCTACGTTGGCCCCTACCTTTCCCCGGAAGACCGCCACAAATTCACTCATGGTTAAATTAAGGGTTCGGCAGGTCGTCCAGGCTCCGACCTTGTTTCCCTTGACCTTCTTGATCTTTTCAGCGATGGTTTCAAGGGCTTCGTCCCAGCTTACAGGAACCATGTTGCCATTTTTCCGGATCATGGGGGATGTGATACGTTCCCGTCGGGTATAGACCGGTTCAAAACGGCCTGCCACACAGAGGACGCCCTTGTTGTGTTCTTCCCATTCGCCCTCCACCCGGAGAACCCGGTTGGCCCGGGTGATGATCTCTATTCCACAACCTACGCTGCAGAACATGCAGACACTCTTCGTTCGACCGACCTGAGTATGACGACCGGTGTAAGCGCTCTTGCGGTCAACCAGTGCCCCTGTGGGACAGACCTGTAAACAGGTGCCGCAGGCCACACAGGTGGATTGGCCGAAGGGGACATCCATGTCCGCAGAGATCATGGTCTTGGCCCCCCGGAATTTTACTCCCAATGTATGGTTGGATGCCAATTCCCCGCAGGCCCGGATGCAGCGGCGGCAGAGGATACAGCGGTTATGGTCCATGATGAAATATTTTCTTGTCCCATCGACAGGGATCTTGGGATAAGCGTTCTGATAGGTCCAGTGGTCCATACCGTATCGGTAGGCCAAGGCCTGAAGTTCGCAATCGCCGCTCATCTCGCAGAACATGCAGTAGTGGTTCCGTTCGGAAAAGAGCATTTGGAGGACGAATTTTCGCTCCTCCACCACCTTGGGGGATTCAGTTTCAACTTTCATTCCTTCAGCCACTGGAAAGGTGCAGGCCGGTTGAAGGGTTCGCTGCCTCTCGATCTCAACGAGACAGACCCGACATGCGCCGTGGGGCGTCAAAGCGGGGTGATTGCAGAGATTGGGGATATCCACCCCGGCTGCCTTGGCTGCCTCCAAGACCGTCTGCCCTGCCCGTGCCCGAACTTGCTTTCCATTAATTCGAAGATTGACCATCTTATCCATCGGGTAGCTTACCTCCTTGTTTGGAAAAAAGCATAGCGCATGGAGCCTAGCGCATAGCGTAAATGCACAACATCAAAAAACGGATACCTGGGTCCATTGACCCTGTTGGTTTCTTAGCCCTAACCCATTAGGCCACCTTCTTGGCCTGGGTTGAAAGCCCCATGGACTCGAGCCACTCGAGATCACAACGGAGACAGCGTTTACACTCCTCCCGGGCCTTTGGCTCTTCGAAACATGCTTCCACTTCGGCAAAATTCCGGATCCGTTCCACAACGGGTAATTCTCGCATCGGTGGCCGTTTTGCCCCCGCATAATTATCAAGGTTAAAGAGCTGAGGAATCTCATGATAATCGGTGACATACTGGGGTCTTTCAACCTTCTGTCCCTTAAGATAGTTGTCCACAGAGACGGCGACCTTGTTGCCTTGAGCCACTGCCTCCACAACGGTTGCCGGTCCTAAGACGAGGTCGCCGGCGGCAAATACACGTTCTCGAGTCGTGGCGAGGTTTGGACCCACAGCGATCCTGTCCCCCCAGTTGGCACTGATGCCCTGCTTTCCGTCGATACAATCTAAATCAGAAATCTGTCCAATGGCTGGGATAAGGATGTCGGCATCAAGCACAAATTCAGCCCCTTCAAATTCTGACTCTTCAATGGGGATCGGCCGTCGGCGTCCGCTTGAATCGAATTCGCCAAGTTTCTGGAGATGGCATTCAACACCGGTCACTGCCTCCGGACCGAGAACACCCACCGGGTTGGTTAGAAAATGAAACTGGATCCCTTCCTGGAAAGCGGCATGGATCTCTTCTTTCCAGGCAGGCATCTCTTCGCGGGTTCGGCGGTAGATGATGTGAACCTTGCTTGCACCGAGCCGTAAAGCTGTCCGGGCCGCATCGATGGCAACGGCGCCCCCTCCCACAACCGCAACCCGTTTCCCTTTGACGTCGGGGATCTTGCCGAGAGCCACGTCTTTCAGGAATTCTGTCCCGTGATAGACCCCCGGGAGATCCTCGCCTGAAACGCCGAGACGACGGCTCTTGTGGGCTCCGATGGCCAGCACCACCGCGCTGTGGCCCTGTTTATCCAGGAGATCATCGACCGTAAAATCCTTACCCAATTCCTGGTTGAACCTGATCTCCACTCCAGCCCGTTTGATATTGTCGATCTCTTTGTTCAGGACGTTGCGGGGAAGCCGATATTCTGGAATTCCAACAGCCATCCATCCCCCAGGGATGGGCAGTTTTTCAAAAACGGTCACTCCATAGCCTAACTGGGCCAGACGGAGGGCTGCGGTGAGTCCTGCCGGGCCAGCTCCAATAACAGCCACTTTTTTATCTTTGGTTCCCTCCAGCTTTTTGGGGGTCCATGGTTTTTCTATTTCATGGTCTGCCATGAGACGCTTGACCATGCGGATGGCAATCGGTTCATCAATGTCGCCTCGCCTGCACTTGTCCTCACAGAAGGCAGGGCAAACGCGGCCACAGGTGAGGGCAAATGGGTTTCGATCTCGATGGATCTCCAGGGCCTCTGCATAACGTCCTTGGGCGATGAGGGAGACATAAGAGGGGACGTCTATCCCTGCAGGACAGGCATTGATGCAACGGGAACGGACCAGGTCTTTACAGGTTCCAGCCGGGCATTCCCTGTCCAGAATATGGGCCATAAACTCAGGCTCGAAGTATTGAAGGGCTGCCATTACGGGTCCGGGGGTTAGCTGGCCCAGGGCACAGAGGGAGCCCGTCTGCATTCCTTTTGAAATCTCCTTAATCGTGTCAATGTCTTCCATCCTTCCATTTCCTTCAGTGATACGGGTAAGGATTTCGAGCATCCGCTTTCCACCGACCCGACAGGGAGGACATTTTCCGCAGGATTCGGCCTGAGCGAACTGGAGGAAGAACTTTGAAAATTCGACCATGCAGGTATCTTCATCCACAACGATCATGCCCCCTGAACCCATGACTGCTCCGACTCTCTGTAAGGAGTCGAAATCAACATGAACATTCAGGTGCTGGGCGGGTATGCAACCGCCTAATGGACCTCCTGTCTGAACGGCCTTGTATTTCTTCCCCTTGGGAATTCCGCCTCCGATATCAAAGATGATCTCGCCAAGGGTGATCCCCATGGGGACCTCCACCAGGCCGGTATTGTTCACCTTTCCCGTGAGGGCAAAAATCGCCGTACCGGGGCTCTGTTTTGTTCCGATATTATTGAACCATTTTGCCCCGTTCACAATGATCTGGGGAATGTTCGCATAGCTTTTTACATTGTTAAGGTTTGTCGGTTTACCCCAGAGGCCCGCGATGGCAGGGAAGGGAGGCCGAGGGCGGGGTTCTCCGCGACGGCCTTCAATAGATGCCAGAAGGGCGGTTTCCTCGCCGCAGACAAAGGCGCCTGCTCCCTCCTTGATGTGAAGATGGAAGCTGACGTCTGTTCCCAGGATGTTATCACCCAGGAGGCCATAATCCTCTGCCTGGGCAATTGCATTTTTGAGTCGCTTAATGGCCAGAGGGTATTCTGCACGGCAGTAAATATAGCCTTCCTTTGCACCCACGGCATAGCCGCAGACGGTCATCCCCTCGATGAGGCTGTGGGGATCGCCCTCGAGGATCGAACGGTCCATAAAAGCGCCCGGGTCACCTTCGTCAGCGTTACAGACCGCATACTTAATGTCTCCCGGGGCCTTTGCCGTAAATTCCCACTTCGTTCCGGTGGAGAATCCTGCTCCGCCTCGTCCTCTCAGCCCGGAAAGCTTCACCTCTTCAATGACCTCCTCGCGAGTCATGTCAAAGAGGGCATGGGAGAGGCCATCGTATCCTCCGCGGGCGATGTATTCGTCGATCTTTTCCGGGTCGATCATCCCGCAGTTCCGGAGCGTGATACGCACCTGTTTGCTGTAAAAGGGAATCTCCTGGTAGCGGGGGAGTTCCTTATAGGTATCAGGAGCCTTGTAGGTCAGCCGCCCGATCACCCGGCCTTTCACCAGAGTCTCCTCGATGATGAGCTGGACGTCCCTGGGTTGCACCTGACAGTAGAAGGTTCCTTCGGGATAGATGATCATCACCGGTCCCATGGCACAGAAGCCACGGCACCCTGTCTGCACAACCCGAACCTCGTCTCCCAGTCCACGGCGGGAGATCTCTTTGTTCATGGCGCTGAGGACTTCCTGAGACTCAGAAGCGTTACAGCCTGTCCCGCCACATACGAGAACATTGGCCCGATAAAAAGGTTCAGCCATATCTTCCTCCTTTTGTTTTTCGTAATCTCAAAAACGCATAGCGCGGAGAGCATAGCGCATGACGTCTTGTTCGTATAATGTCTTTTGCCTACTGCTTACTGCCTTCTGCTTTCACCCCTGTTCTTATTGAATCTTGCGTGCATCCAGACGGCCAATGGCCCATTCCTGGATGACCTGTCCCTTGATCAGATGGTCCTCGATGAGGCGAGGCACAAGATCCGGGGTAATGTTGGCATACCTTACCCTGGATTTGCCTGCCTGTTCGATGTCCACAAGAGGCTCCTGAGCACACATGCCCACGCATCCCACTGTTTCCACGTGGGCCTCGATTTTTCGCGTCTCCAGTTCCCGCAAGACGGCATGCATCACCTCTCTTGCGCCTGCCGCAATGCCGCAGGTTCCCATGCCGATGATGATGCGGGTACCGGTCTGGGTGCGTATGGCAAGGTCCTTCTGCGCCTCACCTCGAAGTTTTTTCAACTCTTCAATATTTTTTAGTCTGGCCATTCTGCATGCTCCTTTCGTCTGTGGCTCATCGCCTCTTCATTCGGTTCCTGAAGGCTCAACTGACACTGACACTGACCCTGACACTGAAGAGTAGAGGCCTGCTTCTCCTTCACGGAGCTCTTTAAAAATCCAGTCCCGGATTCTCGGATGATTGAGGGGGACACCCTCCAGTTCTTTCCTGATTTCTGCTGTATCCAGTTGAAATTCGTGGACTCCTACTCTGTGATGATAGGCGACGTCCACGGGATGCTCCGATAAGAGCAGGGCCATGAGGGCCGAGGGCATATCTCCCAAGGGGGCCCGATCAATATGACTGAGGCGAAAGGTTGCATTGACGACCGTTCCCTTCCCGGGCTCAGATCGAAGCACAAGGTCTCCGTCACAGCGCCGGGCCGCGTCCCGGAAGAGGGGAAGGCCTAATCCCACGTGCCTCGTTTTGCGGGTCGTATAAAAGGGATCCAGCACGTTGCGGACCAGCTCTTTACTCATACCCCTTCCATTATCAGCAATTTCGACACGGAGGAGATCAGCCTCCGCGCTTTCATCAATCCGGATCTGAATCCGAGATGCCCCTGCCTCCAGGGCGTTTTCGGCGACATCCAGAACGTGAAGCGATAACTCTCGCACACCTACTTTGTCTCCCGGAGGATCTGTACCATCTTCTCCGGAACCAGCCGGCCGACCACCCTGTCATCGATGACGGCGACCGGAGAGAGGCCGCAGGATCCAAGACAGTAGACGACTTCAAACGTGAATTTGTAATCGGGGCTCGTTTCCCCGGCTTTGATCCCGAGTTCTCTTTCGATGGCATCGACGATCTTGCCTGCTCCTCGGACATGGCAGGCCGTGCCATCGCATTGTTTGACGATACATTTTCCGCGACGCTGCAAATAGAACTGGGCATAGAATGTAACCACCCCATAGACCTGACTGAGGGGGGTGCCGGTCTTCTCAGAGATCCTCCTCAACACTTCAGAAGGAAGGTAACCATAGATATCCTGTGCTTTTTGAAGAACGGGAATCAGGGTTCCTGGCTTTCCCCCAAATTCGTCGATGACCTTATCGAGGGGTTCCATTTCAAGGGTTTCTTGTCCATTCATGCCATTTTCCTCCTCTTGATCAAAATGTGCCAGAATACCCCCCAGCTTTGCTGGGGGGATGAATGGCCTACCCTCTCCCCTGGGGGGAGAGGGTTAGGGTGAGGGGGAAATGATCTTGTGATCACCCCCACCTTAATCCTCCCCCATCAAGGGGGAGGAGAGTTTCTTAGAGAATTAGATGCCCCGCAGCTCTGCTGCGGGGTACTTCACTTTGCGATTTTCATTTTTCAATGGGTTTCTCTTCTGGCCACTCCACCGTGGCCTTTCTCCCCTCCAATCCCTGCAGGGCCAGAGAAATCTCTTGAACCAGAGGGGCGGAGATCTTGAGCAGGGTGCGGCGCTGCATCTCCTGCAGGCGATGGGCATCTCCGTTGACAATAAGACACCAGGCCTTCAGTTGAGGCCACTGCTTAAATCCACTGCTCGGGGCAAACCCTGAGGTAACTTCCAAGCCATCTACTTGCAGGCCTTCAGGCACCCACCCGAGGTTGGCAAGCAGGCTGAACGAGGGACGGTCCACATGGGCAGGGAGGACGATTCCCCCGAGGTCACGGACTTTTGAGATGACTTCATCTATGGTCATATCCGCAGAAGCAGCCAATAGCCGCTCTTCGGTCCACATGAAGTCTCCGGTTGAGTCGACGACATACTGGGATCCAAAGACCTCTCCTCGATTGGTAAGGGAAGGAAGCTTTTGAAATACCTCTTCTTGCCATTCCTGGCACTGGGGGACCGTATCGAACAGGCAAAGAAGATGGACCTCCTCTTTCGATTGAAGCTCCATCCCCGGCAGGACATGAACGCCTGTCCCGTCCGCCGCCTGGATGACTGCTTCCACATTGTGGCAGGCATTGTGGTCCGTGATGGCAATGAGGTTGAGACCGAGCCGTTCCGCCTGCCTCAGAATCAGGGGAGGGATCATCTCCACCTCTGCACATCCCGAGAGGACCGTGTGTACATGCAAATCTGCCAAATAAGGTCTTAACATCTCTAAAATGCCTAAAGTGCCTAAAGTGTCTAAAATCAGAATTCAGAAGCCAGAAGTCAGAATAAAAAGTGTTGAACCCAGAATTCTCAACCTTGGCCTTAACCTCTATTTTTCGCTTCCTTCTCCTTCTATTCCCATGGAGGACAACTCAGCCACAACGGTGAAGGTTGTCTTGGATGTCACCATCAGGACGACACCTTCGTTTTCCGCACGGCCAAGGGTCTCTAAGTCCGGACGATTACCTTCTGTGATGATGACACCCGAAAGACCCAGGAGGCTGGCTACAGCCACCACGTTGAGGTGGGATTGGAGGGTGACCCAAACCCAATCCTTTGTGGCGCCCTTGATGACACAGCTCAGGAGATCGGAGGCATAGCCGCCTGTCACCTGGCGCTCCAGGGAGTGAACAAAGGAGAGGGGCTCGAACTTTAATTTCTCAATGATCTCTTTCAGGGATATCATGTCTGCTCCTGTTTTTTCACCTCAGGCTGATTCGATTCTCCGTTCGAATCCGGCCGGAGAAAGATGGTAATTTCAAGCTTGGTTCCAACACCGACCTGGGACTCCAGGTTCATGGCGTCTGCACATTTCTTGATATTGGCCAGGCCCATGCCTGCACCGAACCCCAGCTCCCGGATCCAGTTAGGGGCAGTCGAAAAACCTGTGCTCATGGCCTGCTCCACATCCGGGATTCCGGGCCCATTGTCTATGACCGTGATGCGGATGACTTCGGGTTGCATCTCCGCAATCAATTCCCCGCCTTCATCCGAATGGATGATGAGATTCATCTCGGCTTCATAGGCGGAAATGGCAACACGGCGGATCACCTCAGGGAGGGCCCCCAGGCGGTCCAAGGCTCTCTTTAGCTTGCTCGATGCCTTTCCACCGCTCTTGATGTCCTTTGACATCACCTTGTATCGGAGGATCAGGCTGGTCTGGTCTGAAACGATGTCTTCAAAGATATGTTTTGCGCGATAGCGGCTGATCTCCTCGGCATGATAGTCGAGGCTGATGGCTTCCAATAACCCGCGGGTAATATCCCCTCCTGTCAGAATTCCTTTCAATTCTCCTTGCTCATTGACCACCAAGAGTCGCCCCACTTTATGCTGCGCAAACCGTTTGACCGCCTCTACAACAGATTCACTCTCTCGGACCGTGATCGGCTTGGTGGTCATTCTTTTTCTGACAGGCGCCTGAGTATCACCCTCCACCAGGGCCTTAATGAGATCTTCGATTGAGATGATTCCTACGAGCCGGCCCTCTTCAAGCACCGGTACTCCGGAGATTCGGTTGATCCGGAGGACTTCCTTTAGTTCTGTCATCGGGGTATCGGGTGAAACCTTTATGACATTCCTCTTCATCACCCGTTCAATAGGGAGTTCGTAAATGAGTTCCTGAATCTTTGTGAATTTTGGAACTTGTGACAAATGGCTTCTCCTTAAAGAACGCTCACAATTAGTGATTATTTTTCAAAACAGGCTCCAAACCTGCTTGATAAAGAAGGCCAGACATCTCGTACATGCCATAAGGCGATGCTATGAGTGGAATCCTCAATTCTTCTGCCAAATCAATCGTATCCTGACCCGGGGTCTTTCCCCGAACAAATATGATCGCAGCAAGATCAGCCATTTCGGCGGTTCGAATGGACTGAGGGTGGACAAGGCCTGTCAGAAGCAGGGAACTCGGCTTTACGAAGGCTAATACGTCGCTCATCAGATCCGAAGCGCCACAGGAGGTGATTTCGATATCTAATTTGACTTTATTCGTTAGGATTTTTCCATTTACAATCTTAATAATTTCAAGTAGTTTCACTTTTATCACTCCAATTTTTAAAGAGCTGTTTTGGCTACTTAATACTGGATACGGTATGCATTAAATTTAAAGGCGCTCAAAAGTTTTGTCTCTATTATTTTAACAACTTAACCTAACTTTTGCGTTAACGTTAAACTTGCGCAAACGTTAACATTTTTTTAAAAACTTGTCAAGAGAAAAATTGCACAATCGTGTAACCCTTCAGTTATAGGTGGAAGATCATCTCTTCAGGATCAGGATGGGCTCTCCGGAGAAACCTTGTAGCGGCACCTTGGAGCGATGGACTCGAAGGCTTGATACCTTTAAGGAGATTTCATTAATACTACAGCGACATATATACCCCATCCCCCTCCTGACCTCCCCCTTGAAAGGGGAGGGATTGGAAAAACTTCCATGAAAGTGAGAAAAACCCATAAAATCCCCTCCATGTTGGGAAAAAACCCCATAAAATCCCCTCCCCTTCAGGGGGAGGGTTAGGGTGGGGGTGGGGTTCTTGATGATCTGTCGCTGTAGTACTAAGAAGTGAGTTGGAATGGTTCCATTTTATAAGTTTTTGCCATCCTGAAGACTTCCAGAAGGAGTCGATAGTCCCAATTTTGGATAGCATCAGCATCCAAAAATTGAAGATATCTTGGTCGCTTACTCCCTCACCGTCCGTTCTCCTCTGTCCGGTACATGGAAACCCAGGGTGGCCAACCACTTCAAGGCCTCAAAGACCTTCTCCCTTTTGCCATCTTTGGAACAATAGATTACCTTGGATTCCCCGGGCAGATAGGTCATCCTCTCCTGGGAGAAAGAAGCCCGAATGATGTAACGGCTAAGTTTTTTGGCTTAGCAGTCACTCTTTTGTTTTCAACAGCGATTCGTTGGCCTTGATGAACGCGCGAATGTCCTCGGACACCTCCAGAAGCTTGAGCCACTGCTCTTTATAAAGAGTCACCGGAAAGCGGCCCATCCCGTACACCGAAAGCGCGCCCTTCTCGCTCACTTTGAGTGAGAGACCGCGCGAGGAAGTTTTCTTAAGCGCCGCGTTTTCGGCGCGAAGCCGTTCGAGCTCAGCCTTCATATCGTCGTTGGACATGCGATTTTCTCTCTTTATACTACAGGAGACTCCTCATTCAAAGCCTGCCCCGAGTCTGTTTTTGCCTGCAGGTTCTTTTTATCCAACTTGCTTTGCTTCTTCTCTTCCCTTTTCTTCTTAATTGCCAATTCTTTCTGAGACTTCTTATACGAATAATTATCTCTAGCCAATTTATCCTCCTTTTATCTCTTGCCAGACGCTTTAATGGTAAGAACTTGCTTTAGGATGAGTCGAAGATACAATAAAGGGAGTAGTATGTCAAGAAAAATCGACCCCATGTTCAGCGAGAAGCTCTCTTGGAAGGAAAAGGAGAGTAGAGGTTCAAAACATAATCAGCGGTGCGGAGTTCACCTACTGTGGAGCCAACCATTGCTTTTGGGATTAATGATTACCAAGAGAAATCGTGCATCCCGATCCAATATATGGAAACCATAACTTCGGAAAAGGCTCACACGACAATTTCTTTATACTCGCTCACAGCCTCGCCAAATGCCTTGGCGAGGATATGGCGTCCGAGATCCAGGAGTGCTTCAAGCCCTCTTCGCAGATAGGATTCTAATGTCCCCTACGCACCCTGATAGCGATTTCAGAAGCCCGGCTCCCAAAGACATAGATCGCCGAAATCCCACAACGTTCAGCAATGGCCTTCAGGGCCGGTGAATAGGTTACATTCTCAATGGTTCCCATTTCAATTACAAAGGTTGCATAACTTGGCGCTCATTGTCAACAGAAAGTTTTGATTGGACGAAACCCCTCGGGTGCGATTGGGGCGGGGTAGTCTCCCCTCCGAAACCTTGGAATGCGGATCATCAGAGGGAGGATAATCCGCAGTAAAGGGGACGTTGCTGCGAAACTGCATTTCGGTTTCGTAGGAGGGGGGAGAAAAGCAATATTAGAGGGTGATGAGGCTGTTTCTTCTTAGGTCAATCCTGTTGTTTGGCTCGCTCCAGAGAGATCTTGCCCGCCCGCTCCACGAGCACTTCCACCATCTCTTTTCGATACCAGGCCTCTCCCCGCGCCGTATCTCTCGGTTTGGACTCATTGGAGGCGACTTTTCCCGCCTCTCTCAGGATCGGGGCATCCAGTCTTTTACCCATCAGAATCCTCTCCGCATGGACTGCCCGCATGGGCGTGGGCGCCA
>Ga0315295_10004350_pt1 | contig 12073 bp, 14 predicted proteins | sample YL17G14_0_MG_FD_204453 | JGI IMG/M metagenome (GOLD analysis project Ga0315295, IMG submission 204453) | Sediment microbial communities from Yellowstone Lake, YNP, Wyoming, USA - YL17G14_0 | ecosystem: Environmental > Aquatic > Freshwater > Lake > Sediment | place: USA: Wyoming | collected... | reverse complement strand
TATATAATGATGAAAGATCGGTCATCTTTATTTTATTATGACCGGCCATGTTTACTCCCCGGAGCAAAGAGATTAAGGTTTGCATCTGAATTTTTACTGGAAGTTTTTCACAACCTCAATAACTTCCGGAAGATCCATCCCGATCTTTTTCAGAAACTCAATTTTTGGAACTCCATTATTGTTCCAGCCCCGACGCTTATAAACAGCATCAAGGAGACTCTCATACTGATCTTCGCGGTATTTTCTGATTATCTTCATTTTCTCTTCAGTGGTTTTACCGGCCGGATCAATTCCGACTTTTTCTTTAAGCTGTTTGTCATATCTTTCAGCCCTCGATTCATACTCCTCCTTTGTTACCGGACCGGCTGCACGATAAGGCTGTCTGTCGTGTTTTCTTGTGCCGTATCCTCTTCGCAGATTGAAGACTCTTTGAAAGTTGTACACTCTCTCCGAATCTTCGATGAGACGTTTTCTATCAAATTCCCTTCCTGTTACTGCTTTATAAATAGTTATATAATTATCAACATGTTCCGGCACTTTAGCAGGTTCATCTGCCAGGGCATTATTCTCAGGTTCAACATCATTCCATGGAAGCTTGCAGAGACCAACCAGTCCGAACCAGGTGCGGAACATTGGGAAATAGTGCAATGCTTCAGCTTTGTTTTCGAATGTAGGTATCTGGTTATTTACCATATCCATGAAAATAAGCCATGCTTCATCGTGCTGGGGACCTTTGTTAGTAAGTGCAAAACCACCCTGCTGTGCAAGTGATTCCTTCGGCATGTACTGAGAATATTCAAGGCCTTTGTTTTCCATTCCGATATCGTTCAGGAACGAAGCCTCTCCCCATCCGTTTGCAGTAAACAACTCTTTCATTTTCCTGACACCCAGGCCGGCAATCTTGCCGAATCCTTCTCCTCGTGCAACCCAATGTAAAAGTTCCAGAGCATTTTTTGAATTACCAAAATTCAGTTCGAGACCTCCGGTTCTTTCTTTATTCAGAATACCGTTTTCATAACACTCCATAATAAATGCTGAAAGAGTACTCCAGGTTATTGTGCATATGCCATAGGTGTCGCAGTAAAAATTGGCTTCAATTATATACTGAGGATCAAATATCCCGCAGTTTGATCCTAATCCGGCGGCATTTTCATACTCCGGACCATCGACAATAACTTTCTGACCCTTATACGGACCGGTTTGAAGCTCAAAATCATCAACTCCCTTGCTGCACGACATATTACAGCCTATCCAACACCCGTCAGGAATGTTCTGTGTGAAGTTTCTTTTCCACACTGATGAATCAATTTTCCAGGCATCGGGATGACTGCCGAACTTGTAGTTGTGAACAGGAAGCAGATCATGATCATTCATGATCTCCATGAGATGAGCAGTACCAACCTGCCTCATCTGGCACTGCTTATCGTCAAGCTCCCTTATCTCCCTGTTGAACCTTCGTCCCCTTTCCATAATTGCCGCAAGATCAACAACATTATTTAGATTTCCTTTTACACCCGGGATTTTGCAGACAAGAGCTTTAATCCTTTTGTTGCGGAAAACAGTTCCTATTCCACCCCTTCCTGCCTGTTTTAGCCTGATCTTTTTCCGTTTGGAATCATAAAAGCTGAAGTTCAGCATTCCTATTAATGAATGTTCTGCAGCTGATCCGGAAGAAACAACTCCGATATTCCTTTTTTCATTTTCATTATCAGCAAAAATTTCAGTCAGCTGCTCTGCAAGAAGATGACTATCAGTGGCTTCGTACGGAGCCTCAAATATTTCAATATAATGATTGATGCCGTCTATAAAAACAATAATATCATGTTCTGCTTTGCCCTGTATTTCCATGGCATCGAATCCCGAAAATTTAAGGAAAGGACCGAAAAAACCACCGACATTACTATCCATCACGGAATTTGTTTGCGGTGACAGGCTCACCACAAGGGATTTTCCTGTTCCGGAGTATTGAGTGATTCCACCAATAGGTCCGGAAGAAATAATTATCTCATTTTCAGGATCATTCCATTTAGTATCAGGTTTGGTTGCATCCCAGAGAAGCCGGAGGCCGTAGCCTTTGCCGCCAATGAATTTTTCTTTCATCACAGGTGGGACATCCTTCTCTTTAATCTCTGCTGATCCCACGTTAATATACAGGATCTTGTCGGTATAGCCTTTATTCAGTGGGGTCCAGCTGTAGTCCCATCTTTTAAGTTGCAGGTGCTGTGCTTTTATCGATGTTATGTCCATAGGATTGATTTTGGAAATGAGTGTAAATGTAATATTTTACATCAAAGTTAGTCGATTAAAATAACCTGTATAATGATAATGATCAATATAACAGAACCGATGACATGTTTTCAGAAAAATGTTATTGTCAAAGTATTTATATTTGTAACCGGGTTTCTGTAAAAATGACTTTGATGAAGTTTTCTGAGATTGAAAATCATCTGAAAAAATTCAGGGTTGGGATAGCAGGTGCCGGTGGACTGGGGTCCAATTGTGCCGCCTCTCTTGCAAGAACAGGTGTTGGGACACTTGTAATTGCTGATTTTGATATAATTGAACAATCAAATCTGTCGAGGCAATATTATTTTATCAACCAGATTGGGATGATGAAAACAGCAGCCTTAAAAGAAAATCTTGTTCATATCAGGCCGGAAATATATGTTGTCGCCCACCAGGTAAAACTGAACAGAAAAAATATTACTCCAATATTTGCAGGTTGCCATGTAATTGTGGAAGCACTAGATAAAGCAGAAATGAAGGAAATGCTGCTTAAAACCGTGCTGAAGGAGTTGCCCGGCATCCCTCTCATTATAGGATCAGGATTGGCAGGATGGGGAAAAACTGATATATTAAAGTTCAGAAAGATTGATGAAACTCTCTTTGTCTGCGGGGATGAATTGTCTGAGTCTTCTGAAGAATCTCCACCTCTTGCCCCCAGAGTTGGTATTGTGGCCAACATGCAGGCAAATACCGTTGTAGAAATTCTTATGAAACAGATTTAAAATGTGGCAGGAAGTTATGAAGATCCTATTAAATAACAGGGAAGAAGAGTTTGATTTAGAAGTGATGTCAGTAAGTGAAATGCTTAAGATGAAAAAGTTTTCATTCAGAATGAGAATCATTAAGGTCAACGGAGAACTGATTGCCCGCGAAAAATACGATTCAACTAAAATACATGACGGCGATAATATTCAGATGATTTATCTGATGAGTGGCGGTTGAAAAAAAAATTGTAGGTTTGTACTGAAATGACAAAGTTCAAATTCATAGAAAAAATACCTCCAATTCTCAGGAATAAATATCTCCTGACGATTATTATTTTCATTCTCTGGTTATTGCTGCTCGATTCAAACAATCTCATATCAACACATAAGGAGATGGAAAAACTTAAAAAGCTTAAATCTGACAGGGCTTATTATGTTCATCGGATTGAGGAGGACAAGAGAAAACTCTATGAATTGAAGACTGATAACCGGAATCTTGAAAAATTTGCCAGGGAACAATACAGGATGAAAAAGCCTGACGAAGACCTCTATATCGTTCTGACTCCCCAGGAGGACCGAAGAATAAAAAGGGAAACTAATTAACCGGCCAGTTCAAGCAATCTGAAATAGCCAAGCATTTCCGAAGCATCATTCGATCTGAAATCTTTTCCGATTGCCAGAAGAAGCTCTGATGCGCACTCATTTACAGGCTTCTTCTCAAAAAATGAATTATGTGCTGAATTCATATACTTTACGATCCTGAACATATTGAACCAACCGAAAAATCTCTTTCTGAAAGACTGAATTCCTCCAGTATTTCTTTTTATCTCCATGATTTTTGATTTCCATTCCCCGATATCTGTAAATTGTCTTATACCTGCAGGAAGATCTGAATACACTAGTTCCGGATCATCATTTTCGCACCGAAAGATTTTGTCGATCAAACCGAAAAGCGTCTTTAGCTCCCTGAATGCCTGGAAGTTATATGAAAGAAATATTTCATCATCCACTTCTGCCAGACGTGAAATGGCAACACCTGTTCCGAAAGGGACCCTTGACGATGATCTTGGAGACGGGAATACAGTTGTAAGATTCAGGTTAAAAAAACCTCCTGCAGGAACCAGTTTCTGAATAAAATAAAAATCCTCACCAGCCATTCTGCGGTTCATTCCACCAGCCTTAACATAGGATAATGCTTTGACTGCAATGGCTGAGCCAACAGTATGATGCACATAAGGAAACCCTGCGTAAGCCAGTCCCTGAAAATAGTATCTGAGATGAAGTTCATAAAGTGTTATTGATCTGTACACCTTTTCTGAAAATTCCTTTCCTGAGACCGGATGTTCAAAATGAATTGAGCATGCTGATCTGTCCTTTCGATCATGCATTTCGCCATAGACAACTGTAAAATAATTACTTTTCACTCTGCAGTCGGCATCAAGATTAAGAATAATTCCATCAGGTTTATTTAGCAGGTTAAAACGGCGGACAGCCTCATCCATCCCTGTTTTTCTTGCCAGACCTACACCCCATCGGTAAGATTTCTCAGATGTTACATCAATTACAAACAGATCAAAGAAGCGTTCAGGGTGCCCTTGTTTCCAGGCTTTGGTATTAAGGATACTTTTCAGGTTATTTATCAGGTTCTCATCATTTGCGTCTGCAGGTGCATTTACAATAATAATAACCTCAACCCGGCAAGCCGGTTCCTCGCAAAGTATCAGTGAATTGAGCAAATCTGTTATATCCGGTTCGTTATACGAAGGGATAACAACAATAATACCTGTATTTTCAGGAGGCGCCTCTTTAATCAGCTCGGGGAACAGTGCTCTGTTTTTAAGGTAGGCAGAGGCAAAACCCATATAATCGTTATTTCTTCTCTGACTGATATTTAAGATTCAGGCCATCAAGTACTTTCTGTGTAATGTCAAAGGATGTATTACCATAAAGCACTACACTTCCAAAGCTTTTACCAAAAATGTAATGATAATTATATTCAGCTTTGTGCTCTTCGAGGTAGGTAGTAATGTATTCAAGAATCTGCCTGTTCATCACCTGGTCTTCTTCAAGGAGGTCAGACTGGAGCTTATCACGGAGGTTAACAAGTTCCTGCTGTTGCGTGTAAAGAGATTGCTCAATTTCAGCTGCTGTTGCCCTGGTAACAAGTCCTTTATTTACTTTGTCCTGATAATCTTTCACACCTCTCTCATACTGACTTCCTTTTGAATTAAGTTCAGCTTCAGCTTTTTTCTGTTTTTCAAGAAGTTCTGCTTTTCTGTCGGCATACATACTAAACTTGAAAACAACCGTATCTATATTCACATAAGCTATCCCATTTGCAGGATTATCAGCTAAGGTTTCAGTAAGTGTGCTTTTATTGGCTTTATTATGTCCTGAGAACTGGAGGAAAAATAAAACTGCTACAGCCAGGAATAAGACAATAAACAGAGCGGCAGATAGTTTCTTCATTGCAAAAAAAATAATTATTAAATAATATTTAGCCGCAAATATAAACAAATTAATGATTTAGACCACCTCCCGAATATAATTTTAAAAGATGGTCGATAAATGATCATCTGAACAATTAAAACTCAGGGCAGGGTATTGCTCTGATCTTTGTACGCTGTCCGATTGAAAACGAATTGAATTCGTAAACCAGTGAAATTTCATGTGAACCAGCGGTTGAACTGATGAGATTTGAAATTGTAAAATCGTAACTATAGCCTATATGAAGCTGTTTAGTCTTAATCCCGATCAGACCTATGATTGCATCTCCGGCCTGAGAAGTCACAAAAGGAATCCCTCTGTACCATAGACCAAATATGAGAGGATCTCTGTAATAATATAATCCTACATCTGTCTGATAGAATTTCGCCTGCTTCTGAAAATTGAGTGCAACTGAAAGCACTTCATGATAAGTTTGTTTTAACCTCGTTTTCCTCATGATCTGGATGCCGCCGAAAATATTCAGCTTAACAGGCAAAACTGATTCATTACCGTAAAATGACTGTTTTGGATTCAGCAGATGATCAAGCGTAAGGCCTCCCCATATTCTGTCATTATAAACAAGTCCAGAAGTGGTAAAATCGACATCGGCAACTTTGCTGAAAGGAGGAGGATAGACAGACGGTACAGTACCGCTACCGGTCATCTGGCTGGCAAAAATGAGCTTATAAATATCGAGTCCGAGGTATGTGAATTTGAAATTAACTCCGGGGCGGATATGCCATTCATCATTAATTTTGAAATCGTAAGAGTATATCAATCCAATGTTTGTGGTGCTCAGCTCGCCTGAACCGGCTACATCGTATGTTGCCAGCACCCCTAAACCTGAGTTAAAATTAATAAGGGCTTTATCGAATGAAATACTGTATGTGTGAAAGACCCCGGGAACTGCCGGCCATTGATTCCTGTAATTAAGAGCAAACCGGTATTCCTCTGTTGCACCTGCGAACGAAGGTGCTAAATAAAGCGGATTAGCATAGAACTGAGAAAATGTAGGATCCTGGCCGAAACTATCAATAAAAATGATGCAAGATAGTAAAAATGAATATTTTATCTTTATAAGCAAAATCGATCCTGTTAGGTTTTAATGACTAATGTAATGGTATATACTATATGTCAATTACTGTATAAACGTAGTTTTCCTAAAAAAGTGATATCACTTTTAAACAATTTTTCAAACTCCGGTCAAACCGGGCATAGTCTGAACTATGAAATTGTATTAAGAAATGAGTCAAATTTTCTGCTATAAATCATTCAGATCATGTGACAAAGGTCATTTATAAACGGTTTTAAATGAATTTTATTTGCAGCATTTAGTTTACATTGTGATTTGAATTAATAGTTTTATTATTGTCTTACTTTTAAATATCTGGTAAAATGTTTAACAAATTTATTGCTTCCATACTGCCCTATTTTCCTAAAAAATTCATCTGGTTATTTTCCAAATCCTACATTTCCGGTGAAACTATTAATGATGCAATGAGGGTTTCGAAGGAGCTAAATAAAAATAAAATAGAAGTTACCCTCGATGTTCTGGGGGAATTTATTAAGTCGCTTGAAGAAGCTGAAGAAAACAAAAAAGAGTATCTGAACCTGATAGATATGACCAACAAGTCGGGTATTGACGGAAATTTTTCTGTAAAACCCACCTTTTTCGGTTTATTGATCGATAAGGAGATCTGTTATAAGCACATAAGGGAAATAGTAGCAAAAGCAGCTGCATATAATGGTTTTATAAGAATTGACATGGAAGATTCTCCGTGTACTGATATGGAGATTGAGCTATTTCGCAGATTAAGAAATGAATTTCCGGGGAATGTGGGCCTTGTTATACAGGCATACCTTAAAAGGACAATGAATGATATCAAGGATTTGTCGAATCTCAACAGCGAAAAACATCCTCTGAATTTCAGATTGTGCAAAGGTATCTATATTGAGTCTGAAAAGATTGCCTTCAAGAAATATAAAGAAATAAACCAGCATTATCTCGAGGACCTGGAATATATGCTTAAGAACAAAATTTATGTCGGTATTGCAACCCATGATAAGCCTTTGGTTGATGGAACTTATAAGCTGATCGAAAAGCATAATGTTCCGAAAAACATGTATGAATTTCAAATGTTATACGGGGTTACGCCAAATTTACGTGAGAGCATTGTGAATGAGGGACACAGGATGAGAGTATACGTTCCGTTCGGAGTTAAGTGGTTCGGGTATTGCACAAGGCGAATGAAAGAAAATCCAAAGATGGCAAGCCAAATAATCAAGGCGATATTCTATAAGGGGTAAGGAACAACACACTACACACGGTTTGCGAAATAAGGATTACAAACCTTTTCCGTGTGCCTTGAGCCGTGAATTGTGCTTCCCTCCTTATTTCCTTATTTCCTTATTTCTTTACTTCCTTATTTCTTTATTTCCTTATCTGTAATGTTTCCAAATACTTCTTATTTATCTGATCAAGTTCCTGCCTTGTCAGGTTTGATTTCATAGGCGCTGCTTTTTCCGGAAATCCGTTCATAAGAAGATAAGCTGCCTGAAACAGCATAAAAGGGCTTAAACCAACCATCCTGTCAGAAGGGATGCCTCCCTTTTCATATGCTGCAATCATCTGCTTCTGATGGAGCACAGCGTAATTTGAGGCCGGATCTCCAAGCTGGCTTAAAGCTATTCTCCCCTGGTATGCGGAAACTGCCATATTATATTTTGCGTTTTCCATTTCAGGATTTGACGAAGGTGAGGCTTTAAGAATATCAGAGCGCAAATATGAAAGTCTTGGAAGGATTATTACCTCTCCGATTGAAAATGTATCTGTTTTCATATAGACCCCCGCCATAAATTCATTTCCGGTAAGGGTATCGCTTACAAAAAAGAATGCAGAACGATAACCAAGAATACTAAAAACCACTGTATCCCTCCTGTTGACCCTTATTGCAAAAGTTCCGTCAGTATCACTCACTGAAGCAAAATATCTGTTAATGTCAATCTGCGAATTTGGAAGAGGTTCAAGCGTAAAGGCATCTCTGATAACCCCGCTGAACAGGATTTTTCTTTCCGCGGTTTTACCTTCCTGGCTGAATCCGGCATAACCGCAGATCAGGATCATAACCAACATGAACCAGATCTTTTTCATCGGGGTAATAAAGTTACACTTTTAATATCAATTCATCAAGCGACCGCTTTGGGACATGGTGGTTATCCTGATCATCCCTCCAGTATTTCACATCATTGTCTTTTATTTTGTCAACCAGAATTTTCTCTGCAGGTTTACCCAGGGCAAGGATCAGAAGAATATCAAACCTTTCAGGTATATTCAATTCATTTCTTAGTTCTTCACGTTTAATTGATGCTATCATGCACCCGCCCAATCCGGCTTCAGTTGCACCGAGCATTATGCTCTGGGCAGCAATACCATGATCGACGCTGAAAGATTCGGTAATAGATTTATCTCCGAGAATAATTATGTATGCGGAAGGCTTTTCACCTGAAACAGGTCCGGGCCATTCCTTAAGATATCCGGCCCATGCAATGGAAGGAAAGATCCTTTGGCAGAATTCAGGAGTATTATATAGAAGATATTTCAGAGGCTGCCTGTTGGCAGCCGAGGCTGACATCCGTGCCAGATCGACCAACCCTTCAAGTATTTTAAGTTCAATATGATGCGATTCTTCAAACCGCCTGTACGAACGTGTTTTGTAAACAAGGTCTTTTAAGCTCATTCCTCTGATTTATTAATTTATTGGTTCACTTCTTTACCTCATTATCTGAATAAAGTCCGACTCTTGAGAGAAGATGATCAAGGTTTGCAAGTCCGTAAACCACAACTGCTGTTACAACTGAAGTATGCTCCTGATATTCAGGGATGCTTTTGGTATAAAGGTCGTTCTCAGTATGCCATATCTCCATGTAATTGAAATCATGACCTTTGATATCAGGTGCATCAAAAGACCAGGTCGAAACTCCGTTTAATGCGAAGTAGGCATGATCTTGCGGTTAAGTCTGGCGATGGAATCACTGTAAATTATTATCCGAGCCCTTACAGAATCGGCATTGGTTGAATAATCAACCAGCCAGCCTGATTCCTGACGATTAACGGTAACGCCTGCTAATAATATCCCAGTCAATTATTTCCCAGAATGATTTGAGGTAATCCGGACGCCGGTTCCTGTAATCAATATAATACGCGTGCTCCCATACATCGCACGTTAACAGAGGTTTTAGCCCCTTCCTTAATGGATTTCCGGCATTTGATTCCTGCACTATCTGCAAGCTTCCGTCATCTTTCTTTACGAACCATGCCCATCCTGAGCCGAAAAGAGTGACAGCTGATTTGGTAAAAAGTTCCCTAAATAATTCAAAAGATCCGAATGTCCTGTTAATTGCATCAGCTAGAGGGCCTGCAGGTGATTTTATGCCCTCTTTTGAAAATGATTCAAAGTAAAAAGTGTGATTCCACACCTGTGCGGCATTATTAAAAATCGCACCTTCAGCCCTTTTGATCATTGATTCAAGATCATAATTCTCAAATTCGGTTCCGGGAACCAAACCATTCAGATTATTTACATAGGTCTGATGATGTTTCCCATAATGAAATTCAATGGTTTCCGCACTTATGAACGGAACTAGCGCATCATGCTTAAACGGGAGTTTTGGTAATTCAAATGCCATCAATTTAAAATTTTAAGATTAATACTTCATGATTTAACGGATTGTTCTTTCAAAAATAGTCATTTTGAGCTTCAATATCGCGGAAGTCAGGTAAGAAAAATATTATCCGGCACTTCCGGAGTTATTCCTTTATCACTGGCGATTGTAAAGAGCTCTTTAAGAGCCTTTCTCCCGACAGATCCAAGATTAAGGGAGAAATCATTTACAAAGAGCTTTATATGATTGTTCATCACAGCTGTGTCTATATCTCTGGCATTGGATGCAACAAAATCACGGGAAGCCATGGAATCTCCAATAGCAAATTCAATGCTTCTGCGAAGAATCCGGTTAACTTTTAATGCAATGTATTCAGGTATCCTTCTGTTGATTACTATCATACCAAGAGGGACAGGAAGTCCTGTGAGATTTTCCCAGACTTCGCCCATGTCAGCTATTTTATAAAGTCCTCTCTTTTGATATGTAAACCGGGTTTCATGAATTATAAGTCCTGCATCAGCCTCATCTCTCAGCAAAACATCTTCAATGTCCGAAAAAAGATATTCCTGCCTGTTCAGAGCCTGAGGCCATGCAATACTGAACAGGAGATTTGCGGTAGTGTATTTACCAGGAATAGCAATCCTGGCATCGTTAATCTTTCCAGGATCAATTAAATGTTTGCTTATCAGGAGAGGCCCGTTGCCGTATCCCAGGGCACTTCCCGAATCGAGTATCAGATAATTTCCGGCAGCATATGCATACGCATGACAGCTTATTTTTGTAATATCGACTTCGGAAGCAAATGCTTTTTTGTTAAGCTCCTCAACATCAGCAAGAAAATACTCAAACTCAAGCCCTTCAGTATCTATCCTGCCGTTAACCAGTGCATCAAAAATGAATGTATCATTTGGGCACGGTGAAAAACCCAGTGTCAATTTCATATTTTTATTGAAACAATAATAAAACTTCTTTAAGCTTACCCGACAGGTTATCGAGCGCAAGGCGGATGTTCCATTTTTCCCTATCACGGAGCCCAACCCTGTTGGAGACCGATCTTATTGCAAGAAAAGGAATATTTTCCTTGCTGCATACATAGAAAAAAGCAGCACCTTCCATCGTTTCAATATCAGGATGATATTTTTCTGATATCATTTTGATGCTATCCAATCTTCCGGTTGAAGTATTTACTGTGACAGCATTTACAGTTCTGAGCAGTTCAGAAGCCTTTTTCACAAATACGTTTTCAGCAATAATCCTTCCTCCCCTGAAAGGAAATCTGTCGGGATCTTCGAGTCCTGCCTCAGCAAGTGTAACAAAGCCCCTGCCAGTATCAACTCCTGCATCGGCAAAACAGTCTGATACCGGTAAAACCACGTCTCCAGGGACAATTTCATCACTATAACTTCCTGCAATACCTACATTTAATGCAAGATCAGGTTTAGATCCTGAGGCAATCCATTTAGTCATTGCCCAGGCCGTAGCAACTAAACCGACACCCGTAACAAGAAGGTTGAATTCACTGGTTCCGAATGAAAAACCTTCCGGGATTTCCTTTATCCCCTGTATACTTTTCAGGGCATCTGCCTCAGCCTGGGTGGCTGCTATCAATAAGATTCTTAAAGGCATATCAATCAGAGTAAATCCTTTATGTAATTTACCTTATAAATATATTGTTTTCAGATTGAAAAAGCTCAACATAATTGGTTAATATTGCATGGTTAATGACTTGTATTAATGATATACATTACACGTAAGGAAAGATTCAGCGCCGCTCACAGAATGTACAGGGAAGAGTGGTCAGATGAAAAAAACCTCCAAGTTTTCGGCAAATGCTCAAACCCCAACTGGCATGGACACAATTATGTACTTTATGTAACAGTTAAGGGAGATATTTCTGAAAAGCTTGGTTTCTTCATAAATTTAAGTACACTTAA
>Ga0315295_10004349_pt1 | contig 12074 bp, 6 predicted proteins | sample YL17G14_0_MG_FD_204453 | JGI IMG/M metagenome (GOLD analysis project Ga0315295, IMG submission 204453) | Sediment microbial communities from Yellowstone Lake, YNP, Wyoming, USA - YL17G14_0 | ecosystem: Environmental > Aquatic > Freshwater > Lake > Sediment | place: USA: Wyoming | collected... | reverse complement strand
TTAACGGCCCTCACCAGGGATCCCTTGTTGATACTCCTGACAGTGAATGGTGGTTTTATCATTTCCAGTCAGACGGTGCAATGGGCAGGGTCGTGCATCTTCAGCCTGTCAGATGGCAGGACGGATGGCCTGAAATAGGTGTTGATATTGATCGCAATGGGATAGGGGAACCGGTTTATGTATGGAAAAAACCTGACATTAAAGGTGATTTTAAAATAACCGCACCCCAATCAGATGATGATTTCAATTCATCTTCACTTGGTCTCCAGTGGCAGTGGAATCATAATCCTGTAAATAATTTCTGGTCGCTGACTGAAAAGCCAGGAATGCTGATCTTGAAAGCATTAAAGGCAGAAAACTTTAATAAAGCCCGCAATACGCTGACTCAAAAAGTAATGGGCACTACCGGAAAAGTGGTAACTGAAATGGATATTACCGGATTCACCGATGGCCAGAAAGCAGGTATTTGCAGCATGGGCGGCAGAAACACAAGCCTTCTGGGAGTTGTCAGGAAAGGCGGACAGTTGTATGTCTTTACTGAAAAAGACGGAAAGATCACAGGCGAAAAACTGATCAAATCAAAAAAGGTTTATCTGAAAGTAATTCTGGATATAAAAGGTGATAAGAACCAGTTTTTTTACAGCCTCGATAATAAACAGTTTAACCAGTTCGGTGAGTCCTTTACGACATCTGCAGGATTCTGGAAAGGAACACGCATTGGTCTGTTTTCTTTCAATGAAACCAATGAAAGCGGATCCGCAGCATTTAATTGGTTTACTTATAATTATGACGGACCAAAAGGCATTAAATAAACATTTTTTTTGCTTATTTCAGAAGTTTCTGTATTTAATGTAATTCAGAGTTTTAGAATATTTACAGAAAATTCTTCGCCAACGCTTAACAGGAGATTTTCTATCAAAATGATGCCATAAAGATCATTAGTTGATACCGTGACAGACACGTTACATTTTGTGCATGAAGGCAGGCTGAACATTTCTCCATTATCACATGCAAGAATGAACTGATCGCGGACAGGATCATAAGTTATGTCATTAGGCTTATTAGCTAATAATCGGATCATCCCATGATCGTCATTATAAGTCAGGGATCTCTCTGTCCATACATTTCCAAGGGTTGAGAAGAGGACGGCAGGCGAACCGTCATCATGCCTTCCGATAATTACAATCCTGTTCTTCGCAGTAAGTACCTTCTTAAATACGCATGATTTACTATACCCTGAATACTCTTTATTGTAGTCTGTAATTTCCCAATTAAAGCCATCATTTGATCTTCACTGATAACCCAGTTTAAATTATTTTTACATGTATTAATGACAGGAGTCCTTTCACCGGAATTGTTTATGAGATCAATTCTTCCATCAGTTCCGACAGCAAGAAATTTTCCATTATAAAATACAATATCCCTGTAACCTTTTATATCTGTGGCACCCGCTACCCTTTCCTCATGAGATTCAGCCAGTCTTTTATTTTGATCTTTGAAAAATAATAATCTTTGAGCAGGGGTAAAACAAATCAATCCTACTGCAATAAAGCTCATGATCTTATTTAATGGATAATTCACCAATAGTGATTAATTACCGGTATTTGTGATATGAAAATAATCATATGAAACTTCAAAAGGCGTATCTGGCTGACCGGGTTGCTGCATACCTGGCATACCCGGTGTGTTGCCTAAACCGCCAGCCGCCTGAACACCATTGCACGTAATCATTCCGGCTTTGACATCTTTCAGCATAATTTCTGCGGTTCCGATCGTTTTGAAATTCTTCCCGTCAGATGAACAGGAAGCACCATAAAGGTTTCCTTTCTTTTCGAATTTCATAATGAGGGTATTATTTCCCTTTATTATTTCCGCCAAATTTAGGGTTGCAGCAGATGACTGGTAGCCATCCTTCTCAATCACAAGCTCCATTATTCCTGCCTGAACTGCAGATCCACCGGGACCGCCAAATCCTCCCATTCCTCTTCTTCCGCCAAAACCAGCCCTGTAAACCAGTTTCACAAAATTGTCATCATCCTGGTAAGCGACCAATCCACCATTCTGACTGAATCCGGATGGTTTTCGTGAGAAAATAAGTTTTGACTCTATTGTCCAGTCGGTATTTGCATTTTGCAGCAATATATTCTCAGCATTATTATTGGTGGAAAGGATGTCTCCCTTTTCACCTGTAATAACCAGCGAACCTGAATTTTTTGTAAGACTCCAGTGTGCAGGATTCTCTCTTACCCAGCTCCATTGTTTCCCGAGTGAACCACTGTTGAATTCGTCGCTGACAGATTTGGTACCAAAACTGACAGAATAAAAATTCTTTTCAACTGTAGCGTTGTCAGTTAGCGTTATCATTGCAGTTCCCGGTACATTTTTTGCCTGGGCAATATCGACCGTTATGTCGGTACCTGCAGCAGTGGCGACAACCTGAGGAACACTTGATGAATTTTTCAGCAGATAGCTATATCCTTTGATATCAGGGGTAAATCCGGTTAATTTCTTTCCGTTTACCATGATAGCGGCAGCTTTCAGATCGGGCATAACCTTCAGAGGATAACTGTCCGATACTGTCTTCCCTTCTACTGTTACATATCCGGTTATTGATGCTGTTCCTACTCCTTTTGCCGTTACTTTGCCATTCTCATCAACACTCGCTACTGCCGGATTATTACTTGTATAAGTAACCTTTGCATTCTTGATGTTATAGAAACTGTCATCCGACATTGCTGCCGTTACGCTAGTCTGTACCGTATTTCCCGGCCTCAAAACAACCTTTCCGCATTCCGCTACAACTGTCTTCAGTACAGATTTGTACGCACCGCTCATCTTTGCCTCTACCTGTCCCCTGATATCTTTTGACGATGCCCCTATCTCAAATATATATTTCCCCTGATCAAATGTGATCCTGTCATTCTTTGAATCCCAGAACCACAGATCCGAACAATCTATATCAATCGATACTCTCTTCGTCTGTCCTGCTGCTATCGTTACCCTCTTGAAACCTTTCAGCCTCTTTATAGGCCTTTCAAGTGATGCAGGACTATCCGGTGTTTTTAAGTATACCTGAACTATCTCATCTCCGTCAGCACTCCCTGTGTTCTTAACATCCACACTCACCGTGATCCTGTCATTTGGTGTGATGTCGCTCTTGCTGATACTGAAATTACTGTACTCAAAGGTGGTATACGAGAGCCCAAAACCAAATTCATAAGAAACATCCTTGTTGAAGTACCAATAGGTCCTTCCACTCTTATTCTTATCACCTCTAAGCGTATAGTCAGTTATCTCCGGAAGATCGTTAACTGATTTGTACCATGTGGCATTAAGCTTTCCTCCCGGGTTTACGTCACCGAAAAGAATGCTGGCTATCGCTGTTCCCTGCGCCTGTCCATTGAAACCTGTCCAGATTATACCTGCTACATTCGGATTATTCCTGAACCGTTCAACCTCAACCATACCCAGGGTCTGCATGACAACTATAGTATTCGGATTGACCTCTGCCACAGCATTGATCAGTTCATACTGATTGCCAGGTAATAACAGGGAAAACCTGTCTGATTCTTCTCCTGCGGTCCTGTCGTCTGTCCCGACGAATACAATTGCAACATCCGCTGATGCAGCAAGAGATAAGGTTTCCTTATCAATCTCAGCTATTTCAGGGGCGTGATAAACAAGTACAATTGTCTGATTTCCTGTTACTCCGAGAGTGTTTCCTTTTGCAGTAACACTCCTTGTTCTTCCGAAACCGCCGAAACGCGCGCCAGGCTGATTGCCTGCAACTTTTGCTAAAGCAATAAGGTCCCCTGTAGCTGAGCCTAATCTTGCTTCGACAATTCCTCCTTCGGTGCTGTTTACATTCAGATTTATTTTTAGTGAGTCAACATCTGTCACATCAATATTATTATATGCTGTCCAGTCGCCGTCTTTAATACCTCTTATAGAAGTAACCGGTCCCATTCCTGCACTTATTATTATTCCTTTTGCTGATGCATCAAATTTTGTTGCATCAATATCCTTGACCGACCGGTCTTTTTTTACCGTTGAAAAACCTATCACGTTGAAAAAATCGCTCCTGCTTGAAGTATTTGCTCCTGCGCTGTAAACGATTTCGGTTTTCAGTTTGTTTTGTTCTATATAGTTCTTTATACCTGAAAGAGGTGCGACTCTCAATGAAGCCTCCGCTGTTCCGGAGTAAGGACCAAGTTCCACTTTTTCAGCCTGGGGGCCGATGACTGCAATTTTCTTTACTGCATAAGCCTTAACAGGAAGTGCTTTGCTGCTGATTTTTGCAACAACATTATTCTTTAAAAGAACTGGAGTCTTTGTAGCAATTTCAACTGCAAGTGCAACATGGCCCGGGGCATTTATGACATTCGGACGAATACCTGCATAGGGGACTTTGCTTTTGGGATCATACTCACCTATTCTCATTCGCACGGTGAACATATTGACAAGGGCCCGATCCATATCTGCTTCAGTTATCAAACCTAGTTTCAAAGCCTCGAGGGCATTTGTCTGATAAACGCTTCCGCAGTCAGTATCAACACCCGATTTCAGACCCATGGCTGCTGCTTCGGCATTGCTCTTTGCATAATGGTGCCCGCTGAATATATCACTTATTGCGGCACAATCACCGGTTATATATCCGTTTAATCCATAGGTTTTTCTGGCAATCGTGTCGACAAGATATTTATCGGCTGACATCGGTACCCCGTTCACTGAATTGTAACAGGTCATTATAGCTGGTAACTTATCCTTCTCAATAAGGTTTTTATAAGGAAATAAATAAAATTCCCTCATATCCCTGTCATCCATATCAGAGCTGCCGGTGTGACGGTTAAATTCGGAATTGTTGGCAAAGTAATGCTTGCCGCATGGTACAGCTTTAAGATAAACTGGATCATTACCCATTAAACCCCGGACAAAGCCACTGGCAATCTTAGATATCAGGAAAGGATCCTCGCCGAACGATTCTCCCGTTCTTCCCCATCTGGGATCCCTGACTGGTTCAACAACCGGTGACCAGTATGTAAGTGTAGAAATAACATCGTAGTTAAATCCGCGCGCCTCTTCCGAAATAACCGAGGTTTCACGTTTCATTAGTTCAGGGTCCCAGGCTGATCCAAGAGCAACACTGTTTGGAAATGAGGTTGCAGTCCTGCCGCTGTTACTATACCTTCCTACAACACCGTGAAGGGCTTCACCCCACACATTGTAGGCATTCACACCCAACCGGGGAACCGGGGCCATAGTGTTACCCAGCAAACTCTGTTTCTCCTCAGGGGTCATCCTTGATACCAGATCGGCAGCCCTCTCTTCGAAAGAGTATGCTGTGTTAAGGTAAATAGGCTGTTTAGAACTCTCACTGCCTGGCATAAAAGCCACTATTACAATACTGGCAAGAATTAAAAAACATGTTCTGACAGTTCTTTCATTCATTCCCGAAAAATTATGAGGTTAAAAAATTGATTTTTAATTCATAGATAAAAGAGGGTGCCATTTTGAGGCACCCTCCTGATATTAAAACACGGTTAAATAAATATTAATATCCCCAGTTTTGCTTGAGCTTGGTATTTCTGTCAATTACAGCCTGCGGGATGGGATTAAAGTACATCTTCTGAGTGAATACATGCGGATGGTTCAGCGAAACCGGTTCATAAATCCATACTCCGCTGTTATCTGCAGGTACAGAGTTGTAAATCTTCATACCATGAAGATCCAGATTCATTTCATACATAGCATCTTTCCACCGCCACAAGTCATAAAGTCTGTGACCTTCGTATACAAGTTCAAGCCTTCGCTCGCGCTTTATTGCGGCACGCATCTGTGCCTGGGTTAAGCCTGGGGTGAGTACCGAAAGATCAGTTCCCGGTCTGGTCCTGATAGCATTCATTGCGTCATAAACGGAGGCATCAGGTCCAACAGCTTCGTTCTGGGCTTCAGCATAATTCAGCAGAACCTCTGCATAGCGGTAATAAACATAGTTCCTACCGTCGAGGCTTCCGCCTCTTGCATGAGCGTTATCAAGCCTCTTTTTGAAATAATAAGCTGTGTTTCCAACATCATCTGATCCAAAGTCAATCTGGTTCTTTGACGGATGGACCTTATCGATTCGTGTATAAATTATGTCGGCTGATGTCATCCAGTCCTGCTTGTATGAGGCTCCATCATATACAATAAAATCGTAAAACCTGCTTTCCCGGCCGACATACGGATTCTGGGGATTATAACCTGAAGTCAGGTCGGTAATATCCTTCCCGTTTGCCATCTGGTAGACGTCAACCAGTTCCTGTGTAGGACAGTAATTGCCCCATGTATAATAGGTGCCAAATATCCACACAGGACCACCATAAGTATCATAGGTTTGTGCCATTGTAGTGCCAACATGTTGCCTGTCCCAGATTACTTCAGAATTGTATTCATTGGCTTCATGCCAGAATCTTGACATTGGTGAAAATAACTTGTACGTTCCTGTGCCTTTATGCCCGTAGGTGTCGATGAATTGTTTGTTAGTGGCAGCAGCGTCAGCCCATCTGGTGGCATTGGGAGTAGCAAAACTCTGGAGATTATCGGCAGAGCGGGGAACTGCAGGGTCAGCAGAATTATAAGCAGGGCTTGCACCAAACAGCTGGATCCATCCTTTAAGTGCCAGGGCTGCACCCAGGGTCGCTCTGCCTGCATCTGAATTTCCATTATTATATTTTACAGGAATGTAAGCATTGCTGACAATTGACGTCAGTTCACTTACAATGTAATTAAAGGTTTGTTCAAAAGTACTCCTTGGTAAGTACATTTCAGCCTCAGTCATTGTTTTTCTGTCCTGCGGTGCAGTAACAAGGACAAGACCTCCTATGCGCATAAACAACTCGCTGTAGAAATATGCTCTAAGGAATCTTGCTTCATCCATTCGCTTATTATACCAGGCATCGGAGAAATTTGCCTTATTCTCGGTAATCTTCGCAATAAACGTATTGATTTTCCTGATCTTTGTATATGTTTCCGGCCAGTTTGCACACCAGGCAGGACCTGATGATGAACCCCAAACACTGTAATTATTGGAGGTAGCGTTAATGGTACCTTTTTTCCAGTTGTACGATGTGTAATACCACCCCGCATCATTGTCGGAAGTATAATTGTCCAGGTTATCAGGTTGATTGCCTTTGGCAGCCAGTTGACTGTAACAATCATTCAGGTAAATATCTGCATTGCCTTCAGCAGCCCACATAGTAGCATCAGTAAGATTCGTCTTGCTTATAGTCTCAAGGTAATCTGCCTGGTCACAGGAAATAATACTGAATAATATTACTCCTATGAATGCTGTGTTTCTGATTAATTTAAACTTTATCATATTGTTTAATTTTTACTGGATGAGACAGTTAAAAGGTTACATTAGCACCAAAAGTATATGATTTCATATTGGGATAGGCAGTTTCACGATTTGTATAGCCCATCTCCGGATCCATAAACTTAAGGTTACTGAAGGTTAACAGGTTCTCTCCTCCAATATATAACCTTATGCTTCTGATTTTAATAGCCTGTGAAATCCTGGTTGGAATCGTATAGCCAAAGGAAGCGTTTTTCAACCTCAGGTACGTGGTGTTCCTCATCCAGAAATCAGAAGCAGCGGTATTATTCGCAGTAGGAGCCGACGTAGCTCTTGTATATTTAGAATCCTGAGTTTCAGGCGTCCAGCGATTGTTATAATACTCATAATCAAGGTTACTGTTGTTATTGAAGAACGGATAGGTCTGGAAGGTATAGATATTAAATGATGTCATACCTGCACCCTGGAAGAAAAGATTAAGATCAAATCCTTTCCATCCGGCATTAGCGTTAAGTCCAAAGGTCATTAAAGGATATCTGTCAGAGTATCCTATCCTGACTTCATCGTTGCCATCAATTTTACCATCAGGTACCATATCGCCATTCGGACCGCTGAGATCTGCATATTTGATATCTCCGGGGCGCAGTGTTCCGAACTGGGTAACGTTATAACCATCTGTACTGTTTATTATGTTGTCGCCATTTGTATCTTCAGCTGTTGAGAACAACCCAAGCGATTTATAACCGAATTGAGTCAGATAAGGCCTTCCAGTCCTTCTACGATTAGGATTATCAAATGTTGCTTTAGTTTCAAAGACCTGGACCATTTTGTTTTCGGCGATACTCATATTCCCGCTGATACTTAACCTGAGCCCGTTCTGAAAATCCTTCCTAGATCCGAGAGTCAGCTCAAATCCATAGCTCTTCATCTCACCGGAATTTTCATCTGCAAGGGTTAATCCGTATTCATAAGGAACAGTTACTGCCGGGCTTAGAAGCATACCGCTTCTTCTTTCAGAGAACCAGTCAGCTTCAACCGTCAACAGATTATTCCATAACGCGGCTTCAAAACCGATATCTGTCTTTTTTGATATCTCCCATGTAATATTGGGATTATTTTCCCGGGTGACATAGGCTCTCTGTACCATCGAGCCGGTTCCGTAGGCATACCCGTTTCCGGCAAGTGTATAACCGCTCAGATACTGATATGCAGAACCGGCAAGGTTACCTGCTTTACCCCAGGAACCTCTTAGTTTGAGGTTGTCGATCCAGTCAATACCTTTCATAAAGTTTTCTTCCGAGATTCTCCATCCTGCAGAGAAAGCAGGGAAAAATCCCCATTTTTTATCAGGGGCAAAGTAATAGTGTCCGTCATATCGGCCGGTTGCTTCCAGCATATACCTGTTATTAAAAACATATCCCAGTCTGTAAACATAACCAATCTGAGTCCCTGCTGAAGATGAACCGCCATTATCATAATCGGTTTTGCTGGAGCTGCCAAGATTCATTTCGTCTATTCCGATAGCAAAATTGTTTCTGCGGGCGAATAAATAATCAGAAGTATTACTCCTGGCTTCTGCAACTAAAAGACCTGTAATTTCATTTCTGCCAAAAGCTCTCTGGTAGTTTATATAACCCTGGTAAGTATAATTCCGGTTTCTATTATCTTGCTGTGTCAGGTAGGTGTAAGCCGGTACGGATCCTTCCTGAGTCGAGATTTGTTGTGCCCAGGTATAAGGAGTCACATTAAGATTTATTGCATAATAATAGAAAGGTGTATGCCATCCCTTCTGGAAACTCATCCTTGTATCATAACTGAAAGCTCCCTTTACGCTTAATCCTTTAATAAAAGGCAGCTGCTGTTCCAGTGTAATTGTATTCAACAAGGTAGTTCCGTCGGTGTGATTATAGCCTTCTCCTTTAAGAACAGCAACAGGTGAATTACCTGCAAACTGTCCCCAAAAGCCGTTAGAGTAATAGATTGCTTCTGTAGGAAGGAACTTGTACCCGCTTCTGAACAGCTGGGTGGCTGAAGAAGCAACGTCAAGATCATTGGTACGTTCTATTGCCCCAAGAACAGAAAGAGTTACCGTTGTGGTGTTTGTAACCTTTGATTCCAGGTTCAGGTTAAAATTAAACCTCTTGTAATTAACTTTTTCGAAGAGCCCATCCTGTGCGAAATATCCGGTACCTGCAAAATACTTCATCTTATCGGTACCACCGCTCAGCTGCAGATCATACTTCTGAATAGGTATGGTCATATTTACCAGATCCTTGGTATTACTATCCGGATAGCGGTCAGGGTCCTCAGCATGCCTCGCAGCATAATTATTAATGAGATCCTCAGCAAAAGGTAAAACAGCGGTCGGGGTTTCAAAATGGACAGATTCATTACGTAATTTCATATAATCTACAGCATTCAGCAGCTTAGGATAATATGTCGGTGTCTGCCATCCGTAATAAGTATTCAAATTCAGAGTAGGCAGACCTGCCGCTCCTTTTTTAGTCGTAATGAGTATAACACCGTTGGCACCCGCTAAACCGAAAGGTGCAACAGCTGAAGCATCTTTCAGGATAGATATTGATTCGATAACTGACGGGTCAACCTGGTTAATGTTGTTCCTGACAATACCGTCAACTACAATCAAAGGTGTTGCTGTTCCGGTAGTTGAAATACCCCTGATATATATATCAGAGTTATCTTGACCAGGTTGTCCTCCGTTGGCTCTGGCCACAACTCCGGCCAGCCTTCCTGACATCGAATTACTGATGTTTGAAACGGGGGCTTTGGCTACCTCTTCACCTTTTACAACGCTTACAGCACCGGTAATAGTGGTTCTTTTCTGGCTGCCGTAACCGGTTACCACAATTTCCTGGAGAGCTGTTACTTCAGGAACCAATGTAACATTGATTATTGTTTTTCCAGCTATAGGAATCCTCTGGGTAACAAATCCCACAAATGAAACGACAAGTACCGCGTTTGGACCGGGAGCATCAAGCGAAAATTTTCCTCCTGCATCAGAAATAGATCCGGTCATTGTTCCTTCAATCTGAACAGTAGCACCGGTCAAAGGTTCACCGGTCTCACTTGTAACAGTACCGGTAATTCTGAACTGTTGCTGTACTCCAGCATTCTGACCATTGCTGGTCATGAGAATGGTCTGATTGGCAGTATTGTCCAGGGATTTATCCTGTGAATATGCTTCACTCTGGAACAGACCCTGAACTGCCAACAAAAACAGAACAAAAAAGAATTTTACAATTCTTAAAGAATTTCCCGGACAAAAATTAAAATTTGTCCTTAATAAGAAGTAGTTTTTTTTCATGTTTAAGATTTAAGTTAAATATTAAACTTGCTGTAATTAATGCAATCGATTGCGTTAAAAGTTAAAAAAATATAAAGACATAGAAAAAAGGTTCAAATCAGACTCTTGTTATTTCATAGGCATAGATTTTAAGATTAGTGTTCATAGGCTAAAAAGTTTTAGAAAATAGTCTATAAGAAAATCAGGTATTCTTTATAAAATACTAAATTATACATTTTTTTCTATTAAGAACCAAACATTATTCAAAAAAAGGAGCAAGTATTTTTAGATTTTTTCTTTGTGTTTGGTGAATTGACCCTTCTGGTTATTTCCGGCATCTTTTAAGGGCCGGACATTTTTGCTGTTAACTTTTTGCGGTAATTGGCGTTCTACTTATCTTTTCTGATCTGTATAAAAAACCTTTTTCTCCATTTTTTTTGTAAAAATATATGGATTTGGAAATAAGTCCGGCTTGTTCTTTAATAAATCTAGCCAACCAATTGCAATAGAATCAGGGAAATGCATTGCTACACTGTGTTTTGCATTGATAAACTCCCTGGCTAAGCCTGAATTTTCTATTTTGCCATAATCTTCATTGATCAGGCCTATGCCAACGTTTAATTCACTAATTTTTATACCAGTATACTTGTCAGTCTGAAAGGGATCAGTATCACCTGTATGAAAAATAGATTTGTCTTTGCCGGAAATAAGAAAAGCAATATTTTGTGTGCCTTTGAATCTTTCCCCAATATGTGCAAGCCTGCAAGCATGGATCTCAATATTACCGATATGAATTACTTGTGAAGTAAAAGGATCAGGAGTGCATCCAATTATACGTTTCTTTATTTTATTATAGATAGTCTCATTTTCACTAAGGCTATCAATTACTTGTTGCGGACATATTAATTTAGCTGATGGATTATTCAACATACAGTTCAAAACCATTTCTTTATCATCAGAATTCGTTAAAGAGGTGCACGGGGTTACCTTGAGTTGCCTTTTCTTTCCCTTTTTTATTTCTATCTTCTTCCCTGTGTAACAGGATTATAATTGATTTTTTTATTAGCCCATTCAATGAAATATTTCATATTCGGTGCATCGGTATGCCCTCCATCGTGTTGACGCCAGGCAAGTTCTCCATCCAGCATGCTTGTATTTTGGGGAGGCATTACTTCTGCATTGTAATCATTTGAAACGCCGATATCTTTTACACCCAGAAGCTTAAATACTGCTCCGGCTGCAACTGTAGCCATGTAGCTGCCCTTCTGGTCAAGCCATTTTGCATCGCCCTTTTCAGGTATTCCATAGCTGATGAAAGTAAGCCTTGGCGCACACATTGCAATAAGGCTATGAGAATCAACATGCATTTGTCCTGCATTTCCAACTTCGGAAATTGATTCAGCAGCTCCATATTTCAAATAATTCCCGGCCATCCAG
>Ga0315295_10004347_pt1 | contig 12074 bp, 19 predicted proteins | sample YL17G14_0_MG_FD_204453 | JGI IMG/M metagenome (GOLD analysis project Ga0315295, IMG submission 204453) | Sediment microbial communities from Yellowstone Lake, YNP, Wyoming, USA - YL17G14_0 | ecosystem: Environmental > Aquatic > Freshwater > Lake > Sediment | place: USA: Wyoming | collected... | reverse complement strand
GCCCTCCCCGCCCAGAAGCAGCAGTCCCTCCGAGCCGCCAGCCATAATCTGGCAACTCTACAGCAAGGCGCGAGGATTTTCAATAAAAAATATACTGCTTCAAAAATTTCGGAATCTGCCGACGAATGAAATAGGCACTTCCGGACAGGGACGTCCGGAAAAAAGTTCTAGTCAAGGAGGATTAGATGATTATCAACCACAACATGAGTGCCATCTTTGCCCACCGGCAGCAGAAGCTCAACAGCTGGGCAATCGACAAGGACATGGAGAAGCTCTCCTCGGGAATGCGGATCAACCGCGCCGGGGACGACGCCTCCGGCCTGGCGGTCTCGGAGAAGATGCGCAGCCAGATCCGCGGTTTGCGGCGCGCGGAAAAGAACGCGATGGACGGCATCTCTTTCATCCAGACCACCGAGGGCTACCTGCAGGAGACGCAGGATATGATCCAGCGCCTGCGGGAGCTGGCAGTGCAGGCGTCCAACGGAATCTACTCCGACGAGGACCGGATGCAGATCCAGGTGGAGGTCTCCGCCCTGGTCGACGAGGTGAACCGCATTGCCTCCCACGCCCAGTTCAACGGCATGAACCTGCTGACCGGCCGCTTCGCAAGCTTCACGGGCGAGAACGTGGTGACCGCCAGCATGTGGCTGCACATCGGGGCAAACATGGACCAGCGCGAGCGGCTGTTCATCGGCACGATGACGGCGCAGGGGCTGGGGCTGCAGAACCCCAACGGCCCGCCGCACACCGCCACCTTCATCTCTCTGTCCTCGCCCGACCGGGCCAACATGGCCATCGGGCTGCTGGACGAGGCGCTGAAAATGGTCAACAAGCAGCGGGCGGACCTAGGCGCCTACCAGAACCGCCTGGAGTACGCCATGAAGGGGCTGGCCGTCGGCGCAGAGAACCTGCAGGCCTCCGAAAGCCGCATCCGCGATGTGGACATGGCCGAACAGATGGTCGAGTTCGTCAAGAACCAGATCCTGATCCAGTCCTCGACCGCCATGTTGGCCCAGGCCAATACCAAGCCTCAGACCGTCCTGGCGCTGCTGAAATAGTTCCGGCGCTGCAAGCGGTCCACGCGCCCCCGGCGTCCTAGCGGCGCCGGGGGCTTTTTTTCAGGGAATTGACATCGCGGCGGGCTTCGGGCGAGCATGTCGCGATGCTCGCCGTCCCCCGCGTCGTCACCGAGTTTGCCAGGGCCTTCACGCAGCACGGCCGCCTGTGCTACCTGGTGGGCGGCGCGATCCGCGACCTGCTGCTGGGTCACCGCTCGGTGGACTTTGACATCGCCACCGATGCCCTGCCCGAGCAGGTCCACCGCATGTTCCCCCGGGTCATCCCCACCGGCATCAAGCACGGCACGGTCACGGTCCTGTTCCAGGACGTCCGCTTCGAGGTGACCACCTTCCGCATTGACCGGGAATACCTGGACGGCCGCCGGCCCGGATCCGTGGAGTTCACCCCTTCCATCGAGGAGGACCTGAAGCGGCGGGACTTCACGATCAACGCGATCGCCTTCGACCTGATCGGCCGCACCCTGCTGGACCCTCACGACGGGCGCGGGGACCTGCACCGCCGGATCATCCGGGCCATCGGCGACCCGCTGGCGCGCTTCCGCGAGGACGGCCTACGACCGCTGCGTGCCTGCCGCTTCGCCGCCCAGCTCGGCTTCACGGTGGAACCGGCGACCCTGGCCGCCATCCCCCAGACCCTGGAGACCGTGCGCAAGGTGTCCGCCGAACGGATCCGCGACGAGCTCATCCGCCTGCTGGAGGCACCGGAACCCTCGGCGGGTTTCCGCCTGATGCACGGCTCGAGCCTGCTCACCCTGCTGCTGCCAGAGCTGCAGGCCGGGGCGGGGGTCCAGCAGAGGGGGCGGCAGCCCGGTACTCCGGCGCGGCAGCCCGGTACTCCGGCGCGGCAGCCCGGTACTCCGGCGCGGCAGCCCGGTACTCCGGCCATGCACTGCTTCGACGTGCTGGAGCACTCCCTGCGCTCCTGCGACGCCGCATCCGCCGGCAACCTGCCGGTGCGTCTGGCGGCGCTGCTGCACGACATCGGCAAGCCGGGCGCCTTGCGGCGAGAGGAGGACGGGACCCTGAGTTTTCACGGGCACGAAAAGCTCTCCGCGGAGCTGTCCGTCGGGCTGCTCACGCGCCTGCGCTTCTCTAACCAGCTCATTCATAAAACGCGGCACTTAGTCCTGCACCACATGTTTAACTACACCGGGCAGTGGAGCGACGCGGCAGTCCGCCGCTTCATCGCCAGGGTCGGCGAGGAGCACATTCCCGATCTGCTGGCCCTGCGACGAGCCGACCAGGTGGGCACCTGCGGGGACTCCTCCCCCTCCGCCGCGCTGGCCGCTTTCAGCAGGAGGTTGGAACAGGTCCTGGCAGCCGCCGGCGCGCTCACCCTCAAGGACCTGGCGGTGGATGGCCGCGACGTAATGGACGCCCTGCGGCTCCCGCCCGGCCCGCACATCGGCGTGCTTCTCGGCGAGCTGCTGGAGAGCGTGCTGGAGGATCCGCAGCTGAACAGGAAGGAAAGCCTGCTGGCGATCGCCGGCAGGATCTACGAGGAGCGCCTGCGCTGAGGCCGTGGGCGCCGGCGCACTGGGCCCGCAGGGCCCTGAGCTTCCCCAGCCCGGGTGGGGGGCTTGCGGTTGACCAGGGCGTCGTAGGCGATGCTCGCCGCCGCCTGCTCCGCCTCCTTCTTGTTCTTGCCCTCCCCGGGGCCGAAGCTGCGGTTGTCCACGGAAACCTCGATCGAAAAAATGCGATTGTGATCCGGCCCCTTGCGCTGCACAACGCGGTAGCGCGGGTAGGTGCGGAAGCGCTTTTGGGCGTACTCTTGTAAAAGGGTCTTGTAGTCCTTGCGGTGCCGGTCCTCCAGGACCTTGTGGATCTCGGGGGCCAATAGCCGTTTGACGAAATCGTGCACCGCCTTGAAGCCGGAGTCCAGGTAGTAGGCCCCGATGATGGCCTCCAGGGCGTCGGCCAGCAGGGTTTTCTTGCTGCGCCCGCCTGAGTACTCCTCGCCCCGGCCGATCAGGATGAAGTTGTCCAGGCGCAGGGCCCGGGCGATCCCTTCCAGGCTGTCCTCGCTCACCACGAAGGATTTGACCTTGGCCATCTCCCCCTCGGTGCGGTCCCGCAGGACCCCGAGCAGGTACTCGCTCACAACCAGCCCAATCACCGAGTCGCCGAAGAACTCCAGCTTCTCGTTGTTGTCCACCGCCCCGCCCTGCTCATTGGCGAAGGAGCGGTGGGAAAAAGCAAGGTTCAAGAGCTCGAGGCTCTTGAACCTTATTTTCGCCTGTTTCTGGAAAAGCGCCAGCTCCTTGCGTCGCTCGACACTGACGGCGGGAGCCTTGAAAGGAAGGGTTTTCAGAAGAAAGCCTACCTGGACCTCAACTTATTTCTTGGCCAGCTCGATCTTGATAAAGTCCAGGGCGTCCCGGACCGTGTTGAACTCGTTGGCTTTCTCGTCGGGGATGGTGATCCCCATCTCCTCCTCGATCGCGTACACCAGCTCGTAGGTGTCGAGGCTGTCCGCGCCGAGGTCCTGCCGGAACGAAGAATCCAGCGTGATCTTGGACTCCTCGATCTCCAGCCGGTCGGAAATCAACTTCTTCATTTTCTCGAAAAGATCGTCCATTTCTTCCCTCCTGCTTGTCGAAAGCTTAAGTCTTAGGCCAGCTCCTCCGGCTTGAGGACCTGCTTGCCCCGGTAGAATCCGCACTTGGGGCAGACTCTATGGAGCAGCACGCGGTTGCCGCAGTTGCTGCATTCTACCATCGTCGGAGCCTCCAGGCGCATGGTGAAGGCCTTACGCTTCCTGCCGCGCGTCTTGGATACTCGATGTTTCGGTACTCCCATCCTGTTTTTACCTGCCGTCGAAAAGTAGGTGAAAAATACCCTATTTGCAATTCTTCTGTCAACCCGGCTCGCCGCAGCTAGGGCTGGCGCGCCGCAATCCGCTCCCGCAAGGCTTTGGCCACCACCGGGGGGACCATTTCGGAGATGTCGCCTCCGAACAGCGCCACCTCCTTGATCGCGGAGGAACGCAGGACGAAGTATTTCTGGTCAGTCGGCATGAAGATCGTCTCGATCTTCGGGTACAGGGCGCGGTTCATCATGGACAGCTCGAACTCGTAGTCGAAGTCCGCCAGCGCCCGCACCCCACGCAGGATAAGGCGGGCCTCGATCTTTTCGGCGTACTTCACGACCAGGCCGTGCCAGATGGTCACGTTCACGTTCGGCCATTCGCAGACCATCTCGGTGATCATGGACAAGCGCTCCGGGGCGGTGAAGAAGTAGCTCTTGCGCGGGTTGTCCGCGATCACGACCTCTATCTGGTCGAAGATGCCGACGGCCCGCTTCATGATGTCCAGGTGCCCGTTGGTCGGCGGGTCGAAGGACCCGGGATAGATCACGATCATGAAGCCAAGTCTACCTGAATAAATGCGTTTTGACAAAGGCCCGCAGCGGCGATACAATGATAGAAAAGATGAAGGTCCTCGCGATCCTGGCTGTGTGGTTCCTGTACGCCTCCTGCGTCAGCCCGCCGCCCGCGGACCACGGCCTGCCTGAGCCGCTGCCCGAAGAGGCCGGGGAGGTCCTTGCCCCGGAGGCCGAGTTCGTGGTCACCGAGGAGGTCTACACCCGGACCTTCGAAGAAATCGAGCAGTTCATCCGGAACCTGAACCAGATCATCCGCAACGCGGACTACGAGAGCTGGCTCACCTACCTTTCCGAGGAATATATCCGCACCACCAGCGACCCGGCATTCCTGCGGGACCAATCGGAAAAGCCCCTGCTCCAGCAGGCCAACATCCACCTGGAGGACCTGCGCGATTATTTCATTCATGTCGTCATGCCCAGCCGCACCCAGGCCACGCTGGACGAAATCGAGTTTATTGACGAGAATCATGTAAAGGCCGTCGCGGTGCTGCGGGGCACCCGTGTCATCCTGTACCTGCTCGCCCGTGACGAAGGCCAGTGGAAAATAGGAGTGTGGTAAGATGAAGTCAACGATCCGGGCTGTAACACTCGCGTTCTTGCTGGCGGCCGCCGCGGTGGCCGGGGCCCAGGGCACGAAAAAAGAGCTGACCGTCGAAGAGCTGTACCTGCGGGACATCGAGTTCCAGATCCTGAGCGAGAAGGCCTTTTCCGGCGACCCCGAGCTGAAGATGTCCGTGCTCGACGAGATGGAGCAGATGATCGAGGACGGGGAGGTTAAAGACCCGGATAAAGTGCAGTTCGTACTGGAGTACCTGGCCATGGAGGGCACGGGCCGCCGCGTGCGCGAGAACGCGCGTGTGGTCAACTACTTCCCGGAGGTGCGCCGGCGCTCGGCCAACCTGCTGGGCCGCCTGGGAGGTGAAGGGGCCAAGGACGCCCTGATCTCGGTGTTGATCATCGACGACGAGCCCATGGTCAAGGCGGAGGCGGCCTACGCCCTGGGGGTGGTGGGCCTGAACCGGACCAACGAAACGGTCAAGGCCATCCTCTTCACCCTGGAGCAGGAGGATCCCTCCAGCCCGGACAACAATCTGGGCTACGCCATCTGCCTAGCCATGGAGAAGATCGCCAAGCGCAACGGGGGCATCAAGGAGCCTGAGGCCTATCGCGCGCTGGTGCGCATCGCCCAGGGGCCGTACATCAGGACCGTCAAGCAGAAGGCGCTCTCCACGCTGGAGGAGCTGAAGAAGTACCAATAGGCCGCCCCATAACAGCACAACCGGGTCGCTTGGCAAGCGGCCGCAGGACGGGGGTTCAGCGCGCGCCGCGGGGGATGATCCGGCGCCATTCCGGCGCTGCGTCGGTCTTCTCGTACTGGATGCGCTTGCGCACGAAAAAGCCTATGGGGCCCCGGAACTGCACCACGCCGAAGCTGCCGTTGCCGAGGTAGCAGATCTTTTCATTGTCTGCGGGTTGGTGCTCGTCGCGCAGCACGTTGAGTACGCAGTCGAAATGCGCGGGGCCGCCGGTTTCCCGGTGGGCGATGGCCGAGCTCAACTCCCGCACCGGCTTCTGGCAGACCGGGCAAAGAGCCTGCGGCGCCTCCGGCCTATTCTCGGGGCGGCGGCGATGATGGTAGTAGCCCCCGCGTCGATGCGTGCCTCCGCCGGCCATGCCTACTCCTCCCGATGGATGTTCAAGGTGAGGTCCTGAGCGATCTTGCTGATGGCCATCGCCAGGTACCTCTCGTCGTGGATCTTCTTCTTCAGCTCCTCGAGGCGCCGGGGGTCGGTCTTCTTGGCGATCCTGACCATCAGGCCACCCCGTCGAAGGCGTCCTGCAGGTGCAGGACCTCTTCCCCACGCAGGAGAATGACGTCGAAGGATGGTCGGTGCCCGCCCGGCTGGGGGTGAGCGTACAGGAAGCGGCGGGCGACCTCGACGATCCGCCGGCGCTTGCCCGGCCCGATCGCCTGCTCCAGGCTGTCCCGGGACAGGGCGTCCCAGCTTTTCACCTCCACGAAGGCGATGCGCCCCTGGTTGCGCACGATCAGGTCCACCTCCCCCCGCCGTGTGCGGAAGTTGCGGGCCAGCACCTCGTAGCCTTTGGCCAGCAGGTACGCCTCCGCCTTGCGCTCCCCGGCCAGGCCCTTCTCCCGGGTGTTCATCCGGGGGCGGCCTCGCCGAAGGTCTTCGGGTCGATCGCCTTTACGATAAACAGGGTTTTTTTCGTAAGCAGGTCGACCGCCTCCTGCCCCTCCAGACGGTTGCCCAGCTCGTCAATGAGCAGGTCCAGCTTGGGCCGCAGCGGGGCGTCGGGATGGTTCTCGCTCACCCGGCCGATGCTGGAGTTGTTCAGCTGCACGATGCTGCCGACCGGGAAAATGCCCATGCTCTCCAGAAAGGCCTTGAGCGCCTGGGGATCGAAGTGCTTCCCATTGTCGCTCAGGATTCCCCGCATTGCCGTGTAGCCGATCATGGAGTTGCGATAGGGCCTTTCACCCACCATGGCCTCGTAGGCGTCGGCCACGGTCACGATCCGGGAGAAGACCCCGATCTCCTCGCCCTTGAGGCGGCGTGGGTAGCCCTTGCCGTCCCAGCGCTCGTGGTGCTCCAGTGCCGCGCGCGCGATATCCTCCGGATATTTTAAATCCTTGGAGATGATGCGGTAGCCCAGGGCGGCGTGGGTGCGCATCTGGTTAGTCTCGGCCTCGGACAGCTTGCCCTGCTTGGCCAGAATGGACTTTTCGATCTTCAACATGCCCACGTCGTGCAGCAACCCGGCCGTGGCCAGCTGCAGCAGGCGATGGCTGGTCAGTTTCATGGTGGTGCCGATGACCACCGACAGCAGCATGCAGTTGACCGCGCTCAGGGCCTCTTTTCGCTCCAGCAGCTCCCCGAGCAGGATGAGCTGGGTCATCTCCTGCCGGTGCTGGCGAAGGAGCTCCACGGTCTCGTTCACCACCGCGTCGATGGGCTCATGGCTCACGCTGGTGCCGTCGACGATGTCCTGGAAGATCGCCTCCACCTTCTCCACGGTGGCGCGGTAGGACTTCAGGAGCTTCTCCTCGCGGGGCGGGAACCACGCCCCCTCCCTGGCGCCCTTGCGGCCAGCCTCCGGCTCGCCGATCTCCCGCCCGTCGGTGTAGACCTCCTCGATCTGCCACCGGGTAAGCCGCTCGATGTCCTTGTCCTTGATCGGGATCTCGGCGGGCACGAGGATGTTTTCGCCTTCGATGTATACCGGCTGGTCGAAACGCATGCCGGGACGCAGACTCCAGACCTTGATCGCTTTCATTTGCCTCTCAGGCTCCGGACATAGACTAGCAGCTCGGCGATGATCCGGTAGAACTCCTCCGGGATGAGGCTGCCGACCTCCAGCTCGATCAGGGAGTCGGCCAGCTCGGGCATGGCGGCCAGGCGGATCCCGTGCTTCTCAGCGATCCGCCGGATGCTCCTGGCCAGCTCCCCCCTGCCCTTGGCCAGAATGATCGGGGCGGGCAGTTCCTCGTTGTAATGGATCGCGACGGCTTTTTCCATCGCCTCTCGAGCTTTCAGCCCTCCGTGTCGACTCGCTGGTACGGGCCCGCCTCCCAGGGGAGGGAAAAACCGTCGAACCCGTGGTCCCCACGTATAGTATCGTCAGTTTCCACGCCGAGGTTTTGCAATTTCTGTGCCAACCGGCGCCACTCCCTGCGAGCCCTGAAGGAGAGCGGCTCCTCAGCGCAGAAGGCGTGCAGGGCGAACCCCGGGGCTTGCCGGGTCAGAACGAAGGACCAGGGCCCGCCGGTGCTCAAGACCAGGCGGTCCGCCAGGCGCTCTTGCGGCGGCCTCCGCAGGCGGATCGTGCCGGCGAGCTCCCCGTAGCTGTATGGGATGACGACCCATTGCTCCCCGCCTGACTGCAGGTGGTTGAACAGCGGCAGGGGGGACGCCTCCCCGTCTGAAGGCTTCTCCATATCTTGCCGCAGCGCCTCGGCCAAACGTTCCGGCGTCTCCGGCCACTGCCGCGGGGGATGCCGGCCCCGGCTTCCTGCGTAGTCCAGCAGGTCGAGCAGCTCACCAACGCCCGGCGAATCGAGATCCACGCCCTTCTCCAGCAGCAACGCCGCCAGCCTGGCGAAACGCTGCGGCGCGAGGCGCAGCCGCTCCAGCAGCCGCCTCACCTTTTCAAGCGAATCCTGGTGGACCTTCAGACCCGCTGCCAGGAAGGCCGCGAGCACGCGGTCCACTCCCTGCGCAGAGACCGGCGTTTCGCCCGCGGGCTCCGCGGCCGGGCCCAGGACGCGGAGGGTGATCCGCCCGCCGGCCCTGGAGACGCGTGCCAGCAGGCGCGCGCCCGGCGTCAGCTCCACCTCGGCGAAGGCCGGCAGCACCCGCCCCTGGATTCCCACGGACCACCTGCCCCCGGCGAGGCGCCCCAGCACCTTCACGCTCACCAGACCGCCCAATGGAAAGGAAAGCCCTGATGGCCTGTCCAAGCGGATGCTGATGGGCTGCGGGCCGGCGAGCATGGCTTGTTTCAGCTCTCTTTTTTCTGGATCAGCTCTTCGACCTTGGCGGCCTTGCCCACCCGGTCGCGGATGTAGTAAAGCTTGGCCCGCCGCACCTTGCCGTGGCGCGTGACCTCGATCTTTTGGATGCGCGGGGAAGCCAGCGGGAAGATCCTCTCCACGCCGACTCCGTAGGAGATCTTGCGCACGGTAAAGGTCTTCCGCCCACCCGACCGCTTTCTGGCGATGCACAGGCCCTCGAACACCTGTACACGCTCGGTCTTGCCCTCGATGATCTTGTAGTGCACCCGCAGGGTGTCCCCCGAGTCGAAGGCCGGCAGGTCCGTGCGAGTGTACTCCGCTTCGATGGCTTTAATCTTGTCCATGTTCCACTCCCTCTCCTCTCTGTCGCATCTCGCCCACGATGGCCGCCACTTCCGGGGCCAATCCCGTGTCCCGGAGCAGCTCCGGCCGGTAGCGCATCGTCCGAGCCACGCTCTGCTCCAGGCGCCAGCGCTCAATCCGGGCGTGATCGCCCCCGAGCAGCACCTCGGGCACACGGCGTCCTTCGAACTCCGCCGGGCGCGTGTACTGGGGGTACTCCAGAAGTCCCCGCCGGAAGCTCTCCTCCGCCAGGGATTGCGCCTTGATCACTCCCTCCACCAGCCGTACCACCGTGTCCACCAGAACCATGGCGGCCACTTCACCGCCCGCGAGCACGTAGTCGCCGACCGAGATCTCGTCGGTCACAAAGGCATCGACGATCCTTTGATCGATGCCTTCATAACGGCCGCACAGCAGCACGATCTGGCTCTCGCGCGCCGCCTCTTCAGCCAGCGCCTGGCTCCACAGCCTGCCGGACGGGGTCAGGTAGACGACCCGCGCGCCCCCGCCCTCAGCCCGCCCCCGCACCGCGGGGATCGAGCGCAGCGCCTCGGCCAGCGGCGCAGGCTTCAACACCATTCCCGCGCCGCCCCCGTAGGTGTAGTCGTCACAGGTCCGGTGCCGGTCGTGCGCGTGATCCCGGATGTTGATGAGGCGCAACTCGACCAGGCCCTGCCCCGCGGCCCGGCCGAGTATCGAAGCCTGGCGGTAGCCCTCAAAAACCTCCGGGAAAAGCGTCAGAATGTGAAAGATCACGGGAGCTCGAAGTCCTCCCTGACCGTGATCCGTTGCCTGGCCACGTCTACCTCTCCCAGGAAACTCCCGGAAAAAGGCACCAGGAAACGGCGTCCTTCCCTGCCCTCCACCTCCAGCAGGTCCGCGGGCCCGGCCGCGCATACGCTCACCACCCGGCCCAGCTCCTCACTTTCACGATACAGCCGGCACCGGCAGAGGTCGACCAGGTAATACTCCCCCTCCCCGAGAGGGCTGGCGTCCTGCCGGTCGACCCAGATCTCCAGGCCGCGCAAGGCGGAGGCCTGCTCGGGTGTGGACACGCCGGCCAGCTTGAGCGCGAGATGCCCTCCCCGCCCCTTGACCTCCTCCACCGCGTACGGGAGGAATTCCTCCCCCCTGCGCACGAACAGCCGGCGCAGCCTGTAGAAATGCTCGTCCTCGCCGGACAGGCTCCTTACTTTTAGAAAGCCGTGCACGCCGTGGGAGCCTAGAATCAGGCCCGTCGCCAGACGCTCCGTCAATCCAGGATCTCGAGAACGACCCTCTTGCCGCTCTTGGAAGAGGCGGCGCTCAGGATGGTGCGCACCGCCTTGGCGATCCGCCCGTGCTTGCCGATGACCTTGCCGATATCCCCCTCCGACACCTTCAGTTCGAGGATGGTCGACTTCTCCCCCTCGATCACGTTCACGGACACCCCGCCGGGGTCGTCCACCAGGGATTTGGCGATGTACTCCACCAGCTCCTTCTCCACGCACCGACTCCTCAGGCGATGCGGAAATTGATGTTGTTCAGCAGCTTCCTGACCGTGTGGCTGGGCCGGGCGCCCTTGGACAGCCATTCCCGGATGCGATCCTCCTTGACGGCGATCTGCTTCTCGGCGATCTCGATCGGGTGGTAAAAGCCGACTTCCTCAATGGTCCGGCCGTCGCGCGGGCTGCGCGAGTCCGTCACCACGATGCGGTAGTAGGGCCGCCGCTTGGTCCCGAACCTCTTCAACCTGATACGAACACTCACCGGCTATCCTCCTCAGTTTTTCCCTTTGGCGAACTGGGAAAGCAGCATCTCCTGGGCTTTCCTGTTTTTCGTCATCTTCTTCATCATCAGCCTAGTCTTTTCGAACTTCTTCAGCAGCTTGTTCACGTCAAACACCGCGGTACCGCTGCCCCGTGCGATGCGCGTGCGGCGCCCGGGGCCGATCATCCGGTGGTTGGACCGCTCCGCGGGAGTCATGGACAGGATGATCGACTCCTCCTTCTTTAAATCGCGCTCGTCGATGGACTGCGGGTCGATCGCCCCTTTGGCTCCCGGGATCATCTCCAGCAGCGCCTGGACGCTGCCCATCTTGCGCATCCTCCGGAACTGCTCCAGGTAGTCCTGCAGCGTGAAGGTCTCCTGGGCCATCTTGTCAGCCAGCTGGGCGGCCTCCGCCTCGTCGATGGTCTCCTGGGCCTTCTCCACCAGGCTCACCACGTCGCCCATGCCCAGGATGCGCGTGGCCATGCGCTCCGGGTAGAAGGGCTCCAGCTCCGCCAGCTTCTCCCCCGTGCCGATGAACTTGATCGGCTTGCCGGTCACACTCTTGATCGACAGCGCCGCCCCCCCGCGGGTGTCGGAATCGAACTTGCTGAGGATCACGCCGGTCAACCCCAGCCGCTCGTCGAAGGCCTGGGCGATGTCCGCCGCCGACTGCCCGGTCATGGCGTCGGCCACCAGCAGCAGCTCGTCTGGCTCGGCTGCCTTCTTCACCGCCTCGATCTCGTCCATCATTTCCGCGTCCGCCGCCAGGCGCCCGGAGGTGTCCACCACCAAGGTGTCGTACTGCTGCCTGCGGGCCAGCTCGCGGGCGGCCTTCACCACGCGCACCGGGTCGCTCCCGGCCTCGCGGTAGAGGTCTACGCCCGCCTGGGCGGCCAGCACGGCCAGCTGCTCCACCGCGGCGGGGCGGCGCAGGTCCGCGGCCACCAGCAGCGGCCGGCGGTTCTGCCGTTTCAAGGCGG
>Ga0315295_10004346_pt1 | contig 12075 bp, 9 predicted proteins | sample YL17G14_0_MG_FD_204453 | JGI IMG/M metagenome (GOLD analysis project Ga0315295, IMG submission 204453) | Sediment microbial communities from Yellowstone Lake, YNP, Wyoming, USA - YL17G14_0 | ecosystem: Environmental > Aquatic > Freshwater > Lake > Sediment | place: USA: Wyoming | collected... | reverse complement strand
CTGGATCGATTATTCCGACCCCTCGACTCGGGCCACGGCCTCTGGCCGTGGGCCCTCGCTCGGGATGGGGTCCCGAGGGAAGGGAAGTCTTGACGCACAAAGGTACAATCACCTATACTCCATCTCACTCAAAGCGACTTCTTATCAGCGAATTGCCACCCCTTTCCTTGTGACACAAAACTCTTGACGTTACCTAGTCTGGGTGCCGAAGAAACACGGCTTTGTATCTTGCAACCTTTCTGAGGAGCTTTCTGAGGCGTCCCGTCAGACAGAGACGTCTGTCTCAATGCATTCCAGGGCTTCCAGCCGTTTGAACGAGTGACCAACTTAAGACATTTGCATCAACTTCATCCTTTTGCTTCAATCAATATTCACATTAAATAATAAAGAGTTAACTAACTATAAAATAATGTTTGACACTGGAAAATACATTTTGTATTTTTTGTCAAACGGTTAAATTGAACCTCTTGGGAGAATCGAACATGCCCTCAAGAGAAAAGATCATGGAAGCTGCGGACGGGCTCTTCGGCGAATGCGGATTTGACGGCACCACCGTCCAGCGGATCTCCGAGGTCTCCCGGACCAACAAGGCCCTCATCCATTATCATTTCAAAAGCAAGGAAGGGCTGTTCGAGAGTGTTTTGGACCGTTACTTCGAGCATCTCTCCGACACCCTGCAGACAGCCCTCCTGGGGGAAGGGCCCTTGGATGAGCGCCTCGGAAAGCTCGTGGACCGCTACATGGATTTTCTGGAGAAGAACCGGAATTTCGTCCACATCATCCAGCGAGAAGTCAACGGCGGCAAGCAGATGCAGCGCGTCATCCGCCACATGGTTCCTATCTTCCGCCTCGCCCTCAGGGCGATCCAGGAGGCCTATCCCGCGACGCGGTCGGCCGACATTGCGGCTGAACAGTTGCTTGTCAGCGGGTACGGGATGATCGTTTCCTACTTCACTTATGCGAATCTGCTGAAGCACATCCTTCCCTCCGACCCCATGTCCCGTGAGAACCTCCTGGCCCGCAGGGAGCATATCCGCCGCATGATCGGGATCATCGGCCAGGTAGTCATGCCAGGGCCCGCAGACGGGAGCAACGCCTCTGCACAAGGCAACATGCAAGGTGAAAGTCATGCGTGACGTCGTCATCGTAAGCGCCGGCCGGACGCCTTTCGGCAAATTCGGTGGGATGCTGAAAGAATTGACCGCCGTGGACCTGGGCAGCCAGGCCGTCAAGGCGGTGCTGGGGCGGATCCCGTCGTACGATCCGCGGGAGATCGATGAACTCTACATGGGCGTCGCCGTCCTCGCGGGAACCGCCTCCGTGGCGGCACGGCAGATCCTATTCCTGACAGGGCTCCCCGCCACGACCCCTTCCCTCACCCTCGACCGGGCCTGCTGTTCCTCCACGACCTGCGTCGGCCTGGCCATGCGCAACATCCGCGCCGGAATCATCGATGCGGCCATCGCAGGCGGCATGGAGGCCATGAGCCAGACGCCCTTGATCGCTCGGGGCGTTCGCTGGGGGACCCGCCTAGGTGGGTTCATGATGGAAGAACCGCTTTTCCTCCGGAATCCTATTTTGAACATCCCCCTGGCCGTCGGCGCCGCCGAGGTCGCTTTGGAACACGGGGTAAGCCGGGAAGAACAGGACGAATGGGCCATTCAAAGTCATCGCCGCTATTTTGCCGCCCTGGAGCAGAACCGGTTCTCCGAGGAAATCCAGCCCGTCACCGTTAACCTGGCGAATGGGACCACCGTTCAAATGGAACACGACGAGGCGCCCCGGAAGGACGCCTCCCTTGAAAAACTGAGGAGCCTTCCAACGGTATACGGCAGCAAGACCGTGACGGCAGGGAACGCGCCGGGCCTGAACGACGGCGCTTCCGCCCTGTTGTTGATGGCAAGGCAGAAACAGGAGAATATGGGCCTGGGCCGCCTGGCGACGGTCCTTTACTACACGAACATCGCCGGCGATCCTCTGTCCTCCCCGTATCTTCCCGCCCTCGCCATCCGGGAGGCCCTCCGAGCGACCGGCATCGGCCTGGAGGAGCTGAAACGGATTGAGATCAACGAGGCCTTTGCGGCAACCCCTCTGGTCAGCACCAAGGTGCTGAGCGACGGGGACAACCGCAAAATGGAACACCTGCGTTCCATCACCAACGTGAACGGCGGCGCCGTGGCCATCGGGCATCCGACCGGCGCGAGCGGGGGGAGGATCCTCATGACCCTGCTCCACGAACTGCGCCGCATCGGCGGAGGGTTCGGAGCGGCTGCGATCTGCGGCGGCTACGGGCAGAGCGACGCCATCATCCTGCGGGTGGATTGAAGAGGGCATCCACCGGGCAGGCAGAAAAGGAGGGGCTATGGCATTCGAGGAAAAGGAACCCGTCTACACCCTGACCTACCGGGACGTTGTGGATATCCTGAAAATCATCGATGAGTCATCTTGCCAGGAACTGCACCTGGAGCTGAACGAGGTGCGGCTCGATGTCGTCCGCGGGCGGCAGGATGCCCCCGCTCCACACGCCGCACCGACCGTTTCACCGCCGGCGGCGCCGGAGACGAAGCCCCCCGTTCCGGAGGGAAAGGGGGAAGCGTCCGGGGAAAACAAAGCGCAGGCAGCCGCCCCTGTCGGGGAGGTCGCACTGGGAGCCGGTTTTGCCCTCCAGTCACCCCTCAGCGGCATGTTCTACCGGGCCTCTGCACCCGGGGCGCCTCCCTTCGTAGAGGTGGGAAGTCCCGTGGAACCAGGCGACCAGGTGGCCATTGTGGAGATCATGAAACTCATGAACTCCATCAAGGCCCCCCTGAAGGGCGTGGTCCGGGCAATCCTGGTCGAAAACGAAACCGCCGTGACCATGGGGCAGACCCTGATGGTCATCGAACCCGTCTGAGCATGCTCCAATGGCGCCAGGCGGGGATCCCGGCAACGGGATGGAGGAGGCTGCGGGATGAAAACCCTTCGTTTGAATGAGGAAACCTTGCGGGACGGCCAGCAATCGCTTTGGGCCAACCGCATGCCGACGGCGCCCATGCTGCCCATCGCCCCCATGATGGATGCGGCGGGTTTCGGCAGCATCAACATCATGAGCGGGTCCGCTTTTGAAGCCTGCATCCTGTATCTGCGTGAGGACCCCTGGGAGCGCCTGAGGTTACTCTCCCAACGGATCTTCCGGACGGACCTGCAGATCCTGATCCGGGGGCGCAGCGCCTTCGGCTGGCGACGTTTTCCCAATGACGCCATCGAACTGCTGATTCGGTGCCTGCAGAAGGTCGGCATCAAGGGCCTGGCCGTGTTCGACGGCCTCAATGACCTGGCCAACCTCCATTGGCACATCCAGGTGGCCAGGGACATCGGCCTCCAGATCCATCCGGCCCTGGTCTTTGCTCTTAGCCCGGTTCACACGGACGCGTATTACGCTGCGAAGGCCGCCGAGTGCAGGGAGCTGGGGGTCGACAGCGTAACCCTGGCCGATGCGAGCGGGCTATTGACCCCCGCGCGGGTCCGCACCCTGATCCCGGCGATCCGCAAGGCCATGGGCGACGACCTCGATCTCAGTTTTGTCAGCCACTGCGGAACGGGCATGGGGACGGCCTGTTACACCGAGGCCATGAAGCTCGGCGTCGACATCCTCTCCACGGCCAGCGCCCCCCTCTCCCAGGGCAATTCCATCCCCTCCACGGAAGAAACCCTGCGCCTGGCACGGCAGATGGGGCTGGAAACCCAGATGGACGATGCCCTCGTCAAACGGATCGACGACCACTTCTGCTGGGTGGCATACGAGGAGAAGAAGCCGACGGGCCAGCGGGTGCCCTTCAACTCTGTCCAGTATGAGAAATATGCGGCCCACCAGATCCCCGGCGGGATGATGTCCCATTTGGCGAGCCAGTTGGGAAACCTGGGCCTCGCCCATCGCCTCCCCGAGGTCCTGGAGGAGGCCGGGAGGGTCCGCGAGGAAATCGGCTTTCCCGTCATGGTCACCCCCTTCTCCCAGATCGTGGGGGTCCAGGCCGTGTTCAACGTCATCCAAGGCGATCGCTACCGAACGGTCCCCTCTGACCTGTGCCTGTACGCCCGCGGCTACTATGGGTCGCCGGCAGCGCCCATCCATCCGGATATCATGGACCGCATCCTGACGGGAGAGGATCATACCCCTATCGATCCGGCCGAACACTACCTCGAACCGGTGGTGAGCCAGGCTAGGGCGGAACGGGGCGGGGTTGTTTCCGACGAAGAATTGCTCTTGACCCTCTTTTTCAGCCGGCCCACCCTGGAGAAGTTCCAGAAGAACAGACGGGCCATCTCCGTTTCCGCATCACAGAAGCCTTTGGCCGCCTTGATCCGGGAACTGGGGAAGCGGCCGGGCCTGCGCCGCGTCCGCCTGCAGAAAGGCGCCTTGAAAGTGGAGCACACCTTTTAGGCCAGCCCGGCTGGCAGGGAGGTAAGCCATGGCAAGCCCGAAGACGGTCCCGAACGGCTACCTGATGTCCAAAGGGTATTCCTATTACGTCTTTGCCCTCCTGTTTCTCCTGTACATGTTCGACTATATCGACCGGATGGTCGTCGTCTCTCTGTTTCCATACCTGAAGGCCGATTTCAACCTGTCCGACACCCAGTGCGGGCTCCTGGTCTCCACCGTCTACTGGTCCATTGTCATCCTGTCGGCACCCATCTCCGTGCTCATCGACCGGTGGAGCCGGAAAAAAAGCATCGGCATCATGGCCGTTTTCTGGAGCATCGCCACCGTGTCCTGCGCCTTTGCGAAAAATTTCGGTCAGCTCTTTGTCGCCCGCACCGCTATCGGCGTGGGCGAGGCCGGATATGCCCCAGGGGGGACGGCCCTCATCTCGGCCCTCTTCCCCGAGCGGCTGCGGTCCCTCATCGTCGGCCTGTGGACCGCAGCCCTGCCTTTGGGTAGCGCTATCGGGATCGTCGCGGGGGGATACATCGCCACCTATTACGGATGGCGCCACGCCTTCGGCATCGTCGCCCTGCCCGGCTTTATCGTGGCCATTCTGTTCTTTTTCGTCCGAGACTATGAGACCGTGTCCCTGCAAAAAAAGGCGGGGGGGTCCCCGGACCAGCCAGAGATCCTGAAGACCCGCGACGTCTTGCATGCCTTCTCCCGCACGCCCTCTCTGCTTCTCACCTACGCCGCCTTCGCCGGCTCCATGTTTCTCACGGCGGCGTACCTGAGCTGGCTCCCGACCTTCTTCCACCGGGTGGATCACCTTTCCATGGAGAATGCCGCCCTCAAGGGGAGCCTCGTGATGCTCCTGTCAGTCGTCGGGTTTCCCCTGGGCGGATATCTCGCGGACCAGTGGCGGAAAAAAAGGGCCAACGGCCGCCTTCTGTTTCCGGCCCTGTCCTCCCTGGCCACGGCAGTCGTTTTCTTCACGGCCTTCTATGCGTTGCAGCGCCCCCTCCAGTATCCCTTGATCCTTCTGGGCGGTGTCTTGGCAAGCGCCTTTTCCCCCGCTGCCATTGCGGTGACGCAGGATGTCGTGCATCCCGGCCTGCGAGCCACCTCCTACAGTTTCTGCGTCGTTTCCCAGAATCTCCTGGGGAGTTCCCTGGGTCCCCTGTTTGTGGGTGCCCTGTCCGACCGGTACGACATCCAGACAGCACTCACGGTGGTCCCGGTTTTTTCGCTGATCGCCTCGGTCCTTTACCTCTGCGCCTCCTTTTTCTATGCAAGGGACCTAGAAAAGGTGGAGAAGGTCCCCTTGCGGATCGTGTCATGAGGGACCGGATCGTTACGGAGCATCACTCATGAAGACCATGACGAAGGAAGAAGGGGGCCGACCATGATACGCAAGCGGATTTCAAGGATCCTCGTTGCCAACCGTGGAGAGATTGCCCTGCGCATCCTCCGCGCCTGCCGGGAACTCGACGTGGAATCCATCCTTGCCGTCTCGGAAGCGGACAGAGAGAGCCTGCCAGGCCGGATGGCCGACCGGGTCGTCTGCATCGGTCCCCCGCCCTCCATGCGGAGTTATCTGCAGGTAGACACCATCGTCGCCGCCGCCCTGGGCACGAAGGCCGAGGCGATTCATCCGGGCTACGGATTCCTTGCCGAACAACCGGCCCTCCCGGAGGCCTGCGAAAAATACGGTCTGGTTTTTATCGGTCCCCGGGCCGAACAGATCCGTCAGATGGGTGACAAGTTATGGGCGCGCCGGACGGCGCAAGAGATCGGTGTCCCCATCATCCCGGGTTCCGGGCAGGTGCAAAGCCCGGAGGCGGCCGCCGGGGCAGCGGACGGACTCGGATACCCGGTCCTCATCAAGGCAGCGGCCGGCGGGGGCGGGCGAGGCATGAAGGTGGCGCAGGATGCGAGGGAACTGGGGCCGCTGCTGCTGGAGGCGGCCGCCGAGGCCCGGACCGCCTTCGGCGACGACCGCCTCTACCTGGAGAAGGTCATCTCCCATGCCCGCCATGTCGAGGTGCAGATCATGGGCGACGGAGAGGGCCATGTCGTCCATCTCTTCGAGCGGGACTGTTCTCTCCAGCGCCGCCACCAGAAGATGGTAGAAGAATCCCCCTGCCCGGTCCTCACCTCGGCCCAGCGCAAGGCCCTTTGCGACGCAGCCGTCGCCATCGCCCGGCACATCTCCTACGAGAGCGCCGGTACGGTGGAATTTATCTGGGATCAGGACGGGGAAACCTTCTATTTTCTGGAGATGAACACGCGTATCCAGGTCGAACATCCCGTCACGGAGATGGTCACGGGGATCGATCTCGTCCGGGAGCAGATCCGGCTGGCGGGGGGCGAAGGACTGTCTTTCGCCCAGGAAGACATTGCCTGCTCGGGACACGCCATCGAATGCCGCATCACGGCGGAATCTCCGGAGGCCGGTTTCCGTCCCTGTCCCGGCAGGATCCGGGAATGGACGCCCCCGCATGGGCCGGACATACGCGTCGACACCCATTGTTTTTCCGGTTATGAGGTTCCTCCCTTTTACGATTCTCTCCTGGCCAAACTCATCGTCCGGGGAAACACGCGCCGGGAGGCCATCGAAAGGATGCAGCAGGCCATTGCCTGTTTCCGGGTCAAGGGCATCGACACGACCCTTCCCTTTCACGAACGCATTCTGAAAACCACGGCATTCCGGGACTCAGCGGTACACACGCGCTGGATCGAGGAGAACGTCATGAGGGAGAAAGGCTTGTGACCGGGGCGGGGAAAAGACAGGAGGCGCACGACTGGCCGAGAGACCGGGTCGTGGTGATCACCGGAGGTGCCAGCGGCATCGGCGCAGCAACGGCCCATGCATTCGGAAAGGCAGCACAACAAAGGAGGACCGTATGAATCTCGGAAGGTATGTTTCCCGGAGCGCGAAATTCTACCCGGAGCAGAACGCCATGATTTTCGAGGGAAGGCAGATCACCTATCGGGAACTGGACCGCAGGACAAATTGCCTGGCCCAGGGGTTCTATGCCCAGGGCCTGAAAAAAGGAGACCGGGTGGCGATCCAGTCGTGGAACCGGCACGAGATCGCCGAGATGGAGGTGGCCTGCTACAAGGCGGGCATGGTCCGCATCCCGATCAATGCCCGCCTCTCGACGACGGAGGTCATCGACATTCTGAACAACGCGGAGGTCCGCGCATTTCTCGGCGACAAGTCGCATCTGGAACCCATCATGGACCACCGCCCGTCCCTGGATACGGTCAGAACATTCATCCATCTCGACGGCCCGCATGCCGGTGCAGAAGCCTACGAAACCCTGCTGGCGGAAAACCGGGACACAGCGCCGGATGTCGAGGTGGAACCTGATGACCTGGCCGTACTGACCTACTCGTCCGGAACGACGGGAAAGCTCAAGGGAATCATGCAGAGCTACGGCAACCGGCTGGCCATGATCCGGAAGGCCCTCATGTTTCCCGAGATCCGCATCAAACCCGGAGACAAACTGGTCCATGTGGGGCCCATCACCCATGTCAGCGGGATGCTCCTCATGCCGTTCTTTTTTACAGGCGGGTGCAACGTGATTCTGAACCGCTTCGATCTCGACATGCTTCTGGACATCGTCCAGAGGGAACAGATCAACTACACGATGGTGGTCCCCACCATGATCAACGTGATCGTGAGCCATCCGAAGGCCAGGGAGTACCGCTTCGACAGCCTTAAGGGGATTTTTTACGGCGCCGCCCCCATCTCGCCCACACGGGTGCAGCAGGCCATCGATCTGTTCGGCCCGATTCTGATCCAGGGCTACGGCATGAGCGAAACGACATCCTTTGTCACCGTCCTCACGGCAACGGATCATACGGAAGCGTTGCAGCACAACCCGGCAAGGCTGTCATCCTGCGGCAGGCCCGTCTTCGACACAGAGGTGCGGGTCGTCAACGAGGAGGGCCGGGACGTCGCCCCGGGGGAGATCGGAGAAATCACAGCGCGCGGCGCGGACATCATGAAGGGTTATTACAGGGACGAGGAATTGACCGGGAAGACCATCGTGGACGGGTGGATCCATTCCGGGGACATGGCCAGGGTGGATGACGAGGGATATCTCTACATCGTGGATCGCAAAACGGACATGATCATCACGGGCGGTTTCAATGTGTATCCGTCGGAAATCGAAAAGATCCTCTACAGGCATCCCGCCGTCATGGAGGCATGCGCCATCGGCGTACCGGACGACAAGTGGGGAGAGGCCATCAAGGCGGTGGTCGTCCTGAAAAAAGGCCATGCGGCTACGGAGGAGGAAATCATGGGGCACTGCCGGGAATCCCTCTCCGCCTACAAGAAACCGCAATCGGTGGACTTCGTGACGGAACTCCCGAAGAACCCGAACGGAAAGATAGCCCGGCGGAGCGTCCGGGAACGATTCTGGGCGGGAAAAGAACGGCGGGTCAATTGAGGGCCGGCATGGACGCTACCTTGCCGCTCCGGAATCTGAGGGTCCTCGATTTCACCAGGGTCCTCGTCGGTCCCTTCGCCACGATGATCCTCGGCGACCTGGGGGCAGAGGTCATCAAAGTGGAACCTCCGGAGGGTGATGAAACGAGGACCTGGCCCCCCACCCTTCCCCGGGGGGGGAGCGGGTACTTCATGAGCTTGAATCGAAACAAGAAATCCATCACCATCAACCTGAAGTCTCCGCAGGGGCAGGAGATCGTCCAGGCGCTGGCCCGGCAGGTTGACATCGTGGTGGAGAACTTCACGCCGGGCATGGCCGCCAAGATGGGGATCGACTACGAAACGCTGCACCGCTTGAACGCCGGACTCATCTACTGCTCCATCTCGGGCTTCGGGCAATACGGCCCCTACCGGGCAAAAAAGGCCTATGATCCCATCATTCAAGGCATGACGGGCCTCATGTCCATCACGGGGGAAAAGGACAGGCCGCCCGTCAAGGTGGGCGTCCCCATCACCGATCTCATCACAGGCCTGTATGCCGTGATCGCCATCCAGGCCGCCCATTGCCACCGTTCGGCAACCGGGCAGGGCCAGCACATCGATCTTGCACTCTATGACGCCACCCTGTCCACCCTGACGATCATGGCCATGGAGTACTTCGCCACGGGAAAATCCCCCGGCCGATGGGGCCTGGACCATATCCACCGCGTGCCTGCGAGGGCCTTTGTCGCCCGCGATGGAAAGTGGGTGCAGGTTCTGGCCACCAATGACACCATGTATCCGAAGTTTTGCCGGATTCTCGGGCTGGAATCCCTCGCCGGCGATCCCCGCTACGATACGAACGTGAAACGACTCCAGCACCGAGACACCCTCATGCCCCTTTTCGAGGCCAGGATGAGAGAGCGGGACAGCGAGGAATGGCTCCGTCTGTTCGAGGAGGCAGGTCTTCCGTGCGGGCCGATCCTGGACCTTGAAGAGGCGTTTGCCGATCCACAGGTTCAGGCGCGAGAGATGGTCTTCCATATGGAGCACGCAACGGAAGGCCGGGTCGTGCAACTGGGTTTTCCCTTCAAATTCTCCCGTACGCCGGCACAGGCGCGCCTTGCGCCGCCGCTGCCGGGAGAACACACGGAGGCGATCCTGAAAGAATTGCTCCAATACGATGAAGCGGAGATTGGACGGCTGAGGCAGTTACACGTTCTCGGGTAGAAAGCCGGGGCAAGCGCCATGTCCATTTCCAGTCTCGTCCATCCAAATCCCCCCTCCCTCCCCCCTTTCATAAAGGGGGGAAGGGGGGGATTTATCCTCCTCTTTCTGCCTCGCCTCCCCTCCTCCCTATCCATGTTCTCTCCTGCTCAAGCACGAAACCGACACCCTTGGCTTCTATCTTTCCATCCATCCCCTGGATCGAGTTCTTGGACAGATACAAAGGGGACAAATTGGCTCTGAAAAAGAGACTTCTTATCCCTTCGCCTCTTTTAGCATTGAAGAAACCGGTCATTTCTCCTAAAATCTAGGGCAACGCATTGGAACGGATTAACTCTTTACAATTAGAGCATCTTATCCGGGCAGCGGGGAGCATCGCCGACGATAACGAAATCATCAAGAGGATCGAGATGCTTAATATAGATGCCTCGCAAAAAGCGGGTATCCTGGATCGCTTGACCAGTGATTTCAAACGAGGTTTTCGATGAACAGGGGCATCGGCAACCGAAAACTGACAATGGCAGTGGCCGGCTTGTGTCTGATTGTGGGGAGTCCCACCTCCTCACCGTCACAGACCCCTGCTGCGAAAGGAGCGAATGTGAAGCCCTTGATCATTGGCCACCGAGGGGCTGCGGGACTGCTGCCGGAGAACACCCTGGCCGCCTTTGCCAGGGCCTGCGAGCTCGGCATCGACGGGCTCGAGCTCGACGTCTTGGTTTCGGCCGATGGAGAGCTGATCGTGCATCACGATTTCAAGCTGAGACCGGAAATCGCCCGCGCAGCGGACGGAGCCTGGATCGCCGCCGGATCGCCGCCGGCCATACGGGATCTCACCGTGGCCCAGCTCAAGACCTACGACGTGGGCCGCCTGCAGCCGAAAACCTCTTATGCCGGGCGCTATCCCGAGCAAACCCCGGTGGACGGTGAGCGGATCCCCACATTCAAAGAAGTCATTCAGCTGTTCAAGAAATCAGGCAACCCCTCCACCCGGCTTTTCGTGGAGATCAAGACCTCGCCGGATGAGCCGGCCCTGACCCCGCCGCCCGAAGTCGTCTCTGACCAGGTGGTGAAAGTGCTCAAAGAGGAGGGGATCGCCGAGCGCACGTGGATCCTTTCCTTCGAGTGGCGCAACCTCGTGCACATCCAGAAGACTGCGCCGGAACTGGCGACGGCCTACCTTACCATCGTCACGCCTGGATCGAACACCCTCAAACCGAACCAGCCTGGGGCCTCGCCCTGGATGGCCGGGTTCGACGTTGACGACTTCAATGGATCGGCGCCGCGGGCGGTGAAGGCTGCCGGCGGCCGCATCTGGTCCCCCTTTTTCAAGAACCTGACTCCGGACTCTCTAGCGGAAGCCCGGCAACTGGGGTTAAAAGTATCGGTGTGGACGCCGGACAGGTCGGAAGACCTTGAGCAAATGATTGACATGAAGGTGGATGCGATCACCACCAACCGGCCGGACGTGCTGAAAGATCTTCTGAAATAAAAGAGGGACCGTTCATTTCCACCCTGGTGACCTCCGCAATGGGTCTGTATGGGGAGGAGAATGATATTTCACATACCCGGCGGAGGAATCCCATGACCGGTAGAGAACGTATCCTTGAGGCCCTCAACGTCAAGCAACCCGACCGCGTTCCCTTGTACATCCACGGAATCAACGAAGGCCCTATCATCGGCATCGGCCGACATCTTACCGAGGGGCTTCCCGATCCCAAGCAGTTCCACGACATGACGGATACGGAGAAGCTGAAACTGTTGGACACGCTGTTCCTGATCCATGAGCATTTCGGCGTAGACGGCTTCACTTCCTTCGAGATCGGCCACGAGGTCGAGTTGGATAAAGCACGTGTCATGGACGACTGGGGAATCATGTACGTTCGGAGTCCCCATGGACTTCCGGTGCCCAAGGGACATCCGGTGCAAGAGGCTGCCGATTTGAAGGGATACCGACCCCCCACGCCGAAACGGAAAGATCTGCTGCTGTTGGATCTCGCCCGGGAGC
>Ga0315295_10004344_pt1 | contig 12077 bp, 21 predicted proteins | sample YL17G14_0_MG_FD_204453 | JGI IMG/M metagenome (GOLD analysis project Ga0315295, IMG submission 204453) | Sediment microbial communities from Yellowstone Lake, YNP, Wyoming, USA - YL17G14_0 | ecosystem: Environmental > Aquatic > Freshwater > Lake > Sediment | place: USA: Wyoming | collected... | reverse complement strand
GTCTTTTAAAATTCTTTTAAGTTCAATAAATACTTTTTCCAAAAATTCATAATAATCATCTCTTTTATCCTTAAAATTAGAATTTCTATATTTGTAATCCTCATTATACGGCGGGTCAGTCAAAACCAAGTCTACACTTTTATCTGGTATATCTTTCATTATTTCTAAACAATCACCACAAATTATTTTATTTATAAAATCTTCTGGATATTTCATCTTATTTTCTCTTTTTATTTGTTAAGTGGGTTGACCTTTTTAAGATAAGCATTGGGCGGTCTTTTAGAAAACTCCCATTTTCGCCAATGATTCCAAAGTCAATGGCTTTGCCGGTTCAGTTTTATCCCTTTTTCTGCCGATCATAAGGCAAGGATAAGAATCAGCACTAATAATTTGATCCGTTTTCATCTTCAATATCCTAAACCATATCTCATTTCCTACCCGGGCTATTTTCTGCCATCTGCGGAAATTTCTATACAGCGGGCAAATATAAGTAAAATAAAATCTGCCTGTCTTAATATCTTTCATCTGAATCATTGTGTAAATTCCTTCGCTGTTTGATTTCTTATAAGGAAGTATTTTTATTATCTCAAACATTTTATTTCTTATTTGTTTGAAAAAATTCTGACAAACTCTTTGAACTCTTTTCTAAGTTCTTCTATCTCCTTATAAACTTCCCTCAGGGCGTTCAATACTTCTTCGTTTCCTCCCCCGCCAACCGCTTTTTCAAATCCTTGTGTTTTCGGCTTAATGTCATCCACCCACTCAATATAAGAACACTTACCGCATTTGTAATTCTCGTAGAGTTTGCCCGTTTTTTTGGATACTCCTTGATTATGAAATAGTTTATTCCCGCACTGGGGACAATTTTTTTCTTCCATAGGTTTATTCCAGATTTACTACCGGCAGTTTTTCGGCTTCTGCCGTTTCCTGTTTAATGTCGGCCATTTTGCTTTTCTCGTTGTAATTGGTCTGGGGGTTTTCCTTGCCGTAATCGGAAACCTTGTCGCCCCCTTCCTTAAACCATTTTTTCAACTCAGCGATTATTTCCTTTTTAAGGTTGAATACTTCGGGCTGTTTGCCGATTTCTTTCAGGTATTGGTTAGCCGATTTTATCGCCTCGTTTTTACAGAACTGGTAAAGAGCTTCTGAAGTTTTTTCGGCATCCTTTTCTGAAACTTCTGATTTCTCAGAGCAGAAAAAATCCGCCATCTGGTAATTGCCTAAATTAACCTTGTAGGCGAATGACCTAACTATTTCAACTTTTTTTGTTTGCTTTTTATTTGCCATAGATTTTTGTATTCGGGAGAGCCAAGCAATATATCGACATCCCGCAAATTCTCTGCAGAAAAGCCGAATGATCCACAGTGGACTTGGCCCGCCCGAATAGCAGACAATTTAATTGTTAATTACTTCGACTTTTTGATTATCTTCTTTATAAAATGAGGATTCGTCTTTCGGAGATTGTATTTTTTCCGACAATTCCTCTTTGACATTGTGTATTCCCCCCGAAAAGTATGTGGGATCACTTCGTAAAAATTCTGCCCAAGTAGCCATAGATTTAAATTTTTCCAACAAGGGTAAAATATACTAAGGCAATGAACGCTATAAAAAGCCCCGTAAAAAGCCCCTTGTAGTAAAAATTATAATTTCTCTCGATTTCCAATTTTGTAAAGTTGTTTTCCATTGTTGTTGTTTTGATTGTTTTATTTTGCTCGACCTTTATTATATTTCTTCTCTATTGTCCTAATTGTCTCGTAGGTTATTCCGCCGAGAAGTTTTGCGGTTTCCCTCAAAGATAAACCCTTCCTTCGGTAGTCAAGGATTTTATCAATTTCCTTCATTGTGAATTGTTTTGTTTTCATAAGAGTTTTCCCCTTCTGTTTTTATATTATCATACCCAGATTACCTGTCAAGGGCTTCGTCAAGAGTTAATATAATACCTGTCCCCGTCATCAATCGTTCGGTGTAGGGCAAATAGTGTCGCTCGTTTTTTAGCCGATTGCCGATTTTGACGCTCCCTCCCCGAAAATATCATCCAGCAGACCTTTTGACTCCAACAATAATTTACAGCCCTGACAAATCATATATTCTTTGTAAATGTTAATCCCTTTTCTTTTACCCGCCGCGCGTTCAAAATAAAAGATAGGGGGAATAATGAAATCACCGCAGTATGAACAAATTTCTTTTTTGGGGGCGGTGGGTTTCATCAAAGTTTAATTTTCCACAACCCTGATAATTGGTTCTTTTTTTCGCGGCTCAAATAACACAACCCATCTTTTTACATTGTCCGGAAAGGGATACCTCTGAAACTCTTTTATCCCGGCGGAAATATCCGCCTTATTTGATTTTATTTGGGCGAATATCATCTCGTTTTTTTCTTTATTAAGAAGAAGAATGTCCGCCCCGAGCAAGTCTTTGTGGACACAAACTAATCTCCCCCCGAAATAGCATATTTTGTTCAATTCGCAGTTGACCGCAAAATATCCTTTGCTTTGAAAATACTTAATGGCTTTGAGCTTGTTCCTGTTCCCTAAGGCGCGCTTGTTTGTTTTCTTTTTGAATAACTTTATTGCAATAAAAAAACTTAGGACTAAATGGAGAAGATTCTCTATCGTATCTTTTTGACATAAATTGTCTTACTGTTTTTAACCCCTCTTGCCTATTAGAGGTAAAAAGATTATTCACCACACAACTTCCACAATTAGATTCCCTTAACTCTTTTAACATTTCCCTTTTGGTCCAAGTTAATCCATACCTTTGTGCCAATGCCGTTGTATTAAAATTAGTAGATTTTTTAATTAGAGTATCTCCACAACAACATTTACCAGAAGAAATATAATGCATATCGTTATCCGCTATGCTATATGGAATACTATATCTTTCTAATTCTTCTAAAACTGGTTTATATAATTCTTCTCTTATTTCTGGTTTAAAATTTAATAACCCCATTTGGATAAAACTTTTTCTTGGTATTTTCAATATATCTAATAAAAAATCTTTATGTTCCTTATTCTGCGGTATTAACTTTAATCCCTCTATTGTAAAATAATCGGAATCTTTAAACATCTCCACTATTGATTCATCTGTAATCCCAGGGATAAATGGTTGTATCCTTATCCCAACCCTGAATCCCCTATCTTTTAATGAACGATAAAATTTATATCTATCTTTAATTGTGGCTATATTTGGTTCAATATCTTTTCTATTTTTAGTGTTAGTAATACTTAATTGAAAAGTATGTAATTCTGGTTTTATGTCGCACCCATAAACACTAAATCCTTTAGTAGAAAAAAGGATACTAATTCCGTATTTATTAGTTATATCCAATAATTGTTTAGTAATGCCAAATCTTTCTTCCGATGGTTGAAATGGGTCTGACATTCCCCCACAATGCCAAGTTATTCCTTGAGATATTAAAACTTCTAAAAAGTTATTTTTAACTACATCTTTATCGTCAAAAATCTTCTTTAATTTTCTTTCTACCCACTTAAGATTGCCAATCTGAAGTGTTTTTTCAAACTCCATTATCTTTCTATTGTTAGCAAAGCAATACTTACATCCGTGAGAACAAGTTTTATATGTATCTATTCTTATTGGCAAACCGCAAAGACCAAACTTACTACTTATTGATATGGGTATAAATGTTTTCATCTTAATTATAGTTATTCATTTAAAATAAGGTTTTATATTCTCTATAGGCTTCTTGGAAGATGTGTAAGCCCAATTTAGGATAGACACAATTTCTTAACACTTGTCTTTTGTTTTTTAATTTTATGCCCGTCAAATCCAATCCGTGCAAGTCGGTTAATTCTGGTATTTGTGCTTCTCTTATAATTGCTTTTCTTTGTGCCGTTTTTGATGCTTGCCGATTCATTGTGCCGATTTGGACATAATCTATCTTAATATCTCTAATAAAGAAATTTGCCCAAAAATAATGCCTTCCAATTTTTTGCGGAGTTATCAACGGCTCATAGTAAGAAACAACATTTTCCACACAATACTTTCCCTTAAAAAAGTGTTTTAAAAATATAATTTCTTGCCATAAACTCATATCTGGATAGCGGATAATTCCTTGTCCTTTTAAGAAGTAGCTACAAACTGAATGTGTCGGGCAAGGTGGAGAACTCCATATAAAATCAAACTTCTTGAAATGATCTAATAGGTATTGGTGGGCATCGGTAACAATAACTTTATCTTGTGGGAAAAAACCTTTATAAACTTGGGCTATTGGGGGGTCAATTTCAATTGCTGTAATTTCGTGGTCATCTCCATTAGGAGTCCAAAGTTTCCTGTTCCCCCCTATGCCAGCATACAAATTGAGAATCTTCATAAGTATTTTTTAGGAGTCCTACCCCATTCTTTGTTTTCCGACCTTTGTTTCTTATCCATTAAGATTGGTTAAAAATAAATTATTCTAATTTTTCTTACTGGTTTTTTATATCCAGAATCTTTATATTTTTTTTCGGCGTCTTCCTTTCTTCCAAACGCCAATGCCTGTCTAAAACCGATAACTTCTTCAGGATTCTTTTTATCTTGATAAGTTATTACATACCATCTTTGTTTTGCCATTTTATCTGTTCCGAGAATCTCTTTTTCTAATTTTCCGATTCTTTCTTCTTGATTTTTAATTGATTTTTCAATTTCTCTCCAGCATTTATTACAAACATACATCCAACTTCTTATTGTTCTGCTTTTTTGGTATTCTTTTGGATATTCTTCTACTGGTTTTAAACAAATGGCACAAGGAACACCTCTTACATAGATTTTTTGTTTTTTCATCGTTTTAATGTTAGTTAATTATTTGCCGACCTTTATTTCCATTCTATGTCTTTTTTTTGCCCCGCAAATTCAAGCCATTCTCCATCATCTTTCGGTAAGACCCACCACTTATTCTGGCTGAAACGCATTTCATCTCCTCTAAAATAAGGTTTCTTTTTAATAGAAGAACGTTCTTCTTTAAGTTCTTTATACGTTCTTCTTATGCCGACACAACCAGACCCCCCTTTGGCGATTTCAGACCCCCCTTGATCAATTCTGGACTCCCCTTTGTTCTTAAGGGTGTCCTGTTCAGACCCCCCTTTATAGAAGTCCATATTTAGTTTCCAAATGTTGTTTATTCTATAAGCATTGACCCACTGATAACCACCCCCTGTCATCACCTGTCTTTTTCCCAAGTCGGTTATCCATTTATGATTTATTAGATATTTTAACGACTTCTTTAGCCTTTCCTTCCCCACTTTTAATTGTTTCACTAAATATCCAATCGAAGGATAGCAATAATCCTTTTTTCCATCTCCCGCCAATCTTTTTAATTGGGCATACAAAGACTGGTCAATAGAAGTAGAATGGTTAAGGATATAATTCGGGATTATAGTAAAGAATTCTTTATCCCCACTTCCGTCATCTATATTTAATTTTTGTTGGTCGTCCATATTTTATTACAAGCAAAAAGCCGGAATCGTATGGTCAAGGTTCATCAACAACCTCTTAAAACAATTCCGGCTTGTTGCCGATAAAGTTCTTAAATTGTTATTGTTGATTTTGACCATATAGTTTATTTTGTTCTTTTCCAGAAAGATGTCAAGGGCCGAGATTACCCCTAATTTGTTCGGGGATTCCCCCTTTCCTCCACAGGTCAACGAAAAAGCCGAGATTACTCTCGGCACAAAACTTTAAGTTTTAGTTTTAACTTCGCCACCTATTATGACAAAATTACACCATTTTTATTACACTTGTCAAATGAAAACCGCCCAGATAAGGTCGAGCAAATCTGGGTCGGTTCCGATCGGCTAAATTAAAGTGCCGTATATTCTCCCTCGTCAGGGATTTCGGGAGTTGGTGTTTCTTCCGGAGTTTTCGGCTCTTCGGCCGGATCTTCTACTTCTTGATATTTCCACATAATTATTTTTGATTTTTAAATTGATAAGCGACCTTTTAGACTGTTGGTTTTCTTCCGCCGAACCACTTGACATCTCCCCTTCTCCAGCGTCCATACCATGCTATTAACCCAAGAATTATAGTTCCGCCAGTTTGGATGAACTCGTTTAACTGGTCAGCGCCGATTTTAACTCCCATCCATTCAAGAACTTTTAAAATTATCATTATTGCTATTGCCGGTATTGTTATGCTCATAGTTTTTATCTTGTTATTTTTTTATGCGACCTTTAATCGAACCAATATTTCCAAAATTTCCATCCTTCGGTTCTAAATCTTTCTACGGCTATTATTGCCCCAGTATAACCATCAATCCCCATTAATAATTCCTCTTTTTCTTCTTTTGATATTGACAATCTGGCAATCAACATATCAAGACTCCGCCATTCATTTCCTTGATGAACTTCTAATTGCCATTGTTGTTCTTTTTTAGTCATATTTTTCCAAATGTCGTAGAAAAAAAAGTATATTCCCAGGCACTCATAATAATCGGCTTTCCCTTTTCCAATTTGATTCTTCTCCCCCCATTATCGCAATCAAACAGATAAACCCCGCCATCCTCCGCCACTATCAAATTGGCAAAGTGTCTGCTTATTTGCCCATTATTGATGTTCCTCACTTCGCAATAAATCCTGCTACAAGTGTTTATCCTGTAAATAAGAGAACATAAAGCGCTTACCAGCATAGCCCGATTATCGCAGTCAAACCTTTCTTCTTCCCAGTTGAAGTTTTTGACTATCCCCCATATTGTGTCCAGCATTTCCTGCCAGTTTTCCCAACTCGTAAAATAATAATTGTAATCCTCATTCCCTACAAAAATATCAACTATTTGTTTAACGGAATAATCAAGAAAAGTATAATTCCTTATTATGTATCCGAGATTATTGTAGGAACTTCTTAGCCCGTTTATACCGGCTACGGTTAGGGATGTCCCAAAAGCCCTATTGAATTTTCTCGCCTCGATTTTTGTAATTTCGTCTGACATATATTTTGTTTTAAGAATAATGGCGGATTACTCTGTTGATTAACTTTGCCGGTAATCTCTATTTCATCCGCCCCTTTTTTATTTAGGAGGGTCATCGATATCCTCCCACTCAATCATCTCCCCGAAGCTCATTCCCATCAGAAATGCCGTCCAAAGCAGTTTCATAACTTCCTTGCCCTTGCTGTGGGCAAATAAATCCCATAAGAGGATCATCAGGTATTGTTTATCTACGGTCCTGAAATATCTCTGCTCGTATTCGGGCATATCGTCAAGAATTTCTATCAGGGCTTCCCTCGCCTCTTCGTCCCTTATCAGCCCGTATTGGGTTATAAGGGTATCTACATAGTTGGCATTCTGGTTAGGAATTATCAACTGGGTATTCCCTACTTTGTCTACCGAGTTAAGGGACACGATAAAATCTTTAAACAGGTCTTTCTTTTCGTTCCCCATTTTGCGCCTTCCTTTCAAAATCTTTAAACTTTCCTTTGTGTCCGCAAATAGGACAATGTTCTATTCCGTATTTCTCTATTAAAGATACCCAGTATTTATATCCGCAATTTGGACAATTCATTTCATAAGTCATTTTCACCTCCTCATTATAAGATGTTTACATTTTCTCTTTAAGCATCTGTTGAGTTTCTTTTTGCCCCGAATCCAGCGATTGTGATATCGGCATTTTGCGAACTTCAATTATCCCCTCCTTGCCTATGTTAACCTTGTTTCATCGGTTAACACATAGAAAGAACTATTTTTTTATTGTTTGTTTATCAATAGAAATCTGAAGACCAGTCAAAGCTGTTTTTATCCAAACTAAATCCGCTTGCATAGAGGCTTGCGATACTTGAATAAGTTGGACATTCTGACGATAATCATCTACCTGTTTGGCGAGAGTTTCAGTCCTTGTCAAATTCCACCCTATCCCTATCAATAAAAGACTCGTCATACCATAAAAGATATACCAACTTACATTTTTTCCGTTTTGTTCCGACATTATAGTTCGCTGAAAAACTTTTTAATTGCTTCTAATAATCTCCGAAAAGGAGACCAGACCTTTTGTTTTGCGATTTCTGGAGGAATATCTATAAACATATAAGCCCCAAACTTTTCAGCCATATCGTTGACTACATTTCTGCTTATTAAATGAGTTCCCGAACCTCCAGCTTCTTTGCCATAACTATTTTGGAGAAGAAGATAATAATTATCAAATTCAATATGTTTATTCCATCCCCGAAGATAGACACAATGACCACAACCAGTCGGAGAATAATCCTCTAAAAAGACATCACTTAATTGCCAAGACCATAATACTCCGAAAGCCACCGCCCTCTTTAAGTCCCTAAACAGCCAAATGGCGGTCCGGATAGCATCGAAAGCATCCCAACCCTTCGGCCACCCTTCAATTTTGAAATAGCTTTGCTTCTGGTGTTTTCCCGCTTTTTCAAATAACTCTTGAGGCCAGTTGTTGATATACCGGATTTTCGCATCTTCATCATTTTCTACGGAATAAGGCGCTTCTGATTTTTCTACCGCGCCATATTTAGTGTGGACCTTCAAAGCTGTCCTGATGTCTTGACCATAACTTTCAGGGTCGCCACTTATCTGTTTAGAAACTGCAAAACTCCATTCAGGGGAAAGTTCGACTCCTTCTTGCAATTCTGACATTCCGCAAGTAGCGAAGGCAGTGCAGTAATCCGTATCGCCTTGATTTTTAACACTTATTGGTTCTAACGCAAAATTCTCTGGTAATTCTTCCAGTTTGGGCCATTTGATAATCTGGCCGAGTTTGAAATCTCTCGCATCTTTGGGAGTCGGTTTTAGACCCCCGCCTATTTTTTTTATTTCTTGTATCATATTTATTCTATTATTATTACATTCATTTGAGGTTCTGCCGTTCCTCCTCCCGCAAGCGGATTTTCAGCAATATAATCAAACCAAACTGTGTGTGCTCCGCCTGGACTGTAAAGGTCAAAATGAATCCTGTCGGGATTAACATTATTAACCATCGCCCCCCAATCTGACCAAGCGCCATCGTCTATTCTTGCCCTATTGAGAAAATTAGTCCCATCCCATTGAACTTGTAGCCAAAACCCAACATTGGGGGTTATTGTTCCCCCGAAATAAGTATTAACACCACCAAGTATAATAAACCAAGTATCTCCATATAATTCGCAATCAACCGCAACACTCGCACCTCCCCTTAAAACGAAATAATCTCCAGTATAAGTGACATTGCTTACCTTCATCCAAATAGCAATACTCCCACTGGCTGTTTCTGTCCCGATTTTATCAAAAAGCCAGTCATTGCCCGAAGCCATAGCGGCTATGACTTCCTTTCCTACTCCAGCACCTTCTGGATTGTCAGCCGAACCAGCTTGGACTTGAGGATAAGAACTGCCAGTCCAACTGCCTTGTCCGCTTAGATTTCCGTTATTATAGGTATTAAAATTGTCGATTAGAATGGTTGGGTCTAAAATTCCGTAAGCAGTCTGTCCAATCGCCTCTATAAAGAATTCCTCTTGGCTAAAAAACTCATTGGCTTTTATCCTCAATTTGTAATAGGAGAATTGGTCTTTCAGGGAATAGTCCACGAAGTTTCCGCTTACCTTGTCCCCGATTTTCTGCTTGACTGGGATATTGTTATCTGAAATCGTTTTGTCGTATGCCTCTTTTGAAAATTGTTGTTGGACTATCGGATTCCATACGCCCAAGACGATTTCTTTATAGCATTCAACAGTTTCTTTTGAACTTGTCGCCACCTTCGGACAGATATCTATCGTTGAGGTCGCATTAGGATTAAGGACAGAAACTTCCTCAACGCTGAAATCTTTTGAAAAGAACGACTGGAAAGAAACTGGCTGGCTTATTCCACTTTTATTCTCCACCGCCACATAGACATCAAACCCATTCCAAGCCCACAAAGGATTATAGACTGCCTGGTCGGTGCGGATTATCAGATTCTCGTTTGAATTTTCGTCTGTATAGGGGAAAGAAATTGTTTGTCCCTCGGCAACGATTGAAGGAATTGTCGGTTGTATTATTTCTCCCGCCGCCAAAGCTACGCCAATGATGCCCGTAGCGATTAGAACCTTTTTTGCTTTTGTTTTTATCCAGTTTTTAATCGCCATTATTTTTTCTTTTATTTCCTTAATCATTTACGGTATAAGAAACATTTATGCTCGTTGTTGTTGAACCTCCTGCCACTGCGTCTATATCCAAACTAATCCAAGCATTGGCGGCTATTCCTGCGTTAGCAAAAGCTGTTGTAGAGGCTACTGTTGTTCCGCACTCCAAAGCGGCACTCAATACATCTGTTCCTGCCGTCCATTGGGTTGTTTCTGCTCTTTCGTCAAATTGAATCGTGGTAGTCCCCGAACTACTTGAGCATTTAACTTTTGTAATGGTAATCGCAATAGGAGGCGAATGCTGAGCTGCTGGATTGGAAGTTGTGGTAGAGTTTTTAATGGGGATTGAAAACGATTTCGTATAAAGTTCGGCATCGGCATCTATTTGTCCTACAGTGGAAGTAGATAAACTTCTGCCTGCCACAAGATTTGTATCATTTGAAAGGTCAATCGTGGAAGTTGAAATAGCCCCATTTCCGTTTACTTTCAGAAATCCATTAGCCAATCCTGTAATGCTTAAAGCCGTAGTTGAGGCGTTAGTTGCCGTCAACTTTGTAATCGTTGTCGTCCCCAAGGTGGTTGTAGCTATCACTCTTAACTGCCCGTTCACATCTAAAGTATAAGCCGGAGTGGTAGTTCCTATCCCCACCCTGCTGGTAGAAGTAGAAACCGTGAAAAGGCTGGAGTTCTCTATTTTGTCGCCATTAAGATTGTTGAAGTTCGTGTTGATTACGGCCCGGCTGGAAGAAATAGTGTCAGTCCCCAATATCTCGGTGATGGTGGAACTTAAAGCAATCCCGCCGACTAATAAAAAGAGCAATGCTATCGTGATTAAAATTTGTTTTTTCATAATTTTTAACTCTTTAATTTATTTGCCCAAGTAGTCGCCCCTGCTTCGTCCCAAGTTTTATCTTGGTCTTCCCACGCAATATCGGCATTATCCCAAGTCAAAGGATTTACAGTCCTGTCTTCGTTGATAAAGGTTGTCTGATGCTTCGTTGAGTTAGACCAAGTCAAAAGATTTACAGTCCTGTCTTCGTTGATAAAGGTTGTCTGATGCTTCGTTGAGTTAGACCAACTCGCTGTATTTTTGTTTTGTTTTGACCAAGTAGTCATATTCTAAAGTTTAAGATTCCGCCGACTCAAATCCCACGTCAAAATCTTCCATCGGCACATCTACGAAATACCCTCCAAATACTTTTCCATAATCAAAATCTTTTTTATCATCAGGCGTGGGATTCAACCCGAATTTTGTTTCTTTAGTTATTATTTTTATTTCTTTTGGCATGATTATTGTGTTTTAAGGATAAAAGTTCCTTGAGCAGTCGTAGTTCCCGCAATATCGGGTTGTCCGGCCGCATTAATCATTATCGGTATCTGTATTTTGCCGCCCTGGATATACTGGTTCGTGAAATCTCTTATGACGGATATTTTTGTATCGGCGACTCCTTTCTGATAAATGTTCGCCTCAATCTTTTTCCAGCCGAATTGATATGCTTCAATACTTGCCAAGACAACGAATATTACCCCGAAAATTATCTTGAAGTAGTTGGCTTTGATGAATTGTTTGATTTGGTCTTTTGTCATACCCATACTCTTTTTTTATCAATTAAATAATATATTTGCGTTTTTCCCGACTGGAAATCGCATTTCCCCGCACGGCATTGAAACCACCCTGCGGGGTTTTGATTCAGCCCTGTTGAAACTGAAACCGTGAACATACTGGTAGAAGCCCACTCGCCATAAGTATTAGAACCTAAGGGATCTATGCCTCTTACTCGGTAATAATATGTGCCGTTGGAGAGAGGAGTGGAAACTGCATAACTTATCTTATTTCCTGAAGGCCAAGGATGAGGGTCGCCTGTCCCTGAGAAGTGTGAGGGGTCTTCGGTGGAGGAGAGAATGTCAAGGAGAAGATGGGCAAATGTATATGTTTTGAAATAATAATCATAAGGTGAAACACCAAATATTTGAGACACCAAAGAACCATAATATCCAATACCATCACCATACACATTTGTAGATTCACCCGCAGA
>Ga0315295_10004343_pt1 | contig 12077 bp, 8 predicted proteins | sample YL17G14_0_MG_FD_204453 | JGI IMG/M metagenome (GOLD analysis project Ga0315295, IMG submission 204453) | Sediment microbial communities from Yellowstone Lake, YNP, Wyoming, USA - YL17G14_0 | ecosystem: Environmental > Aquatic > Freshwater > Lake > Sediment | place: USA: Wyoming | collected... | reverse complement strand
GTGGACGGCGCCGGCGCCGTGCTGCGCCAGGTGGCCGGATGGCACAGCGTTGGCGCCGAGACGCAGAATGTCTCGTGGGACGGTCGCGTTGCGCGCGGGAAGGCATTGGTGCCGGCCGCTGAGGGCACGGCGCATCTGCTCGTTGAGCTGCGCGATCTCGCCGGGAACGGGACCGCGCTGCGCCGTGACGTCACCGTTGATCGGACGCTGGGCTTCCCGACGTTGTCGCGGCGCGTCTTCTCCCCGAACGGGGACGGCAAGTACGACTCGGTGACGGTTGGCTTCAAGCTCACGCGTCCCGCCGATGTCGTCCTGCGCGTCATGCGAGAGGGGGATGTGGTCAAGACCCTGCGGCTCGGGCGACTGACCTCCGGCAACCGCACGGCGGCGTGGGCGGGCGAGGTCGCAGACGGAGGAACTGGCGACAGCGGCGACTACGTCGTGCGCCTCTCCGCCCAGAGCACCATCGGCACGATCGCTGTCGAAGAGCCTCTCACGATCGATGTTGTGGCGCCGAAAGTGCTGGTTCCCGCGTCGGCGACCGGGAAGCGGAGGCAGACGGTCAAGATACCATTCACGGCGCGTGACCCCTACAGCCGCACGGTGAGAGTCCTAGTGGTCGTGACTGATGAAGACGCCACGCCTGTGACGACGCTGGCTTGCGGCTGGGTGCGCGCAGGCAAGGCCCAGACGTGCGCCTGGAGGCCGCCCCTGCGCGGCACGTATACGCTGACCTTCCACGCCCTCGACCAGGGGGCGAATCGAGAAGCGGTGGCCGCGGCGACGACGCTCACGGTCCGATAGGGCGGTCGCGATGGTCGTGAGCGGAGGCCTTCTTGGGGCGTTCGGCGGCGCCTGCGGCCACCGAACGCCCCGTCGTTCTTAGGCCTCCGCACGCTCGCGTCGCCAGCGGCAGTGTGGTACGGGGCAGGCCGCCATCCGTGACGCGTCGCAGATCTCGCAACGCTGTTCGGCGCTGCTGATGGGAAGGTCGTAGCAGCCATCCGGAGCCTCACCGAGGTGCATGACCGCATGTAGCGCGCGTGAGACGGCCTTCATGTCGGCGAACGTGTCGGCCTTCTCCGGGAGATCGATCAGGCCCATGCGCACGGCGCGCTTGCGTACGCGACCGTCAGGCACACAGGCGAAGCGGTCGAGCGCGCGGTCGTCCCAGAGGCCGTAGCGGCGCATCTCGCGGATTGCCCAGAACGCTCGTGACTTCAGGGCCCCCCCTGACGTGGCGTGCAGCACGTCGACGGCGACGTCGGCGTCGGGCGGCTGCGGGAGCAGGCGACTCCACGTGTCGCGGGTCGCGGCAAGACGCACGAAGTCGACGATCTTGCCCTTGCTGTCGTTGCGAGACACGGGCGGGTCAAGAGCGTACTTCTTGAGGTCGAAGTCATCGTCGAAGAGGGCGGCGATCACTCCGGCGTCTGCGAATCTGCGCCAGTCTGCAGCCACCACCGAGTCGGGTGCCGGCTGCGCGGCGAGGACGCCGTAGCAGAGGAGCGTGTAGAACAGGCGACTCCGGTCTGCAGGCTCCGCGACGAACTGCTCGCGATCGTCGACGGTGAGGATCTCCGGCGGGAGCTTCTGTGCGGCGAGGAATGCCTGCACGAGGAAGGCGACGTTCTCTTGGCGCTCGCGATTGGTGAGCGTGGTCGATTCGTTCACGAGTTCCCCCACGGGTGCGGTTGGCTGTGGGCGGCTGGCCGGCGTGCCGCACTGGCAGCGTAGGCGGGTAGGCAGTGGCGGGGGAGGCTCACGACCGGGCGCCAGGGATGACTATTCCCGCCACAGCGGTGCACAATAGGCGCCCGTGTGTCGGAGGGTGGGGGTATGGCGCCTGCCGCAGCGGTGTGGCTTCCGCCAGGGGGTGTGGCGACTGCCCGGTCGACCGCTCACGGGAGCCTCGCTCTCGCGCTGACGGTGCCTGCCGCGCGCGCTTGCGAGCGGCATCGGAGGAGGGTACTCTTGGCGGGCACGCGGCGGGGCAGAGTGCTCCGTGGGAGGTACACTTCTTTCATCCATGATCACACTCGGCATCGATATTGGCTGCATCAGCCTCAAGGCCGCCCTCGTTGGCGGCGTCGCCGATGCGACGCTGTTTGGCGACCTTCTCGATCGGCATGCGAGCCTGTTTCACGTCCCAGCCGACGGCTTGACGCGGATCGGCCAGCGCTCACTCCTGGTGACGCGCTACCGGCGCATCAAGGGGAGCCCAGCGGAGGCGGCACGGGCCCTCCTCGACGAGCTGCTCGCGGTGTTGCCCGCCGGCGATCTGCGCGGCGTGCGCGTGACTGGTTCCGGCGGTCGGCTCGTCGGCTCGGCGCTGGAGGCAGGCTTCGCCAACGAGTTCAAGGCCATCACCCGCGGCATCGCGGCGCTCCATCCGAACGCCAAGACGGTCTTCGAGATGGGCGGCGAGACGTCCAAGTTCATCCGTCTCGAGATGGACCCCGGCGTTGGCTGCGCCGGCATCGCCGACTATCAGATGAACGGCGACTGCGCCGCCGGAACCGGCTCGTTCATGGATCAGCAGGCGAGTCGTCTGCTGTACGACATCGAGGACGTTGGCGGTATCGTCCTCGGCGCCGGCAAGGCAGCGAGCATCGCGGGCCGATGCAGCGTGTTCGCCAAGAGCGACATGATTCATGCGCAGCAGAAGGGCTATGAACCTCCCGAGGTGCTGCGCGGTCTCTGCGATGCGGTGATGCGCAACTTCAAAGGCACGATCGCCAAGGGCAAGGTCGTGGAGCATCCGGTTGCCTTCGTCGGCGGTGTGGCTGCCAACGAGGGAGCGGTGCGCTCGCTGCGGGAGGCGTTCGGGCTCGATGAGGGGCAGCTGTTCGTGCCCGAGTACCACTCCAGCATGGGCGCTATCGGCGCCGCCTTGATCGAGGCCGATCAAGAGGAAGCTCGCGCCTCCGCCATCAGTGCGCTTGACACGGGACGTCTGCCAGCGGCGGCCTTCCCCGTCGCGGAGCCGCTGTCGATGGATCGTGTTGCGCTCCTGCGGGGCATGGTCGAGCCGGTCGACTGGGGCGACGGCGGGGTTGTCGACGCCTATTTGGGCATCGATATCGGATCGGTGTCGACCAACCTCGTAGTCATCGACCCAGCCGGCCGCGTGCTCAAAGAGATCTACACGAAGACCGACGCCAGGCCGGTCGAGGTCGTGACGAAGGGCCTTGCCGAGATTCGCGACGAGATTGGCGACCGTCTCAACCTGCGGGGAGTCGGGACCACCGGTTCCGGACGCGAGCTCATCGGCGAGCTCACCGGCGCCGACATCGTCACCGACGAGATCACGGCTCACAAGACCGGCGCCGACTTCATCGGTCGCAAGATCGGCAAGCAATGCGACACGATCTTCGAGATCGGCGGGCAGGACAGCAAGTTCATCAGCCTGCAGGACGGCATCGTCGTCGACTTCGCCATGAACGAGGCGTGCGCAGCCGGTACCGGCTCCTTTCTCGAAGAGCAGGCGGAGAAGCTCGGGATCAACATCATCGGTCAGTTCGCGCAGCTTGCGCTGAGCTCGTCGGCTCCGATTCGGCTGGGGGAGCGCTGCACCGTCTTCATGGAGCGCGACGTCATGGCCTACCAGCAACGCGGCGCGCACCGCGAGGACCTGGTGGCTGGGCTCGCGCTCAGCATCGCCACGAACTACCTCAATCGCCTTGTGCGCGAGCGACACGTCGGCCAGTGCATCTTCTTCCAGGGTGGTACCGCCTACAATGACGCGGTCGCTGCGGCGTTCAGCCAGATCCTCGACAAGGAGATCATCGTTCCGCCTCACAACGGCGTGATGGGCGCTCTCGGCATGGCGTTGCTGGCGAAGGAGCGCATGGAGAGAACCGGGATGTTGACGACATTCCGCGGCTGGGAGCTCGACAAGGTCGACTACACCGTCGTCGATTTCGTCTGCAAGGCATGCTCGAACGAGTGCGATGTGCGCCAGTTCACCATCGAGGGCGAGAAGACCTACTGGGGCGACAAGTGCTCGGACCGCTATCGCAAGCCGGCGAAGGTGGACAAGGAACCCATCATCGCCGATCTGATCGCCTTCCGTGAGCAGCAGATGCTGGCGCCGTACGAAGCGGCACGCGCACGCGTGCCGGAGACGGCGCCCACCGTGGGCCTCGCGCGCGCCATGTACACCTACGAGCGTTTGCCATTCTGGGCGACGTTCTTCGCCGAGCTTGGGCTGCGCCCACTGCTGTCGCCGGAGAGCGACAAGCAGATCCGCGAGGCCGGCGTGGCGCTGACTGTCGCCGAGCCATGTTTTCCGATTCGCGTCGCCCACGGTCACGTCCAGTGGTTGTTCAGGCAGGGCGTCGACTGGGTCTTCGTGCCGAATCAGGTCAACGAGGAGACCGAGTTCCGCGAGACCAACTCGCACGCCTGCCCTTGGGGTCAGACGCTGCCCTTCGTGATCAAGACAGCTCCCGGCTTGGAGACGGACAAGGGCAAGATCCTCGACCCTCGCGTCATGTTCCGCGACGGTCGCGAGGGTCTGCTCCGCGATCTGGCGGCGATGGGCGCTCGCCTTGGCGTCAGCAAGACGCGGCTGGGTAGCGCGCTCGACCGGGCCTACGCGGCGCAAGAGGCGTTTCGCGGCGCCATGCAGGCCGCGGGGGCGGATGCGCTGCGGGAGCTCGAGGCTGCCGGCGAGCTGGGCATCGTCATCGTCGGTCGTCCCTACAACCTGTACGACAAGGGCATCAACATGGACATCCTGCGCAAGCTGCGCAAGTTTTACGGAGTCAATGTCGTGCCTATCGACTTCCTGCCGATCAAGGGCATCCCCGTCGACCACCTGGTGCCCAACATGTTCTGGAACTACGGGCGCAAGATCCTCCAGGCGGCGTCCTACGTGCACGAGCATGACCATCTTCACCTGATCTACATGACCAACTTCAAGTGTGGCCCCGACTCCTACATCAAGCACTACGTGCGCGCGGCCTCGGGGAAGCCGTTCTTGTCCCTGCAGTTCGATGAGCATCAGAACGACGCCGGCGCCATGACACGCTGCGAAGCGTATCTGGACAGCAAGGGATTCCTGCGCTGGTGGTCGACGGACACGGCTGCCGAGGCGCGGTGCTGTCGAGAGGAGGTAGCCGGTGCGCTCCGCTGAGCCGACGCAGGAGGATCGCGTGCGAGAGGCGATCATGGCCTATGGGCTCGAAGGTCGTCGGCTGTACCTGCCGCAGATGCCGTATGGCGGCACCTATTTGCTCGCGGCCGCCATCCGCTCGATCGGTTTCGACGCGTGGCCGACCAGCAACTCGGATGAGCGCACTCTGGAGCTTGGCGGCCGTGCGACCTCGGGCGACGAGTGCTACCCGCAGAAGATCACGCTCGGCGACTTCCTGCGCATCATCGAGGACGAGGGACGCGACAAGGTCGCCTTCCTGATGCCGACGGCGAATGGCCCCTGCCGTTTCGGTCAGTATCTCCATCTCATCCGGACGAAGTTCGACGAGTTGGGCTTCGGGGACGTGCCGGTGATCAGCATCACCTCTGGAGACGGCTATTCGTCGATCGGCGACTACTCCAAGGATCTGGTGCGCACGGCCTGGCGGGCGGTGCTGTGCCAGGACGTGCTTATGAAGCTGCTGCTGAAGACGCGGCCGTACGAGCGCGACAAAGGCAGCACCGACGTCGCGTACCACGAGAGCCTCGAGGATGTGGGCACGGCGATCAGCGCGACGGGATGCACGCACAAAGAGCGCCTGGAGGCGATCGTGCCGGCGATGCGCCGCGCGCGTGACCGGTTCCGGGCTGTGATCGCCGACTACTACGCCTCGCGACCCCTGATCGGCGTCGTCGGCGAGATCTTCTGCCGTCAGAACACCTTCTCCAACTTCGACCTGATCCGCGTGATCGAGGAGGAGGGCGGGGAGTGTTGGCTTGCCGACATCGGTGAGTGGGTGTGGTACACGAACGACGAAGAGCGCCGCCGCTTCATCGACCACGGGCAGCGCCTCGGCAAGGACAACTTGGTGCGCACGATCAAAAGCCACATCATGCGCCGCGACGAGCATGCCATCTACGCCGCCTTCCACGACGACTTCGTCGGCTACGAGGAGCCACACGACGTGCGCGATGTCCTGCGCAGGAGCCTTCCGTATCTACCGTACACGGGCGCGCTGGGCGAGATGGTCCTGAGCAGCGGCAAAGCGATCTATCTGCACGAGAAGGGCGCTGACGGGATCATCGACATCAGCCCGTTCACGTGCATGAACGGCATCGTCACCGAGGCGGTGTACCCCGCCTTGCAGAGGGATCTCGACGACATGCCGATTCGCACGTTCTACTTCGACGGGACGCAGGGAGACCTGGAGCGCGACGTCGGGATCTTCCTGGAGCTCGCACAGACCTATCGGCGGCGCAAGAAGAAGCCCCGCCGATATCCCGCCTACTTCCGGCTCTGACATCGCGGACAGGGCCGGTGCCCGGCGCCTGCCGGCCCGTTGCCCTGCCGGTTGCGACGGGGGGCGTCGCGTGGCAGTCGGAGGCGAAGGACTGGAAGCTGCGGTCTCGGGTTACGATCGTCGTCTACACGCGCATACGGCCGCGAGCATCGCCGGAGGGGGGCGATCACGGGACGCCGTGACGAAGGTCAAGATGCCGGACCGAGGCTGTGGGGTACGCTGCTTCCAGGATGGCAACGCGACGCGAGGAGGTTGACATGGATGGCACGCAGCCGGTGGTCGCCAATCTGGACGCCATGATCGAGGTGGCCGAGCAGGGCATCGTGAGCAAGGCCGTGGTCGAGAACGAGCATCACAAGATCGTCCACTTCGTGCTCGCTCCCGGGCAGGAGCTCAGCGAGCACACTGCTAGTGTGCCGGCCGTCATTCACGTCGTGCGTGGCTCGGGGACGGTCGTGCTCGACGGGGTTGCCCACGAGGCGACGCCGCAGACGCTGTTCTACATGCCGGCGAATCTCAAGCACGCCGTGCGTGCCGACGAGGAGCTCGTGTTCTTGCTCACGATGTTCAGGACGTGAATCGCAGGCTCGCTCCCGCACCCGCGATGCGGCGGGGGATGGCGCTGGTCTCACCCGCTCGCGGTTAGCGTGCGTAGGGGAGTCTGATGCGCGTCACGTAGTCCCGCGGGGGGACTCCGTCCGAGCGCGTCACCTCGTACACTTCGCTCACCGGCCCGGCAGGCGTGTAGCCCAGCGCCTCACAAGCCTCTTGGACCGCCTTCCAGGCGTCGTCCATGGCGTCATGCGGTCCTCTGTGCACGGCTTCGAGCGCGTGATGCAGCGGCAGCCACTCGCCCCGCGCTTCGGCGACGGTGTCCGGCACCGAGCCATCGGCGCGCGGGAGGACGGCGAGCGCGACGTCGTAGTCTGTGTCGACACCCTGGGTCACGTTCTCGTAGAAGCGAGCGGTCATCGCGCCGGCCGGCTCGAGGCCTGCCTGCGCGACCAGCTCGCGCAGGCGGCTCATGCGCCGGCCGATGTCGCTCATGGGCCCGCGAGCACGCAGCGACATCACCGCCTGCGCCGGTACGGCAACGATGTCCACGTCGTAGATCACCTGCAGCCTCCTGTTGAGTGGTGGCCCTAGACTACCCTGGGCGCCGGCCCCTCACGCCAGCGTGATGCCGGCGCTGTCGCCGCGAACGAGGCCGTCGCGGCGCAGCAGCTCGACGAGGGCGTCGATCTCGGAGGCGTCGCGGCCGAGGGCGGCGGCCAACTCGGCGATGCTCTGCGGGTGCCGCTCGAGCAGGGTGCGCAGCAGAGCGGCGCGCCGTTGCCGCCGAGACCCCTCGAATGCTCCCTGACGACGGTGCGGCGCGATGCCGGTTGCCGCAGCCGTGAGGACCAGCGACCCATAGTCCATGAGTGCATTGTGCCAGTCGCGGCTGCGGCCTGGGGGCACGGCGGCGTTGGCAATTGCTTGCAGTTGGGCGTCGTCGAGGTCCGGTGGCAGCGCCAGCTCGTGCGTGAGCACGCGCCGGACGTTGATGTCGACGGCGGCGACGTCCTGGTTGTGCGCGAACACGAGGACCGCCCGAGCCGTGTAGGGGCCGACGCCCGGGAGCGCCAGGAGGCCCTCGAGGGTGCGCGGTAGGGCGGCAGGCCGATCGGCCGGGGATGCCGAGACGGCGAGCATGGCGGCCTCACGAAGGCGCCGGGCGCGAGTGTTGTAGCCGAGGCCCTGCCAGCAGGCAAGCGCATCCGCAAGGGGCGCGGCCGTCAGCGTTTCGAGGTCGGGAAAGCGTGCCATCCATACCACGTAGCGCTGGGCGACCCGTGGCACCTGGGTCTGCTGCAGCATCGTCTCACTGACCAGGATCGCGTAGGGATCGGTGGATCGCCGCCACGGAAGGTCGCGGGCGTTCGCCCCGTACCAGGTGAGGATGCGATCCTGAGTGAGCGCGAGGAGTCGCGAGTCGACGGACGGGGGAGCTGTGCGAGGGCGGTGAGCCACGACTACAGGTGTGCGACGGACAACGGGCTATGCCTGGTTGTCGACGAGGTCCTCCCAGGCGACGTACTCGCGCGCGAGCTGATCCTCGATGCGACTGCGTTCATCGAGCAGCCTGTTGAGGATGTCGCGCTGGGCATACGTGTCGGGCTCGGCGAGCTCGGCGTCGATCTCGCCAAGCCGCTTCTCGGCGCGCAGGATGGCGGCTTCGACGCCCCGCAGCCGGGCGCGCCGGCGGCGCGCCTCCTCTGCCGCGGCGCGCGTCTGTCGCTGCTTCGCGGCTCCGGCGGGCGCGCTCCGCGGGGGGCGGCCGGACGCCGCTGCGGTCGTGCGAGCAGCGCCCGCACCGGCGGGAGAACGCTCGGCGGCACGCCCGCCGGCTGAGGCCGCACCTGCGCCTCGGAGCGCGCTCGTCTCGGTCCGAAGCGCCCGCGCCTCCCAGTAGCGCGCCGGGGACAGGTGGTTCAAGAGCCGGCCGTCGTGGATCTCCAGGACGCGCGTCGCGACGCGGTCGATGAGATGGCGATCGTGGGTCACCAGCAGGAGAGTCCCGGTGTAGTCCTCGAGTGCGTCGGCGAGCGCCTCGACGGATCCCATGTCGAGGTGGTTGGTCGGCTCGTCGAGGAGCAGGAAGTTGGCGTCGCCGACGAGGAGCGTGAGCAGGCGCAGGCGACTGCGCTCACCGCCGGACAGCATCTCGACGCGCTTCTCGACCTCGTCGGGTCCGAACTGGAAGCGCCCCAGCAGACCACGGGCCGCCTGTTCGTCATGACCGACGAGCGGCAGCACGGTCTGCAGTACGGTGTCCAGTTCGCGTAGCTCTCGTCCTTGCTGCGAGTAGTAGGCGACGCGGGCGTTGTGACCAAGGTGTACGGCGCCGAAGTGGAGGCTCCGCAGGCCGGCGACTGTCTCAACGAGGGTGGTCTTGCCCGAGCCGTTCGGCCCCAGAAGGGCGACCTTCTCACCGCGCTCGAGCACGACATCGACATCGCTGAGGAGCACGCGGGCGCCGGCGGGAGCGTCGGCGGAGCCGACGCTGACGGCCGGCGCCTTCAGCTCGAGGACGATCCGTGCCGACGGCTGAGGCTGCGGGAGACCGAGCTTGAAGCTGCGCTTCTGGCGCGGCGGCTGGCGGAGCCCGGCCTTGATGCGCTCGATCTGCGTCAGCTTCGCCTTTGCCTGTTTGGCCTTGTCCTTCTTGGCGTGGAAACGGTCGTAGAAGCGCTGGAGCTGGTCGATCTTCTCGAGATCCTGCTCGTACTCACGACGCATGAGATCCAGCCGCGCATCGCGTTCGCGCAGGTACGTGGCGAAGTCGCCGCTCTGCGTCTCGATGTGCTCGTGCTCGACGGCGAGGACGCGTCTGCCCACGCGCTCGAGCAGTCGGCGATCGTGGGTGACGAGGACGAAGGCGCGCGGGTAGTCGTTGAGGAAGGTCTCCAACCACTCGACAGAGTCGATGTCGAGATGATTGGTGGGCTCGTCGAGAAGCAGCAGATCGGCATCGGCGAGCAGTGCGCGCGCCAGTGTCACGCGCGTCAGCTCGCCGCCGGAGAGCGACAGGAGTCCCCGGTCGAGCAGCTCGTCGGGAAGCCCAAGGCCATCGACGACGCGCCGGAGACGGTCGCGGTACGCGTACCCGCCGGCGGCCTCGAAGCGGCGCTGGAGCTGCTGGTACGTCTTCATGGCATCGCGCAGCTCGGGGCTGTGCTCCGCCAGCCCGGAGAGCCGCTCTTCGGTCGACGTGAGCGCCGCCTCGAGCGCGACAGCCTCGCCGAAGGCCTCGGTCAGGTAGTCGCGCACCGGGCGGTCATGCTCCAGCTCGGGGGTCTGATCGTGCAGCCAGATCCGCCGCCCGCGGGCGCGAACGATGGTCCCCGAGTCGACGGGCTCGTCGCCCGACAGAAGGCGGAGCAGCGTCGTCTTCCCGGTGCCGTTGCGACCGACGAGCACGGCGTGGTCGCGTCCGTCCACGGCGAAGGAGACGGTCGCGAACAGACGCTGCGCAGCGAAGGACTTCTCGACGTTCTGGCAGGTAAGGATGCTCATGGTGTGGCGCGCCGCATCACGCGGACGTGAGAAGGGCGGGAGCGGCAGGATACCATTGCGAGGGTATCACCGCCAGCGCCGCGGTACCGCGGCGAGCGCCGCGAGCTGCTCGCGCGGTCCGACGGCGGTGTCCATTGAGGAGACGGCTCGTCGTGGAGGATGGTCGCTACACAGATATCCTGATTGGCCCGAGGACGACCGTGTTCACGTTGATCGAGGCGTACCCGTTCTTGGTGCCGTTCTTGCTTGCCCCGGATCGCGGATTCGGTCAGCTTGCGCGGCCCCTCGGTCGGACCGCCTGGGCTCGCGTCACCTGTCTGAACGATGTCGCCGTCGCGCGCAACGTGAGCTGGCGCCAGCTCGCGCGGGAGATCGCCGCGGAAGTCGCGCGTTGTACCGGCCGCGCGGCACGCCTCTCTGGGGCGCCTCGTCGCGTGACCTCCGACGACCGCCGCTTGGCCGAGCTACGCGAGATCGTCGTCGCCCTCGAGGCTGGCAAGCCGCTCTTGGCGATGGCCGCGCGCTGGCGGAGAGCCGTCGCCGACCTGGAGCCACCTGAAGCCGAGGTGCTGGAGAGAGCACTGGCGGCCGAGCACGCGGCGCCCGGCCAGCGCTTGGCCACTTTGGGCGACTCGGCGGACGAGTCGGCGCCGGCGATGCCAAGCGGGCATCCGCTCGCGAGCCTCCGCCTGGAGGGCGCGTGCATGCGCGAGCTCTGCGCTGCGCTGGCAGCGGAGCTCGAGCGTCTCGGCGGCTCGCCTACGCGGCGGCGTTGGGGTACGCAGCGCGCCGTCGTGTCGCGGATTGTGGACGCGCTTGGCGGGGTGGAGCGGCGGTATCGCCGGGAGCGGCAGGCCTGGTTTCCGGCGCTCGCGGTGCACCGCGTCGACGGGCCGCGCGTGCTTCTGGAGGAGCGTCAAGCCGGGGCTCTCGAGACATTGCGGCAGCTACGTCTCTCGGTGGCGCGTGACGACGCGCAGAGTGTGGCCGAGGCGGGTGCCAGGTTGCTCGACGAGCTGGGGAGCTTGCTCCAGCAGGAGGAGCAGGTGCTGATGCCATTGGCGGCGAGGCATCTGTCGGTTAACGACTGGGTGGCGGTTCGCGAACTGGAGGAGGGCGTCGGGTGGCGTCTGATTCCGCCGCCGCCGCCTTGGTCGCCAGACTGACGAGGGCAGAGGTGGCGCGTGCTCGTGGGCGTGCGTCGCCGAGAGGTGACGCCGGCAGTGGTCGGGGCCGGCAGAGCGACGATCGACGGGATGGTGGCGCGATGCGGTTGGCATTGGTGGGTACGGGCGCGATGGGCGAGAGGATTGGCCGGCGCCTGCTCGCCGCCGGTCACGAGCTCGCCGTCTTCAATCGCACGGAGGCGAGAGCGCTGCCGTTGATGCGTGCCGGTGCCGGTGTTGCGGCGACACCCCGCGCCGCGGCCGCACGGGCGGAGGTTGTGATCACGATGCTCGCCGACCCGGCCGCGGTGCGTGCCATGGCGCTGGGGCGGGACGGCTTCCTTGCCGCTCTCCGCCGGGGAGATCTGTGGATCGACATGTCAACCGTCGGGCCGGCGGACTCGCGCGAGCT
>Ga0315295_10004342_pt1 | contig 12078 bp, 5 predicted proteins | sample YL17G14_0_MG_FD_204453 | JGI IMG/M metagenome (GOLD analysis project Ga0315295, IMG submission 204453) | Sediment microbial communities from Yellowstone Lake, YNP, Wyoming, USA - YL17G14_0 | ecosystem: Environmental > Aquatic > Freshwater > Lake > Sediment | place: USA: Wyoming | collected... | reverse complement strand
CGGCGGCTGCCGTTCCGAGCGCCGAGTAAAAGTTCAAGCCTGAAAAAAAGCAGGGACCGACGCGCTTGTCGGTCCCTGCTCGATTGCTCCGTAACGGGAGTCTTTGCGGGATAGGCCGGACGGGCCGAAAGCCCGTCAACCCAGGCTCCGACTCAGGTACGGCCCTGCGAAGCGGGTGATGGACACGGGCAGCCTCTTCCACACAGCTACTTGCCGCCGGTACCGCGGGCTGTCGGGGCTGACCATCTCAAAGGTCTGTGGCGCCGGGCTCCAAAACTGATAGTACAGTTGGACAGCCTCCGCACCCCAGCGTCTCTTGAACTCGTACTGACTGCTGCCGATGGTGCTGCGTCCGAAGTCGAACCGTCGCACGCCCGCCTGGCAATAGTGCTTCATGGCGGACCAGTACAGCAGAGTATTCGGCGAGAGATGATTGAACGCGACATCCGTGGCGGCCCAACGGCACTGCACCAGGTCATTGAAGTGGTAAAAGAAGCCTGCACCCACCGTCGCGCGGCCATGCTTCACCAGGAAGACTCTGGCATATTCCGGGAATGACCGCAACAGGTTCGTGAACAGTTGGCGGGGATAGCACGGGGTCCCCAACTGCTGCATACGAAGAGTCCAGGTCCGGTAGAAATCGTCGACCAGCTCTTCGCCCCCGTCGATCGCCGTGAGGCCGGATTTCTCTGCTTTGCGAATGCGATTGCGGATTTCGGGTTTGAATTGTCGCTGGAGTTCCTCGGGATCTCCGGCCAACGGCAGGTGCATGCATACTTTGTCGCAGTGCAGGTGGAACTCACGAGAAAGGGACGCGGCGGCCCGCAGCTCGAGGTACCGGCATTGGAACTGTGCGGCCAGTTGAATGGCGCGAACGAGCAGCGGACCCAGCGCCGTGGCATCGCGGAGCAGCGGACCGCCATAATTGCTGAACGCCTGCGAGATGAGACGCGTGCCGAAGAGGCGGCTGCGCAGGAGAACCAGGGGCAGCACGCCGCCGATCTCCTCATTCTCCTGCGCAACGACGTGAAAGCAGGTGTGGCCGAACGTTCGGGCAATCATCGCACCCCATTCCTGAAGGTGGCAAAGTCGGCCTTCCGGCACGGATCGGACAAACGCATCCCACTCGGGACTATACGTATCCAGCACTCGTGTCAACATTCCTTTGTCTCCCTGGCGACGGTGTAAGGCCCGGGCGCCGCGGAAGGGACGGCCAGCGTGAATTCCCGGCAAATCATTCGCCTTGAGCTCGTGGCGTGAACACTGCTCCCGCGGGAGGACTCGGGCTCACCGGCGTCCTGCACGCGGTCTCATCCCATATGCCGGTACATGAACCGGCTGGGGATTCCCGACAACCTGAGCGGCATGGCCCTCCAGAACAGCCGTATGAGCCGGTAGACGGGATTGCGGTCGTTGTCGAAGGACGAGACCCCCTTGACCTGCGGGTAGTAAAAGACCGGAGTGTCCAGCTCGGTCGTCCCCCAATTGAGCTTGTAATGAACCAGACCCTGGTCGTGGGGCGATGCCTTGCCCGTATCGGCAATCTTCAGCTTCTCCTCGGAAGCGGCACGGAGCACGCACCACGTCAAATACTGTCCCAGTCCATCATTTCGCAAGGACTCCTCGGCGGCGATGTAGGCCAGGAAAACGGTTTCTTTGAAGCTGAAGGTGCACAGCCCCCCGACCATTTGATCGTGCAGGTAGGCCACCCAAAACCGCGCCAACCCCAGCGGCGTCAGGTACCTCCATGTATTCTGAAAATACTCCGGCTTGTGGGGCGGCAGGCCGAGCGGTTTTCGATTCCGCGCCAGAATCTGATGAAAAACATTGACTTCCTGTTCCGAGCTCGCCAGCCGGACCTGGATGCCGGTCCGTTCCGCCCGCCGGATTTTCTGCTTGACGGAACTCCGGTGGAAATCCTCCCAGAGCGCATCCAAGCCCCTCGTCAAGTCCAGGTAGTAGGTCTTGTGATAATACACCGGCACCATGCTGGTTTCCGCCAAGAGATGGGTGCTATTCAGGGCTTTGATCTCGATGTAAGAGGCCTTTTCCTGCTCGGACAGTCGCAGGACTTCCTTGAACAGGGCCTCGAATTCCTCTCTCGAGCCAATCATCGGATCCGCGTAGAAGGCAAACGGGATGGATACCAGGCGACAGCCCGTGAGCCAGCTCTTGACCCGAAAGAGAGCAAACCCGCCCAAACACCGGTCATGGCCGTCCATCAGGGACACGCAATATGGTCTTGTCTGCCCGAACGTCGCCGCGATCATCCGCAGAAAGGCCGTGTGCTGAAAGACCGAGCCCAAAGGATGAGCAGCAACCATATCGTTCCAGCCCTTCGATTCGGCCTGCTCGACGGTCAGTATCTTGACAGATGGATTCGTTGCTCTCACCCCCGGCCCGGTTTGTGCCGGGACCGTCTCCTCACTCTTCAGCAGAGAATCGGCGTTCCACGGGGATTGTGTTTGGCTCATGACGGATCTCCTTGCTGCTCGTTCCATTTCCCTCGGTCTGGGAGGCCGTGCTTCATCACCGGCGCCCTTGCGGATGCCGCACGCCCCCTGCCCGGGCTCGCACCATGACGGCTCGGGGTCCTACCAGTCGCAGTTGCTGCACAGAGGCAGTTCCTGGAATCTCCTCTCCCGATGCATTTGCCGGATCGCCATCAGGTTATCGCAACTCCAGATCTCACGGATCGATTGCTGTTGCAGGTTGCCCAGACGGTGCGTGCCATCCAGGTCCGCTATGCAGATCGTGGCATCTCCATTCCAGAAGACCAACAACCGGTCCCAAAGGTACGCGCACGTTCGCTTCCGGACGGGAAGCGGAGGCTTCTGGCCCGAGTTGAATTCGGCGAATTGTCTGGAAATGGCTCCTTCACTGCGGACATGATCGACGACCGGGCGCCAGTACGCGAGGAAGGGGCGCCTTTCGGCCAGATTCTCCGGCATGTTGAGAAAGACCGTCTCGATCACGGGCCCGTTCAGGCCGAACTTCTTGCGCAAGGCAACAAAGCCATGGATATTGGCCATCACCTTGTGGTGGTCGACGCCCCGCATGATCGCTTCGTGAACCTCCTTGGAGAACCCCAGAACGGAGAAGATGACGCGATCTCCGCTGTCGAGGCCGGAGCGGAGAATGGCTTCCCCGCGCGGGACATCGAGACACGTGCCATTCGTCACCAGATGAATGCGGAGCCCCTTCCGTTTTGTGTAGGCGATCATCTTGATGATATCGGGGTGCAGCAAAGGCTCCCCCTGGGCGTAAAGGCGAACCACCTTTACCCCAATGGTGGAGGCCTCGTCGATGATTTTTCGAAAAAGTGCGAAATCCATGTACCCACGTGCCCTGGAGCTGGCCCGTCGAGAGCAGCAGATGCAATTGACATTGCACTGGTTGGTCGGCTCGATCTGCAGAGAGTAGGGTACCGGGCTGTTCCGGCATAAAGCTCCCAAGGCCCTCGGGACCAGGTAGGCCGCCTTCTCGAGAAAAACGCGCAGATCTTTGCGCGACCGGACGAACTTCAACTCCCCCAATCCATATCTGAGCCACTCAAGTTTCATGATGCCTCTTCATTCCGATGAATTCCCGTTCATCTCCGTTGCGACTTGTCCTATTGTCTGCGGCTGGGATTCCACATGGGGTAGTTGGCAGTCAGCCGGTGAGCGATCCTTACAGACGGCAGAGTTGTCATGGAGGAGTTCACCGGCCATTTCAATCATGGGCACGAACTTGCAGTTGGTGCACAACCAGACCAGCTTGGACATCGTGCTGTCGAGGTTGACGTAGCATTTGAAACGGCGTACCAGAGGCAAGGACAGACGCGGCTGCCCCGGATCGATCTCGCGGGGGTGCACGTATACAATCAAAGGAGAGCCACAGTCGCGCAGTCTTTTGATGCCCCACTGGATCAGCCGCCGGGGGGCCAGCCGAAGATAGCCCCCGCCGAAAAGGAACAGCTTGCAGCCGAGAACATCGATCGCCGAAATCGGGATTTCCACCAGAGGTCCGGCACCCGTGGGAATCACATAGGGTTTCGATTGCCGACGGTGGATACACCGGCGACTGTGATAGGAGGGGAACACGCTGGAGTCGTACTCGTAACCGGCTTCCCGTATGGTCTCGAAAGCCCATTCCGTCTTGCCGTTGATGCCGAATCCGGCCACTCGAAACCCGCGAACCGGCCGGCCCGTGGCATCTTCCAGGACCCGCTTGGCTCGCTCGATGTCCTCTTTGAACACGGCCGGCCCCACTTCTCGCGGCAAGACGTGATTGTAGCCGTGGCTGGCAATCTCGTGTCCCGCCTCGGAACACCTTCGCAAGAGCGCTGGGTGCCTCTCGGCCATCCATCCCAGCCAGAAGAACGTCGCACGTATGTCGTGATCATGCAGCAATTCCAGAAGTCGATTCACGTTCGCGCCCGAGCGGGACTCCAGCGACGACCACTCCTCTCGCTTGGGCGCAATGGGGCTGCTGAGAATATGAAACCATTCCTCCACGTCCACCGAAAAGGCATTCTGAAAACGCACAGACTGGTCTGGGGAACGCCGGTCATGATGAATGTCCCTTCCCGCGCGCGACGGATGTGCAGGAGGCGGCCAGAGACGCCCGCGGGTTTCCACGCGCTGACGAATGACTCCGAACACAAACCTGGGCGATTCGACGAACCGCCGCCACATGCGTCTCGGCTCCAGAGCGAACCGATACGCCCATTCGAGGCCGGCATTCCTGATCGGGGCGGGAGCCCAGCGTTTACGTCCGGAATGAAAATCAAAGGCGGCTCCCACGCCGATCATGACGGTGGCCTTGATCCTCCCCCGGTGCTCGCTCATCCATTTCTCCTGCTTGGGCGAGCCCAGTCCGACCCATACAATATCGGGTTCTGTCGCATTGATCCTCTCGACGATCGCGCAGTCTTCCTGGGGATCAAGCGGTGTGAAAGGGGGACAGCACGTGCCACTCACTTGAAGACCCGGATACATGTGGGAGAGCCGGTGCGCCAGAGCGTCGGCCACACCCTCGGCCCCGCCATAGAAATAGTGACGATATTGGTGCTGACGTCCCCAATCACACATCTTCAGCATCAGCACCGGGCCGGTGACGCGGCCGCTGTTGCGGTAATTCAGGATACGTGCGGCGAGGATGATCCCCACGCCGTCGGGCAAAACCAGACCGGCTTGATTTGTGGCGGCTCTCAATTCTGCGTCATGGCAGCACAGCACGACGGAGTAGGGCGGCGTGAGAACGATGTATTGTCTGACCCTCATCTCCCGCCAGTGCTCGACGATGCGCAGCACATCATCATAGCTGACTAAAGCGAAGGATATGCCTAAGACGTCGTGCTTGCTGTGAGCCAGTATCTGACCCGATGGCCTCTGGGAGCAGGTTGGATAACGCATATTGTTACTCCTAAACCTGGGCGTTGCGCGGCCATGGGTTTTTGTGTAGAAGGGACGTTTGTGCGTGTACCATGCCAGGGCCGAGACAGGCCATGTGGATGCACAGGATCTCATCTGAAGCGGGCCTTCTTGACTTCTTCACGCCGTCTGAGACCGCAAGCCGCTGCCGGCGCAGCGGGTGTTAGCGTGGGCGATTGGGCTTGTCGTGACTTGGCGTGCGCGTTGGAATGACAGCGGCAAGCCATGCTTGCCGCTGTCATTCGTCGCGTATGAAGTGCTCGTCAGTACGGCGTCGGAGAGGTTCCGGATCCAAACGGATGCCAGCGAGTCGATGGATCTCCACGTTGATCACATGATGAACCGACCGAATCCTTATGTGTGACAATCGTCTTCACGTCTGGCGGTCAAGCGGCGTCTTCGGTCTGTGAGCCGCAACGCAAGCATGACTGCCCCGAGCAACAGATATGGTGCGAAGTATCCGGCGACATCCTCTTCGCCGCCGACGGTCAGAGAACAACCTCCTCCACTGCCGCCTGTAGTGCCAGGAACTTCCTCCACCACAAGGTACGGCGTGAAGTGGGTCGTATTGAACCGTAGCGCGTGCAGGCCCGACGCAACGGTGATGTCCTGAACGTTCGTGACGCCCTGGTCCGTGAACGCACTCGTGGCGGAGTTGAACCAGTACGCCCGGACCTTGCCGGTGCCGCGGGTAGGATAGGGGATCGTGATCGTAACCGGCTGCGAGAAAGTCAGGCCGCTCGGACCAAAGTCATAGATCCGCAGAGACTCCGTCGCATACCCTTGAGGATTCCGTATCCGCCTGATGCCGATTGTGGCATTGAACGGGCAAGCCTGCGCCGGGATGACCACGGAGACATCATCCAGAGCCTTGATGTTCTGCGGCGGCGCGCCGATGACGTCGCCCGCGGCTGCGACAATCTCCTTTTCCGCCAGCGGCACGGGATCCATGTAGGTGGCCCCGGAGTAGTAAACCTGGCGGTTCTTGCCCGCATCATCGCTCCAGACCACATAGGGATAGCCGTTGCGGTTGACCGCCAGCGCGACCTCACTCTGGTTGCTGTTAGTCCCCTCGTCGTCCACGAGCACGTTGGTCGACAACGAGCCCGGACTGAGGTCGGCAAAGTACAGGTCCGTATCGCCGCTGGCGGCGACATTGCGGCTATCCTGCCAGCAGGCAAAGACCCCGTCGGTTCCATCCGCCCGGGCGGCCACGGCAAGGGCGGGCGCCTGCTGATCCGCCTTGGATGTATCATCGACGATATCGGTGCCTGTGAGCGGACCGGCGGGCAGGCCCTGCGAGGCCGCGTAGAAGACGTCCAGATGGCCGCTGCTATCATCGACCCAGGCTACGTGCAGCGTGGAGCCCGTCGAGGCGACGGTCACCACCGGCTGCGACTGATTGCCCGGCGCGGCAACGACAGGGGTGTTCGTCCACGGACCGCTGTTCGAGGCCGCACCGTAGATGTCGGTCGAGCCGCTCCTCGCGTCCGTCCACAGCACAAAGATCGTGTCCTGACCGTCGATGGCGACGGCCGGATCGCTCTGGCTCGCACCGTCGGACGTCACACGAGAAGCCGCGATGGTGGCGAAAGCGTTCGTCGAGCGGGCCACATAGACATCCTGGTTGCCTGCCCGATCATCCTGCCAGGCGATGGCCACGAAACGGCTCGCCTGCCGGCCGGCCGCCAGAGCGGGATTGGTCTGATTGAAGGGCGGATTGGCCGGGGCGGTCGGGTCCACAATCCGTTTGGGCGCCGACCACGTGGTCCCATCGGCCGAGGTGGAGAGGTACACGTCCCAGACCCCGCGTGCATTCTCCTGCCAAGCCACGTACAGAGTCCCCGCGCTGTCAATCGCCACCACGGGGTTGCACTGATCCCCGGTGCTGCGGCTCAGTTGCATGGTAGGATTGTACGTATCGGTGTCGGGCATGAAGCGCGCCGCGTAGATGTGCCGCGCTCCGGTATTGCCCGCGTGCCAGACGATCCAGATATTGCCCCGGCTATCACTTACGGTGGCCGGTTTGCCCTGGTTGAGATTGGTCTGGTCCGTCGAGGCACTCCGATTGCGTCCGAACGAGTACATCTCCGTGGCAAACGAGTACGTCTGCTCCGGCATCACGTTGCCGGCCAGGTCGCGGGCGCTGACTTTGACGGCGACCTCCCGGCTGTCACCATAGGTGTCGCGCCGCTGATAGATGTACGTGTAATCCGCCTTCGTTCCGGACCGGTAGCAGACCCCAGATGCGGTCCGCTGCAGATCCGCATCGCCGTTGTAGACGAGCTGCCCATCCACCGTGACGGCTACGGAGGCCGGGTCAACACCTTGACCGTTATCGCTGAGGTGCAGAGTCACCAGCGTGTTCGGCGGCGCCTGGATCGAATCCGGTGCCGGAGAGCAGTTGCCCAGTACTGGCGGCGATTGATCGGCCCCGGCGCTCGTGAAGCCGGCGGTCACAGTCTTGTTGGCATTCATCGTAACCGTGGTGGAGATGCTGGTGCCCGAGGCATCACCGGACCAGCCGGAGAAGGTATAGCCCTGATTCGGCACCGCTTGCAGCGTCACCACCTCACCATAGGCGTAGCCGGCCTTGTCAGGGTTCTTTGTCACCGCGCCATTCGTGGCATTGATCGTGAGGGTATACGTGTTAGCCGCGAAGCTGGCGGTCACGGACTTATTCGAATTCATCACGAGCGTCGCCGGGTTCGCCGTACCGCTCAGGTCGCCCGACCAACCGACGAACTTGTAGCCGGCATTCGGGACCGCCTGCAGGGTGACGGTCTCGCCGGAGAGATAGCTGGTTTTGTCCGGGGTCTTGGTCACGGCGCCATTCGCGGCAGTGACACTAAGTGTGTACGTGTTGGCTACAAAGCTCGCGGTCACAGACTTATTCGAATTCATCACCAGCGTCGTCGGATTGGCCGTACCGGTCAGGTCGCCCGACCAACTGACGAACTTGTAGCCGGTATTTGGGACCGCCTGCAGGGTGACGGTCTCACCGGACGTGTAGCTGGTTTTGTCCGGCGTCTTGACCACGGTGCCGTTTGCCGCGCTGATGTTAAGCGCATAGGTAACGACGACCGCGGTGAAGTTTGCCGACACGGTCTTGTTGGCGTTCATCACCAGCGTCGCCGGATTAGTCGTACCGGTCAGGTCGCCCGACCAGCCGGCGAAGTTGTAGCCGGTACTCGGGGTCGCCTGCAACGTTACGGTCTGGCCGGACGTGTAGCTGGCCTGGTCCGGCGCCTTCGTCACGGAGCCGTTGGTGGCACTGATGCTGACTGTATAGGTGACAGGGATGGCAGTGAAGTTCGCCGTTACGGTCTTGTTAGCGGTCATGGTGACGGTCGTGGTGGTGCTGGTGCCCGAGGCATCGCCCGACCAGCCGGCGAAGGTGTAGCCCGCATTCGGCACGGCCTGCAACGTCACGACCTGGCCGTAACTGTAACTCGCCGCATTGGGAGTCTTCGTTACCGAGCCATTCGTCGCGATGATCGTGAGAGTATAGGTGTTAGCCGCGAAGCTCGCGGTCACCGACTTATTCGAGTTTATGACCAAGGTCGCCGGGTTCGCCGTGCCCGTCAGGTCGCCCGACCAGCCGGCGAAGTTGTAGCCGGCGTTCGGGGCAGCCTGCAGTGCCACGGACTCGCCATAGACGTAGCTGCTCTTATTCGGGTTCTTCAAGACCGAGCCGTTCACCGCGGCAACATTCAGAGTATATGCTCCCGCTGCGAATACGGCGTTGATCGTGTGATTCGCCACCACGTTGGTGAAGGTGTACTGCGACACCGCGCCGACGGAGACGCCGTCCACCTGAACACTGCTGAGGGAATAACCGGCATTGGTCTGGATGACAAACGTCTGGGAAGCGCCCTGCGTCACCGCTATCGTGCCGCTCGGGGTGATGCTGCCTCCCGTCCCGGCGGAAGCCGTGATGGTGTACGAGCCTGTCCGCGGGCCAACCGTGCTCATGTCAATCTCCTGGAACCCGATCCCGCCTGAACCTTGGGGCAAGAGGGCAGGCGATGCCGCCTGGAGATGCAAGTTGTCGTTACGAAAGTCAACAAACAGAGGGTTCGACGTGATAGAGTTCAGGTCCAGACTGTAGCTATGCGCTTGCGTTATCCAGCCGTCCCAGGTGGTCTGGGATCCCGACACGGTATTATAGAGGTTGTTGTAGTTGGCATTGCCGGCCCCCACAGAACCCACCCACCTATAGATATCTCCGACGTTGGAGCTGGTGTTGTAGTAAATGTTCTTCGTCATGGTCGTGCCGGGATTGCCGTTGCAGGAGACGTAGAAGCAGTCTATCCCAGCCAACACGTTGTTGGTAAACGTGTCACTGACCGAGCCGTTGATGCGTAGACCAATACTCACGCGATAGGCCCAGTTGTCACGAATCGTGATGCCGCTGGCTTGTTCGTCGATGTAGAAGGCGAGCCCGCCCAGGGTCGGCTGGTCGAAGATCGCCGTTTTCAGGTTCGGGCAATCGTGAACCTTGTTATGGGTGGCAACACTGCCCGTCTGCGTGCCCGCAAAGTAAATGGCGGAGCCATCGCCCACCATCGTAGTGACGTGATGGAGTTCGTTGTACTCGATCTGGTTGTTGGTATTGTCACCCCCGTAGGCTTGGGCACGCCCGGTATTGATGCCCATGAACGGAACGTCGTACACCAGATTGTGGGAAATGACGTGATTGTTGCCGATCATGGAGAGGATGCCCATTCCGAACGGGAACACCCGACCCGTGGCGTGAACCGTGTTATCGCTGATGGAATTATGATGGGTCGCCACAACGGCTCCCCCGTCGCCGCCGGAGGTAGCGCCCTGCTTGATGCCCGTGGCTCCGATGTCACTGACGGTGTTATTCGAGATTGTCAAATAGCTTCCGTAGATCGTGACGCCGTTGCCGCCGATGTGGGATACCGTATTGTTGGAGAACGCGCAGTTGCGGACCCCGCGGAGCATGACGCCGCAGCCAAGCCCGTACCAGTTCGGCGTATCGTGCGTGGTATTACATGATTCCAGAAACTCCGACCAGCCCTCATTGCCGCCATGCGGGAGATACCAGTCCGCATGTACAAAACTCAGACCTCTGAACTCCAGATATTCCACATAGTTTGTCTCTGTCCCTTGCACGTCCAGTAGGTAGCCCTGAAAGAAGTTGGCCTGCGCGCCGACCACGGGCGCGACGATAGACGACGTATTGGGGTTCTTGCCCCCAACGGGGTAGTAGTACAGGTCGCCCGTCGTATTGTTCAGATACCACTCTCCCGCCGTGTCCAGACCCTCAAAGACATTCTCCACATAGTAGCGGTTCGTCGGCCAATGAGCATAGGCCGCATTGCCCTCCAAATAAACCACCTGGCCGACCACACTGGCAATGCGCGCTCGGGGAGCCGTGTACTCGTGCAGGTAGACGATCTCCACGTCCGTCAGATTGGTCCAGCCGGCATTGATGTCGCTGCCCGTGAACCCGAACGAACTTTGGCTGCCGCCGGGGTCTACCGTGATATAGTACGTACCATCCGGCTCTCGTGCCCGCGTGGCCCTGACATCATCCACAAAGAGAGAATTAAACCGCAACGCCCCTACGTTGCACCGCCAGATATTGCCGGAGTACACCGTCCATGCCGCCGTCAGGATTCGGCCGCCACTGATAATCGGCTGCTCGCCGGGGTAGTTCCGATACACGTTCGGAGCCCCGACCGAACCGGAATCCCTCTGGTCAAACGTCAGCGGACCCGTGAGTCGATAGGTGCCCCCCCGGATATAGACGGTAACGCCGTCCGCTCCGGTGGCTCGGATCGTGTCTCGCGCTTTCTCGATCGTTTTGAATGGTTGACTCATGGTGCCAGGGTTGCTGTCGGAAGAGGGGCCGCCCCGGCTGTCCACATCCACGTAATATGTGGTGGCGGCAGCCGCATCGGCCGCGAAAGTCAGGAACAAGAGGGCCACAATCAGCCCGAACAGTTTTGGAAGTACTCTGGAGTCGCCGCACGTGTGAGCCGGTCGTGATACCATGACTGTTTCTGCCTCCACAACCTGATGGTGTTCCGATCAGCAAGGCCGCTACAACGAGGCCCTACTGTGCAAAGCATCGAAAACAAAGCTGGTCTAAGCCAAACCCCAATTTGGAACCTGCGCCTATCTTCGGCAATCGAAGCTGCGCAGCTTAACAGGTTGGGAGGTTCATGCGCATTTTTTCTGCCGCGCTCGCGCGGTTACATCATTGCCGCATATCTCGAATCCTCCAAGTCTGATGCTCTGGCTTTGCACCCTGCGAAAATCAGAAACGGTTCATCAGCGCCCGACCGAGCCGTGTTCTCCTACGGCCAGCCGCAATGCCCTCTCATAGGCGGCCATCAGTCGGTCATAATGTCTTTGCAGCGAATACTCGCGAAAAACCTTCTCCCGCCCCGCCTGGCCCATCTTGCGACACAGATCTGGGCGGTCCCAGAGATATCGAATCTTCTCGGCCAAGTCTCTGGCATCGCCCGGCTGGAACAGCAGACCGGCTACGCCCTCGTCCACGATTTCCGGCAGACCGCCTATCCGCGAGCACACGACGGGTTTGGCAGCCGCCATCGCCTCAAGAATGGTCGTCGGAAAACCCTCGTAGCAGACACTGCACAGGACAATGATTCGGCTATCCGCA
>Ga0315295_10004341_pt1 | contig 12079 bp, 9 predicted proteins | sample YL17G14_0_MG_FD_204453 | JGI IMG/M metagenome (GOLD analysis project Ga0315295, IMG submission 204453) | Sediment microbial communities from Yellowstone Lake, YNP, Wyoming, USA - YL17G14_0 | ecosystem: Environmental > Aquatic > Freshwater > Lake > Sediment | place: USA: Wyoming | collected... | reverse complement strand
CATGTTTTGGTTTTGCAGGCAAAATCAAAGTATGTCCCGTTCACATCAAAGACCGTCAACGCGTATTTCCCCCACTCAACTCCTCGGTACCCTTCCGCTGAAATCGCCGTATCGCACTCGATCCGTAGATCCTCACCGCTTCCATCCGATTGTGCTTTGCACAGAGCAGCCGCAGATTGTCCGCGGTGTTCCTCCCGCTCCTGCCGTACGGTACGATGTGGTCAATTTGTAGTCCGTGTGTAGCACCGCACCGTTCTCCGGTCATGCCGCTGTACGCGCATCGGCCCTTGTCTCTCACGAAGACCTTGTCACGCACCGCTGCCGGGATGTGGCGGGTGTGCTCGGACGGCACGACAGCTTTGGGCGGCTGACTTGGTGATGTCGTGGCGTTCGTCTTCTCCCGGGTTGCTTCCGTCCTCACTTGTCTCTGCTTCTCGCGCCGATGTGATTTTCTCTTCGGACTCTGTTTTTCGAGAAACGCGTCGAGGACGACCTCCAGGACGTCTTCGTACGACATCTTCCCCAATTTGTTCGTGAGCAATGCTCGAACCTCTTCGAACTTTTCCATGAAGGCCTCGCTTGCCAGAAATTGAACGAGAAGCTTTCGTTCGATGCGAGGCGCTGGCGAAGTGGAAGCCGACTTCGACACGCAGTCGTCGGCATCGGCTGTTGTTTTTCCGGGCTCGTCCTCATCGATTGTCGAGCAAGCGATCGATCCTGCGAGAGGCCCCGTTGGAGCGTTAACCATGTTGGGTGAAATTCCACTCCCAGTGCTGGGAGTGCTCGGGCAAGAACATCCCGCACTCACCGACGCTGTTCCCCGAGGCCGAGCCACAACGACGGAGACGGGTCGTGCCCGGTCCCGAAAAGCCACCGGCGGCCGGTAGTCGGCTACGATTGCCTCGACCTCTCGCTGGGGCTTGTTTCGAATTCTCAAGAGGAGATCGTTCCTGTTCTCGCGGGTGAGAATCGACGCCACGAGCGAGACGGTGATGAGGGTAACCTCGTTTTTCTCCAGAAACGCGTAGACCTCCGGGAAGTCCCGGATCGACCGGGCAGCGTGAATTCGTCTTCCTGCCGCCGAGCTCGAGTATCCGAGGTGGCGAGTGCAGTACTCGAACAGAGAAGGGTACCCTAGGGACAAGTAGAGCCTCCGTCGCTCGACCTCGTTCAGGTGAGTAAGGATCTCGAGCGTCGCCGCTCGCTCTTTGCCGACGAGAGTCTTCACACGCGCGAGAATCTCGGAATCGGAGAAACCGGAGAGTTCGGATTGAAGGGGACGGGGCATGGCGCACCTCCAGAGTCGAGAACACCGCGATGTCAAACCTGTCGGTCACGAAACACACGACGCATCAGCGGGGAGGAGCGCTGTTTGTTTCATTATACTACGGGTCTATTAAACCGCGATACCGTGCAGGAGAAAGAAGAACTCGATCGTTCGAGGCGAGAAACATTCGACTTGAAAATCAAGGCGGCGAGACGAGAAAGAGGGGCGTCTGGCGCTTGATAGACGCGTGCAGCCGTGCCATCAGACATGACAGCTCCCAAAACCTGTCAACGGGAAAATACACAACGCGGAAATGTTTCTCTGGCGGCGCGGAAGAGTGTGGCGACCGCGGCTCTCATATCATCGATCGATACCGTGCCAGGAGCAATCTAGCATCCCATGCCGACCCCACACACAACGACCCGTCCGGCGTCGCCTTCATCTCCTTCGATCTCTATCGTCGCCGGTATGAACTGGCGTATCACGTGGGCGCTCGTGAGAAGATGCGATGTGACGCACTCAATCGCCATTTCGGAACGCCCTTCGGCGAGCGCCATGGGGAGGACGATCTGGTCTGCCAGGTGTCTATCGATCGCCGCGCCGGTTTTGTGGAACGCTAGAAAATCCCTGCATGCATCGAGCGCCACCCGTTCGGCGGGAAGTCCCCTTTTCCCCAGCGCGCTGAACCCGGCAAGCCCGTGAGCGTAGCGTGCCGTCAGGAACACGCCCGCGCCAGTGCTCTTGCCGCCAACGCGGATCGGCGTCACGTCCGCCTCGATTCCCTTTTCGCCCAGTATTTCTGCGGTCCGACGGGCCATGCGGTCCGCGATGTCTTTCGGGAGATTCGCGACGACGGCCCGACCCGTGACCTCAATCAAATCGCCCCGTTCGGTGAGGCGAACGGCTTTGAACGAGCGGTTCCGCGGATCCTCGCCCGCCGGGCGAGCTCCGCCGATCTTCACAGAGACTTCGCCACCGCCAACCGGATAGAACCCCCACGAACCGAGCGAGCATCCCGCGTCGAGTCCCATTTTCGACAACGTCGGGAGAAATACGTCGGCTAGATAATCGTACGGCGGGCTCCACGCGACGTGTGTTCCACCCTTGAGCGTCAGCTCGACCGGCCGGCCGGAGAGAGCGAGAGGAAAAAGAATCGTCTGAAGCACGAGTGTCACCGATCCCGCGCTTCCCCCTCGCGAGACTTTCGTGACGTCGAACTCGAAGAAGCCCTCTTCGGTAGCGCGCGGCCGCGGCGTGAAAAGAACTTCGGTCGACCCGATCTCCGTCCCCCGAACCTCCGCCTTGCAGATAGCCGCCGCGGCGAGCACTCCTGTGAGATGCTGCGGCGCGAGCCCGGGGTTTTTCCTTCCTGCGCGGATCTTGTGGATGTGCGTGGATTTTCCAGTGAGCGCCGAGAGGGTCAGCGCGGTGCGGAGGACCTGCCCGCCGCCTTCACCGTAGGAACCATCGATTTCGATGGGAGCTGACATGCGCCGCTCCTCACGTCGCGAGCGACTTGAGCGCGGTGTAGATCTCTCCCTCGAGCCGCGCCGCTTTCCCCGTTTGGGTATCGACGATCACGAAGACGACCTCGGCGTCGGCGATGCGCTCACCGCTACCCGAGAGGACAACGTCCTGACGAACAACCCCGCTCCTGGCCCCGAGCTTTTCCAGCCGGGTGTGGATATCGAGGATATCGCCGAGCGACGCCGCGCGCCGGTAGTTGATCGTAATTTTGACCACGGTGAAGGCAAAACCGAGCCTCCGCCACTTCTCGAGATCGATTTCGTTTTCAATGAAACTCCACCGTGCTTCTTCGAGGAATTCGAGATAGCGGGCGTTGTTGACGTGCCCGTAGAGGTCGAGATGGTACCCGCGAACTTTGATGCGCGTGTGGTTTTTCATGGCGTGACTTCCCGCGAGACTGTGATGGGGCGGGTGATGGCGCCTCCTGTTCGTGTGGATCCTCTCGCCGATTTCGTCGCCCGCGCCTGTGGGCGCCTCGCGCGGGTGGCGGCCACGGGCGCCCGCTCACGCGCGCAGCGTTAGCGAGCACGGCAGCGGGCGGATGGCCGACAGGACCCGCGCGAATGGCAGTCACGGCCACCCGCGGCGGGCGATCCTCGCTCGCTCCCGCGAAAGGGCCCGCGAAGACCCCGTCACCCGCCCCTCACCTCCAGCTACTTCTCCACCTCCCAGACCGTATCGATAATCGTCCCGTCCACCCACTTCACCACGGCCACCGGTTTGTCCTTGTTGAGCCGGGGTTTCTCGGGTGCTCCGCCGAGAAGTCTCTCCACCTCGTCCTTGATTTCCTCTATGGGACGTATCGGGAGATCGGACCCCTTGACCGCTTTGAGAAGATCTTTTCTCTTCGGGTTGATCGAAATCCCCCGCTCGGTGATCACCACATCGATGAGATCTCCCGGACCGACGACCGTCGTCACCTCATCGACGACGACGGGGATGCGATCGCGGAACGACGGGAGCGCGAGGATCGAGCACTTGGAGTCGAGACAGTTCTGCCAACCCCCGATCCCGTGGAGAAGAAGACCGTCCGAGTGCGTAACCACGTTCGCGTTGAAATGAACGTCCACTTCGGTCGCACCGAGAATGACCGCGTCCACCATGCTCGCAAAGTTCCCCTTCCCGTGGTAGTTGTAGGAGGTAAAGGGAGAGGTCGCCACGTGACGCGGATCGGAGGCCATCGACTGGACCCCGGCGAGGTCGAAGGTCTGTCCGTCGAGGATGTAGTCGGTCAGTCCCTCTCTGAGCATATCGACGAGGAACTGTGTCGATCCGCCGCGGACAAAGCGCGCTTTCACCCCCGCTTCGCGCATCATGTTCCTGAGATACTCGACGAACGCGAGCGCGATCCCGCCCGCCCCCGCCTGGAAGGAGAACCCGTCGCGCATGATCTCCGCATCGCGCATGAAACGCGCCACGTACTCTGATATGAGGAGACGGTCCGGGCTCTTCGTGATCTGCGTCGTCCCGGAAACGATCTTCGACGGGTCGCCGACCGAATCGATCTCGACCACGTAGTCGACGTTGTTCCCCTGGATGTGCCAGGGCACGCAGGGGAAGGGGACGAGGTTATCGGTCACAACGATGACATGATCCGCGTACATCGAATCGGCGAGAGCAAAGTACAGAGAACCGCACGCCGAGGGGCCGTGGGAGCCGTCGGCATTGCCGAAGGGATCGGCGGTCGGCGCCGCGATCACGGCGATATCGATATGAACGTCGCCGTCCTGTATCGCCTGCCAGCGCCCCCCGTGCGAGCGGAGTACGCCCAATCCCTTCATGTTTCCGTACGACGTGTATTTTCCAAGCGGACCGTTCATGCTCCCTTCGATGTGGTGGACGACACCGCGGTCCATGAGATCGATCACCGGCTCCTGGCAGGGGAACGACGCGCTCGGAAACCACATCAGGTCCTTCACGCCGAGCTCGGCGGCGGCCTGCAGGACCATGAGGGCCACCTTGTCACCGTTCCGGAAGTGATGGTGGTTCGAGATCACCATCCCGTCGCGGAGACCGCATTTCTTGAGCGCCGTCTTGAGGTCTTTCACCCGCTTGTCGCCGCTCGGCGGATAGTCACGGCAGGAGCGTATGGGAGGCGCGTGTTTCACCCCTCGGGGCCTGTAGGCACCCGCGCCCTGGAAAGGCGCTTGCTCCTTTCCGTTCACGATCGTCGGGACTCTTCGTCCCACTTTGTTCTTTACGAATTCTCTTTTGCCGCTCATCGTCTCCCTCCGCAATCATTTGTTCTTGGCGCCCGCCTTTATCTTCCCCATATTTTTTCACTCGCGTTTTTTGCCGCCGGTTTTTCCAGCGGCCTTTTCCCCACCGCCGCCGGCGGGAATGAGTCCCACACGTTTCGCCGTCGCCACGACACGCTGCGCCCTCAACACGACCGGCGGATCGATCATGCGCGATCCGAGGCTCACTACGCTCCGGCCTTTGGCCGACGCCTCTTCGAAGGCGGCGACGATCTTCAACGCTTTTTCGATCTCCTGGGGTGTCGGCGCGTACGCTTCGTGGATCGGCCGTATCTGACGCGGGTGAATACACCCCATCCCTTCGAAACCAAGCGCCCGCGAACGGGTCGCCCAAGCTCTTAGACCGTCCATGTCTCCCACGTCCCCGAACACCGAGTCGATCGCCTGCAGCCCGGCGGCGCGTGCCGCATTGACCAGGCGGAGCCGCGCGTAGAGCGTCTCGTCCCCCTGCTTGGTCCTCGGGACACCGAGGTCCGCGGTGTAGTCCTCGAGACCGATCGTGAGCGCGACGACCGTGTCCGCCGCGGCGGCGATGTCGAACGCGTTCTCGATACCCAGAGCGGATTCGAGAATCGGCATGAGCCACACGGGGTCCTTGATCCCGCGCGCCTTTTGGATCTTTTTTATACGCGCGTCGACCTCACGAACCTGGCCGGCCGTCTCCACTTTGGGGATGAGGATGAGATCGGGCGATTCCGGGACGATCTCATCGAGGTCCTCGTACGCAAGCGGAAGCTGGTTGATACGGACCATTCGCTCCGCCCCGAGAAAATCGATGCACCGGAGCGAATTCCGAACAAGGAGCCGCGCCGAATCCTTTTCATCCGGATGGACGGAGTCTTCGAGATCGAGAATCACCGCGTCGGGATGGTGGATCCCGGCGTTCACCGCGAACTTCGGCTCGTTTCCCGGGAGATACAATCGGGATCGACGGAGCCGGTCCCGTGCGCTCCGTGTCTTCGGCGTGAAGAGACGTTTGGGAAGCGCGCTCCCCGTACACCCCGCGCGGCGTAGCGCCGTTTCGACACGCGCTGCGATCACGAACGGGAGCCCTCCCTTGTCTTCCACTTCGACAGCGGCGTGTTTGATGCCGAACGAAGAGAGGACCGAGCCCACCGTTTCCCGTATCGACGCACCGTAGAAAGCGCCCACCTTCGAGTCGACCTGCAGATCGATACCGCCGCTTTTTTTCACCGTCACCGACACGAAAAGATCCGAACGAATGTCGTCACCCCTGCGGCCGGCCCCGGCGTTCTTCACTGCGAACTCTTTTTCGCGGATCGCCTCGGGCTTTCTCCTCGACCGGGGTTTGCCCGCGGGTTTCGCCCTGGCTTTCGACTTCGGTTTGCCTGTCGGTCTTGCCTTACTCTCTCTGGACATCTCTGCTCCCCTTCTGACAAAGCATCACAGCTTCGCGATGATGGCGTCGGTCATTTTCGTCGTGGTCGCCGCACCCTTCGATATCGCGTCCGGCCCGCCGGCCAGTTTCATCATGTCGTACGTGCGGACCTTGCCTTCCTTGACGACGGCGGCGACGGCGTCACGAACTCGCTTCGCCTTCTCCGTCTCGCCGATGTGGTCGAGAAGCATCGCCGCGCTCAGGACCATCGCGATGGGGTTGACGATCGGCGGCGTCAAGTCGGCGTATTTCGGCGCCGACCCGTGCGTCGGTTCGAACACGGCCACTTCCTCGCCGATGTTACCCGAGCACGCAAAGCCCAGACCCCCGACGAGACCGGCAAACGCGTCGGACACGATGTCCCCGAAAAGATTTCCCGCGATGATCACGCCGTAGTCCTCGGGGTTCTTCGTGAGCCACATCATTTGGGCGTCGATGTTCGTCGACCACAGGTGGATATCGGGGTATCCCTCGTGGACGCGGCGCGCTTCGTCTTCGATCATGCCGGAGGTTTCGCGGAGCACGTTCGGTTTCTCGCAGATCGTGACCGATTTGTATCCGTATTTTTTCGCGTAAGCAAACGCCGCTTCGGCTATCCGCCTCGACGCCTTCCGCGTGATCAAGCGCACAGAAACGGCCAGATCCTCACCGGGAACACCCGCGAACGGCTTGTACTTGGGGTGAAGGGCGAATGCATCCCGGACCTGCTGGGGCGGGTTCGTCCACTCGATCCCGCAGTAGAGGCACTCGGTATTCTGGCGGAAGATCGCCGCATCGACGACGGGCTCCTCGAATCCGCCATCGGACTTCCGCCGGATGAAATTGAGAGGATTTCCGGGAAAAGACCGGCAGGGCCTCAAGCAGATGTCGAGGTTGAAAAGCTGTCTCATGCTCACGATGGGGCTGAAGTACTGGTACCCCTTGCCTCGCAGCTCAGGACGAAGCTCCGTCTCGGCTTTCTTCTTCGGCTTCGACGTGATCGCGCCAAAGAGACCGAGCTTGTGTTCTTTGAGAAGCTCGATCGTTCTGTCGGGGAGCGGGTTCCCCTCGGTCATCCAGAAATCCCAGCCGATGTCCCCGTGGACGTAGTCCGCGTGGAACCCCGCCGCTTCGAGCACGCGGATCGCTTCCGGAAGAACCACTTTGCCGATGCCGTCGCCCGGCATGGATACGATTGTGAAACGCTTCATGTTCGAACTTTCCTCCCTCCGAATTGACAGATGATTTTCGCGCGCACGATTCCCGCGCGCACCGGCGATCCTTCGCTGTTATCCAAGACCGAGCCGTTCGCGGACGAGGTTTTCGACCCCGCCGGCGACGACAAGGGACTGAGGCACCGACCCGAGCGGCGGGAACCGGAACGTCTCGCCGCGATACGCGGCCGTGCTCCTGCCGAAATCGATTTTCAGGAAATCTCCGGGGATGAACGTCCGTCCGCCGCCAGCGATCTCTGTCTTCAGCTGATCGCGTACCCGTGCGACCAGCTCGGGGCATTCCACGCACGCAAAGCCGTTGTTGTACGCGTTCCGGAGATACGTCTGCGAGAAAGTTCCCGCGATCACGATCGCGATTCCCTTCGCCTGGAGCGCCGTCACCGCCTGTTCGCGGCTGGACCCCGTGCCGAAATTCCATCCCCCGACGAGAACATCCCCCGCTTTCGTCCTCGCGGAAAACTCGGGATCGTAGTTTTCCATCACCACACGCGCCATCTCTTCGCGCGTCATCCCCTCGCGGTACGTGTAGTCCTTTCCGTAGATCCCGTCGGTGTTCAGGTTGTCCTGCGGGACGAAAACGAGACGCCCCTCTATTTTCTCGGGGAAACCTTTGATGATCTTCACCACTTCGTCGGCGGCGGCGACGCCGGTCTTGATCTCTTCGAAACACCGCGTGGGACGGCGGCCGTCGGAGGGCGCCGGACCGGTGATGTAACCCGCCATCGCCGAGGCGGCGACGACTTCCGGGCTCGCGAGGTAAGCCTTCGCGTCGCGCGATCCCATCCTCCCCTTGAAATTCCGGTTTGTCGCGGAGATCCCCACTTCTCCCGGTTCGAGAAGCCCCGTCCCCAGACCGATGCACGGCCCGCACCCCGCGGGGAGTGTGCGCGCGCCGGCCTCTACGAGGGCTTGCCACGCTCCGCTGGCTTCCGCGGTCTGCTGCACTTCCTTGCTCGCCGCCGAGACGTAGAGCTGGACCCCCTTCGCCACTTTCTTCCCTTTGATCACACGCGCCGCCGCCTCGAGGTCCTCCAGACGGCTGTTCACGCACGAAAGAAGATAGGCCTTGTGTATCGCGACTTTTTCTTTCTCGATGTCCGCGAGCGATTTCATCACCTGAACCGTATCGGGTCCGGAGACGTGAGGGCTGATGTCATCGAGATTGACGTCGATCCGAGCGGCGTACACCGCGTCGGGGTCCGGAACGGACGGACGTGTCTCCCACTTTCTCAGGTCTTCCTCCGTAAATCGCGTGATCCCCTTCTTCTTGAGAACGACCATGCGTTCCCGCAGATAGCGGATCGTCACCGCATCGACGGGGAACCACCCGGTGAGCGAGCCCCATTCGGTGGTCATGTTGGCGATCGCCAAACGGGCGTCCATGCTCAAGCCCGCCACACCAGGACCGGAAAACTCCACGGCGGCGTTCAACACCTCGCCCTGGTTATAGAGCCCGCAGAGCGTAATAATGAGGTCCTTACCCGTGGCGCCCTCCCGGAGCTTGCCCTTGAGCACAACCTGGATCGATCGCGGAATCTGCCACCAGAAGTCCCCCGTCGCCCAGATCGCCGCGGCGTCCGTCCGAACGACGGGAGTTCCCAACGCTCCTAGGGCGCCGTACATGTTGGAATGCGAATCGGATGCGACGACGAGCGAACCGGGGATGACGTAACCCTCCGAGATCATCAGCTGATGCCCGATCCCTGTGCCCGCGGGGTAGAAATCGATGGCGTGATCGCGGGCAAATTTTTCGATCGACTGGTACTTCTTGAGGTTCTCCTCCGTCGTGTTCTGGATCTCGTGATCGAGGGCGAAGACCGGCCGGCGCGGATCAAACATTTTCGTCGCCCCGATCGACTTGAATTTCTTCATGACGGCGGAGGTGTTGTCGTGCGTCATCACGTGACTCGGTCGAAGCGAGAGCATGTCCCCGGTCCGGAGGGGACGGTTCGGGCCCTCCGTCATATGCGCCTGTGCGAGTTTTTCAACGATTGTCTGTCCCATCATGATTCCTTCCGGTGTGTCTCGTGTGCGTCTCCAATTCCGTTCTTCCAGGAGACAACTACATCTTGTCCGCCTTGCAAAGATCCATGAGCTCGGTGATCGACGAAAGCGCGTCGAGTTTCCAAACCGCGTTCTTCACGAGCCGGCGCCGGCCGTCGGAGAGAACCGGCGCGGCGAGCGCGTCGAATTTCTCCTCGATCTCCCGGTCGGTCAGCGGATTGCGCGGATCGCCTTTGGGGTAGTCGAGCTGCTTCGTCAGTTCGCGGCCATCCGTCGTCTTGACCGTGACGATCACCCTCTGGAGCTTCGGAAACAATTTCTCGATCTCCGGATCGGCGACGACTTCCACTTTGCGCAACTGTTCGCGGATCCTCGGATCCATGATCTTCTCCGGCTCGAATTGAGCCGGCGTCACCTGACGGTCGGCGATCGCGGCGGCGATCACGTACGGAAGGCTATGGTCTGCGGTTTCCTTCGATCGCGGATCGTATTTTGTGGGATCCGCGAGGATGTCCGCCGCGCGGGCGAGCGATCGGATATGCACCTTCGCGATCTGTTCCGGTTTGAGATCGTTTCCGATCACGATATCGAGCACCGCGGAGATCGGCGCGTGTGTGAGCGCCTCGGTGGGAAACGCCTTCATACCGCAGCGCTCGATCCTCCACGATTTTCCGAGACCGTCGACGAGAACCTCGAGCTTCCACTCGGGCCCGAGACAGCGGACGATCCCTTCCTTGCCGTCGACCACGTGTTCGGGTCCCGTGTACCCTTTCTCCGCGAGGAGCGCCGCCATGACCCCGCTCTGCGTGGCCATCGGGTCCACCGTGTTTTTCATCATGGTGAGCTTGCCCGCAGTGACGGCCCCGTAGGTGGCGTGACGGGACGCCGAGATCCCGATGGCGTGCTGGATCTTCTCCCACGATAGCCCGAGCATACGGCCCGCGACGATCGGTGAGACGAACGCGGTGAGCGTTGCGTGATGCCATCCACGCTCGCGTATCCCGGGAAACGCCGCCTCGCAAAAACGGCACTCGAATTCGTACCCCAGAATGATGCCGAGGATGAGATCCTTCCCGTTCCTCCGCGCCCTTTCACCGCAGGCCATCGCGGCAGGGATGATATCCGACGGGTGCGAGGGGTCCTGCTGCCAATAGATGTCGTTGTAATCCATGACGCGGATCATGAGAGCGTTCGCGAGAGACGCCGTCACCGGATCCGTTTTCTTTCCGGTTCCGATGATCGTCGAGGACCCTTTTCCCCCAATGTCATCGAGCACCTCGAGCGCGATCTCCGCGTCCTCCTGACGGAGGCCTCCAAACGCACACCCCAGGGAATCCAGCAAGAAACGGCGCGCCTCGTGTATCGCGCGCTCTCCGAGGTCGTCGTACGTCACTCCTGCGGCCCACTGGGCCATTTTGGCTGTAATTGTCTCCGACATCCGGATACCACCTCCGCTGTTGGATCAGCCGGTGCGACCGGCCGCGGTCTGCTCAGAGATTCTTGAACGGAAGATAGCTCATGAAATCCGCGTGATGGATGATGATCGCTTCTGTAGTTCTCTTGACGAGGCTGCCCTCGTCCGCGTGCGCGGCGATGATGTGGCACACTTCGTCCGGCACACCGCACGCCATCGCCAACGCCACGCCCGTGAAGGGGTGCCTGAGGTACCTCCCCCGAGCGCTCTGCGAGGTTTTGCCGCCCTCTTTCTCGTACTCGAGAAGTTTTCCGACATCCGCGAGAATCGCGCCCGCGATGACCGTGTCCATGTCGATCTTGAGCGCCTTCCCGAGGAACTCCTGCATCGCCTCGGCGGATCTGCGGGCGATGTGGACGACGCACCGCTTGTGTTCCATGAACGTCGAAGGGCAGTTGGGGACGAGCAGCGTAAAGGGGATTTTCTCGAGATCGCCCGGTTCGAGCGGGCTCATCTCCAACGCCATCACCCACGTTTTCGTCACGCTTTCGCGGAGCTCCGGATTCTCGATCCATTCGAGCTCGGGCCAGAGTTTCTTCACCGCGTCGCGCATTGGTTCTCCTTCCCTCATTTACGACAGCCTACTGCCCCGCCGCTTCTGCCGCAGGGACCGGCCTACCCATATCCGTCACGTGGGTGAACAGCTTACGCAATTCTGCGCGCCGTGTCAAATAGCTCAAGAACGCGCGGCGACGCCGTTCTCGACGTTTTAGCGGGGTGGGCGTTCAAATCGATGCAAAGCCCTTACGCGACTGCTCGACGAACTTCTCGATGAGACGCCGGTCCTTCCGCCCTCCCAGGTCCTCAACACCGGTGTGGACGTCCACACCCGCGGGCCTGACGTCGAGAATCGCCCGCTGGACGTTCTCCGGGGTGAGCCCGCCCGCCAGGACCACCGGCCGGGCGGAGTGCTCGACGAGACGCCGGCTGACCGAC
>Ga0315295_10004340_pt1 | contig 12080 bp, 9 predicted proteins | sample YL17G14_0_MG_FD_204453 | JGI IMG/M metagenome (GOLD analysis project Ga0315295, IMG submission 204453) | Sediment microbial communities from Yellowstone Lake, YNP, Wyoming, USA - YL17G14_0 | ecosystem: Environmental > Aquatic > Freshwater > Lake > Sediment | place: USA: Wyoming | collected... | reverse complement strand
CCTGGGCATGGTGCTGGGGATCGGGAAAGCCCTGGGGTACTGGTCGATGCCCGCTCTCGCGTTCGCCGGGGCCCTCGCGTCTATCACTGCGGTCTACACGCTCGCCACCCACGGCGGCCGGACCGACACGTGGACTCTGCTCCTGTCCGGCATCGCCGTCTCAAGCCTGGTGTCGTCAGCCATAGCCTGCATCATGGTCTTGTTCAGGGAGCGGGTGGACGAGATCATCTTCTGGACCATGGGGGCCATGTCCAGAGCATCGTGGACGACCGTGCTTGCGGCGCTCCCGTACACCGTCCCGGGCGTCGTCCTCCTGTGCTCCTATGGCGGCGCTCTCAACGCCCTCTCCTTCGGCGAGGAACCCGCGTTCCACATGGGAGTGCCCGTCGAAAGGGCCAAGAGGACGCTCCTGTGGGTGAGCTCGCTGGTCGTCGCGGGAGGGGTCGCCTTCACGGGGCCGGTCGGCTTCGTCGGCCTGATCGTGCCCCATGCCGTCCGGCTGATGGCGGGGCCAGACCACAAGTGGCTCCTTCCTCTGTCGGGCCTGATGGGCGGGAACGCGCTTGTGCTGGCAGATCTGCTCGCGCGGACGGTCGCGGCCCCGAGGGAGATCCCCGTAGGCGTAGTCACCTCGCTGTTCGGGGCCCCGTTCTTCCTCTATCTCCTGTTCCGGACGAGGAGGCGGAGAAGATGACCCATGAGGCCGGAGTCAAGGTAACGGCACTCCGCTTCGGCTACGGGGATGACAGATTGGTCCTCATGGGCGTCGACCTGGATGCACCGCGCGGGTCGGTGACTGCGGTTGTCGGACCAAACGGGTCGGGCAAGAGCACCCTGCTCAAGGTGATGTCCGCATACCTGCGGCCGTCGGCCGGGTCGGTCGCGGTCATCGGCGTGGACCCTCACTCCTTGTCGCCGGCCATGCGCAGCACGCTCGTGACCTACTGCGGCGACGAACCGGAACCCGCCTTCGAGTTCACCGTGGAGGAAACCGTCCGTCTCGGCCGCGTTGCGAGGGAGGACGACCCCGAGGCCGCTGTCCGGGCTATGAGGCAGGTCGGGGTGTTCGACCTGCGTGATCGAGCCATCACAACGCTTTCCTCGGGCGAGAGGCAGAGAGCCTATATCGCCCGCGCCATCTGCCAGGACCCGGAGGTCTTCCTGCTGGACGAGCCGACGGCGCACCTGGATATGGCCTACGAACTGCAGGTCATGGAGATGGTCGTGACTATGGCCCAGGACTGGGGGAAGACCGTCATCTCGGTGCACCACGACCTCAACCTGGCTCTGCGTTATGCGTCCAAGCTGTTCTTCCTCAAAGACGGTCTGGTGCGGCACTCCCTCGAACCTCATGCAGTCACCGCAGAGGTCATCGGCGACGTGTACGCAGTCCGGGCGGTCATGGCCAGGCATCCGTCGATCGGGTGTCCGGTCGTCATCCCCGACTACCCACTCAGCTGAGGCGAAAAACCACCCTTGAGCCGGGCCGCAGCTGTCCCGCGAGGGGCAGGTCCTCCCAGGCCACCACGGCGACCCTTTTGTAGCCCCCTGTCGTCTGCCCGTCGCACAATAGCAGGAGAGGCTTGCCGTCGGAAGGCACCTGTACTGTGCCGGGAACCACCGGCGACGAGAGGATGTCCCCCTTGCCTGCGGGGACATCCGGGCCGGCGAACCGCAGCCCCATCCTGTCCGATTCGGGGTTCACCGTGTAGGAGTCGCTGCACAGCGCGGTGAGGAGAGAGGGCTCCGCTTCGGGCCCCGGCAGCACCCGGAGGACCGTACCACGATTGTTCCAAGGGTCAGTCGGACCCGGGGTGGAGTCCCGAGAACCGGCGGACTCGGCCTGGTGTTGTACGATGAACGCATGCTCCGGCGCGGGTCCACTCGACAATGTATCGCCGGGCCTCAGCGACCTCCCCTGGTAACCGCCGAACTTCCCCCTCGGGTACGTCGACCTCGACCTCAGCACGAGCGGCACCTCGATGCCCCCAGCCACCGCGAGGTAGGACCGGCACCCCGCCTGCAGCGAACCCACCTCCAAGAGGGTTCCCCGCGGGACGAAGAGAGGGGAGTTCATTGGCGAGTCCACCCCGTCCACGCGGACGGGAGCGGGCGCGCCTGTTACGGCCACCGTCAGGTCAGTGAGCGCCCCGAACTTGCCCCCAAGCAGCGTGATTTCCAGGGCAGCCCCGCCGGCCGCGTTGCCGCACAAGAGGTTTGCCAGGTGATAGGAGCGGAGGTCGGCCGCTCCCGACACAGGGACGCCGATCTTCCTGTAGCCGAAGCGGCCTTCGTCCACGACTATCGTGAAGAACCCGGGGTGTTCAACCATCACGGAAGGCACGCCCTGCTTTACACCTATTTGAGAGGGAGCCGCCGCTCCCGGGCCGCCTTCACGGGTACTCGCGCCTGGCCTTCCGCCTCCGCCGGCACCGCGGTCCCCGGCCACGAAGCGCACCTTGTCGCCCGGATGGAGCAGGGAGGGGTCATCGTGGGAGGGCGAGAAGAGCTCGACGCCCGTTCGCCCCAGAAGCCTCCAACCGCCAGGTGTCTCCCAGGGATAGATCCCGGTCTGATTGCCTCCGATGCCGACTGAACCCGCAGCTACCCTGGACCTGGGCTCTGGCAGCCGTGGCAGGGCGATGGTCTCGTCCATCCCGCCGAGATAGGGGAAACCGGGGGTGAAGCCGACCATGAAGACGCGGTATGCCCGCGCCGTGTGCCTCCGGACCAGTTCTTCGGGTGAGATGCCGAGGTGCCGAGCGGACCATTCGAGGTCGGGGCCCTCTTCCCCCCCGTATGCTACCGGTATCTCGACCAGCCGGGGAACGGCCCCCTCGAACTCCGCCAGGGTCCCGCCGTCCTCCATGATCCGCCTGACGAACGCTTCTATGTACGACCTTCTCACCCGTGCGGGGTCGAAGTGGACGCAGAACGACGAATAGGCGGGCTGGGCCTCGTCAACGCCGGGTATCGCCGCGCGCTCCACCGCCCGGGCGAGGCCGAGCGCCTGGTCGTTCACCTCACGGGAGACATCGCGCGACAGCGTGACGAGGAGAGCGCGGTCCCCGAGCATGTCAAACACCGGTTCCATAAGCGTCAGCCTCCAGGTAGCTCCGGATCGTATGGATTCTACAGGCCTAGCACCTTATGCAGCTGGACTATCTCGATAGCCGCGGCCCTGAAAGCGCCGTTCACCGCCTCGGCGATCCGGGTGGCTCCGGGAGTGTCGCTGTGGATGCAGACGGTGTCCACCTTCAGCTCCAGCTGGCTCCCGTCTGCCGCGGTCAGCCGCCCGTCCCTGACCATTCCCACGGCTCTCGCAGCTATCTGGTCCAGGTCGGTGATGACGGATCCCGGCATCCCTCTGGGTACCAGGTTTCCGCCGGCCCCGTAGGCTCTGTCGCAGAAGCCTTCAGCCGCAGTAGGGACGCCGGCCTTCTCTCCCGCCCACAGGAGCCTCGACCCTGACAGCCCGACGAGCACCAAGCGCTCGCCCTTCCTGGTCGACCTGGCCACTCCCCGGGCGATCGCCAGCGCCATCTCATCTTGGACCGAGGCCATGTTGTACAGCGAACCGTGAGCTTTCACGTGGGTCATAACGAGCCCCCGGGAGTCCAGGAACGGCCTCAAGGCTCCCACCTGGTACATCACGTAGGCCTCGATCTCCGCCGGCGACATCTTGAACTCGCGGCGACCGAAGCCCTGCAGGTCGGGGAATCCCGGGTGAGCGCCGGCGGCCACGCCATGCTTCGCGCAGGCGGCCACCGTCCCGTCCATCACCAGAGGGTCTCCCGCGTGCATCCCGCACGCGATGTTCGCCGAGGAAACGTATCTCAGCAGGGACTCGTCGTCCCCCAGCCGCCACCGTCCGAAGCTCTCGCCGGTGTCAGTGTTGACGTCGACACGCTTCACGTTCGCGCCTCCCCTGGAAAACATTATAAACGCAGTGGACATGCTGGAGTAAGGACGGATGGGGAGGGAAACCTGGAGAGGTAGAGGCGGTCCTGTCGTGAACCAGTCCCGGCGCCACAGGAAAGCGAACTCCCGCGGGCCCGTCGAGGGCGCCCGGCTTGACCGGGCTTTCGTCTCATTCCTCCTGGTCTTCATCGTCATGGTCGCCCTGCTCCAGGCGTCGCTGCGTTTCGACAGCGTGAGGCGCCTTCTGAACGAGTCCATCCGGCTGGAGGGCTTGCCGCTCGGGCGGCAGATGGAAGGCCTGCGAGACACCGCATACCCCTGGCTCGACTGGCCCCCGGCAAGCGACCCGGCCCCCACCGGGACCCTGTACCTCCGGCTCCTCGGAGGCGCCAGAGGCGAGGTGTGGGTGTTGGTGAACGGCAGGGCGGTCAGGGCGCTGGCGGCTGACGGAGGAACCGTCGCCGTGAAGGACGGCGACTACATCGAGGTGATGTCCCTGAACGGCCCCGTCAGAGTGGTGGTCTCCAGCGTTTCCGGGAATGTGATAGCTCCCGCGGTCGGCGACCACTGCAGGGGACAGGGCACGGTCTTCCTGTGCAGGGCCAGCTTACGGTAGGGGATTTGCCTTCACGTCTGAAGTCAGACCGCAGGCCGGGGACGTAGAGGAGATCCCCTTGGAGTCCGAGAAACCATGGTACGAGTGGTGACGACGACGTGGGATGCGGCATCGGGCGTAGGCTTTGCGTGGCGATAGACGGTCCGGCCGGGGCGGGAAAGAGCACTGTTGCCAGGACTGTGGCGAAGCGACTGGGGTACCTGTACCTCGACACGGGCGCCATGTACAGGGCTTTGGCCATCACTGCAGCGGACCGGGGCATCCCCCTCGACGACGCGGAACTACTGGGGGAGATGGCCCGGTCAGTGAGGATCCGCGTCGCGGAGGACAAGGGCGTGTTCCGGGTCTGGGTCAACAACGATGAGCTAACGGACAGGCTCCGTGCCCCCGATACCGACAGGGCCGTCAAGCTCCTGGCGATGCACCGCCCGGTCCGCGAGGTGCTAGTGAGGATCCAGCGGGATCTGGCGTCCTCCGGCGGCATCGTCGTGGAAGGGCGCGACATCACTAGCGTTGTCCTGCCTGATGCCGAGGTGAAGGTGTTCCTCACTGCGGACGTCCGGGAGAGGGCGCGCCGCAGGTGGCAGGAGCTTCAATCTAAGGGCATGGACGCTCCCTGGGAGGAAGTCCTTGAGGAATTGAAGAAAAGGGACGACAAAGACCTGGAGAGGGATTGGGGCAGGCTCGTGAAGGTGGGTGACGCGGTCCTGGTGGATACATCGGGAAAGACGCTTCAGGAGGCCTGCGATAGAATAGCGGAACTGTGTGAGGCGAGGACGTCTTGTTATACTGGATCGTCAAGGGGATCCTCGGAATCGCAGCAAGGTTGCTCTTCACAATCAAGGTTGAGGGGATTGAGAACGTCCCCGAGCAAGGACCTGTAGTTCTGTGCGCCAACCACATCTCGTGGTGGGACCCTGTCCTCATCGCTGCCTCCACCCGCCGTCCTGTCCACTTCATGGCCAAGAGCGAGATCTTCCGCTATCCGGTCCTGGGACCTCTCCTCACACGGGTCCACGCTTTCCCCGTGGACAGGGGCAAGCCTGACCTCAGCGCTATCAGGGATTCTATCGGCGTAATGAAGAACGGCGATATCCTGGGTATCTTCCCCGAAGGGACGAGGCAGCGCGCCAAGGAGACCCTGGGCGAGATGCATCCCGGCGCCGCCCTGGTGGCGCTGAAGACGGACAGCCCGGTAGTCCCCGTCGCCATACGAGGTCCGTACGGTTTCAGGAAGACGGTCACGGTCGCGTACGGAGAGCCGTTCTCCCTGCGAGGCAAGACGGGCCGCCTTTCCAAGGACATGGAGGAAGGGGCAAAGGTAATAACCGAGGCGATAAAGGCCCTCTGGGAGAGCCTCGGCGAGGAGGTAGCATGACTGAAATCAAGGTTATGCCCGGCAGTGGGTACTGCCTGGGCGTGAGGCGGGCCATGGAGATGGTGGAGGAGGCCATCGAGCAAGGGCCTCATCCCGTATGGACCCTTGGCGACGTGGTCCATAGCCCCACGGTTGTAGCGTCGCTGGGACGCAGGGGCGTGCGGTCTGCGTCCGCGCCCGAGGACGCATCCAGCGGGACCCTCGTACTCCGGAGCCACGGCACTACGAGAGAGGAAATCGAGCGTATCCCGTCCGGAGTCCGTCAGGTCGACACCACATGTCCCTTTGTGAGGAGATCCCAAAGGATAGCTGAGGAGTTTGCGTCCGACGGCATGGTCGTCCTGTTGGTGGGGGACGAGGACCACCCGGAGGCCAGGGCAGTCATGTCGTACGCTGGGCCTTCGGCGGTCTCCGTGCGGAACGTCACTGACCTCGAGAGGATCCTGCCCCGCCTTACCGGCCAGCACGTGGCCGTCATCGCCCAGACGACAGCGAGACAGTCCGATGTGGAAAGCGTCCTCACCGAGCTCAGGAAAGCAGGTATTTCAGTTCGATCAGAGAATACTATCTGCACCGTTACCCGTGAAAGGCAGGAAAGCATAAAGGAACTGGCCAGAGAGTGCCAGACCGTCCTGGTGGTCGGGGGGAGTACCAGCGCCAACGCGAGCCAACTCCTCCGGATCGCGCAGGAAAACGAGGCCGACGCTCATCTTGTGGAGTCGGCCCAAGACGTTTCTCCGGAGTGGGTCCTGGGGAAGCGTAAGGTCGGGGTGGCAGCGGGTGCTTCCACTCCCGACTGGGTCATAAAGGAGGTTGTAGGCAAAGTGGAGGAACTGGAGAAGTCCAACGCCCAGAAGGAGCCGGAACAGGCCAAACCTGAAGAGGCCAAGAAGGAAGAGGCGCAGGCGGAAAAGAAGCCCGAAGCAGTCGAAGGAGTGCCGGCGGAGGCCGCGAAGGCCGAGGCCGGGGAGGGCAAGAGCCAGGCCGACATCGCCAGGGACCTATACGACGAGTCGTTCAGATCCCTGCAAGAAGGTCAGATCGTGGCTGGCCGCGTCGTCTCGGTGGACGAGAACGGAGCCCTCATAGACGTTGGAGCCAAGTCCGAAGGGACCATCCCCGCGTCCGAACTCCAGAGGAGAGGTGCCTTCGCGCATGAGCCTCTTACCCCGGGCCAGGAGATCACGGTGTACGTCGTGAGCTCGGATGCAGGCGAGGGCGGCCTACGACTGTCTAAGAGGAGAGCCGACGAGGAACTCGCGTGGCGCAGACTGGAAGAAACGTTCAAGGATGGCAAGGTCGTCGAAGCGCCGGTCGCTCAGGAAGTCAAGGGCGGCCTGGTGGTTGACGTGGGGCTCAGGGGCTTCGTCCCCGCGTCCCAGGTCGAGCGGGGATATGTCAACGATCTGTCCAGGTACGTCGGCAAGACGCTGCGCCTGAGAGTCCTCGAGCTTGACCGTTCGAAGAACCGCGTGGTCCTCTCCCAAAGGGTCGTCCTGGAAGGGGAACATGAGAATCTATGCCAGGAGACTTGGACGACCATCGCGGAAGGGCAGATCCGGCGGGGCGTCGTCAAGGGAATCACCGACTTCGGAGTGTTCGTTGATCTCGGCGGAGTCGACGGCCTGCTCCACATCTCGGAGCTGGCCTGGGGACGCGTGAAGCATCCGTCGGAGGTCGTCCGCGAGGGCGATGAGATAGAGGTCAAAGTGCTGCGCGTCGACAAGGAGAAGGGCAAGATCTCCCTGGGCCGCAAACAGGTGCTGCCCGACCCGTGGGAGGGCGTCGAATCCAAGTACCCGGTGGGCGCCGTGATCCAGGGCGAGGTCACAAGGACGGCGCCGTTCGGAGCGTTCGTCCAGATCGAGCCCGGCGTCGAGGGACTGGTGCACATCTCCGAGGTCTCCTCGAAGCACATAACCAAGCCTGAAGAGGCAGTGAACGCAGGCGACAAAGTGATGGTCAAGGTACTCCGGGTCCGCCCGGACGAGCGGAGGGTCAGCCTGTCTATCAAGCAGGCGGACCAGGGCGAGGAGGAGGTCCCCGCGGCCGTCGAGGTGCCGGCTCCCGAACCGCCGGCTCCAGAGCCGGCGGCCAAGGAAGAGGAGGCCGCAAAGCCTGAGCCTGAGCCTGAGCCTGAGCCTGAGCCTGAGCCTGAGCCTGAGCGGAAGGTCGAGCCCCCGAAGCCACCGGAGCCTACGGAAGAGCCCGCCAAGCCCGAAGAGCCCCGCGAGGCCAAGGAACCAAGGGAAACCAAGGAACCCGAGGAACCGGAACCTCCCAAGCCAGAATAGGGCCGGAGCAGGGAAAGAAGAGTGTAGGCGGGAGGGCGTGCCCTCCCGCCTTCCTATTGTTTCTCACGGTTCATCCGGGCACACAGCGCACGACGTTGGCTGTGCGTTGGCTCATAGCATGTCACGTTGGCTGTCACGTTGGCTGTCACGTTGGCTGTGCGTTGGCTGTGCGTTGGCTCGTAGCACACCACGTATGCTGCCGCGCTTTCGTAGCCAGGTACGTTGGCTATGCGTGGACTTCGCGGCGGGTCACTGGCCATCCCCTGGGCAGTGAACGACCCGGCCAGGGTCCCACAAGCCAATGGGATGGGCAGTGGGGGGTCCAGAGCGGCTCCCGCAGCCAACGTCGTTGGCTATATTAAGCGCGTGGCCAACCTGGTTGGCTGTGGCGGATTCGCCTTCGCATACCTCCCTGTCCCTCCGGACAGCCTAGATTTGCAGGCTAAGGAGGGATTTCCTTGCAGTTACCCGTCGGCACAATCCTGCTCATACTCGTGGCAATACTGGTCTACTTCGGCGTGCTGCATCGGGTCCTCGATAGAATGAGACTGTCCGACACCGCTGCCTTGGTCATCGTCATCCTCATGGCGGCGGGCACTTTCCTGGACATCCCGGTCTCCGGGGGCAACATCCCTGTGCGCATCAACGCGGGCGGAGCGATAGTCCCGCTCGGCGTGGTGATCTGGCTCGTGGCCACCGCCGACGACGCCTCCGAGAAGGCCCGTTCGGTCTTCTCCATCCTGGCTACCGGCGTGGTGGTGTGGGGTCTCACTAAGGTGCTGAACCCCGATGAGCAGTTCATGCGGTGGAGCCCCATGCTGGTGTTTGGTATCGCCGCGGGCATCATCGCGGCCCTTTCGGGACGCTCCAGACGAGCGGCGTTCGCCGGCGGGGTCGGCGGCGTACTGGTTGCTGACATCATCCATTGGATCGAGCTCGTGGCCAGAAGGATGCCTGGATCGGTCGCATTTGGCGGAGCTGGCACCTTCGACACCACGGTGATCGCCGGTATCCTGGCGGTCGGGCTCGTGGAGCTGGTCGGTGAGGCCCGCGAACGCGTGGTCAAGACCTCGGGAGGGAGGCAGGGACGATGAGAGGGCGACGTAGGTACCTTGTTGTACTCGCGCTCCTCGCTGCCGTATCTGTGGCAGCCGGTGTCACGTACTACCGGTACGTCTACGTGCCGCCCCGCCCTGCCCTCGCGACCGAGATAGGGGGATCGGATGAGGCTCACGGAGACCAGTACTTCACGGTCAAGGACGAGGGGGGCAAGGTCATCTTCACCACGGGCCACATGGTGAACGTGGGAGACGAGTTCATTTCCGAGGACGAGACCAGGTACCAGGTCGTCAAGGTCGAGGGGACCGGGGCCGCCGCCAGGAGCATGGGGAAGATGGAGGTCCTGGTCGAGTTCCCGCCCGCCGTCGGCGCTCAGGCCAAAAACCCAGGGACCCCGTCGGTGGCAATCTACCACACCCACTCGGATGAGTCGTATGTCCCGTCGGACAAGTCCGACTCCATCCCGGCCAAGGGCGGCGTGCTCCAGGTCGGGTCATCGCTTGCCGACGCGTTGGACAAGAAGGGCGTGAAGGCTGTGCACAGCCTGACTCCCCACGACCCTCACGACGCCGGCGCCTACGACAGGTCGAGAAAGACCGCAGTGCAGCTCTTGAGAGACAGGCCACAGGCGGTCTTCGACGTCCACCGGGACGCCGGTCCGGCGGAGCCGTACCTGAAAGAAGTGTCCGGTCAAGGCACGGTAGCCAGGGCGATGATCGTCGTTGGGAGGACCAACCCCAAGATGAGCGCCAACCTGGACTTCGCGAGGCACCTCATGAACGCCGTCAACTCCAGGTACTCCGGCCTGATAAAGGGCATCTTCCTGGGCAAGGCCGACTTCAACCAGGACCTTTACGACCGGTCGCTCCTGCTGGAGCTCGGCACCGAGAGGAACACCAAGGAAGACGCTCAGGAGGGCATCGCCCTGGTCGGCAGCGTAGTTCCCTCGGTCCTGGGCGCCGGCGCCGGACCGGGCGGCAGCGCGACCGGGAGGAGCATCGCCTGGATACTCGGCCTGGCGGTCGCCGGTACCTTCATCTACCTGTGGGTGTCCACCGGCAGCTGGGACGAGATGTGGTCCAAGATAATGGGCTGGTTTGGCTCGGGAGGGGTCAGGGTTGGCGGGGGCAGGAAGAACGGCGGTTCCGGCCAGACTTGATACTCATGCTAACACGGCCGCAACGACCCGAACGCCTCCCCTGGTAGTCGTTGCGCGGACTCGCCGGGCGGCTGCCGCCGCGCTCAGGGCAGAGGACATAGAGCAGGCAATAGAGCAGGAGGGCTCGAACCGGCTCGCCGCCAGGTCTAGTGGAGCGTACCTCATGTGGGGCGTCATTCCGTCTCCTCTGGCCCTGAAGACGGCCGAGAATCTCCTGGGGCTGTACCAAGGGGAGGACGACCCGCCGCCCAGGATCTTCTATGCCTGTTACGCCGGGACTCACTCGTCGATCCTCGCTGCCTCCCTGCACCTCGGACTCCTGGCCGACGGTAGACGCGTTTCAGACCTTCCGCTGTTCGACAGGCGCATCCACAACGAGATGGGGGTGCCGGTCTTCCTCGGGGTGGATGGAGCGGGGACTGAGGTCTATGCCCTCGGGACCGGTTGGCTGTCGGAGTCCCTGGAGAAGCCGCTCTGCGACCTCATCGAGGTGGCTTCGCCACGCGCGCGGGCCTGTGTCTGCAGCGTAAGGGGTTTTCTGAGCTTCCCGGCGAGGGTGGGCGGGTTCGCCTCGCGCCGCTGCTACTTGGTCTGGCCTGGCAGAGGCCTGATCGCATCCTCCCTGGCCAGGAAGGTGCCGGACATAGGAAGGGCGGTCCGCTTCTGCCTTGACCTCTCCAGGAGGTGGAAGGATAATGAGGGGCAGCCGAAAGGGGAGGTTATCTGGGTAGATGGCTCGAAAGCAGGGCGGCCTCGTATCGGCAGTCATCGAGGGGAGCCTGGCGGCGCACCTGGGCATTGAGATAGGAGACAGGATCATCTCCGTCAACGGACGGGGCCTCAGGGACGAGCTCGACTTCCGCTTCTACTCCGCCGAAGAGGACCTGGCGCTCCTGGTGAGGAAGAGGAACGGCACCGAGCAGGCTTTCGAGATAGAGAAGGACCCCGGGGAACCGGTCGGCGTCACCTTCGGCGAGCCGATATTCGACCGGGTCAAGACCTGCAACAACAACTGCACCTTCTGCTTCGTGAGGCAGATACCCAAGGGAATGCGCAAGCCCTTGCACCAGAGGGACGACGACTACAGGATGTCTTTCCTGTACGGAAACTTCATAAGCCTGACCAACCTCACCGAAGACGATTGGCGGCGCCTGGAGGAGCAGCGTCTCTCGCCGCTGAGGATCTCGGTCCACACCACCGACCCCGCCCTCCGCCAGGAACTCATGGGGAACCCCGAGGCGGGGCGCGTCATGGAACATCTCCGCCGCCTCTCCGGCCTGGGGATCCACATGCACGCCCAGATAGTCTTGCTCAAGGGCATCAACGACGGGGACCGCCTGTGGAGGACGCTGATGGACCTGGACTCGCTGGGAGATAGCATGGTCTCGGTGGGGGTGGTGCCCGCGGTGTACACGAGGTACCGGACCGAGCCCCCGTCGCCGGGGACAGACCGCGCATGGGCAGGTGAAACCTTGGATCTCATAGAAGAGTACGCGCGCGGCGCCGGGGCCAGGCGTGGCAATCCCTGGGTCTACGGGGCCGACGAGTTCTATTTGACCGCAGTACGGGAATTTCCGCCGTACGAGTACTACGGTGAATTTCACCAGTACGAGAATGGGATCGGAGTCGTGGTGGAGTTCAGGCGAGGGATGG
>Ga0315295_10004338_pt1 | contig 12082 bp, 9 predicted proteins | sample YL17G14_0_MG_FD_204453 | JGI IMG/M metagenome (GOLD analysis project Ga0315295, IMG submission 204453) | Sediment microbial communities from Yellowstone Lake, YNP, Wyoming, USA - YL17G14_0 | ecosystem: Environmental > Aquatic > Freshwater > Lake > Sediment | place: USA: Wyoming | collected... | reverse complement strand
TCGGCAAAAAAATCTTGCCCCAGATATTGATCAGGATGATTACAAATCTGCTTGAACTTCATTAATGATGATAAGATCAAACCCTTACGTTCGATTTCTGTATTGGTAGATTCCATCTTAATTCGCAACTGTTCCACTAGCGTTTGATAGAGTACCATTTGTTTCTTAGTTAGAGTAGCATAAGTCTTCATTTCAATCTTTTCAGGAAGATCGGAGATAATTGTTTTATCAGTTTTCAAACGACGTAAAACAAATGGACTTACCACTTTTTTCAAACCTGCATAACCATGTTGGTCTTCCTTTAAACGTTTGGTAAAATTGGTAAACTCTTTGGCAGTTCCCAAAAGTCCTTGATTTAAAAAATCAAACAATGACCAGAGATCAGAGAGACGATTTTCGATTGGTGTTCCAGTCATCGCAATCCGATATTTTGCTTGTAATTGTTTCACTGTTTTAGTCTGTTTCGTACCTGAATTTTTGATTGCTTGCGCCTCATCCAAGATCAAAAGATCCCAAAGCACCTCTTTCAACCATTCGTACTTCAACAGCATTCCATAAGTAGTAATTGTTAAATCGTAATTCAAAAATCTTTCTTTATCCTCTTCATGAAGCTTGTTTTCAGAAGGGTGCAAGATCCAATATTTCAAATCAGGTGCAAATTTCATAAGCTCATTCGTCCAATTACCAATCAAAGAAGCTGGAACTACCAAAAGTGCCTTCTCCTGTTGTTGCATTCGTAAGTAATTAAGTAACGCAATTACCTGCACGGTTTTGCCAAGCCCCATATCATCCGCTAGACACGCTCCCAATCCTAGTTGCTTCATCAAATGTAGCCATGCCAGTCCTTTTTCTTGATATGTTCGCAATTGTGCCCTGAAATTATCTCCACCACTAATATTTTCAATCTTTTCAGGCTGAATCAAATTGGCAATTATTCCCTCAAGCCAAGCTCCATTTGTAATCTCTAATTCGCAAACCTCTGGGTCAATCTTTAACATTTTAGCTGCATTCAACTGAAAACGCATCGCTTCAATAATATTCAAATCAGTTTTGTCTGCTAATTTTTGAGCCTGTTCATATGCTTTCAAAGTTTCCTTTAACTTTTCTTGATCGACCTCAATCCATTTACCTTTAATCAAAGCCAGCCCTTCGGCTTCAGAAAGTAATTTTTTCAATTCCTCAATTGTGATCTGTTCATCACCCAATGACATTTGAACATCAAAATCAACCAATGCCTCATAACCCAAATGTGATGGAGGCTTTTCGCCAATATTAATTGAGATACTTAAAGAATTTGACCGTTGCTTCCACCAATTAGGAATTCGACACAGGATTCCCACTGTTTCATATAATGAAACTTCTTGCAAAAAAGTATATGCTTCAGAAATATCCAAACGTAATGGATGAAAGATCTCACCTGACTCTAAAAATTTGGCAATAAAAGCACTCTGCGTGGAGACCTTATTTACTGTAGACAATAACTCTAATAATTTTTCTTGATCAGCTTGATATTCAAGCAAAGCATTTTTAAGGGGAAGATGTTTCGAGCGACCATCTTTAGTCGCAGTAGAAGCATACGTTGCCAAAAAAGCAAACGGGTATTCTTCATCTTTGTTCTCCACCAAATGAAAAAAAACTCGTCCCACCAAATGTAACTCAGCATTTTGATCTGCAAAAAAATCAGCCACTGTGCCTTGATAATTCTGAATTAAAACACCAAAAGATACATTCAATTGCTGCCACAGGTTTTCAAACCACTCAAGATTTAAATATTCACTTCCATTCAGATAAGGAGCAATTTCTAGAAATTTCTCAGCCTGTGTTTCACTCAAACTCACCACTATTTGCTCACGCAACAGCTCTAGCTCTGGTTCACGAGAAAGATTTTTAAGAAAAACATTTACAATTCTCGCCAAAAACTGCAATGAAGTTGTACTTAGTAAATTCTGCTTTGCAAAACCAAGCTTCAAGAGCATCTGATAGCAATCATCTATATATTGCTGATATAATTCTTTTTGAAATAGACTTTGCTCTTCTGGAATCACTTCTTTGGTTACCTGCCAATCAAGCTTGAAACCTTCTGGAGAAATCAACACTATCAATTCTTGTTGTAAGTTCTCAAGTTGATTACTATTTACAACAACCATCAACGCCACCCTTGTCATTTCAAATTTAGATAAACAAAAAGACTCTTATCTAGAGTCTTTTATTTATTTTATGGAGCCCACAACCAGAGTTGAACTGGTGACCTCATCCTTACCATGGATGCGCTCTACCTACTGAGCTATGTGGGCATTTTGGTTGCGGGGGAAGGACTTGAACCTTCGGCCTCCGGGTTATGAGCCCGACGAGCTACCAACTGCTCCACCCCGCGATTTAAATTATTAAAACCTTAAGTATTTCGTTTGTTTCTAAAATACTCTCTCAAACCTCTCGCTTCATGCTTTCAACTTTTTATTAAATGGTGGAGGGGGAAGGATTCGAACCTTCGAAGGTGTAACCGGCAGATTTACAGTCTGCTCCCATTGGCCGCTCGGGAACCCCTCCATTTATATGCTCTTATTAAATTTTTTCCTGGAGCCCACAACCAGAGTTGAACTGGTGACCTCATCCTTACCATGGATGCGCTCTACCTACTGAGCTATGTGGGCATTTTGGTTGCGGGGAAAGGACTTGAACCTCCGACCTCCGGGTTATGAGCCCGACGAGCTACCAACTGCTCCACCCCGCGATTTAAATGTTGAAATCTCAGTATAAGGAATTATAAGAATTTTTATCATATTGCATCTAATTTTAATTGGTTGCGGGGGAAGGACTTGAACCTTCGACCTCCGGGTTATGAGCCCGACGAGCTACCAACTGCTCCACCCCGCGATTTAAATGTTGAAATCTCAAGTATTCCATTTGTTTCTAAAATACTCTTTCAAACTTATAACTTTACGCTTTCAACTTCTTATCAAATGGTGGAGGGGGAAGGATTCGAACCTTCGAAGGTGTAACCGGCAGATTTACAGTCTGCTCCCATTGGCCGCTCGGGAACCCCTCCATTTTGCAAGACCATGTTTCAGGCGCAAATACTATTATAATTCAATTGTTCCAGAGTGTCAACCATTTTTTTTATTTTTTAAAAAATTATTGTTAATGACTCTCTAGTCTACTATAAAAAATCCTTCATTTTATCTTTACCCCATTAATAATTTCTCTTAGTAAATTCTTATAATCCTTAGAAACAACGTTAACAACAGATGCATCTTCAATTACTTTTGTTATCTTTGCTAAATATCTAGTCTCAGTAAACTCACACAAAGCTTTTTGGGTATTATTTCTAATTTTAAAATAAAGTTTTGGATCTCTTACTAATTTTTCAAGATATTTCGCCATCAATTTTACTTAACTTTGTTCAACTAAAAACCCGTTTCATTATGGACAATAATTTCTTTTCTCAAACAAAAATATTGTTAGCAAATTTCTAAACAAAAACAAAATTCTGCCTAACATATTATAATTATATTAGACAGCTTGTTTAAGAATTAAATTTACAAAATTCTACATGTATTCAAACACAATTACATTCGTCACGCTTCTCAAGATAACGCTCTAATTTACGTTTTACACGTTGTAAAGCATTATCAATTGATTTCACATGACGCCGCAGATCTTTAGCGATCTCTTGATATGAACGTCCATCTAAATAAGACATCAAAACCTTCCATTCCAGATCACTCAAGAACTCACCCATTTTATGTTCAATATCTACAAATTCTTCACGACTAATTACCAACTCTTCTGGATCAGTAACTTTTGTACCAGATAACACATCTAATAAAGTACGATCTGATTCTTCATCATAGATCGGTTTGTTTAATGAAACATAGGAATTCAAAGGAATATGTTTTTGACGTGTTGCAGTTTTGATTGCGGTGATAATCTGTCTTGTGATACATAATTCTGCAAAAGCGCGAAAAGACGCGAGCTTATCATTACGAAAATCTCTGATTGCTTTATATAAACCAATCATCCCTTCTTGGATAATGTCTTCACGATCTGCCCCAATTAAGAAATACGAACGTGCTTTGGCTCGGACAAAATTTTTGTACTTGTTGATTAAATATTCTAGCGCGGCATCATCTCCCTCACGTGCCGCTTCCACAATTGTCTCGTCCAACATATCATCATAAATCTCATCCATATTCCTTTGCGGCTTTGCACCCACTAAAATCGCCTCCGGCTGCTTATTTGAAAAAACAATTCTAGCACTCATAAGCTTGTCTTTACTTAAAACGTGTCCAAAGTCAAAAAGTTTCACAGAAATTCATCCATCTATTTTTTTCAAAAGAGCTAGTTCATTTTATCTTCATAAAAAAATCATTCACAGATTAGATTTTGTTACTCACTAAAATGAAAAATCATTAATATAATACAGCCTATTAAAATGTCATTTATTACTTAGATACATCTCAATAACAGCTGTATCGTTGATAAATTTTAGCTCCAAAAAAATAAATGTTAATCTTCTAATTATTATTATACACTGCAAATGATATTATCGTCAAGCAAAAGCATTGCAAAGAAAACTAATAAATTGACTCCTTATTCTTCGTTTTTCCAAGTATTATCGGCTAAAAACGGCTCAATAATTACATTCTTGCCATTAACTATTATTTGTTCGGGTTTTTCTGGAAGTAATTTTTGAATTGTAACACTTACTCCTTGAAAAGCCAAGACTTCCACGAAAGTTTTTTTCTTTGTAATTATTGTCAAATCAATCTGCTCTGGTAAATATAATTGTCCAATATTCTCAATCTCCATACTAACCATATATTCTTCTTTTACTGGAACGACTTGAATCTCGCCTAATGCCAAATTATAAATACCCACCGAAAAAACCCACTGACGAAAAAAATCCACTACTCTCGCCCCAAATAATTCTCCTCCCAAACTAGTAAAATCACGTACTCCTGCACTACGATATTGATAATTCTGCACAAACTCTTTTAAATATTGCTCAAAATTGGCTTCACCAATTACTGAACGAATCATATATAGTACAAAAGCTCCTTTACTATATAACAATTCCCGTTGCAGATCAAATGGTCCTATCTCTGCCAGGGACATCTCTGGCATCTGACAATTATGCATATTAGTAAGAGTTTGTTGATATTCACTACGCCATTTGGCTAGAATCTTTGTCGCAGTCAAATTCTTCTCTAGATTATTAACCTTATCCAAATCCAATTCCGAAATTAACAAAGCTGAATAATTCGCAAATCCTTCCACCAACCACCAATCTCGTTGGCTTTTAGGAATAATTAAATTGCCCCACCAATAATGCGCCATCTCATGTGCCAAACGATAAAGCAACGAATGATTTTTTGAAGCAAGATGTAAAAAAAGCAATGAACCAAAGGCATTGTCTTCGCCTTTTGTATCATTAAGTACAATTACTAGTTCATTGTAACGCTTTCCACCAAAAGACTTTAAGTAATACTCATTAATTACAACTGCCCAATCCCTTAATTGCTGGATAATCTGATGTTTCACAACTGGTACAGTGAAAATATAATAGGTCGTCTTGAAGCACTGATACGAACGCATTCGATAATTGCCAATTGTCACTCCTAACATACTTAATGGTCGTTTCATCTTCCAACAATAACGCGTTTGATGCTTTTGGGTGACTTTTTTAGTAAGATGACCATTCGCTATACCAACTTGCCCTTGATTAACTGCTATCTCAAAATCTGCGGTCACTAACTCTGGCAAAAAATTTCTGGGATACCAATTGCCATTTAGCTCCATCTGTACCTGTCTAGTACAATTTTTACTTTCGAGCTGATATTTCAAAACTAATTCAAGCTTTTCTCCCGCTTGATATGTTCGGGGAAGGTATATCAAATAAATATCTGCTTGTTGCTGATATTTTACTCCTACCCCATTTACTGTTAACGATTTTATTTTTTTTACATAAGAATTTGCCAGGGTAAAATGAAAACTGCGTGTTTCTGGCACAGTAATATTTAGCCAAGCACGCGCAGTAATCTCTGCCTGATTACTTCTTGGTTGCATCTTAATTTTAAATTTATAGTGGACAAAACGTACCATTACTTGCTCTGCCAACTGATCGAAATCAACACTCTTTGATGGAACATGACGAAAATTTATGCAAAACAAGAAGAACAACCCTAAAAATATTAATTTTAGGCTTATTTGGGCGCTAGTCGGTGAAATTCGAAAGTTGACTTTCATATTTTTATCCTAAACGTTGTCGTCTAATCTCATATAAAAAAACCCCTGTTGCCACTGCAACATTTAAAGAATTAATTTTCCCATACATTGGCAACTGCACCACTTGGTCACAATGCTCCTTAACCAAACGTGAGATTCCTTTGCCTTCTCCTCCCATCACTAAACCTATCGGTCCTGCCAGATCTGCCTTGCTAAATTCCGTCCCTTCATCCATTTCGGCAGCAGTAAACCAAATTCCGCAAGCCTTAAGCTCTTCAAGAGTTCTAGTTAAATTAACTACTCGTGCTACCAAAATATGTTCAATCGCTCCTGCTGAAGCTCTTGCGACTGCGCCAGTCAAACCAACTGCGCGACGCTCCGAAATAATAATCCCATGTACCCCAGCTGCTTCTGCAGTTCGAATAATCGATCCGAAATTCTGTGGATCTTCAACCCCGTCCAAGAATAAGATAAACGGTGCTTCATTACGCTGTGTCGCATAAGCCAAAATCTCATCTACCTGTGCATATTTCCACTCTGCCGCCATCGCAATCACCCCTTGATGATTACGGGTAGTCGTCATTCGTTGCAATGCCAAATGATCCACATTTACAATTGGAATCCCTCGTTCATGCGCAATTCCTGCAATCTCACGCAGAGGTCCATTCTGTTCACCTTTAATCATAAAAATCTTCGTAATCTCATGCTTTGAACGCAATGCCTCTAAAATTGGATTTCTTCCTTCGATCTGTTCTGACATTAATTTTCCTCCATAATTTAAACTAACATACTTTTTAATTTAAATCACAATTTTTTATATTCAAATTTAATAAATCTTATTTTACTTTTTAACTACTTCTGCTAATGAAACTGCTTTTCCACAACCCAGCTTCCCTTCGCGACAATAACCCATTGTTTCGCAGGTTGGACCAGCTAACTCAAACAATATTGGGGCTACCTCACGTACTAATCTGCGCATCGCTTCAGCCAACTCCCGAATCTCCCATTGCGCTCTACTACAAGTACGAATCTCAAAAAAATGCAACAGACTGCGCGCATTCATAGTAACCACGATCTTAGATTCACAAGCATTAGGGAGCAGATACCGAGCATCTTCTGCAGGAATTCCCGCTGCTAATAATTTTTGGTAAGCATCTCTAATCTGAGCCGTTGTTGCTTGAAAAAGTTTTAAATTTTCAGGATCATTAGCAATCCTAGGTGGAATCACTGTCTCAAAATCTTCAATCTTAACATAACGTTGTGATTGCTGCGAAAACGAAGCAATTCGATGCCGCACCAATTGATGCGTCAATGCTCGACTAACACCTTCAATTCCAAAAGTAAAACTGACATGTTCGAGTGGAGATTCATGCCCACTTTCCCGTAGTTGCGTCAGACGTTTCTGAATTTGCAGCTCACTTGTCTGCTCAAGAATCTCCTCAATCCCTACTGAAGAATAGCAAAGACGACCCGCCGCTGCTACTAAAACGTCCGCTTTTGGAGTATAAGATAGTAAATTAACTTTAAGCATTAAAATTTTCCTCACTTAGACGTAGAGTCATTTCTAAAATTTCTTGCAAACGATCATGTGCTTGATTAAGATATAAAAAGCCAAGCAAGGCTTCAAATGCGGTACTATAACGATAAGTGACCACATCAACACTAGCTGGAACATGACCGCTTTTTACATTTCGTCCCCGTTTTACAATCTCTCTCTCTTTCTCCGTTAAGTATGGTTCCATGCGATGAACCATTTCTGCTTGAAATGAAGCCCTAACTTTAGCGGTTGCTAACTGATGTAATTGCCTAGTCTTCACTGGTCCATTGGCTAACAACTGACATCGAACAAATAACTCATAAATTGCATCACCAATATATGCCCAAACAGCGGGCGAAAGTTCTTCTGGATTCATCTGTGGGTGGTCAAAAAGTCCCATCAAACACTCTCCTGTTGTCGATTGCAGGTTGCAATCCCTTGATTTTTTCATAATTACCTTATTAGTCTGTAACACTTTCTCTATAGAATACGACCAAGATTTTTCTGTTTAAAATTTTTCACAAAGATAAAATGAATTAGCTCTTTCGGATTCTATCTGGTGAATATTTCTCTTTTTTTAAGCATTTTCCTTCAAAGTAAATTGCCTGAAACTAAAAGCTCAGTCTCAGGCAAAATTAAAACAAAAATTTTTTATCGTAAACCATCTAAATCAATTATGTTTCAAAATTTTTGAAACTCGCGGAGCACGTAATCTTTCTGCCGAACCCAACCCCGAACCAAGCAACGGACGCACATAAAATTTAAAGGCATCTGTAACATTATTTCCCTCGGCATTGATAAATTCATCTGGCATATGTCGAGTTTTACCTGCAATTGATTCTAAAGAACTTAATTTATAATCAACTGAATAGTATCCTGTCCGGTGAATTGTAATTGAACCGTCTAAATTATGCCAAATAGCAAATTGTGCAGCTTTTTCGCCCACTTCACGTGCTTCATGTTGGTCAACATCAGAAACACAGTTAAAGAAAGACCGTTGTAAATAACCAAAGGTATCGGAGCGTACCCGTTTAATCTTCAATTTATCCTTAATATAATCCGCCAAGAGATCGCCCAAAGCACCCGTTCCAGAAAGCTGCATATTGCCATGAGCATCCTTCTCCACATTCTCTTTCAACTGCGTAATCACTGGCATGCCATTGGCATCTTGAATTCCTTCCGAAACAATTACTAAGCAGCGACCTAACCGCTGATATACTTGGTGAACATCCTGTAAAAATTTCTCCAGACTAAAAGATCGTTCTGGTAGGTAAATCAAATGTGGTCCATCATCAGGAAACTTTTGTGCCATTGAAGAAGCCGCCGTTAAAAATCCAGCGTGACGTCCCATGACTACCCCAATATATACCCCTGGCAAAGCAGTATTATCCAAATTAGCTCCAATCGTGGCTTGTGCTACAAAACGCGCCGCCGAACCATATCCAGGTGTATGATCATTAATTACTAAGTCATTATCAATCGTTTTGGGAATATGAATCGCGCGAAACTCATAATCTGACTGTTTCGCTTGCTCATTAACAATTCTAACAGTATCTGATGAATCATTTCCACCAATATAAAAGAAATAGCGTACATCATGGGCTTTAAAGACTTCAAAAATTTGACGACAGTACTTCTCATCAGGCTTGTCTCGTGTTGAGAAAAGCGCCGACGAAGGCGTAAGTGCAACTTGTTCGAGATTATGTGTAGTTTCTTGCGTAAGATCCAAAAAATTCTCATTAATAATTCCATTGACGCCATTTACTGCGCCATAGACTTTGGTAATCTGAGTGAATTTTCTTGATTCTAAGACTACCCCCGCTAATGATTGATTAATCACTGCAGTTGGACCTCCTCCCTGAGCAACTACCACCTTTCCTTCCAGCTTCATGAAGACCCTCCTTTTAATTTACATGATTTAATTCACCAAAATTTAACATTTTATTAAAATACTATTCACCTATTCTATCACATACTCTTCAAAAAATGAAGAGTTCATTTTGATTTCTGATATAAATCTCTAATTTGTTCTAAAGTTCTCCCTACCAAACCTTCAGCTTCCTCAATTTTATAATCATCTGATGGCATCCACCTTCTGGTTTGCAAGCGATATGGACGCAATCCATTACGCATCTCCTCTAAAGAACAAAAAAGTTCATCGATGGCTGGTTTATTAATCCAAGCATTTCCAAGATTAATTTCTAAAGCAGTAAACCAATCCACATAATGACTGATTCGTTCTGCTTCAAAGTATCCCTGTGGCTGCAAAATCTCTAATAACTCTTGTAATTTTTGATTTTTTAAATAACGGTGATAGTCTGCCACATAAAGACTTTCTGATAAAAAAAGCGGAGTACCATAAACCACCAAGCCTTTTTGCTGTACAGTTGAACCAGTTTGGATAATTTCAATTCCCGCACTACCTTTCTCTGCCACCACCGCATCCTCAACATTCTCAACTGGAAAAGTATTCAGCCCTGGCAAAAGCTCATGTACCAAGCCTTCATAACGACCTTTAACATAAACTGGAGTCCGCCGTTTACGAAAATGGTCTAGATTTAAAGGCGGATCACTTAAGCTTCGATGCGCAATTAAAAAAAATCCCACAAAATCAGTAATCTCTTTCCCTGCTACTTTATTATAGGCAGTAAGATTTGCCGAACCTGCAATCCGGAGATCAGTATCTTTATTAATATTATAATTATAATGTCCCCATTTGCGAACTTTCTCTGGTTCTTCTAAATAATGTTGATTCATTGCCAACAGCTCATCCAAACCTACTACGGTAAGATCTACCTCATCGAGCTTGATTAAGGAAGAACCATTATGTGGCTCATCGCCCTCCAACCGCAACAGAATTCCTTGAATATTCAGATTCATTCCCAAAAAACCAATCCGATAATATCGCTCAGCTCTTTTTCGGTCAGGAGCAATGCTGACATAGGGACAATTTGCTTGATCTAAGATCTCTTTCACTGCTTTCGGATCTTCACTTGCGCTCTCTTTGCCACGTTCAACTAAAGCAATTACTCTTTCAATTTCCGTCTTTTCTTCCGTAAAAACTGCCAATTTTTGCATTACATTCTTAAAAGTTCGACCCCAACGTGGAATTACACAGCTAACATCGTAACTCATGCTCATCTCTCCGTAAATTAAAAATTTTAAAAAAACAGAAGGTCTTTTTACTTGACCTTCTGTCTCTTACACACTTGTTTTCTAAAAAGATTATGCTTTATTATTACAGCCCAATACATGAACTAGCTTATGTTTTACGATCTCTTTAATTGCAGCACGCGCTGGAGTTAAGTACTTACGTGGGTCAAAATCTTCTGGATGTTCGCCAAAATACTTTCGTATCGCCGCAGTCATTGCCAGACGCAAGTCAGAGTCAATATTAATTTTACAAACTGAGAGCGAAGCGGCTTTACGCAACATCTCTTCAGGAACTCCTTTAGCACCAGGCATCTTGCCCCCAAATTGGTTGATCATCTCCACATACTCTGGAATTACTGAGGAAGCACCATGAAGCACGATTGGGAAACCCGGCAGACGTCTACCAACCTCTTCTAAGATATCAAAACGCAATTGTGCTTCGCCTTTAAATTTGAAAGCACCATGACTAGTCCCAATTGCAATTGCCAAAGAATCAACCCCAGTACGTTCGACAAACTCTTGTACCTGATCAGGATCAGTAAACGATGCATCTTTATCAGAAACATTCACAGCATCTTCAATTCCTGCTAAACGACCAAGTTCACCTTCAACCACTACACCATGGTCATGTGCGTAATCCACTACCGCTTTGGTTACTTTCATATTCTCTTCGAAGGAGTGATGTGAACCATCAATCATTACTGAAGTAAAACCACCATCAATACACGATTTACAAGTCTCAAAATCATCGCCATGATCCAAATGTACACAGATTGGCAATCCCGTGTCTTCGATTGCTGCCTCAATTAATTTCATCAAATAAACATGTTTAGCATACTTACGTGCGCCAGCTGACACTTGCAAAATCAACGGAGCTTTCTCCTCTTTTGCAGCTTCGGTAATACCTTGGACAATCTCCATATTATTTACATTGAATGCCCCGATTGCATAACCGCCTTCATAAGCCTTTTTAAACATCTCTTTTGAAGTAACTAATGCCATCTCATTCCAACTCCTCTTCACTCTTTTTATTTTACAATTAAACTTAGAAAATACATATCGTTACCATTTTATCAAATCGAGCAGTAAAATCAAGGAATTTTTTTATTCGAAACCGCTTAGTCATTATTAATCAGTACAAAACATCCCTTTAAACTGGGAATACTT
>Ga0315295_10004337_pt1 | contig 12082 bp, 6 predicted proteins | sample YL17G14_0_MG_FD_204453 | JGI IMG/M metagenome (GOLD analysis project Ga0315295, IMG submission 204453) | Sediment microbial communities from Yellowstone Lake, YNP, Wyoming, USA - YL17G14_0 | ecosystem: Environmental > Aquatic > Freshwater > Lake > Sediment | place: USA: Wyoming | collected... | reverse complement strand
CGTATTCCAGGGTCACTCGTCTTCCCGACCTCTCGGCAAAGTATCTCAGAGAGTCCAGGATTTCCTCCAGGTGGAACTTCTTTGCGGCGGGAATCAGCTCGGCTCGCGTCTCGTCGGTCGTGGCGTTGAGAGAAAGGGCGAGGCCGATCCCGAGGTCTTCCTTCGCGAGATCCCTGATTCGATGGGGAAGCCCGCAGGTCGAAAGAGTGATTCTCCTTCCGCCGACGGCGAGCCCGTCCGGGTTCCCCATTATGCGGATCGCCCTTACGACGTTGTCGTAGTTGTCCAGCGGCTCGCCCATTCCCATGAAGACGATGTTGAAAGCGCGCTCGCTGCCGGCGTCCCCATCCTCTGCCGCGCGCAGGAAAAGCACCTGGCTCAGTATCTCGGATGCGCTCAGGTTTCTCTTAAGCCCCATGCGGCCCGTGGCGCAGAAGGCACACCTGAACCGGCACCCCACCTGGCTCGAGATGCAGAACGTGTCCTTGTCGCGCATTCCGATCAACACGCATTCGATCTTACCTGCATCGGCCAGGGAGAGAAGGTACTTGGCGACTTTTCCCTCCTGGGACGAGACTTTGCTGAGGAGAGCCGGCATCTCAACGTAGAAGTTCTGTGCGAGCCCGCGCCTCAGCTCTTTGGAGAGGTTGAGCATCTCCCCGAAGCCGGAAACGCCTTTTGCGTAGACCCAGCCGTAGAGCTGTTTTGCCGCATAGGTTTTCGCCCCAAGGGGTGCGATGGCCCTGGCCAGCTCCTCGGGGTATAGGCCCAGGATGTCAAGTCGGCGCTTGGCAGTTGTGGTAGCTGCAGTCGTCATGGCGAATGGTCCCTCAAACATAACAAATTGTCTTTACACGAATTCCACGGCATGATAACTTGCGCCCGGTTGGGCGTCAAGTGTGAGTTACATATGCCAGATATGTAAATATGAGTATCGGACCCGCGACCCAAGGGCAGGCCCGACCAGGAGGTTCAGTTGGCTCTATCTTCCAGGGACATGGTTCGGATTTTCAGGGCTCTCTCCGACCCCACGCGGGTGGAGATTGTCCAGCTAGTGTCCAAGTCACCCCGGAACGTGACAGAACTCACTTCGCTCGTGGGCGTGTCGCAGCCCAAGGTCTCGAGACATCTCAAGATTCTTAGGGACGCGGGACTGCTCAACGACGTGAGAAAAGGCAAGTGGGTCTGGTACGAGATGGTTCGCTATTCGGGGCGAGAGCCGGGGAGCACCATCGCAGTGGCCATGAGCATGTTCTTTCACGCTGGTGCGGTCAGCAGCGGGCGCGGCGCCAGATCTGGGGGTGGGGCGCCTGCGGGTACTGTGCCTGCTGGCGGTGTCCCCGTTAGTGCTATGCCCGAGGGAACTGTATCGCGGCGGACTGCGTCACGAGTGGCGCGTGGTGCGGTGGCTACATCTGCATCGGTCGAATCTGGGTCGGCCGGATCTGAGGGTGCCGCGTCCACGGGCGCACGAAGGCGCGAAACTGCGCACAAGGCGAAACCCGCACGAGGAACCAGGCCGAGGCCGCAGAGGCGGGCAGATAAGCAGACAGAGACGCAGGCAGACAAGCCGACATATAGGCAGACAGAGAAGCCTGCGGTGAAGAGGGCGGACAAGCCGACACGGAGGGAGACTCCACCTTCGCGCCGCGCAACTTCCGGGACTCCGACCAAGGACCTCGAGGATTTCTTGTTGTGAGGGCATTGCTGCAATGCGCGTTGCCGGTTTTGACATAGGGACCAATTCTGTTCGGGTCCTGATAGCTGACGCGGACGGCACTGGCCGGATCAAGCCTGGCGTCAGGATCGGCTTTGCCACGCGCCTCGGCGAGGGGCTGGCTCACACCGGCAAAGTGTCCGACGAGGCCCTCGAACGTACTGCGAGAGTGCTCGGCAAGTCGGCGCGACTCGCCCGGGCGCTTAACACATCCAGCATGAAGGCCGGCGCCACTCACGTCCTCCGGGTCGCAGCGAACGCGCAGCAGGTGCTGGAGAGTCTGGAGAAGGCGGCCATGCTACCCATCAAGACCCTCTCGCAGGAAGAGGAAGCATACTACGCCTACATCGGCGTTTTTTCCGCCGAGGAAGACGTGCAGGAAGAGTGGGCCCGGCTTAGGAACGGGCCGGGGGTCGGACCTAGCGAGTCGTGCTCTCGCACGGAGCGGAGTGGGGTGCGCCGGCTCCTCATGGACGTGGGTGGAGGCAGCGTGACCCTGACACAGGGTGAGGGTTTCGACATCACGGGATCAACAACGCTCCCTGTCGGTTGTGTCACGCTCACAGAGAAATTTCTCAGGCACGACCCTCCCACGGAACAAGAGATGACAACTCTGAGAGAGCACATCTCGGCAGAACTTGGCTTTGTCTCTCTCTGCGTCGCGCCGGGTGACTCGGTCATGGTCATAGGTGGAGCAGCGACCTGCATGGCTGCTGTCTCGCTCGAGCTTCCTTTCTTCGACTCCAGGAGGGTGGACGGCCACATTCTGGGGTTGGAGGAAATGGAGCGGAGCGCAGCGGCGCTCTCGCGCATGACCGTGAGCGAACGGGAGAGAGTCGGCTGTCTCGGAAGGCGCCGGGCAGAAATCGCAGTTGCGGGCGCAGTGTTGCTTGCGCTCCTGACGAAGCATCTCGGGCTGCACGCAGTCGTGGTCTCGATACGGGGGCTGCGCTACGGACTTGCTCTAGAAGCTGCCACGTCGTGATATTGGCAGTGCCTTCCTCAGTGGCCCCCAATTTTGTTTTGCAGGGAACCGGGCTTTGATATAGAATCTTACAGCTTCGACGCCGCTGTATGCCCTTTTGGGACGCGGTCCGCGGCCGCACTCGCCCGGTTTCGGGCGGGCGCGAGAGCTCGCGTGTTTGACGTGCACGTTTACAGTGTTGAGAGGAAGGAGGAAGGGTAATGTACACCACTCTCAAGGATTCTTTGCGTAAGGAACTCGAGAACATCAAGCAGGCCGGTCTCTACAAGGAAGAGCGTGTCATCACCACGCCGCAGGGCGCCGGCATAAGGGTGAAGGAAGGCGAGGTCATCAATTTCTGCGCGAACAACTACCTCGGCCTTGCCAATCATCCCCGGCTCATCAAGGCCGCGAAGGAAGCTCTCGACAAGAGAGGGTACGGCATGTCCTCAGTCCGCTTCATCTGCGGGACCCAGGACATCCACAAGGAACTGGAAGACCAGGTCACCTCTTTCCTTCACACTGAAGACACGATCCTCTATTCCTCCTGCTTCGACGCCAACGCCGGGCTCTTCGAGACCCTGCTCGACGCCGAGTGCGCCGTCATCAGCGATGCCCTGAACCACGCGAGCATCATCGACGGTATCCGGCTCTGCAAAGCGGACAGAAGGCGTTTCGAGCACACCGACATGGCGGACCTCGAGAAGAATCTCCAAGAGACACAGAGTGCGAAGCTGAGACTCGTCGCGACTGACGGTGTTTTCAGCATGGACGGCGACATTGCGAAGCTGGACCAGATCGTAGCTCTGGCCGACAAATACGATGCGCTGGTCATGGTGGACGATTCCCACGCCACCGGCTTCGTCGGAAAGACGGGCAGGGGCAGCGCAGAGCACAACGGCGTGATGGGCAAAGTGGACGTCATCACGAGCACCATGGGTAAGGCCATGGGCGGTGCTTCCGGCGGGTTCACGAGCGGCCGCAAGGAGATCGTCGAGATCCTGCGCCAGCGCTCGCGTCCGTATCTATTCTCGAACACCGTGCCGCCGGTCATCGTCTACACGGCGATCGAGGCGTTCAAGATGCTGACGGAGACGACGGAGCTCAGGGACAATCTCGAGAAGAACACGTCGTACTTTCGCAGCGAGATGACGAACCGCGGCTTCCAGATAAAGCCGGGCGTGCATCCGATCATCCCGATAATGCTCATGGACGAGAAACTCGCCCACGACTTCGCGCGCGACTTGCTGGCAGAAGGCATCTACGTGATCGGTTTCAGCTACCCGGTCGTGGCGCGCGGTCAGGCCAGAATCAGGGTTCAGATCTCCGCGGCGCACACCAAGGAGCACTTGGACAAGGCGATCAACGCTTTCACGAAGATCGGGAAGAAGTACAACGTAATAAAATGAAACAGATGGGTGAGGGCAGTACCAGGGAGGTCAAGTATGCCGAAAGCCCCGTTCAAGAACGAACCGCTGGTTGATTTCTCGAGTCCTGCGAACAAGAAGAAGATGGCGGCCGCCATCGACTCGGTGAAAAAGCGCCTCGGGGCCGAGTATCCCGCGATAGTCGGGGGTCAGAAGCTATTCCTCAAGGACAAGTTCGCTTCCATGAACCCGTCCGACAAGAACCAGGTGGTCGGCGTATTCCAGAGGCCTGACGAATCCCACGCCGACATGGCCGTCAGGGTCGCTGCCGAAGCCTTCGGAGGATGGAGCCTCGTGCCGCCTGCGAAGAGGGCGGACTATCTCTTCAAGGCCGCCGCCATCATGCGCAAGCGCCGCCTCGAGTTCGCGGCGTGGATGGTCTTCGAAGTGGGCAAGTCCTGGGTTGAGGCGGACGGCGACGTGGCCGAGGCGATCGACTTCCTCGATTTCTACGGCCGGGAAATGCTCCGATACGCAGGGCCTCAGCCGCTGACGAAATACCCCGGTGAGAAGAACGAGCTCAAGTACATCCCGCTCGGAGTGGGCATTGTGATCCCGCCCTGGAACTTCCCGCTCGCGATCATGGTCGGCATGACGACCGCGGCCATCGTTTGCGGCAACACGGTTGTGATGAAGCCATCGAGCGACGCACCCACTATCGCCGCCAAGTTCGTGGAGATAATGGAGGAAGTGAAGCTTCCGGCCGGAGTTCTCAATTTCCTGCCCGGCAGCGGCGGAACGGTCGGGAACCCGCTCGTCGCTCATCCCAAGACCAGGTTCATCGCTTTCACCGGTTCCAAGGAAGTGGGGTTGGGGATAAACAAGCTCGCGGCCGAGCACCAGCCGGGGCAGATCTGGATAAAGAGAGTTGTCGCCGAGATGGGCGGCAAGGACTCGATAGTGGTGGACGCGGGAGCGGACATCGAAGCTGCGGCGGCCGGAGTAGCGGCCTCCGCATTCGGCTTCCAGGGGCAGAAGTGCTCCGCCTGCTCGAGAGCGATAGTGGTGAAGAGCGTTTACCAGAAGTTCATCGAGAAGCTAACACCCAAGGTCAAGGCCATCAAGGTCGGGCCGGTCGTGAATCCCGAGTACAACATGGGGCCGGTCATCAACCAGGCCGCGATGAAGTCCATCATGGAGTACATCGAGATAGGGAAGACCGAAGGCAAACTCGTCACCGGCGGGAACGCGATGGCGATGAACGGATTCTTCATCGAGCCCACGGTAATTAGGGACGTGCATTCGAAAGCCAGGATCTCGCAGGAAGAGATTTTCGGTCCAGTGCTCGCGATCTTGAAGGCAGAGGACTACGACGATGCCATCGCTATCGCGAACGACACGGAGTACGGCCTCACCGGCGCCGTGTACACGAAGAGCAGGGCGCGGATCGAGAAGGCGAAGCAGCTCTTCCACGTGGGGAACCTCTACGTCAACAGGAAGTGCACGGGCGCTCTCGTCGGAGTGCACCCGTTCGGCGGGTTCAACATGAGCGGCACTGATTCGAAGGCGGGCGGGAGAGATTACCTGATGCTCTTCACCCAGGCCAAGTGCATCGCGGAGAAGGTGAAGTAGGCGGGGCGCACCATCATTCCTCGCCCAGTGCCTCGAGGTCAGCCATGTCCCCTTTGAGCTCGTTGAACAACGACAGCAGTTCTTCGAAGTCGGACTGAATTTCCATATAGTCGCCTGCGTAGTAAGTCTACGGCCCCTACGGCTCCACCTCTATCACCTCGGGCAGGTCGTCCATGAGTAGCATGGCGCCCTCGTAGTCGCCGATGAGCGAGAGCGCCTGCGGTCCCTGCTTCACGCCCAGGCCCATCAGGGTCGAGAAGATGGACTTTCTCGGTCTGTGATAATAGACGACCTCCACGTCGCCGGTGAGGCCGGCCATCTTCTTCGCCTCCTCTATTGCGTCGTACATCCCGCCGAGCCTGTCCACGAGCCCTATCGAGAGTGCGCGCCTTCCGACGAACACGTGGCCGCCGCCGATCTTGCGCACGTCCTCGGGCTTCATGTTCCGCCCGACAGCGACCTTGTCGATGAAGTAGTCGTAGAACGTGTCGGTCATGTCGAGAATCATGTCACGTTCTTCGGGTGTGGTCTTACGCGCCGTAGAGTACATATCCATGTACTTGCCACGCTTGAAGGTCTCGCGGTTGATTCCGAGCTTGTCGTAGGTGCCCTCGAGGACCGGCTTCAACCCCGTCGCGCCTATGCTGCCGGTTATCGTGAGCGGGTCCGCCAGAATCTTGTGCGAGTTCATGGCGATCCAGTAGCCGCCGGAGCCGGCGACCATGCCCATCGAAGAGACGAGCGGTTTTTTCTTCTTCACCTTCTCTAGCCCGTTCCATATCATGTCCGAAGCGTAGCCCGAGCCGCCGGGGCTGTCGATGCGCCAGACCACGGCCTTGACGCGCCTGTCCTTCTCGACTTTGGAAAGGATCTTCGTCATGGTCTCGTTGCCCATGACGTTTCCTTCCATGAAGCCGCTCCGGTTCTCGCCGTCCATGATGGCGCCCATCGCGAAGACCACCGCGATTCGCCTTGGCACACCCCAATCGTACTTCTCGTGCCTTATCTTCGAGAGTCTGAGCTTGGAATCCACCTTGGCGTCGGCCATCTCCGCGACGAGACTGTCGGCAAAGTCGTAGAAGCCGATCTCGTCGATGAGGCCCGCTTCCTTCGCGGTCGTGGCCATGATGAGCCTTCCGTCGGCGAGCTCCGTCAGCTTCGACTTCTCGATGCCCCTGTCCTTGGCCACGTTCGTCAGCCATTCGTCGTAGATGTCGTCCAGTATCTCGTCTATCTGGCGCTTGTAACCCTCGGGCAGTTTGTCCTCGGTGTAGTTTGCGTAGGCGCTCTTGTACTCGCACTCCCTGCAGGGGAAGCGCTCGAACTCGACGCCCAGTTTCGCAAAGAAGTTCTTGTAAAGGAGCATCGTCCTTCCGATTCCGAGGGAGTAAAGCCCGCCCGCAAACGGCGTCACGATCTTATCTGCGGCAGAAGCGAGGTAGTATTCGCTGAAGTCGGCCTCGCCGTCTATGAAGGCCACGACTTTCTTGCCTTCCGCCCTCGAGAGCGCGATTTCTTCACGCATCTCCTCTATCACTGCCAGGTTGCTTATGCCCCTTATGTCTAGGAGGATTCCCTTAACCCACGGCTCCTTGCGCGCGCGTCTGAGTTCTTCGAGCAGCGGCAGGGCCGTCTTGTGGCTGGAACCCATGGTGAAGAAACCCTCCGAACCCTGGTCTCTCAGGTTTCCCTGGACGTCCAGCTTCACGACCTTGCTTCCCGGCTTCACAACCGAGCGCTGGAGCTCGGTTGTAGTAGACACGTAGTACCCACTTCGCTCCTCGACTGTGTCGCTCTCTCTGCTTTCACCGGTGTAGCCTGCGGAAATGTGCGGGAGACTGAAACCCACGGTGAAGCGAAGGTCGGCTTTTCCGTCCCTGTCCAGGTAGCCCGCGTGGAGCTGAAGTCCGTCAATGGGCTCCAATTCGACGCCGTAACGAAACTCGAGGTCGCCGGCATCGGTGCCCTCTTCGAATTCGGTGTCGACCGTAAAAGTGACCCTGTTGCCGAGGGGTCTCACGCCCGCGCCGACCTGGTAGAATCTGGAGAGCACACTCTCTCCGAGCTTCGGCTGGTTGATGTTGCTCAACTTGGTGCCGAGGGAGAAGTGGCGGCAGGGCCGGAACAAGAGCCCTGCGCCGTAGGAGAAGGCCTCGAGGTCCTCAGCGTCGCCTGACCCCGCTTCGTCCACTTCCTGCCAGTTGCCGAAAAATCCGAGGCTTGCCATCGGGCAGACCGGCATTCCCAGACCCACCAGGAGCGATCGGCTCTCTGGTTGGAAGGGCCGGGCCTCGGTCTGCGTGAACCCGTAGGCGATCTGGCCCATCTGGATGCCGATTGCGCTGTATCTCTGCTTCTCGCACTCGATGCTTCCCCCGAAGTAGAAGCCGATGCCCGAACGGAGGCCAATTGCTGCCGGGTTCGTGAACACGGCCTGGGGCCCGTCGCTCGTGGCCATGCTGGAGCCGTCTGCTGTCCAGATCGCGGGCTCAGGGAGGTCGAGGGCGGAGGCCGCAACAGCACGGCTGGGGGGCAGGGCAAACGGGAGAATCGCCAGGGCAATGCAGAGAAGGGAGAGTGAGGAAAGCCACCAACGCGAGCAGGGCGATACGAACGAACGATAGACTAAGGCAACTCTCATGTGGACCTCGGACGACCGCCTGACGCTTGCGAACCGCGCGCCGCGCAACAAAGGCCGTCAGTTAGGAGTGAACGTTTCCGGCTGATGCCTCCGCGCCAGCCTGGGACCGTGTTCATCTGAACTCGGCCACTGGCAGTGTCGCCTCTAAAGGCATCCCGCGGGGCATATCCGCGAATCTGCCAGTATTATCATGCGCCGGCTGGCGATACTACCAACTGTCAGAAGGAATTACACTGCCAAATACGCAGAAACGGGGTCGGAGGATTCAAAATGCTGGTGACAGGCCGATGTTCGCTGGCGAGCACGGTTGGGCCGCCCTTCCCACTGCCCCATAATTTGCCATGCCGCCTGGCGAACTCCATGGCCCCGATGCCACGGCGCCCGGGCCGCCACCCTCCCTCTAACACGCCAAACGCTAACATTTTCCATTGACTTTGGCCTTCTTGTGTCATATACTTAATTTGGAGCGTGGAGTAGGCACTTTGTCTACTGCAAAGTGTTCCTTCCTCACGCGCCTTTCGCTGCGGCATTTCTGTTTTTTGGTATGTGGGTTGGATCATTCTCGGTGTACTGAGCCCGCGGTTCACCAAACGTGCATTCTCCTCAACGGAGACCTCTGCACTAAGGAGCTGGTGAGACATGATTTATCGCAAGACGGTTCTGGCGATCATCGTGCTCTTCACCCTGGCGTTCGTTTTCCTCTCCACGCATGATTCCTTTGCTCAATCTACGATGGAGAAGCGCTTCATCTCTGCCAGGGGAGCGGGAGTCGCCTCAAGCCGTCTAGGTGGGTCAGTGCTCACTACCACAGGAGACCCCGACGAGCCATCCACATGGAAGCGCAACACCACCGGCAACGGAGTGAGTCTGTTCGGTGGCAGTCGATGGAGAGACCGATTCGGCGAGCCCGTCCGATTTGAGGGGCACCGCAATCTTCTGCGCTACGTGTGGATGTATCTGCGGACTGGTGTGGTAGGAGCGTTCTGATCTAAGTCCTTTTAGTTCGGTGAGCGTTTCTTCATTCGGAGGCCCATTCAATGGAAAACGACTCCCGCAGTAATAAGGACTTGAGTCCTGACGAACTGCGACCGATTCTCGCCTTGGAAAAGGACGAGGAAATCGGAGACATACATTTCGATTCGTCGAACTTCACTGGCGCCCTCGATTACTACGCCAGGGCGAGGAAGTCGGCGGTCGAGCATTCCCTCGGCGTCAAGGCCGCGTATCTTGACCTGAAGATGGCCTCCTGCCACAAGGAGAAGGGCGAGTACTCGCAGGCGATCGAGTACGCCCGCACCGCCAGAGACGCATTCCATTCAGAAAAAGAAATTGTCGGTCTCGGCAAGGCATATTGCTTCGAAGGGGTGCTGCACGCCGAGGCCGGAAACTATAGAAAAGGCCGGCGGCTCTGCGAGGTCGGGCACCGGCTCCTCAAGGGGACGGGCGAGCTCAAGGAGCTCGGCAAGGTCCAAAACTGGCTGGGCGTCATCGAGATGCGTCTCGGGCACATGGCCAGGGCGAAGGAATACTTTGAGGACGCACTCTTCGCCTTCCGCAGCATACAGAACGAAGAGAAGATCTCGCAGGTCCTGAACAACCTCGGCCTCGTTCACAAGAACCTCTCTGAGTGGCGCGAGGCGGCCGGTTTCTTCGAAAAGGCTCTCGGCATCAGCGAGAGAATAGGCCACCTCGACCGCGTCGCCACTTTTTCGCTCAACCTCGGCATCGTTCACTTCCGGCTCGGAGAATGGTCTCTTGCCGAGCGTCATATCACCAGAAGTCTCCAGATTCGCACGCAGACCGGCAACAAGGCCGGCGCCGTGCGTGACAAACTTGCCATGGCCAACATCAGCCTGCGAAGGCGGGAATGGGCGAAGGCGGAATCCGCGTATCGCGAAGTGCTCTTGACGAGCCGCTCATTGAACTACAGGCGTGAAGAAGCGCTGGCCCTGGAGTTCCTGGGCGAGCTTCAGCTCACGAGGGGGAACGCCGACGCAGCGCTGGAGCTGCTGAAGGAGTCCGTTCCTCTGGCGGCCGAGCTCGCTCCTGCCGGTGACGTGGCGATGGAGATCGAGAGACGGAAGGGCGAAGCGTGGCTGGCGCTCGGGAGCTTTGACGAAGCTGCCGCGGCGGCCACTAAGGCAGTCGAGATCGCACGGCTGCTCGGCGACCGTTGCGAAGAGGCGCTCGCTCAGAGGACCCTTGGAATCGTTCAACTGAATAGAGATGAATGGGAGAAGGGCTGGCAGATGATCGAGTCTGTCCTCTCCACTCTCACCAGCATCGGTGAGAGATTCGAGATAGCACGAACGCAGTTGCTAGCAGGGAAAACCATCGCTTCCGTGATGCCATCCGGCCGCGTGAGCTCCGAGTTCGTCGAGAAGGCGGTCTCGGTCTTGAGGCAGTCGATGGGCATCTTCCTGAGCTTCGAGGTCAAGGGCTGGGCCGCTCTGGCGACAGCAGAGCTGGCCCGGATCTATCTCACGAAGGGAGTGCCTGACGAGTCGCTGGGTTACATCGACGAGGCGGAAAGGCTGCTCAAGGACGTGGACGAACCCGAGATCTCGGCCGCAGTCGCGCAGGTGAGGGCGACCCTGGAAGAGGCGTTCGTGAGCTCGACCCTCTCTTCTTCGGGCGAGTTCAAGATGCTGGAAGAACTGGGTAAGCTTCTCGGCGGCAGTGAGGACCCGGAAAAGACGCTGGACGAGCTGATGCAGTTGATACTTGCTCGTTCGGACGCTGACAGGGGTCTCATCGCGTTTGTTGCACCCGAGATGAAGCCTCGCATCTGGGCCGAACAGAAGTTCTCTGCCAAAGAGGCGCTCGAAGTGGTGACCTCGCTGACCGAGGCGGTCCGCGTGGACAACCTGACTTCTCCCCTAGTCGTGACCAGCGTGCACTCCGACAGGGTGTTTTCGAAACTCTCCGTGTTTGAGCGCGTTCAGAGCTTCGTGTTGGTGCCTCTGAGCCTGCCTTCCGGGCTCAAGGGCGTCGTCTACGCAGATCGTCTGACCGGCAATCGGCTGGGCGCCTTCAAGCAGCGCGAATTGAACCTTCTGGCCGTGATGTCCGGCATAGCCACGCTCGCTGCGGTCGAGGCGGAAAGAGCCGTGCAGAGACGAGAAAAGAGGGCGTGTCGCAAGAGAATCGAGCTGCAGTGCTCCTTCGAGGGGCTCGTCACGGAAAACAAAGAGATGCTCGAGATCCTGAGCCTCGTCGAGAAAGTCGGTGTAAGCTCAGCCACGATACTCATACAGGGAGAGACCGGAACCGGCAAGGCGCTGGTGGCCGAAGCGATCCACCGCTGCAGCCCGAGACGGGACAAGCCCTTCGTGCCGATAACCTGCTCCAGCATCCCCGAATCCCTGCTCGAAAGCGAGCTCTTCGGGCACGTCCAAGGCGCGTTCACGGGAGCCATGAGGGATAAGAGGGGGCTTTTCGAAGAGTCCGAGGGCGGCACCGTATTCCTGGATGAGGTGGCCAAGACGACCATAAGCATCCAGGCCAAGCTGCTTCACTTCCTGGACAAGAAGGAAATCCGCGCGGTCGGTTCGACGAAGTGGAAGAAGGTCGACGCCCGCATCCTCTGCGCCACTAACGTGGATTTGAAGTCGCTCATAAAGCAGGAGGGATTCCTCGAGGATCTTTACTACCGGCTGAGCGACATCACGATCACCGTGCCGCCCCTGAGGGAGAGAAGAGACGACATCCCGCTTCTGGTCGAGCATTTCATGAAGGAATTCGGCGACGAGAACGGAAAT
>Ga0315295_10004335_pt1 | contig 12085 bp, 14 predicted proteins | sample YL17G14_0_MG_FD_204453 | JGI IMG/M metagenome (GOLD analysis project Ga0315295, IMG submission 204453) | Sediment microbial communities from Yellowstone Lake, YNP, Wyoming, USA - YL17G14_0 | ecosystem: Environmental > Aquatic > Freshwater > Lake > Sediment | place: USA: Wyoming | collected... | reverse complement strand
TGTGAAAGTGCTGCTGCCATGATCCGATTGCAGACATCACAGGCTATTGAGTATCATAGAAAAAGGATTTACCGTGGAAGTGATGAAGAAAGGAATCGAGATTTTGCTGATACTTTTGCTTCTCCCCCTATCGGCATGCACTCGGTACCATACCAAGGGGCCTGCCGTAGGCGGTGCGACAGGAGGCGTGACCGGGACGAGTCTGGATCATAAAAACCCATGGCGCGGCGGAGTGACCGGGGCAGCGCCCGGTACCATCGCCGGTGCCACCCTTGCCGATATTGCCTATAGGGGATCGAGGGAGGCTGTCAGGAGCGGACGACCGGTCGAGTACAATACCGAAGATGGTCGTGGAAGGTATTATGCAGAGCCAATGGATTACAGTGCCAGCACAAATTGCAGGAAGGTCCACGAAAGGATATGGGAGGACGGCCGACTGGTGAAGGACCAGCTTAGGGAAGTGTGCCAGGGCACAAAATACGATAGGAGATACTAAGATCTTGGGTGTTCCTTTCTGTACTGCCGGGGGGGTTCTTCGAGTCCTCTCCTCCAGATCCCTCTTCCCGCTTCCTTTGCTTCTCTCTGTGCATCCCGCAGGAGATCGGCATACTTCACATTCGGGGGGACTGTATAGAGCAGTGCAAGGCCGTCCCGAACCATTTCGACGTTCACACACTTCCCGTCTTTTGTCCAGACATATGCGAGCAGACGCCCATAACGATCCCTTTTCTCGACATCCGTCTCGATCTTCACCATAGATGATCCGAAAGGGTTCAGATATCCGCTCCTCTTTGGGCTCCCGATAAGCCGTCTGAGGTGCTCTTTCGCAATTTTCCCCCAGGGTTCCTGGGAGAATTCAGGTGCGTCTATCCCTATCAATCGTATTTTTTCTCTCTTTTGACCAAAACTCACGCTGACCGTATCCCCATCGTGCACCTTGATAACCCTTGCCTCCAACCCACTGTCTTCCCCATGGCATGTCCAGAAGGAGAGTGCAAGGGCGAGGGTGATGGCAGCGAAAAGAATACATGCAGGCGATTTCAAAGCCCTACCACGGAATAGATGATATCTCGTACCATACCCGTTGTTTCAAGCCTTTCCAGCACTGGATCAAGATCACTCGGCGCTCCGGCGATAAAATAGGTCCAGCCATTCGAATCCTTGTTGACGAGTTCACACGTGAGAAAGGAGTTTTCACCTGCCACATCCACAGGCTTGAGTTCACGGGTTGTGAGTACAATGGACGATTTCCGCAACCGGTGTGAATCATAGGGCCTCTCCTCGAGCTTCATGACCTTGCTCAGTCTTTGCAGCTTTCGTACCATCACGTCTTTTTTAGTCTTACTGCAGAAGAAGGTGACCACTACGCTTCCTTCGATATGCGCGTGCTCTTCCGTGCCATGACCAACGACATTCTCTACGTTGATCCCTTCATTGCTGAAGGCAGAGGCAATGCTCGTGAGCGCACCCGCCTTGTCAACCACGTGTGCCCGAATGACCCAGTGGTTCTTGTCATTCTCATCCATACCACAATCTCCTCATGTGTTCTATTTTATTGCATGTGTTCTATTTTATTGAATTTTCCGATAGCACCTCGGTTGCTCATTCCCCGAGAGCACATCGACAACACCCATGGCAAGCGCTTCCATTTCAAGGGAGCCCTCGAACACCATGACTGGTGCGAGCCTGATAATTCTTCGCCTGAGCGAATCCCGGATCAGTTTACTCTTCATGAGCCCTCCGGTCAGCACGATCGCCTCAATATCACATCCCGCTGCGGTATACATCGCGCCTATTTCCTTTGCGACCTGATACACCATGGCGCTAACCACCAGGAATGCCTGCGCATCACCTTCAGCGATGCGTTTCCCAATCACATCCATTCGATGCTCCCCCAGGTATGAGATCAAACCGCCCCGTGTCGTGAGCTCAAAGACCAGTTCATCTCGGTTGAATCTACCGGAAAAACAGAGATCGATGACTGCATCGAGAGGGAGTCCGCCGGCACGTTGGGGAGTGAACGGACCTCCGCCGAGCAAGGCTATATTATTGTCAATCATCCTTCCCTTCTGCACCGCTGCAATCGTTATCCCTCCCCCAAGGTGTGCCACAACCAGGTTGATGTCATTCACAGGTCTGCCAACCGCATGTGCCGCCTTTTTGGATGCAGCCCTGACACTGAGGGCATGCGAGGTGCTTTTACGGACAACATGGGCATATCCTGAGATCTCCGCCTCTGGAATAAACTCATCGACCACAACGGGATCTACTATATAAGCCGGAACACCAAGCTTCCGGGCCAGAACTCCGGCAACGGGCGCACCCAGGTTACTTGCGTGCTCCTTTTCAGGATGGTCTCTCACCGCTGATATCAGGGCCTCATCAACGATGATCTTTCCGTTCCTTTTCTCGGCTACCACGTATGTACCGCTTGAAAGCTTCTCATGGGGACGGGGAATAAATCCGCCGCGTGCGGAAACGGCATCTATATGCGTCACTCCCCACGAGCCGAGCAACTCCGTTACATGCTCCGTCAATTCGTGAATCTGCTGCTCCATTACAACGGGATCCCTGGTAACGGGTTTCGTATAGGGAATCTCGCTCTCGTGGAGCGGAGAAGCATTCTCAAAGAGTGCCACTTTCACTGAAGTGGAGTCGGGATTCACAGCCAACACCTTATATGCCTTTACCTTTTTCTTTTCCTGCCGTGAACTCACTGTTGCGGCTGCTGTATGCCTCTGGGCATAGATACTGCAAAGGGCAATCGAGTTCAAGCGTGTCTCCAGCGTATCGGCCCGCGAGAGGATGATATAGGGCACATGGAATCCAACTGTAATACCGGCAAGAGATGCCTGTCCATACTTGGTCATCGCTGTAATTGCCTTGTAGAGGATATTCGCAGCATCAATACTCGGGCATATAAGGATATCGGCCTGCCCTGCAACCTCATGTGCAGCAGGGATGTCGGGCAAACCCTTCATGGCAACGGAACCTGGATCCGTTGCAAGATCAAAGGACAACGGACCATACACAACCGCGTGGGGCCACTTCCGCTCGGCAAGCCTTGCGCCTAGCCATGTGGACTGCAGGGAGGGAATCTGTTTTTCATTGGCCGAGAGCACTGCAACCCGTGGCCGGGGGATCCCCATCACCACCCTGGCAACCTCAACCGCATTATCCATGATATCGGCCAGCCTGCCGTAGTTGCAGACTGTGGTTACACCGGCATCTGTGAGGATCATAGGCCTGCCGCCGGCGATCGGTGTGGCATCAAAAATTGATGCCAGGCTCACAGTCGGGCGAACAGCCACATGCAGCATGTGACGGTTGATGACAGGAGTTGATATGTCGCCCTTGAGAACGATATCGATGACACCCCGTGTGATGAGAGTTACCGTTTTAGCCGCAATCTCTTCGTCATCATCTGCCGGTATGATATCCTCTTCGGGAATATCGATTCCCAGGTCTGCAACCGACCGGGAGATGAGTATTTTGTCTCCCACCAAAATGATTCTCTTAACGATGCCGTGGTCACGGGCCGATTCGACCAACTGCAGGTCCTCGGTTCTATGCCCGCCTGCGACGACCACCGTTGAGGCCTTTATCCTTCCCGCAATGTCGACCAGATCGACGACGGAGGAAAGCCTTTCATATGGAATTGATACAATTTGATTGTCAGGTTCGCTCATGACGTGTACACTCCATCCTCACATGCAGCGCATGTGCATCTTTTTTACATGACAATTACCCTAGTAGTTCATAAGTATGGTTCCATTCCCTTCACCCGTCCCATATCTTCTCACTCATGGCCGAGGATCTCGATCTCATGGGCTACTGTCGTAAGAGGCATCTGGTCAAAGGGCCTCCGGCAGAAATCGATCCTGATCCGGTACCTGCCCTCATGTAAATCCGGTGGTATGGTGAGGTACAGGAAGCGAGAAGACTTTCTCTCAGGTAGTATGAGGCAGCCTGATGTGTCATGAGGTGCGATCTCAGAGACGGCGACTGCACTGTCTCCTTCGGAATCATTGACAAAGAGACCTGAAGGTTTGATCCCGAACCCGAAATCACTCACCGATGAGAAAGAGAGACGAACCTTGTCACCCGCTTTGTAACGGTCATAATCAGTGGAGATAAAGATGCGCCTGTTATAATCGCTCTCTCCTGTTCTCACCTTCGATGTCGCTGCTTCCCAGAATCTCGGTCTTGCCGAATCGAGGTGGACATTCTTCCCGCCATAATATCCAACTCCACAGCAGTTCCTGCTCCGGATTATCTCCCACAGTTCCCTGCCGCTGACTCCTTCAATAAAGAAATCAATCGCCATGCCGTCTATGTGTGTGCTCGTCTTCCCTACGTTTCCTCCTGCATCCCTGAGCCTGGTGTTGTACTCAGGACTGCGGTAACCTGACTGGAGATTGATTACCTTTCCAGGAGCGACGAGGTCAGAAAAATAGTCGAGCATAAATATCAGCCGAGGTGAGATATGCTCGCCTTTGTCCTCCGTTGGAAACCCGAACACCCTGTCTATTCTGGTAAACCCTTCTTTACTAAGGGAACCGTCAGGATCGAGGAGGGTGACCTCGTCCTCCACCTCTGTGTGCGTGTTCTTGATATGAATCCTGCCGTCACCCATGAGAAAGAAATGTCCTGATCCCGTCTCGGCATGAAGGGCGGCAGAAATCGTGAAACACGTCATACAAATCACAATTGCACGTAACAAATCGAACACGCTTTCTCTATGTCCCAGGAGCAGAATCTGATACTGCAGGTTAAGAAACAACATTACCTTAGACAAAGATTCAAGGATAAAAGTATAATAGCACACCAAAAGGCAGTTTTAAGGTGAGCATGGAGAGGGCAGATTTTAAAAAGAACTCGAAAAGGTCCTCTTTGGGAAAGATCATAATCGTCAAAAATCCCTCTTTGAGGGGGTGTTACGAAGTGCTTCTCAATCGATGAAATAAGAAGTAATTTCGATACACTATTCCAAAAGAACCGAAAGGACAACAACGTGGAAGATAAAAAGGTTCAGCCCAGGAAACTCTCCTTATCAAACACCAAACAAGAGATGTTGGAGGAATACCAGACCGTTTTGAGGCAACTGGAGGCCCAGAGGGAGGCGGAATTAAAGCCCGAGAAGAAGATCGAAGAGAAAAAAGCGAAAGAGGTGCTTCAGGTTGCGGAATCCCTTTCATCGGAGGGGATCGCAAAGGAGATCAGCCACCTCAAGATAGAAGCTGGGAAGATGCTTGCCCAGATCTCTGACCGTTTAGACGAGGAGATCGGTAAGTTCAAAGCGGTTCAGGATGCGGTAGCATTCAAAGGGAAAGAGTTGCAGGAACTCTATGAGATTGAAAAATCGGCTTTGACGTTGGCTGCGTTAGTCGAATCTCAGAATCAGAAGCGCCAGTCCTTTGAATTGGAAATGGCTGAGAAAAAAGAAACGCTCAACAGGGAGATTGAAGCGCTTCGAACCCAGTGGGAAAAAGAGAAGAGCATGTATGAAGCGGAGATAAAGGAAAGGGATGGCGCAGAGAAGAAGAAACGTGACAGAGATAAGGAAGAGTATGAGTACTCCTTTAAAAGAGAACAGAAGCTGGCAAAGGACAAGTTTGAAGATGAAAGGTCCAAACTGGAAAAAGAGAGTCAGCTTAAGAAAGAGAATATGGAAAGGGAGTTGAAGGAGAGGGAGAAGGCCATTGTTGCACAGGAGAACGAATTGATAGAGTTACGGAAGGCGATCAGTGCGTTTCCGCAAGAAATGGAGTCTGCCCTCAATAAGGCCGTGAAAGAGGCAACGGAAAAGTTAAATCTGGAAGCTAAGAATAGGGAAGAACTCCAAAAAAAGGAGTTTTTGGGCGAGAGGAATGTGTTTACCACCCGAATTGAATCTCTCGAAAAAATAGTGAAGGAGCAGAGTGACCAGATTACCAGAATTACTCAACAACTGGAAAAGGCATACCAGCAGGTGCAGGATATCGCTGTCAAAACCATTGAAGGGGCTTCGAGTATGAAATCCTTAGCCAGTATTCAGCAGTGGATCAGTGAGCAGATGAGGAAACCATCTCAGGAAAAATGAGGTGGTAGCGATTGTCCATGAGCACATAGCTGTGCGGGATCGATACAGCGACTTTTTAGCCTTGCTCTCTAAGAATTCTTTCATATTCATCATGATTTCCAATCCATAACCAAATATAATCATCACCATCTTCGAAAGCAAGTGCCCTATAATTTGCGCCAACACGGACCGACCAGAACGTCCCAACTTTTCTAAAATGGAGAGATGGATGCGAGGGATCAGATTTTAGAAGTTCAAAATTCTTTTTCGATATCTTTTGAACAGGTTCGGGAAGGTTTTCAAAACATTTCCAGAAACGATCTGTAGTTCGATGCACTTACAGTTCCCTGAGTTTGCCTTTTGCTTTTGCTTCAAAAGCTTCTCTTAGAAGGAAATCTAATTTTTTTGACTCAGAGTCCTTTTCGATCTGCAGATCCCATTTCTGCCAGTCTTTCTCTGAGAACCACTGTCTCAAAAGGATGTATTCCTCTTCTGGCAAAGCTTCAATGACTTCTTTTATTTCTTCCACTTTTGACATTATTAACTCCCTATAATTCAATGCTGATGTTTTTAGTATACACTACTTCTAAGGCTAACTGTGGAGCGAAGAAGCCCTACTTATGGCAATCCTCCAGCAACAAGGGGAGGCAGGGATGGGATGACAAAGACATCTATTAGTCTACAGGACCTAAGAAGGAGGATTTATTAACAGTCTCATAATACTACTACGTTAATTTCATTTTAGAAATTTATTTAGAGCCCCAAATTGAAGGCCTGATGCTCTAACAAAATTTACGGAAACCCAGAAGGCCCTGAAAACATTGAATTGTTGTTTTTAACTTAACGCAGTAGTAATAATAGAATGGAAAATATTTCAATTTTTGGGTGTTGTCTCAATTTTCCTATATTTACACCATTTATACACAGCGACATAAGTCCCGGTTAATTTGTCATTCCGGCTTGTCCGGAATCTTTCCGAAAAAGAAGGATTCCCGACGCGCTCCGCTTGCGGGAATGACAGTTGATTTATGTCGTTCGGTATAGAAATAATTACTCATTGCTTTTATGGTGCATGGGAAATATAATAACCATAGTAAGAGAATCCCACATCAAGAGAACATTACAAAAGGAAAAGCCATTCCCTGAGGCCAAATCTAAGAGAAAGGAGGAGAGGTGATGTTTAAAAAGATATTGGTTCCATTGGATGGATCTGAGCTGGCAGCCAAGGTACTTCCTCATGTTGAAGACATGGCAAGGGCAATGCAGGCAGAAGTCACGCTTTTTACTTCCGGGAGTATTTCTTCCTTAACGTATGGCGTAAGGGCGGAAATCAGCGAGTCAAGACCTGGCATTATCGTAGATGTGGAAAAACATGCGAAAGAGGAAGCGGAAAAGTATCTCGTTGAAACTACCAATGCATTAAAAGCAAGAGGAATTAGAGCGAATTATGCTTACAAAGAGGGTATGCCGGCACGTGAGATCATTGCATATGCAGAAAAGAACGGTTACGACCTCATCACCCTTGCAAGTCACGGGAGGGGTGAAGTTGCTTGGGTGCTTGGAAGTGTAGCAGAGAAGGTCGTGAGTCATGCCCCGGTGCCGGTCCTGCTCGTTCGAGTTCTTGAACTAAAGCAGCCTTTGCTCAAAGAGGAATTTTTCATGGGTGCTTAGGGCATGTAATCAGGAGAATTTGAGTATGGGTACAGATGAATAAGTATCAGGGAATGGCTTATCCTATAAAATAACTCTCATTATACCCCATTCATGTGGGTTCTATTTTGAAAATTTCTCCTGTAAACATCCTATCTTTGCCCAATGGCCTCGATGAATACGATGAGACTGTCGGTGGAAATTCGATACACAATTCTCAGATCTTCCATGTCATAGCGGTACTTTCCTTCAAGCATACCCCTAAGTCTTTTAATATGTGGCCCATCAATCGGGTTCATACTCAAAGCATCAATAGCCTTGTTGATTGTCCTGGCAGTTCTTGAATCAACTACCTCATAATATCTGGCTACGCTTTTATTGAGGAAAACCTTATACATCTCTTTTTACCTTTTCCCAGAGGATAAAATCTTCAAGACTTCCTTCCCCGATTGACATCTCCGCTTCTTCGATCTTGGCCATGAATTCACGATTTGACATAATCTCAATTGTAGCCTCCGTCTCTTCCTTTCCCCTGAGATACTCTATGAATTCAATTACATCTATTACCTTTTCCTCTGACAGCTCATCTATTGCCTTCTTAGCCTGATCTCTCAACATATTCTGCATTGCAATCTCATCCTCCCTCAACGCATGATCTATTTTTCGTCCACTTTAGGGGAGTTCTTCTTGCCAGGAAGGACCGTCCCGATCCCCTCATCGAGTATGTCTTCCTCATTCGTTACGGGCCCCTCCCGGACTCTTCTGATGGCTGCACGGCGGATCTTTTCTCAAATTTACATGCCCTTACCGGAAGGGCAAGCAGGATATTGATGATTTTTTTATCAACAATGTATATCCTTTATTGATGTCCATTATGAAACATCTGAACCACAAATGCAATATAAATATTGCCGTTATATAAGCAAAAAAGGGCAAGGTTTACTTAGATTTATAGATTTACTATCATAAGGATCACGGGATAAGTCCATACGAATTTCGGAGTGAATGTTTCTCGCACTTTTATAGGGCTGCGATTTATAGACCTGTTCGTCCGGAATTGACGAGGGATTGCCGGATTACTTTGGCGGGAGACTGGAAAATAAAAAACATCTCTGTTAAAATGAGAGCCGTCTTTTTCGGGAGGTCTGATTACCATGGAATTCAAAGGTCAGGTTGCTCTTGTTACAGGGAGTGCGAGAGGCATCGGGAAAACGATTGCAGAAGGGCTCGCGGGGAGAGGCGCTGATATCGTTATCGCTGATGTGCATGCTGAAGCTGTTCGCGAGACCGGCGTTGAGATTGCCAAGACCGGCGTGAAGATCCTGGACCTCAAGCTCGATGTGTCGAATTCAGGGGAGGTGTCAAAGGCCTTTGAAGAGATCCAGAGAGAGATGGGGAGATTGGACATCCTCGTCAACAATGCGGGGATCACCCGTGACTGTCTTTTACTGAGAATGAAGGAGGAGGACTGGGATGCGGTGATCAATGTGAATCTGAAAGGGGCCTTCCTCTGCTCAAAGGAAGCGGTGAAGATCATGGCGAAGCAACGATATGGAAGGATCATCAACATCTCCTCGGTCGTCGCATTTATCGGGAATCAGGGACAGACAAACTACAGTGCCTCCAAGGCCGGGATTATTGGATTGACGAAAACGATTGCAAAAGAATATGCCAGCAGGGGCATCACCTCAAATGCTGTTGCCCCAGGATTTATCACTACCGCGATGACTGATGTGATCCCAGCTCAGGTCAAGGAGGAGATGAAAAAGACGATTCCCATGAATCGTCTAGGTACGGTTAATGATGTGGCGAATGCAGTATTGTTTCTCGCTTCCCCTATGTCAGGGTATATTACAGGTCAGGTCCTGCACGTGAATGGTGGTATGTATATGTAGCAGCAAACCAATATCACGAGAGATCTGTACAGAGGGAGGGGTCTCTCGGGCAGGAGGCAAGCATTTTTTAAAGTGGGTCTCATCATATTCCATGAGGAGGTGTTGCTATGGTTGAAAAAAAGGTGATGGAGATCATCGCGAAACAGCTCGGAGTGAATCCCTCAGAGGTAACCCCTGAGGCGTCGTTTGTCGAAGACCTTGGTGCAGATTCTTTGGATATCGTGGAACTTGTCATGGTCTTTGAAGAGGCCTTTAACATCGAGATACCGGATGAGGATGCCGAAAAAATTGTCAAGGTCAAGGATGCAATAGAATATATCAAGAAAAAGACAGGATGATGGAAGAGAGACGGGTTGTGATAACAGGCATGGGGCTCATAACCCCGTTGGGTATTGGTGTTGAGCCCTCATGGCAAGGCCTCATCGCCGGCAGGTCCGGGATAGGTACGATCAGTGCCTTTGATTCAAGTGATCTCCCTGTTCATATTGCTGGTGAAGTGAAAGGCTTCGATCCCTTTCTGTACGTTGAGCCCAAGGAAGTGAAGAAGATGGATAGGTTCATCCACTTTGCGGTGGCTACCTCTACCTTAGCAATCGAAGACTCAGGGCTCAAGATAACTAAAGAGAACGCAGAAAGGATTGGAGTGATAATAGGTTCTGGGATGGGAGGGCTTCCGACAATCGAGCACTACGTGAAGGTCTATCTCGAAAAGGGGTACAGGAGGATCACTCCCTTTTTCATCCCCATGCTCATCATTAACCTCGCCTCGGGACATGTCTCCATACTATTTGGTGCCAAAGGACCTAATACCGCAATAGCTACGGCCTGTGCCACGGGAAGCCATGCAATCGGAGATGCCTTCAAGATCATCCAGAGGGATGATGCCGATGCAATGATCTGTGGCGGGACAGAATCCGTCATTACTCCGATGGCAGTGGGAGGATTTGCAGTGATGAAAGCCCTGTCTACCAGGAACAACGAGCCTGAGAGGGCGAGCAGACCCTTTGACAGGGACAGGGACGGATTTGTGATCGGGGAAGGAGCGGGAATCGTGATTCTCGAATCCCTTGAGCACGCAAAGAAAAGGGGAGCGAAGATCTATGCAGAGGTGGTAGGCTATGGCATGTCGAGCGACGCCTACCATATCACCGCTCCGTCACCAGGCGGAGAGGGTGCCGCATCCTGTATGGCAGCAGCCTTGAAGGATGCAGAGATTCCTCCTGAGTTTGTGAATTATATCAATGCCCATGGTACATCAACAAAACATGGTGACGAGATAGAGACCACAGCGATAAAGACGGTTTTCGGCCAGCATGCGTTCAGACTCTGTGTGAGCTCCACGAAATCGATGACAGGTCATCTGCTCGGCGCCGCAGGGGGTGTCGAGGCAGTTTTTGCCACCCTGAGTGTATATTATGATATTGTTCCCCCAACTATTAACCTCGAAAATCCCGACGATGGATGTAACCTCGATTATGTCCCCAATTCATCGAGGAGCTGTAAGGTTCACTACGCATTATCGAACTCCTTCGGTTTTGGCGGGACAAATGCCTGTCTCCTCTTCAAAAAATATCGAGAATCTTGAAAGGGGTATTGGTCATTCCTTCAGGAACCGTGGACTCCTCCTTGAAGCCCTGACACATAGGTCATTTTATCACGAAAATCCAAATAAATCAAAGAATTACAACGAGAGGCTTGAATTTCTCGGCGATTCAGTCCTAGGACTCGTCATCGTCGAATATCTCTTCCATCACGACAGGAAATTTACCGAATCGATGATGTCGAAGGTCAAATCATACCTTGTCAAGGGTGTCTTACTCTCGGATATTGCGAACAGGATTTCCCTTGGCGGGTATCTGAGGCTTGGCAAAGGGGAAGAAGATACAGGTGGGAGGCATAAGAAATCGCTCCTTGCCGACGCTATGGAGGCTGTCTTTGGGGCCGTATACATTGACGGAGGATATGAAACTGCAAGGGAAGTTATCCTCAGGCTTTTCGAGGAAAGGATTGAGTCTGTTATATCCTCAGGCCAGTTCCATGATTATAAGACTGAGTTCCAAGAGAGCTGCCAAATGCTCTTTGGTACCCTGCCTGAGTACAGGGTAACAAGACAGGAGGGTGAGGAACACAGCAAAACCTTCACGATCGAGGTCTTTATTGCAGAAACATTATACGGGAGAGGAAAGGGAAAGAGCAAGAAAGAAGCAGAAACCAATGCGGCAAGAGAAGCGCTCTCAAGATTGTCTGTAAATAAATGAACGTATATCCCAATTTAGTGTAACTGCATTAATTGCCATGAATTCATGCCTATAAGTGAGGTGCGACTCACTCAAAACTATCAATGCCTATGTCATCATTACTCGCTCCTTAATTAAGACCCTAATTGAGCGATTCGTAATAGTCCAGCCCCCCTCCCCTTACTCCCCTCCCGCAAGAAGAGGGGAACCTATAGAGTGCTGTGGAGACACGCATGTGCGTG
>Ga0315295_10004334_pt1 | contig 12088 bp, 6 predicted proteins | sample YL17G14_0_MG_FD_204453 | JGI IMG/M metagenome (GOLD analysis project Ga0315295, IMG submission 204453) | Sediment microbial communities from Yellowstone Lake, YNP, Wyoming, USA - YL17G14_0 | ecosystem: Environmental > Aquatic > Freshwater > Lake > Sediment | place: USA: Wyoming | collected... | reverse complement strand
TTGACAAGCCGGTGCTCTGCTCGTTCATGGGTATTGTGGATGTTTCCGAGGGCGTCCAATACCTGGAAAAGCACAATATCCCCAACTATGCTTTTCCTGAGGCGGCAGTGAGGTCGATGGCCTCTATGGCTTTTTACGGAAAGCTCCTGAGTCTCGACAGAAGAGAAGTGCGGAGAGTGACTGCGGACCGTGACACCGCCAGTGCGATTATAAAAAAGAAACTGACCGGCAGGGACAGATATTATATGTCTGAAAAAGAAGCAAACGAAATACTTCAATGTTACGGGTTTCCGGTTTTAAGGAGTGTTCTGCTGAAGGATTTATCTGAGGTAGATGAAGCAGCGGAGGGGTTTGCTTTCCCTGTTGCTATGAAAATTTGTTCCCCTGATATTGTCCACAAATTTGATGTTGGAGGAGTTCGGCTGAAAATCAAGACGAAAGATGAAGCACGAACAGCCTTTGAAGAAATTATTGAAAATGTAAAGAAGTTGAAGCCCTCAGTAAAAATCGATGGTGTCATCATAGAAAGGATGGCCAAGCGCGGAGTGGAAGTCATTCTTGGGGCAGTGCGGGAGCCGAAGTTCGGGCCAGTTTGTATGTTCGGTCTTGGGGGGACATTTGTTGAAGCAATGAAGGATGTAACTTTCCGATTAGCTCCTATGTGGGAAATCAGTGCAGAGATAATGATACAAACTATCAAAGCATACAGTATTCTCAAAGGCGTTCGCGGGTCACCGCCTTGCGATATCGATGCCATCAAAGATTGCGTTCTTCGACTTTCTCAGATGGTCACTGAGCACCCTGAGATTGCAGAACTGGATATCAATCCACTGATTGTGTATCCTCAAGGAGAAGGATGTGTGGTGGCGGACAGCAGAATTCTTCTGCAAAATCCAGGGTGACGTCCGACGATTCGTTAAGATCTGGTTAATGTTTTTTTAGGTAAGTTCAAAAGCAAGTGCGCAAACGACTCTTAATACGCCTGAGAGGATTCGAACCTCCGACCTTCGGTTCCGTAGACCGACGCTCTATCCAATTGAGCTACAGGCGCAACATCCCATACTCCAGATTAAAAAGGCCTCTGGCCAAATCTGTACTTAATCTTACAACCAGCAGCCAAATATTTCAAGAAAATTAAAGCTGAACCATATACTTTTCTGAGGTTACTAAGGCTTGATTTAGCCAATTTTCTTGACCTGTTGTCTTGTTTCAAATATCATTGTTTGCAAAAAGAAAAGCAAGTTTGAAAGGCACGAAGAGAATGAAAATCAGTAAACGAGCCCAGGCGGTGCCGCCTTCGGCGACTTTAGCCGTTACTTCGCGAGCGAAGGAATTGAAGGCCAAAGGCGTGGACATAGTTGATTTCGGGGCAGGCGAGCCGGATTTCGATACGCCTGATTATATCAAAGACGCAGCGATAAAAGCGCTGAAGGCAGGTAAAACCAAATACACAGCCGAGTCCGGCATAGTTGAGTTACGGACCGCTATTGCCGCCAAGCTGGAAAAGGAAAACGGTCTCAAGTACACGCCTGAGCAGGTTATCGTCAATATCGGCGGCAAGCACTCCGTTTACGAAGCGATGCAGGCGACACTTGACCCGGACGATGAGGTAATTCTGCCTGTGCCGTATTGGGTAACATACCCGGAGACGATAAAGCTCGCCGGCGCCGTCCCCAAAATCGTTCAAACCGACAAGAAGGACAGTTATAAGGTTACACCGGCCCAATTGAAAAAGGCCATCACAAAAAAGACCTCTATGCTTGTGCTTAATTCGCCCAGCAATCCGGGTGGTTTTACTTATACTCCTGAAGAACTCAAGGCCCTTGCAAAGGTCCTTGAAGGAACACAGGTGGTGGTGCTTTCAGATGAAATTTACGAAAAGCTCATTTACGGCGATACCAAATTTGTCAGTTTCGCTTCATTATCCAAAGATGCCTATGACAGGACCCTGACCCTTAACGGCCTGAGCAAAACTTACTCTATGACCGGCTGGCGGCTTGGGTATGTTGCAGGGCCTCTGGAAGTTATAAAGGCAATGGGACGTCTTCAATCTCATATGACCTCTAACGCTGTAACCTTCGCTCAATATGCAGCAGTTGCAGCGTTGACAGACCCTACCGCAGGCGAGACCATAGAAAAGATGAGGGTGGAATTTGAGCGTCGAGGCAAATACATGGCGCAGCGTTTGAATGCCATTGAAGGCATCGAGAGTCCTGAACCTACCGGAGCTTTTTATTGTTTTCCTGATGTTTCGAGCCATTATGGCCGAACTATCAACGGTACAGAAATCGGCGGCAGTATGGACTTTGCAAAGGCATTTCTTGAACAGGCCAATGTTGCCCTTGTTCCGGGCCTGCCGTTCGGTTGTGATGAGAATGTGCGTTTAAGTTTTGCCTGTTCGATTGAACAAATTACCAAGGGATTAGACAGGTTGGAAAAATGGCTCAGTCAATAACCCCCATTAGAAATTCCAGAGAGGGTAAGAATATGGTAGAAAAACTGAAAATTTCTAACGAGGTAAATGCCAAAAGACGCTCTGTTTTATCCGGCTGGCCGATGATATTAGGCTGGCTCGCAATGCTCATTTTTGTCTTTCACGCCTGCACGCACATGGTTGCTGCCGGCGATACCTGGGTTGCAATGGCCAGCGGCCGGCATTTTATCAATCATGGAGTTAACACTGTCGAACCATTCAGCGCAAACTCACACAAGGCAGGTCCAACAGAAGAGGAAATCAAAACCTGGCCAAACTGGGCACAATGGATTGCAAACAAAGTCGGCATGAGAGCAGTTAAATACTGGCATCCGACCGGCTGGGTCAACCAAAACTGGCTGACACATGTTATTTTTTACTGGCTGACACATCTGTCTCCTTTCGCAGACGCCAAGACTTTTTCATTCAATACGCTGGTCTATTGGAAGTTTGCGATTTATATAATTACCGTGATTTGTGTTTACTACACCGGTCGATTATTAGGGGTTAATCCAGCTTTGTCGGCAGTGTTTGCCTGTTTTGCGATGTTTACAGGGCGTTCCCTCCTTGACATTCGCCCCGCAGGTTTCTCAAATTTGCTGGTTGCTGTCTTTTTGTTTATACTTGTCCTTGCCACGTATCGAAGCATATTATATATCTGGCTCATTGTCCCGCTCACTGTTTTCTGGTGTAATGTTCACGGCGGGTACGTTTATGCGTTCATAATGCTCGTGCCATTCGTGGTTCTGAACCTTCTAACGAGTATCTCTAAAGGAAGGTTTGTTTCTATCGGTCTAAAAGGAGTATATCATACCATTGCCGCCGGCTTTGTTACTTTTGTTGCGGTGATTGTATTCAACCCTTTCCACCTTACCAATCTTACACATACTTTCATTATCAGCTTCAGTAAACACGCTGAGATGTGGCGTATGGTCAACGAGTGGCATCCGGCTTTTGCATGGCAAAATCCCGTGGGTACGGGTTTCCCATTTTTAGTTCTTTTTATTTTAAGTATTGGTTTGACTTTTTTTTGGCTCTTCAGCTATTTCCTTAAACCCAAATTGCTGAAAGCGCCAAAGGATGAACTTGAGGCACAGGAGAAGCTATTCAAAGCTCTATCGACAATCTTCGGCTGTGCAGCCGCTGTATTTATATGTTGGGTTACATTTATTTCTTTTTTTTTCGTTGAAGTTGATGCAGCGAGTTTGCTTTTGTGTGCTGCGTTTGTGTGTATCCTGCTGCTCAGTATTTACAAGAGTGTTCATTTCATTTATTTGGCAGTTGGCTTAACGTTGCTGGCTATGTGGTCCGGCGATGCTGGTGCCAACTATTCCGGCAGATATATCTATTCGTTTGTTATATTGCCAGCATATGTCATACTGCATATTTTTGTTTCGCTGTTCTCGAAAACTGTTAAATTCAAACCAAAAAATATTGCTTTTGTTGTTTTGGCAGCCATTGTTTCGTTGTTGTTAATGATTCTTATCTTTAATCCTTTCAAGTTTAAAATGCCTTTTTTGAATACTGTGAAGCAATTTTTAGAACTGCGTCGGCCATGGGGCCCCGAGTATGAACGTAACCTTGAAATAACCTATGAGCACTTGTTTGGTGTCCTTTATATTGTGAACATTGGTTCGATTGTTATTTGGTTAGCACTCCCTTACTTGCGAAAATTATTTGGTTTGCTTCCGAATAAAATCCGCGAAGACTCCCAAATCGTTCAATACGAGTTATCTAAGATTGATTTGCCGTTAATGGCCGTTGTTGCCCTTACCACCTATATGGCCTATCGTTCCCGCAGGTTTATACCGATAGCAGCTATCGCAGCCTGCCCGATTATAGCAATGTTTATTGACCAGATGACCCGCACAATCTCGGCCGCACGTAATTTCTACAAGTACCGTTCCCTCTCTGTCAGCCCGGTGCCATATAACCTCCAATTGTTTTTTATCTTTGCTGCCGCCGTTGCGGTTATGGCTTTTGGTATCTCGTGGGGACTTAAATTCAAGCGTGTTTATCTCGACTGCTGGCCCACTGATGCGAAATTAAATTCCATTTTTATACGGATGACGGCCTCGCATGTGAAACCATTTGACGCCTGTAAGTTTATAAGAGATAACAAGTTAAAAGGGAAAATGTTTAATTACTGGACCGAAGGCGGTTTCATCGCCTGGGGCCAAGAGCCTGACCCGAACACCGGCCGAACTCCTCTGCAATTATTTATGGACGGCAGGGCGCAAGCAGCTTATGAGCCGAAAGTTTACCAGACCTGGACCACTATTATGTCTGGAGGCCCAATCGTCCAAAGTGCTATGATAAGAAAAACCACTCCCGATTATGCCAAAGTCGGCCAGTGGATAGATGAACAGCTGAAAAAATACGATGTCTGGGTAGTCTTGATACCCCTATCCGACGCAGAAGTATATAATGGGCCTTTCGTAAAAGGCCTTGAACGTAATCCTAATTGGCCTCTTGTCTTCTTTAATAACACAGAAAAACTCTTTATTGATGTAACAACCCCCCAGGGCAAGGAGCTTTTCGAGGGCATATTCAACGGCAAAACACTCTACCCCGATGAGTTTTCCAGAGACCTTATCATTGCCTATAACATTTTAGGTGGTACCGCAAAGAAACAAGGCCTTGATTTTGCCATCAAGGCTTTCAAATTACACCCATCACAAGCCCCAATGCAGATAATTCTGCCTCTTGCTAAATACGCTGAGCTGCAACCTTTTGTAAGTGATTTCTGCAAAAATTATTTCGACGAATTCGCAAAAGATAAGAGTCTTTATGCAAAACAGGATGGCTATCTGGATAGAATCTGGGCCGCATTGCTCGCAGGCAGATATTTGCGGGAAAGTGCTGCAAAACAAGGAAACACCGAACTTGTGCAATTTTATGACGCCAAAATGAAAGAGTATCAGAGTGAACGGGAACCATTGCAAAAAAAGAGGAGGTGGTAACCTGTGATAAAAGATAAATTGCCGGCTAAGCTCGTTGATTCAAACCAGAAAGCAGCTGTTTCTATCAGTGTTTTTTTTCCTTGTTATAACGAACAAGACAATGTTGAGCGCACTGTGGAACAGGCACTTGCTGTTCTAAGGAAACTTAACGCTGACTTTGAAGTAGTTATTGTTGATGACGGCAGTTCCGACGCCACCGGGCAAATCGCCGATGAAATCTCCCGCCGAGACAGCAGAGTAAAAGTGGTGCACCATCCCAGTAATCTCGGTTATGGGGCCGCATTGCAGTCCGGATTTAAAGCAGCCACCAAAGAACTTGTTTTTTATACCGATGGCGACGGCCAGTTTGATATCAACGAAATGCCGCTGCTGCTGCCGCTGACAGAGCGGTATGATATTGTCAGCTGCTACCGCCTGAACCGTCAGGACTCTTTTATACGGAAAATTAATGGCTGGTGCTGGACAAAATTGGTTTGCTTGATGTTCGGTATGAAAATCCGTGATGTTGACTGTGCTTTCAAATTATACAAAAGAAAAATTTTTGATTCGCCCGGGCGGATTGAACTATCAAGTACCGGAGCTCTGATTGATACTGAGATTCTGGCTCGTGCCATCCGCAAAGGCTATTCTATTACCCAAAAAGGTGTGCATCATTATCCACGAACAGCCGGCGTACAAACCGGTGCGAATTTAAGGGTAATTCTTCGTGCATTCAAAGAGCTGTTCAAGCTACGCAGCCAAATTCTAAGCGGAGATTGATAATTGAGGCACAATACGCAATACAAGGTATGAACGAAGAGAAGGTCAATTTGTTCGTCTACGGCTCACTGCGGGAGCCCGGAATATTCAAGTCGGTTAGCAGCTTGGGTTTTACTATCGACAGGTCACGGACCGACGAAGAAACCCTTTTGGCCGAGCCAGCTCTGTTGCCTTACTACCGAAAAGTAACGCCCGACAACGTTTATTTCTATGCCGTGCCAGCCACATCTTCAAAAATTGAAGGTTTTGTTATTTACGATGTTCCTCCCTCCGCAATGGCCGAAATCGACAGATATGAAGGCAAACGCTATGACGGGGAAACCGTTCACGTCAATACCGCAAGGGGACTGGTCGAGGCACAGGCATATCTGGCCACACACGAGTCAATGAAAAAACACTTCGGCGACAGATTCCACGTCAACCTGATACATGAGCTGTGGCTGCGAAAACGGATTGAAGAGTTTATAAAGAAACACACCCGCCCCGGCGAAGAAACCACCGATGCCAACCTCGAACGCCGAGCAGAAAGAGAGCTGCTGGCGACCACCGAACGCGACCTGGTCATAAGTCACTACCGCAGCGATGCCGTCAGCGACTATTATCTCGAGCACGAACTGGACCGTCCCAGGCCGAGCATAAAACCCCTCCGCGACGAACCGAATGTTACGTCCTTTGTCAAGAACTACTTGGCGCTGGTCATAAAACAGGTCATGCTCAATCAGCTCGATGAAAGAATTCAGTCCCAATACCGCTTTGAGCTTGAGCATATGCGTACTTCCGAAAGATACTTCAAACGCTCAGTCAGTCTTCTTATCGCTTTGCAGATGATAAACACCGGCGCTGTTGAACTGATTATCGATAAGGCGCTCAAGGCAATGCCATACCAAAAATACGACCTTATCGACTACGTTAAATACGCTGTCCAGGCAGCCGACAGCATATTCGATTCGCGCGTGGCTTACTCACATCTTGAGCGTGTTCGCGCCAACTTCCACCCGGGTCTTATACCACTTGGAGCCGAGATTGAATTGAGCAATTTGGGCCCTGCTGCTGTTGAGCCGCAGAGAAGCATCCAGAAATTTGACCCGATATACGATGGTTTCAGATATTTCCACGATTTTTGCTTGGATGTTTTGTCCTGGAAACTCGGCGGATACATTGACGACCACACCGGCGCAACTGACCGGGCACGCCGCTGTGGTTTTTTGGAGCTGGCGCCGGGCAGACTAAATATCGCTGGAGAACTATCTCGACCGGCAACTGCAGACCCTTGGCTTCTTAATCAGTTAATACAAGAGATTACTGCTTTCTATAACGTCCGCCCACATAGTTTGCATCTTTCCTTTCAACTTCGAAAAAGTCAAATCGGCCGCCAAAAAGTTCTCCCATTGGATTTCGTCAAGTGCCTGCTTGCACTCGGCGGCGGTTTGCAGAAGAAAAAGACCGGCAGATTATGGATTTCAAGAATGGGCTATGATGAAATAACCCAGCGCAACGACGGCGAAGAACTTGTCTTCGCCAGAACCAGTAAACGCAGATGGTATCTCGGTGAAGACGAAATTGCCGACAAACCTCCTGCTCAGGCCACCGCATACATCCAGCAGTATAAGTTCATTCGTCTGGAAGGAAGAGCCGATTATGAGCCTTTAATCTTGTGCCTTAAAGGCCTCCAGCTGGCCTATAACCCGGCGGATTATTTAAGTGCAGAGCAGCTCAAAAGAAGCGAAAAATTGCGGCAGCAATATGAGGATTTAAAAAAATGGGCTGCTGCGCCTACAGAAATCAGCCCCCGAATAATAAGCAAATTTTTAAATACCGTCCAGGATGGCTTAATGAATGAAAGGCACCGCCGTCCCGCTCACAAATTACACTATATCGATTGGGCACTAAACGCTATTGATGCACAACTGCAAATGTTCAATAAACAGCTCAAAGAATCACTTAGCGATTCTTAATTGTTTTGTTTCTTTGTTGTTTTATATTCAGCTGATATATTTTTCTTTTTTTTTAACTTCTCTATCGCGAACCTGACTACTTCATTATGGTCAAATGCCAAATCTTTCGGCAACTTTTCTATATCAAACCATCGCGCCTTTGCCGCATCATCACCGGCCTTGGGTTTTTGATGTCCTCTTGATGCAACACCCATAAACACTATCGTAATTTGTCTGCCCCGTGGGTCTCGGCCACATCTGCCGAAGGTATGCATTTGTTTGAGCGCAATGCCGCTTAAGCCGGCTTCTTCAAACAATTCCCTGGCGACGGCATCGTCAAGCTCCTCATCGATATCAACAAATCCGCCGGGCAGACACCATTTGCCTTTGAACGGCTCGTTTTTGCGATTGATAAGCAGCAGTTTGGCTTTGTTCCTGAAGAAGGCAAATACAGCAGCATCAACAGAGACCATCGGCCTCGGCCAATCATAAATGTATTTGCCCTTTTTAACCATAGTTCACAAATCCGCCTTTTGCCGTTTACTACTAATCCGAAACTGACAATTTAATAATTCAACGATTGATAATCAATAATCAATTGCTCAAAGTTCCTTTATTGCTTAAAATAACCGGCCTGATGACCTTTTTGCAGGAAAACCTCGGAAATAAAATTCAAACCGTTTCGCTCAGACTCGGTAACGGCTGGAGCGGCAGGGTAGTGTTATCAGACGCACAGGGGAGGAAGTTTTCGAAGGCCGACCTGTCCGGCGTAGCGCAGGCGAAGACGGATTGGCTTAAGTGCCTTTCGCAACCACATCTATTGTTCGAAAATGTCGGGGAAATCCTGAAAACTGAAGGCCGAAACTGTGTCGCTGTGAAAAACCTTACAATAGGAGACAGCCAACTGAAAGTAGTCGTCAAACGCCACTATCCCGGAGCTGGCCTGCGACAATTCTTTCGTTCGTTTCAACGAGGCAGGGCACTGCGAAACCTCGAAACCTCTCTCAAATTACAGCGTCTCGGCGTGCCGACAGCAGCCCCGCTTGCAGCCCTGCAGGACAAATATGGCCTGCTCACCTACCAGAGCATTTACATAACCCGCTATCTTGAAAATAGCTGTGACCTTCACACTTTTTGCCGCCGGCATCTCTCGAACCAATTGTCATTGAGAAAACATTTCTCCAATCAGCTCGCATCAATATTGGCGGAGCTTCACAAAAACGGCCTCTGGCACAGAGACCCAAAAGCAAAGAACTTTCTTGTTACACCACAAGGCGAAGATAAACATAAAGTCTTACTTATTGATATGGACGGAATAAAACCTTATCGACTGCGTCGCGAAATCTGCCGATTTCGCTCCCTGTGGCAGCTTGCCGCCTCGCTCCTTTCTGTATCTGCTGTTAACCGAACAGATTACTTTCGAACCTTTACAACTTATAGTAATCTTACAGGCCTTGAGCCTTCGCATCGCCGAAGGATTTTCCGTGAACTATCAGATAGGGCTAAAGCTAAACATCTGCGCTCCATGCTGAAAAACATTCTGATAATCAAGCCCAGTTCGCTGGGTGACATAGTTATGGCCTTGCCGGCCCTTTCGGCCTTGCGCAAAAGCTTTCCTGATGCGAAGATTAGCTGGTTTATCCGGCCGGAGTTTGCACCGCTTCTTAAAAATCACCCCGATTTAACCGAAACAATTTTTTTTGACCGTAAGTTTCTCGGCCAGGCTTGGTTTAATCCACGCGCATTGGCTTCTCTGCTGTCGCTTATTTGGCGACTTCGCCGCAGTAAATTCGACGCTGTAATCGACCTGCAGGGTCTTTTCAGAACTGCTTCCCTGGCGTGGCTCTCCGGCTGCAAAAAACGTCTCGGAATGGCAGATGCCAGAGAACTCGCCCATATCTTTTACACACATAAGGTTGCACAGGACCGGGATTGTATTCACTTAGTCGACTACTATCTAAAAATAATCCAGACCGCTGGCGCTTCCAAGCCTGTCCCGAGCGGAGTCGAGGGGACGCAAGTGAGGTTTTTGTTGCCGGTAGACCCTGCTGCCGCCGATGCAGTTAATAGGTTACTAATAATTCAAGGCATTAAACCCAACAACTATGCAGTTTTTGTCCCCACTTCCGCCCACAGGGACAAATGTTGGCCGGTTGAGCGTTTTGCTGCTTTGGCTGATAAAATTTCATCACAGTTTCATCTTTCTATAATCGCTACCGGAGCAGCTTCCGAAAACAGTGCCGTAGAAAGGTTAAGAAACTTGGCTAATGTCCCGATAGCAAACTTCGCCGGTGCTACTTCTCTTAGTGAATTGGTAGCCCTGTTGAAAGGCGCCCGGCTGGTGGTAAGCAATGATACCGGCCCGGGCCACATTGCCGCCGCTTTAGGCGTGCCGGTTGTTTTGCTCTTCGGCCGGTCCAATCCTGCCAGAGTAGCCCCGTATGGAAGAAGCAGTTGTGTCGCGGCGGTCGAACCGGACGGCAGGGGTTTCAATGCCGACAGCTACGACCCGAAACACGATATTAAAGCTATAACGGTCGATGAAGTTTATCGAAAAGTATGTGAGCAATTGACTGAGCCCCATTAGAATAAACGACATTCTAAACAATGGGGCAATTTTACCCGCCATAGCGGGTAAAATTGGCTTTGTTTGGGTTCGTTTTGACCAAGTGTCCATTGTTAATTTATCGTTGTAATTCATTATCATAACTGCGGTTATAAACATTTGACTTTTTGATAATTTGGCTTTGTTTCGCATAATTTGTTGTTTTTGATTGATTGATTTTTAACCACAGATTGCGCAGATTTACACTGATTACTTAAATAAAAGCTACCTAAATTAACTGTGTCTTGTTGTTTCATGTCTTTCATAATGTTTAGAATATGTCCCTTTCTCAATTGGACGAACCTGCGCGGTTGAGGCGAAAAGTCGAGTGTTTTTCAGAGGCAATAAATTTGTAAATGCTTATATTGGAAGAGATAGAAAAAATTTTGAAAAAATGGATTTTTGCTCTCAACCTACTACGCTTTTGATTGAAAAAAGGATAAGGGGGAGTAGGATATGAGAGAATTAAATCTGCGGTGAGTAACCATGACATCTTCCACATAACAGGTGATGGTAGCAAGGCTATGACCGTAATAACTCTGTCGAAATGCCAATCTCCTGAAGCAGTTCGCTCTCCATTGCGAGTTGCAGGAGTGCTGCGCTACTACCGTGCAATATTCCTTCCGACAAAACAGACCGAAGTTCATGTGGACGGACACTATAGATATTATGTGCTTCCCAGCTTCCCAAGAACGGATTCCTACAAAAGTTCTCGTCGGTAATAACGATCAAGAAAGACAGCTCGTGCCTCAACACCGCCAAGTCAACAACTACACCGAGGTAATCGATGAACGCCTTTCCACTATCTATAAGATCCATTAACTTTTGAACATTGGGATCAGAGAGTACTGACATTGGATCGCGACTGTCCGCTTTTACCTGTAAGTACTTTGCATCAAACAGTTCCTCTGCATATTCACGAAATAGAGCTGTTTTGAGATCAAAGCCTTGGCGTACCGAATACTCATCATTATCGGTTTCTGTTCCATAAATCTCAAACCCACCTGCTGGCTGAAACTGAAAAAAATTAGGTTTCACCACAACCTCGTTTGAGCGCTTTGCAGTAACAATTCGCCATGTTGGTTTTGTAGAAGTCCTTGAATCCAGAAAGACAACCATGGCTTGGAGACTTATTAAAGGGTAAGCGTTTACAGGTTCAAGAACAGCATCTCTGCCTATGCGGTTGTTATGATACAGAGTACGCCTTGGAAGGTGCCCGAGAATGTTATTCTCGTCTAAATCTTTTGCTCTGTGGCGATCTTTCTCATAGAGTTGATATAATTCCCATTCTAAGATGTGGGTAGTAATGACATTTTGAAGAAAATTCGTAGTAACTGCCTCAATCATACCTGCA
>Ga0315295_10004333_pt1 | contig 12088 bp, 3 predicted proteins | sample YL17G14_0_MG_FD_204453 | JGI IMG/M metagenome (GOLD analysis project Ga0315295, IMG submission 204453) | Sediment microbial communities from Yellowstone Lake, YNP, Wyoming, USA - YL17G14_0 | ecosystem: Environmental > Aquatic > Freshwater > Lake > Sediment | place: USA: Wyoming | collected... | reverse complement strand
CCATCACGCGCACCTGCGTCGAGGCCGGCGTGGCGGTCTTCTGCGAGAAGCCGCTGGCGCACGACCTCGAGGACGCCGGCCGGCTGGCCGAGCTGGCCGCGCGCGGCGGGCCGCCCGTGGCCTGCGGCTACGCGCAGGCCTTCCTGCCCACCTTCGCCACCGCGCAGCAGCTGCTCGCCGACGGCGTGGTGGGCGCGCCCCGCCGCGTGACCTCGGCCATGTACCTGTCGCAGGTCTTCGGACCCCAGAAGGGCTGGATCGCCGACGTGAACGTCTCGGGCGGCGGCGTGGTGGCGAACCTGTCGTCGCACCTGCTGTTCCTGCTGCGCTGGTACTTCGGGCTGCCGAAGACGGCGCGGGCCACCTGGAAGAAGATGCACGGCCCGGTCGAGGACGAGCTGAAGGGCGTCTTCAAGCTCGAGGGCGGCTGCGAGGTCGCCTTCGAGTCCTCGTGGAGCGTGCCCGACTACCCCATCTCGGGGACCTTCATCACCATCGAGGGCGAGCGCGGCGTCATGCGCATCTCGAACGAGACGCTGGTGCTGGATCTCGAGGCGCCGCACGGCCCGTGGCCCGCGGGCGTCACGACGCTGCGGCACCCCGAGCTGGCGCAGGTCGCGCGCTTCGACTTCAACGGCGAGTTCTACGATCTCGAGGACTCCCGCTTCCTCGCCTGGGTCACGGGGGGCGAGACCCCGCCCATCACCGTGGCGCTGGCGCACGACGTCCAGCGCATGATGACGGCGCTCTATGACTCGGCGGGCCGCGACGGCGCGTCGGTGGAGGTGCCGCGATGAGCCCGACCCGGACACCCGCCCTGCTGCTCTCGACCGAGGCCCTGCTGGGCGTGACCCGCCACCCGCGCGAGCGCACGCTCGAGGTGAAGCGCCGCTTCCAGCAGGACCCGAAGGCCCTGGAGCGCGTCTTCCGCGGCGCGCTCGAGGCCGGCGCCGACGGCGTGCTGGTGGCGCCCACCGCCGAGGGACGAGCGGCCGTCGCCGCCATGGGCGCCTCCCTGCCGGTCTTCGCGCACGTGCCCGACGTGCCGAGCTTCGTGCGCGACTCGACCGAGCTGGGCCTGCCCGGCACGGCACTCAAGCGCCTCAAGGGCGCCCCGCCCGCGACCATGATCAAGCTCGGGCTCACCGGCATGTCGCACGCCACCGGCGTGCTCAAAGGCGACTTCATCGGCATGGTGCCCATCATGCTCGAGCTGGAGCTGGCCGCGCTCGCCGCGCGCGACCTGCGTGCCGTGATCCTGTCGGCCACGCTCACCGACCTGGTGCTGGGGGGCGGTCACCGCTTCCTGTTCGCGCACCTCGTGCCCTTCATCCGCCAGCGCTTCGGCGCCATGGCGGGCTTCGAGACCCACAACCTGGGGCACCTGCTGGCGCGCCTGCGCGAGTGGGGGGTGCAGCCCGACCTCGTGATCGGCCCGCTCAACCCGCTGGGCTTCATGATGAAGCCCTCGCCCGGCGAGGTGCTGGCCGAGCTGGACGCGACCGGGCTGCCCGTGCTGGCCAAGGAGATCACGGCCGGCGGCACGGTGAGCCTCGAGGACGGCGCCCGCTTCGCGCGCTCCCACGGGACGCAGGGGGTGGTCGTCGACCTCGTGGACCTCGCCGACGACGGCGCCTCGCTGCGCGCCCTGGCCGATCCGGTGGGGAAGGGGGCGGCCTCCGCCGCGCGCTGAGATGAAGCGGGCGCTCCCGCCCTGGCGCGGGCTGCTGGCCGCCTGCGCGGCTGCCTGGCTTCTCACGCGGGTGCCGGGCTGGAGCGCGCTCCAGGCGCTCTTCGGGATCCCGCTCGTCTTCCTGCTGCCCGGGCTCGCCGTGCTGAGGCTGCTCGGGCTCCACGAGCGCTCGCGGCTCTGGCTGCTGCTCGCCTCTGGCGCGCTGTCGCTGCCCGTGCTGGGGGCCGCCGCCGGGCTGGCCGCGCGCGTGAGCGGGGCGCGTCCCGACGCGCTCGGCATCCCCGTGCTGCTGCTGTGCGCGGTCGTGCTCGCCTGGCCCGACCGCGCGGGGCGCGACGACGCGCCGGATCTGCCCGCGGAGGCCCGGCCCGCGCGCGACGAGGGCTGGATCCTGGCGCTCGCGCTGGCTCTCGCGGGCGTCGTCGCGCTCGGGTTCCTCAACCCGCGCCTCGCCCAGTGGAGCGACGCCTGGTTCCACGCCGCCGTGTTCAACGAGGTGGTGCGTGCGGGCGTGCCGCCCCAGTACCCGCACTTCGCGGGCGAGGGCCTGCCCTACCCGTGGTTCTTCCACCTGTGCCTCGCCTCCTGCCGGCGCGTGGTGAGCGGCGACCCGTTCCTGCTCATGGCGCTCGTCAACCTGTGGACGGCGCTGCTGTGGGGCGTGGGCATCCACCTGCTGGCGCGCGCCGCGGGGCTCACGCCGCGGGCGGCGCGCTGGTCGGCGCTGGCCGGCGTGGTGGGCGTCAACCCCATCGGCTCGGTGCTGGCGCTGCTGCGCTCCTTCACCGGGGCGACGCACGGGCTCGCGGTGCTGCGGGCCTCGCTGGCCAACGCCAACTGCACCATGTGCGAGCTGGCCTTCCACTTCCCGTGCTTCCAGTCGGGGTTGCTCTCGCGGCTCTGGACCCCCACGGCCTTCAACTTCGCGTTGGTGATGGTGGCACTCGTGGTGCTGGCGTGGCTCGAGGCGTGGGAGCGACCGCGTCCGCGCGCGCTGCTGCTGTTCCTGCTCTCGCTCGCCCTGCTGCTGCACTGGCACACGCTGACCGCGCTGCACCTCGCGGTCGGGATCGCGGCGGGCACGCTCCTCGGCCTGCTGGCGCGCGCGCGCCGCGACCTGCCCGGCGGGCTGCTGCGCGCCGTCGCGATCGGTGCGGCGGCGGGCCTCGCCTGCCTGCTCGCGCGCCCCTACCTCGACAGCGTGACGCTGGGCGTTCCGAGCGGGAGCATGATGACGCCGCGCCTGGTGCGGCTGAACGCCGGCGGCCTCGTGTTCTCGATGGGGCCCGTGGCGCTGGCCGCCCTGATCGGCGCCTGGTCGCTGGCGCCCGGACGGCGCGCGCCCTTGATCGGGCTCGCGCTCGGCCTGCTGGTGGCCTTCCTGACCTTCGACCTGCCCGGCGCGGCGGAGGAGAAGCTCTACTACCCGCTCTTCGTGGTGCTCGCCGCCCTGAGCGGCGCCGGCATCGTGGCGCTGCTCGACCGGGGGCTGCCCGGCCGCGCGGCCGTGGCTGTCGTCCTCCTCGGCGGGCTGCTGACCGCCGCCCTGACCGCCTGGGGCTTCCTCGGGGACAGCCGCCCCATCCGCGACCTCTTCAGCCAGCAGCCCGAGCGCGCCGCGCTCTTCACCCGCGACGAGGCCGCGGCCCTGCGCTGGGTGCGCGAGCGCTCGCCGCGGGAGGCCGTGTTCCTGCAGCACAGGCGTCCCAACGGGCCCGAGCCCATCCTGGTCTACGGCGAGCGGCGCATGTTCCTCGGGCCCGCCGAGGCGTTCTACCGCGCCGCGTTCTTCCCCAAGGGCGACGAGCCGCCCGCCCCGCCCGCCGCGTGGCGCGAGCTGCTGCACCGCGAGGCGTTGCAGGCCGCCGTGTACTCGGAGCGGGCGCTCGCGCCCGACACCCTGGCCATGCTGCGCCGCTACCCGTGGCCGCTCTACGCGTGGTGGGACGACGAGCTGGAGGCGGGCCGCCTGAGCCCCACGCTGCGCGACACGAGCGTGGCGCGGGTGGTGTTCGCGAGCCCGACCGTGCGCGTGCTCGAGGTGCGCGGCGGGCGGTGAGGGGTGGCCGGGCGGCTTTCGGCCCTGACGAGTCTCAGGTGTCTTGCGGGCCGCACCGGCTTCGAGTATCCATCTGCGGCCTTGACCCGCGAGTGGTACGCGCCTACGGTCTGCCATTGAGATTGGACCGGCCGGCGGACCTCGGACCCCACGCCGGACATCCGTCAGGCCATATTGGTCGTCCCCACTCCTGGACCCACAGGAGGAGCGCCTGCCATGATGTCCAGCCGCCTCGCCGTCCTTGCGCTTGTCGTTTCCTCGATTGCCGCGCCCCCGACCCCGCACCACCGCGAGCCGCTGAAGCCGCTCCAGCCGCGCGGCGCGCCGACCCGTGACGGAGCAGGCGCCCAGCCGCTGCTCGGCCCAGGTGCCACTGCCGGCGCGCAGGGTGCCGCGACGCAGGCGGGTGCCCTGCCTGCCGCCGACTCCCTCCCGGGTGTGAGCGCCGAGTGCACGGACTTCCGCAGTGGCCTGGCGTTGACCGTCCAGGCGCAGCATCTGCTGGCGGACGGTATGGTCGCGCGGGACTGGACGCCAGATCGGACGAGGCTGTGCCTGGGCTCGGCCGAGGGCGTGAGTGCGACCCTGGTGGCGGACGGCGTGGGCGGGGCCATCGTGGTCTGGGTGGACAACCGCACGGGCGATGGCGATCTGTACGCGCAGCGCTTCACCGCTGCCGGTGAGGTCGTGCCCGGCTGGCCCCGCGACGGTGTGCCGGTCTGCGTGGCGCGCGGCTCGCAGTATCAGGTGGCGCTGGCGAGTGACAGCGCGGGCGGAGTCGTCGCCGCTTGGACGGACTACCGCTCGGGTCGAGGCGATATCTATGCCCAGCACATCGCCGGGGACGGGCGGCTGACGTGGAGCCCGGAGGGGCTGGCGGTGTGCGCCGATTCCGCCGACCAGTTGGCCCCCGCAGTCGCGCCGGATGGATCGGGCGGGGCGCTCGTCGTCTGGCAGGACCGCCGCGAGGGTGCGGCCCGCCTATATGCGCGGCACGTCGCGGCAGATGGCACGCTGGCTCCGGGGGTGAGCGGGGAAGGGACTCCGCTCACCAGTGGCGGGGGCACGCAGGTCAACCCGGCGCTGTGCCCCGACGGCTCCGGCGGCGCCGTCGTGGTGTGGGAGGAGCGCCGGGAGACGGATGCGGGTATCCGGGCGCTGCGCATCACCGCGAGCGCAGAGCCGGCGGCCGGTTGGCCCGCCGCAGGGTTGGCGGTGGCAACGGGCCCGGGCAGCCAGCGGTGGCCCGTTCTGATCCCGGACGGCCTGGGCGGGGTCATCGTGGCCTGGTCCGATGCGTCCGCCGACCGCGGCAACATCCGCGTCCAGCACGCGACCGCCAGCGGAACCCTCGCCTGGGCCGCCAATGGGGTCGCTCTGTGCACGGCGATCGGCGAGCAGACGTTCCCGGCCATCACCGGCGACCGCAATGGCGGGGCCATCGTGGCCTGGGAGGACTTCCGCGCCGGCAGCCGCAGCGACCTCTACGCCCAGCGCATCGGCCCCGATGGTGCCCCGGCGTGGGCGGCCGACGGCGTGCCGCTCTGCCTCGCGGCCGGGGACCAGTACGGCGTGACGCTGACCGGTGACGGCAGCAGTGGGGCCATCGCCACCTGGACGGATGCGCGGAGCACGGGTCGGGGGCAGTTCTTCTCCGCTCGTCTGCTGGGTGGCGGTCCGGTCCCGACGCTCGAGTCGGTGGAGGCCTGGCCCGGTCGGACCCGCCTGGTGTGGCGCACTGCGCCCAAGGATCAGCGGGTCTTCCGGCTGCTGCGCCGCATCGGACCCAAGGGCTGGGAGGAGGTCCTTACGCGGAGTCCACAGGCGGACGGCCTCATCCCGGTCGAGGATCGCGACGTGTCGCCAGGCGACAAGGTGCGCTATCGGCTGGCCATCGTCGCGGGCGGGGAGGTGTTGCTCCTGGGCGAGATCGCCGTGGATATCCCGATACCCAAGCCGCTCGCGCTGCGCTTCGCACGCAGCGAGGACGGCGGACGCACGGTGCGCGTGGCCCTGACGCTGGAGACCGACGCGCCGGCCAAGCTGGAACTCTTCGACGTGTCGGGCCGTCGGGTCCTCTCCCAGGACGTGGGCTCACTCGGCGCCGGCGACCACGACGTGCGTCTCAACCTGTCGTCCTCCGTTCGGACCGGGATCTACTTCATCCGCCTCGGCCAGGGCCGCGCCACGCGCACCGGCCGCGTGACGGTGCTGCGATGAGGGCCGCGCACATGAAGACATGGGTGTTGTTGCTGGTGATGGCGGGCGCCGGGCTGGCGCTGGCCGTCGAGGGGGCTCAGGCCCAGGTGAAGGTGCAGCGGCGGGCGACCCGGTACTCAAGCGGACCCGACACGACGGTGGTCTTCGGTCCCACCACCTACGACGCGCCACATGTGTACGGTTCGGGCACGCCCTGGACCTACTACTACGAGAGCTTCACGATCAGCCCTTACGACTCGACGCAGCGCTTCATCTTCCGCATCACCAACGGCGACCCGGACGGCAGCCACCGGGTGAACGGTGTGGACCTGTCCCTCAACGGCCGGACGGTGATGAACTTGAGCGACGTCTCGGGGACCGTGGCCTTCGCCATCAAGGTCGTCTCCCCGCTGGCCAGCAACACGATGGTGCTGGGCGTGCGCAGCCCCTACAACCCGAATCTCGAGTACGAGGGCGACACGGACGCCCACATCGTGCTCGACATGATCAGCACGCCGGACCCGTCGTACGACATCTACGGGCCGACCGAGTTCGTGATGGAGGAGCTGCCAGATCCGCAGCCGCCAGGCGGGGGTTACACCGAGTTGTCCGACAGCCTGTCGAGGCCGACGGGGTCGGTCGCCCCCTATGCCCTCATTGTCACGAATGGGGCCGCGGACGGCAGTCAGCGGGTGGCGAGCGCCCGCGTTTACGTCAATGGCACGCTCGTCATCGGCGCCAACGAATGCGGGCCTGGCACCGCGCAGGTCATGCGGCAGGTGACGCTGGCGGCCCAGAACGAGCTGAAGGTCCGTCTCACGGGCGACCCGGGTGACTACATCAACGTCTCGGTCACGGCGACAGACACGACGCCCCCGGGCGTGACGGTCACAGCGCCGACGCTGGCTGATAGCCTCACCACAGCCAGCGGGGTCCGGGTGACGGGGAGCGTCACGGAGAACGAGACCGGCGGCACGGTGCGCGTGAACGGCCAGACGGCCTTCTCCATCCCCGGGAGCTTCTCGGACTCCGTCGCCATGGCGGTCGACGGGCGTTACGTCATCACGGTGCAGGCCGTCAACGGCGCGGGCTACGTTACGGAGGTCACGCGCACGGTGATCCGTGACACGCAAGCGCCTACGCTGACGGTATCGCAGCCGTCGGCCGATTCCCTGGCAACGACGGCCGACTCCCTGCCCATCGTGTGCACTTGGGTCGATAGCACAAGGACGACCGTCACGGTGGATGGCGACTCCGTAATGGCTGGGACACAAGACACGCTCAACCTCGCCTATCCCCTGGACCACGGGTCCAACCGGATCCTCATCCGTGCCACTGACGCTCTGGGGAACACGAGCGAAGCGTGGCGATTCGTCCTGAGGCGAGAAGCAAACGACCAGAACAACCAGACCGTCGTGCCGACGGTGCCCGGGGTGGCTGGGCGGTCGTCCTTCCTGAGCGGAGTCGCGTTCATCTACGACTCGACGCGCGGCACCCCACTGCAGCGCCACGCAGTGCCGGAGAGCATCGGGGCGGAGGTCGCCTCCGTCGTGCGGGGAGTCGTTACTAGTCGCGACTTCGGGCCATTGCCCAACGTCAAGGTCGAGGTGGCGGGACATCCGGGATTCGGCTACGCGCTGACGCGCGATGACGGCCAGTACGACATGGTGGTGAATGGTGGGTTGCCGCTGACGTTGCGCTTCACGAAGCCGAACCACCTCGAAGCGCAGCGGACGGTCCTGCCGCCGGTCCAGGACTACGCGCTGTTGGACACCGTGGCCCTCATCGGCAAGACGGTGCGCAAGACCGTCGTGGATTTCAACTCGCCCGTGGTGGCTCGTGGGCGTTTCGCCTCCGACGCCAACGGGGATCGCGACATCAGGATGGTCTTCCGCGACACCACGGTGGCCACGGTCCGCAAGCCCGACGGCACTGTAGTGCCATTCACGGCAGCCCGCGTCAGGGCCACTGAGTTCACTGTCGGCGGCGACGGTCCCCGGTCGATGCCTGCCATTCTGCCGCCAGGCAGCGCGTACACCTACTGCGTGGACCTGCGGCTCGACGAGGCCGACTCGCTGGCACAGGAAGGGCAGCCCGCACCGGACGTGCACTTCAGCAAGCCCGTGGCGTGCTACGTCAGGAACTTCCTCAACCTCCCCGTCGGCACGTGCATCCCGGTTGGCTACTACGACTACACTGCCGGGCGCTGGGTCGCGGGCCGGGACGGTGTCGTCCTGAAGATCATCGGGGCCTCGGGTGACAGCGTCGACAGCAGGGGAACCGGTACGCCGGATGACTCCACGCGGCTGGCACAACTCGACATGGATAGCGCCGAGATAGGCAGGTTGCGGTCGCAGTACACGGTCGGCACGAGTGTCTGGCGCATGTCGGCAGAGCACTTCACCACCTACGACTTCAACCTCAACGTCGCGATGATGATGTACGCGCAGAGCCGGGCGGCCGCGCGCGCGATGCAGCCGCTCGGTCTGGTGGGCAACGCCTCCACGGTCTGCGGCTCCATTGTCGAATGCGAGAACCGCGTGCTGGGCGAACAAGTACCGATCGTCGGCACCCCATACACCCTCAACTACCGTAGCTTCCGTGCCTCCGGGGATCTCGCCATGCGGAGCCTGCGGATACCCGTCACGGGCGAGACCGTGCCTGAGGGTGTCGGCAAGATCATCGTGGACGTGGACGTAGCCGGCAGTCACCGCAGGCGCGTGTTCACCAGCCCTGCCCCGGGTCTGATCGACACCATGACCTGGGATGGACGCGATGTCTACGGGAGGCTTGTCGAGGGTGCGGTCAACGCGCGGGTGAGCATCGGGTACGTGTACGACCTCGTCTACGCACGCGGGAACGGTGGCAGCTCCTTTGGGAACCACGGCGCCAGTTCCGGGAACCTGACTGGGATGGCTGTCGGCGATCGAGGAATTGGGCGCATCGTCTGGAGTCGGCAGACGGTGAGCCTGGGAGCACCGAGCACGGCCACGGACGGACTGGGGGGCTGGACGCTCAGCCCGCACCATTTCTTCGACCTGACGGGTCGCGGCTCCCTCTACTACGGCGATGGGTCCGTTCGGTCCGGAGACCATGTGCTCCCCTGCATCTGGACGGTCATGGCCCCACCCATCGCGAGCGCTGTCGCGATTGCTCCCGATGGCTCGATCTTCGTCGGGGGAGGTGGCTACATCAAGAAGAGACGCCCGGACGGTGTCGTCGAGACGGTGGCTGGTAGCCAAGCTGCTAGCGGGAATACCACCTACTCAGGCGACGGGGCCGCGACGAGCGTGAGGCTCCCCTACATCACGGCGATGGCGTTGGGGCCGGATGGCTCTGTCTACTTCACACTCGACGGCGCCATCGGGTTTCCCAACGTCCGCGCCTGCCGTCTGGTGCGCGATACCATCTTCACGATTGCCGACAGCACCGGCGTTCGGGCATGCGGGGGCGTGACGGGAGGCGTGGGGGACGGGGGCCCCGCGAAGCAAGCCGGGTTCGGAACGCTCGTGGGCATCGCGGTGGGTCCTGATGGGTCGGTCTACCTTGGAGACCATGACGACTACCGGGTTCGCCGCATCGCTCCGGACGGGACCATCAGCACCTACGCCGGCACCGGCGAGCCCCGCGGGTTGGCGACTCCCAGCGACGGGCACGCCACAGCATCGAAGCTGCGGGGCATGGCGGGCCTCGCGACCGATCCCGAGGGCAATCTGTTCATCGCCGAGGGATCGAGTGGCTATGTCCTCAAGGTCGCTCCGGACGGTTGGCTCACGACGGTCGTCCCCGGCGGGACCCCGACCTTCAATCCGTCGGCTATCGCCATCGCGCCGGACGGCGCGATGTACATCGCCAGCAAGGTGGAGGGACGCATCTACCGCCGCGAGCCCGACGAGAGCATGACCCCGTTCGCGGGAGTCGGCCTAGCCGGCTTCGATCCCGCAGACGAGGGGAAGCCGGCGGCAGGCGTCAAGCTCGGGAACATCGTCGGCATGGCTGTGGCGCCGGACGGCAGCATCTACCCCGCCGAGGGCTCGGGCACCCTCCGCCGCATCGGTGCGACCCTTCTTGGCAAGACGGCCACGGAATTCGCGGTGCCTGACGACGAGGGCTCCGAGTTGTACTACTTCGACTACGCCGGGCGCCATCTCCATACGGTGGATGCGCTCACGGGGGGTGTTCGGTACCGATTCACCTACTACGAGAGCGGCAACAGTAGCGGACGCCTGCGCGCTATCTACGACATGAATGGCGACTCCACCGTGATTGAGCGCAGGGCGGACGGGTCGCCCGAGGTGCTTCGTGGCCCCTACGGTGCCGAGACTCAACTGGCCACAACCGGCAACGCGCTGACCTCCATCGAGAACCCTGCCCACGAGGCGATCACGCTCGACTACTGGGATGGGGGCCTGTTGAAGTCCTTCCAGGATGCCAGGCTGAACGTGCACTCGTTCACCTATGCCGCTGATGGGCGCCTCGAGCAGGACAGCGACCCGCCGGCGGCGGGGGGCTATCAGCACCTCGACGCCAGCTGGCAGACGACCGGGTCCCGGGAGGGGATGAAGCGAAGGGTCGAGCGGACGACGGCGCTCAATCGACAGGCGATCTATACCGTGATTGACTCGCTGAACGGTGGCCGTCGTCGGGAGATCGCTGGCCCGGGACCGGGTGTGACCACGATCAGGGATGGCGTGGATATGCGCGTCGTGACCACGACGCCGGACGGGTTCCAGACGGCGGATAGTCTCAGCTCGGGCGGGCGCTTCGGGATGCTCGCGCCCATCTCACTCAGAAGGACGGAGCGGCTTCCGAGCCAGAAGGCCCGGACGGTGGAGACGACCAACCAGTGGAGCCCGGGCTACGACCCGCCCCGGGTGCACGGCACGTGGACCGAGAGGGTGAGCGTCAACACCCTCGGGCGCTACGAGACCACCTTCAACTCGCAGACGAGGTGTCTCGCTACGACCACGCCCGAGGGCCGGGCCGACTCGGTGGTCGTGGACAGCGTCGGGCGGCCGACGACCGCCATCCTGCCCGGCGTGGCGCCAGTGCAGATCCAGTACGACGGGCATGGGAGGCCCTGGCACGTCACGCAGGGCAGCCGGACCTGGACCTACTGGTACGACTCCAGGGGCCGAGTGCAGACCATCACGGATCCCGCCAGCCGGAGCACGCTCTTCCAGTACGACCAGGCCGACCAGTGCAGTGTACAGGTGCTGCCCGGAGGCCGCGTGGTCGGGTTCGGCTATGACGCGAATGGCAACTTGACAACCGTGACCCCACCTGAGCGAGAACCTCACAGCTTCGGCTACACTGCGGTGAACCTCGTGGGAAGCTACACGCCACCGGTCGTTCCGGGTGTGCCCGCTCCGGGGACTGCGTACCCGCACAATGCCGATCGGCAGCTCGATGAGGTGCAGCGGCCGGATGGGGGCACAGTGCTGCTGGGCTACAACTCCACGACAGGCCAACTCGAGACCGTGACCCAGCCGCATGGCGTGAGCAGGTTCCACTACGACGGGACATCAGGACTGCTGACTGCCGTCGAGTCACCGGACAGCGTGACCGTCACGCTTGGTCATGATGGCCCGCTGGTGACGTCGCAGCTCTGGACCGGTGGAACGTCCGGTCGGCTTGACTATGCGCACAACCGCAACTTCCTGGACTCGCTGGTGACGGTCACGGTGGGTGGGGCGACCGATACGGCCTCGTACAGCTACGACCGGGATGGACTCACGACGCGAGCGGGACGCCAGTCGATCCACCGGCGGGCGGTGGACGGTTCGGTGGACAGCACGCAGGTCGGGCTGTTGACGCAGAGCCAGGACTACAGCACGTACGGGGAGCTGGCCAACCTGCGCTACGCCTGGAACGGCACGGCGCTGTTCCAGCAGAGCCTGCAACGTGACGTGCTGGGCCGGATCGAGCTGCTGCGGGAGGTGGCGTTCGGCACCGACACGCTCTACGGTTACCGCTACGACGCCGCGGGGCGGCTCTACGCGGTGACGACCAACGGCGACACCACGGCGCGCTACGGGTACGACGCCAACGGCAACCGGACGCGGGTGGTCGCCAGCGGGGACACGATCGCGGCCGAGTACGACGCGCAGGACCGGCTGCTGAGCGTGGTGACCAGC
>Ga0315295_10004332_pt1 | contig 12089 bp, 6 predicted proteins | sample YL17G14_0_MG_FD_204453 | JGI IMG/M metagenome (GOLD analysis project Ga0315295, IMG submission 204453) | Sediment microbial communities from Yellowstone Lake, YNP, Wyoming, USA - YL17G14_0 | ecosystem: Environmental > Aquatic > Freshwater > Lake > Sediment | place: USA: Wyoming | collected... | reverse complement strand
AGTTGCACTTACGAGTTGAATCTACGTTTAATAACAACTTAAGTTATAATTAATACATTGGCGACTTGCCTCTACAATCGATGTGGAATGGGGAATGGGGGAAAGAGGCTATCGGGACGTAAATTGTTTTCGCTTTGATTAAAAAAGGAGAGTTAACCGAAAATGAACGAACGGTCCTGGCTTAAACGATACGATGAAGGGGTACCAAAGCATATTGAATATCCAGCGATCCCTTTATTCAAATTGTTGGAGGAAGCAGCCAAAAAGTATCCTAATAGACCTTGTACGATCTTCAAGGGTGCTGTGATCACTTATCAAGAGATGAACCAGCTCACGGACCGGTTGGCAGCCGGCCTGGCAGAAATTGGGATCAAGAAAGGTGACCGGGTGGGTATCTTCATGCCGAACATTCCCCAGTTTGTATTGGCCTATTTTGCCATTTTAAAAGCCGGCGCTATCGTTGTGGCTACAAATCCGCTCTACACATCCCGCGAGATCGAACACCAGGTCAATGATGCTGGCATAGAAATCATGCTGGTGATGAGCAGTTTTTATAAGCTGCTAAAAGAAACTCAACCGAGGACGAAGATTCGCACGCTGATCGTGACAAATATCAAGGAAGCTCTTCCCTCAACAACGCGCCTCTTATTTACGCTTGCTATGGAGAAGAAGGGTGGTCACAAAGTTAAACTGGCACAAGGCGATTTTTGGATGAAGGATCTCATTACCCGCCATAAACCGTATGATCGGCCCAAGCTTGAGATAGGACCTGACGATTTCGCACTTTTCCAGTACAGCGGTGGGACGACCGGCATATCTAAAGGCGCCATCGCACTGCACCGCAACTTGGTCGCGAATGCCTTGCAGATCCGTTCCTGGATGCCGCCTGCTATAGAGGGCAACGAGACCGTTTTGATGGCCATTCCGTTGTTCCATGTATTTGGCATGGTGGCTGGGATGTTGTTTGCCTTGCGGGCGGTTTCCTCCCTGGTGATGGTGCCAAACCCGCGCGATATGAAAGACATCATCGCTAATATCAAAAAATACAAACCCACGATTTATCCCGGCGTTCCCACCATGTACACTGCCCTCAACAACCATCCGGACGTCAAAGCAGGGAAAGTGGATATGAGTTCATTTAAGGCGTGCATTTCTGGGTCGGCTGCTCTCATGCGTGAAACCAAGGAAACATTCGAAGCTCTTTCCGGAGGCAAGGTATTCGAGGGCTATGGTCTTTCCGAAGCGCCAACCGCCACCCACTGCAACCCTTTATATGGGGAAAACCGCACCGGTTCTATCGGCATACCCATGACCGATGTAGATTGCCGTATTATGGACCTGGATGACGGCGTTACAGTTCTGCCGGTGGGTGAGGTCGGTGAACTGGTTGTTAAGGGGCCACAGGTGTTCTTTGGCTACCACAACATGCCCACCGAAACGGCAAACACCCTGCGGGATGGCTGGCTCTACACTGGTGATATCGCTCGAATGGATGAAGATGGCTATTTCTACATCGTTGATCGCAAGAAAGAGCTGATCAAACCTAGCGGTTATCAAGTCTGGCCGCGCGAGGTAGAAGAAGTGATCATGGAGCACCCTAATGTGTTGGAAGTTGGCGTGGCGGGTATTACTGACCCTTACCGGGGTGAAACTGTCAAGGCCTGGGTGGTGCTGAAACCTGGTGAGCTGCTTACCGAAAAGGACATCAAAGAGTGGTGTAAAAAGAGTCTGGCGAAATTCAAGGTGCCTTCTGAGGTGGAGTTCCGCACCGAATTACCCAAGACGTTGGTCGGGAAAGTCCTACGCCGCGAGCTGGTGCGCCAGCATAAGGAAGCCGAGGCTTCTAAATAACAAAAGATCCGGTTCCGTTCTTACTACCAGGAAGAAAAATTTTTCTGTGGTTTTCGAGTCGTATCTTAACCCGAAAACCACAGATGTTTAAAAACCCGCTTGTCAACTTTCCTTGAATTCTGCTATAATAAACTTTCATCTTAGATAAGCAAGATATCTTCATATACCATCATATCCATGAACTATTAAAAGCATAAATTACCTACAGGAAGGGTTAATTCAATATGAAAGAATACACGACTGAATTTATACGCAACGTTGCTCTGGCCTCTCATGGTAGTTCGGGGAAAACGATGTTGATTGAAGCCTTCGCCCATTTTACTGGCATCACCACGCGCCTGGGTGGGATCCAGGAAGGCAATACCCTGGCTGATTTCGAGGAAGAAGAGATCCGGCGCGGTCTATCATTATCAACTGCGGTCATTCCGATCGAGTATAAAGATTGCAAGATCAATTTTCTGGATACCCCGGGTTATACCGATTTCGTTGGTGAGATGGTTTCTGGCCTGCGGGTGGTGGATGGGGTTTTGGTGGTGGTTGATGCCGTGGCTGGTGCGGAGGTCGGTACGGAAGTAGCGCTGCATTATAGCGACCAATTTGGTCTAGCGCGCTTCGTAATCATTGATAAAATGGACCGGGATAATGCCAATTTTCGCAAGGCTATGGATTCCGTCCAGCAGCTTTCAGAAAAACGTCTTATACCAGTGCAGTTGCCTTGGGTCGGTGAAAAGGGATTTCAGGGGGTCATTGACCTGCGTACGATGAAAGCTTACCGCGGCAATGGTAAGCAGGCCGACGACATTTCCGGTGATCTGAGCGATGAAGTGGAAGCGGCGCGCATGGAATTGATCGAGGCTGCGGCAGAGGGTGAAGATGCACTTTTGGAGAAGTATCTGGAGGGTGAAGAACTTTCCACCGAAGAAATTACGCGTGGCCTGCGCCAGATTATCCAATCTAGCACCTATATCCCGGTATTTGTAGCCGCGGGAGGCGCAGAAATCGGTTTAGCCCCGTTGCTGGATGCAATTATTGACCTAATACCGCTTCCTAACCATAAACCTGTCAAGGCTGTTGGGGTGTCCGGAGAAGAGGAGCTCATAGTCACTGATGCTGGCCCTCTGGCTGCTTATGTTTGGAAAACAACGGCTGACCCCTTTGTCGGTAAGATCACCTATTTCCGGGTATATTCAGGCGTGGTTAGCGCGGATACTCGCGTTTGGAACCAGAACAAGTCGATTGAAGAGCGTTTTGGAACAGTCAGCCTGATGCGGGGCAAGGAACTGATGCAGATTAAGAATATCCATGCCGGTGATATTGGCACAGTGCCCAAACTCAGTGGTACAGCTACCGGCGACACTTTCTGTGACCGGGGGCATCCTTTAACCTTACCAATACCGGAATATCCCCACGCCTTGTACCGCGTAGCAATCACGCCCAAGACACAGGGGGACGCTGGCAAACTTTCTCCGACAATGACCCGGCTGTGTGAAGAGGATAAGACTTTATCCTGGTACATGGAATCGAGTACGAACCAGGCGATTTTGCAGGGGATGGGCGACCAGCATATTGATGTCGCCATCCGCAAGGCTGAAAGTAAATTTTCAACCAATTTATTAATCGAGGAGCCCAAGGTTCCTTATAACGAGACCATTACCAGGTCTGCCGTGGCGCAATACCGCCATAAGAAACAAAGCGGCGGCGCTGGCCAGTTTGGTGAAGTCCACATGCGCCTGGAGCCTCTTTCAGAAGAGAATTATGAATTCGTCAATGAAGTCTTTGGTGGGTCCATATCAAGTAACTTCATGCCGGCCATTGAAAAAGGTGTTCGCAATGTGATGAAAGCCGGTGTGATTGCGGGTTACCCGGTGGTCAAGGTGAAAGTGGCGGTGGTTGATGGCAAGGAACACCCGGTCGATTCTAAGCCCGTGGCGTTTGAGATCGCTGCCCGTGAATGCTTCAAGCTGGCGTTTAAGGACGCTAACCCTGTGTTGCTCGAGCCCATCATGAATTTGAAGATTATCGTGCCTGAGGAAAACATGGGAGATGTCTTGGGCAATCTTTCCACCAAGCGGGCCAAGGTGCAGGGGATGGACACTGAGCACGGACGCTCAGTCATCACTGCGCAGGTTCCCCTGGCTGAAATCCAACGCTACACGACAGAGCTACGCTCGATGACCGGCGGTAGAGGCGTGTTCACCATGGAGCTGGACCATTATGAGACTGTCCCATCACATATCGCTCAAAACGTGATCGAAGCTCGCCAAAAGGAGTTGGAATCAAGGAAGGAAGACTAGAGAGATATTTCCTTGGTTTTTATCCCCCCGTTTCCCGCAATCCGGTAACGGGGGGATTTATTTTTTCGCCTGAGTGCTACTTGCCGCTGTTTACAGCCCGTGATACACTTTAGGGTGTACTGCCGTTTATCACCCTCTAAAACTGGTGGTGCCTTATGCCTCCAACGATATATTTGATAGATGGTCATGCACTTGCATACCGTACCTATTTCGCCCTGACGCGCGGCGCAACCGGGGGTCAATGGGTCACGAGCAAGCAGGAGCCGACAGCTGGCATTTATGGTTTTGCCAGTGTGTTGCTGCGTATCCTGGAACAAGAACATTTTGACTACCTGGCGGTGGCTTTTGACACGGGGAAAACATTCCGCCATGAGTTTTACAAGGAGTATAAAGCCACGCGTGCCAAGATGCCGGATGATTTGCGTCCCCAGATCATACGTATCCAGCAATTGGTGGATGCTTTCAGCATCCCTCGTCTTGAAATTGAGGGTTTTGAGGCCGACGATGTCTTGGGTAGTGTAGCCCATAGGGCTGTCTCCCAGGGTTTGGGTGTAAAGATATTCACCGGCGACCGGGATCTTTTACAACTTGTGTCAGAGCGCATTATCGTCAACTTGCCCGGGAAGACTCTGGCGGAAGCCCAGGATTATTACCCCGAAGATGTTGAGGCAACCATGGGCGTTCGCCCTGACCAGGTAGTAGATTTTAAAGCTCTGACCGGCGATACATCCGACAACATTCCAGGGGTAACTGGCATTGGTCAAAAGACGGCGGTTTTGTTAATAAAGACCTATAGTACCCTGGACGGGATTTATCAGCACCTGGATGAGTTGTCTACCGGGGTGCGACAAAAACTGGAAACCGGACGGGAATCGGCGTATATTAGCCAGCGACTGGCGCGCATCGTCATTGACCTGGATATCCCCATTGATCTCGGCATGGCTCGTAAAGAATATTTTGACCCAGAGAAGGTACGGGAGCTGTTCCGCGAATTGGAATTCCGCTCACTGGTTAAAAGGTTTGATGCCTGGCAGAGCACGTTCGCGAAATCCCCTGGGGTAAGAGGAATGCAGCTTTCGCTCTTTGACCATGATACCCTCGCGGTAGATACGCGAGAACAGCAAATTACCTTCCCTGACAGAACAGCAGTTGCTGGTCCCGGCTCGACAAAAACTGTCATTGTAGATACACCCCAGACTTTGGAGACATTGGCAGCACGGTTAACAACAGCCCGGCAGATCGCCTTTGACACCGAAACTACATCTACAAACCAGACCCAGGCTGGCCTGGTAGGGATTTCTCTATCGGTTGAGCCAGGTGAAGGTTACTACATTCCCGTGGGGCATAATCCTCCCGCCAAAAACTTGCCGGTTGAGAAGGTGATCGCAGCCCTGCACGCGCCACTTACGGATTCCACCATTCCAAAAGTGGGCCACAATCTTAAATTTGATTATGTAATGCTAGCCAGATCAGGGCTAAAAGTCATCCCCATGGCATTTGATACCATGATTGCCGAGTGGCTGATTAACCCCGACTCCCACAATTTGGGATTAAAGAAGTTAGCCTGGGTGCGTCTCAATCTTCAAATGACAGAGATTGAATCCCTGATCGGCTCAGGAAAAAACCAGCGCACGATGGCTGAAGCCCCACTGACCGATGTGGCAGAATATGCTGCCGCTGATGCAGATGTGACCCTGCGTTTAATGCCTGTCTTGCAGGCAGGCCTGGAAACCAGCCAAATGGTGAAATTGTTTTCAGAAGTAGAAATGCCGCTGGTTCCGGTTTTGGCTACTATGGAGATGGAGGGGATTGCGTTAGATGTCCCATTTCTGAAGAAGATGTCAGTCGATTTACAAAGCCGTATCTACGAGATAGAGCGCCAGGTTTATGAAGTCGTTGGAGGAGAATTCAATCTGAACTCCACCCAGCAGCTTTCCAAAGCCTTGTTCGAGCGCCTGAATCTGCAGCCCCCTGACCGCACGCGGCGTACGACTAGCGGCCATTATTCCACTTCGGCTGATGTGCTTGAGATCATGCGCGGCCAGCATCAGGTGATCGATTGGGTGCTTGAACACCGTGAGCTTTCTAAGCTGAAATCCACTTATATCGACGCGTTACCCATGCAGGTAAACCCACATACCGGACGCGTGCACACATCTTATAACCAGACCGGCTCCGTAACTGGTCGGCTGGCTTCTTCAAATCCCAACCTGCAGAATATCCCTATCCGTACGGAAATTGGCCGCCAGGTGCGACGTGCTTTTTTAGCTTCTCCTGGTCACCTTTTACTTTCGGTAGATTATTCTCAGGTGGAATTACGCATCGCCGCTCACATGGCGCAAGACAAAGCCATGATGGCTGCTTTTCAGGCCGAACGGGATATCCATGCTGCTACCGCCGCAGCAGTCTATGGCATCCCTATAGAGAAGGTCACCAAGGAACAACGTCGTCATGCCAAAACGATCAATTTTGGCCTGATCTATGGCATGAGTGCTTTTGGTTTAACGCGTTCAAGCGACCTGACACTGGCAGAGGCTGAAGATTTTGTGAAGGCCTACTTCAAGCAGTTCCCTGGAATCAGCGATTACCTTGACCACGTTCGGCAGCAGGCAACCCAGCGGGGATACGTAGAGACCTTGCTTGGGCGGCGACGTTATTTCCCCACGCTGAAGAAATTCAGTGCCGGCCACAGCGCTCTTAGCCGGGAAGAGCGTGAAGCGATTAATGCGCCAATTCAGGGTACAGCCGCGGATATCATCAAGATTGCGATGCTGCGGGTGCTGCCAGTTCTAGCTAGGGCTGGTTTATCCGCACAAATGTTGTTGCAGGTACATGATGAACTGGTTTTTGAGTGCCCAGAGGCTGAATTGAAATATACTGCTTCCCTGGTAAGCCAGGTAATGGAAGAAGCTTATACATTGAGTGTTCCACTAAAAACAGAAGCTCGTTATGGTTTGAATTGGGGTGAGATGGACGCTATTTGAATCATGATCGCCCATATTTTCTTCGGGCGGGGAGGCTGGATTATAGTGGCTGGAAACGAGGATGTCTTCAGAAAATTGATGAATCAGGGTCACTCAGAAGCCTGGGATCAAGCCTGGAATCGTGCTGCCGAGTATTACCGGCAGGCATTGGCAGAGATGCCAGACCATCCTCAAGCGCTTAAAAACCTGGGCCTGGCTATGTTTGAACTGCATTCATTTGAGGATGCGCTCAAGTATTACCTCAGGGCTGCCCAGGTCTTGCCGGACGATCCTATCCCTTTAGAGAAAGCCGCAGAGATTTATAAACGCATGGGCGAACTAGACAAGGCTGGCGAAATTTCCCTGCGAGCGGCTGAGATTTTCGCCAAAAACCGCGATATGAAGAAAGCGATTGAGTGCTGGACGCGGGTTACAGCCCATAATCCAGAGAATGCTATGGCTCATTCCCGGTTAGCGTTGGTTTATGAGCGCCTGGGGAGAAACGAGGCGTCGGTAGAGGAATATATTACCCTGGCGAGCCTGTTACAACATTCCGGTCAGGTTGATAAAGCCATCCAGACTGTAAATCATGCCGTAGAGCTGGTTCCTGGCAGCAAAGAAGCTGCTCATGCCCTAGCACAATTGAATGCGAAACAGTTACTACAAAAACCGCTGCCAAGGCGGGGAGTTACAGGACCCTTGCGCATGTCACAGATCAGGAAGCTCGAAACGTCTAAAGGTGAGCAAACACAGAGTCCAGACCCGAGTGTGGAGGCCCGCCAGAATGCCTTAAGAGTTCTGGCAGGCATGTTGTTCGATGCGACCGAGGGCAAGAGGGCGAGTGAAGCTGAGGTGCAAGAGATGCAAAGCCGAGGCCTGAAGGCAATTGGTAAAGAAAAGGTAGTAAGCTCAGTTACCAAGGTAGAGAAATCGCGGGTGATAACCCACCTCGGTCAGGCTGTGGATTTTCAGACTCGTGGTGAGGATAAAAAGGCGGCAGATGAATTGGAAAAGGCAGCAGATGCCGGGGTTGACCATCCTGCCTTGTTTTATGACCTTGGGTTATTGCGGTCTAAAGGGGAGCATGCCCAGAGCGCGATCCGGAGTTTGAAGCGCGCTTTGCCATCCAAGGAGTTTGCCTTAGCGGCAAATATATTGTTGGGGCAAATCTATTATAAGATGGGGCATATCAAAGAAGCTGCCTTGCATTATCTGGAAGCGTTGAGATGGGCAGATGCGCAAGTCGTGCCCAGCGCTTTTGCAGATGATTTGCGCCAGCTTTATGAGCCGCTTTTGGATGCCCTGTCACGCGAGAAGAACGAGAAAGTTCATAACCAGCTTTGCCAGAATATTGAGGATTTGCTTGGGCGGCCTGGTTGGCGGGAATATTTAAAACAGGCGCGCCAGCAACTTCCCGATCCTGAATCAGGCGGGCTTTTGTCGCCTTTGGCTGAAATATTAACCACCGCCGATAGCGGCAGGTTGGTCAGATCGATAGCGAATATACACAGCCTGGCGGAACAGGGCTATTGGCGCTCTGCCATGGAAGAGGCCTATTGGACCCTGCAAGGGGCGTCTGCATATTTACCTTTGCATACATTCATGAGCGATTTGTTGATCCAGCAGGGTTTCATTGACGAAGCCATAGCTAAACTTGCCGTTGTGGCGCAAGCTTACAAAGTGCGCGGTGAGAATAAACGCGCGGTTGAAGTATTTAGACGTATGATCGAGCTTTCTCCGATGGATTTAAATGCGCGCGAATGCTTAATACAAGAGTTGATCACCGGCAACGAGATAGAAACGGCAGTCCGGGAAACCATGGGCATGGCAAATGTTTACTGCGATATGGCTGACTTAAGTAAAGCCAGGCAAACCTATACAGAGGCTTTGCGCCTGGCGCAGCAATCTAATATAGATGTTGCCCAAAAGGTCAATATTCTGCATCAGATGGCAGATGTTGATATTCAGAGTTTAGATTGGCGCCAGGCTCTGGTTGTTTATAAGCAAATTCGGACTCTATCTCCCTGCGATGATAAAGCCAATGCCAAACTGGTCGACCTGAATCTACGTCTTGGACAGCAATCACAGGCTGGGATCGAGCTGGATCAGTATCTCGCTTATGTGGTTGAGAATCTCGATTTGGAAATTGTGCTCAGCTTTATAAAGCGCATGGTCGAAGATCACCCGGAGCAGGATTTCTTTCGCAAGCGTTTGGTTGAACTTTTCCGCCAGGCAGGACGCACAGGGGAAGCAATTGAACACTTGGACAGGCTGGTAACCCAGCTTGTCAGTGTTGAGGAGAAAACCGTAGCTTTTAAAGTAATTCAATCCATTCTGGAATTAAAACCTACCAATGCTGAGCAGTACCAGCAAATATTAAACGACCTTGGCGTCGCCAGAAAATCTTAAATAAAGCGAGACCCCCGTTTCGATTAGAACGGGGGTCTTATATGTGCCTTGGTGGGTCTTTTCTGATCTCATTTACCATGTCCAAAAGGCGGTGCGGGTTTCTTTTTCCAATCCTTGGTGGTTCACTCTAACCACGATCTCTATCAGCTGGTTAGGTGGGAAAAGATCTACACCAAAGGTCATGTAAGCGAAACCAGACTGGTTAGTTGGTAAAGGTATAATGAAGCTCTTTTCGCTCCCGTCTGGCAGACGAATAGCAAAATCAACCGTGATCCCAGGGACGGGTTGTCGATTTTGATCTTTGACGATCACATAGAGCGTACGAGAATTCTTGGCCTCGTTCCGGGCGATAAAGGCGTTCACCTGTAAATTCAGAATTCGCTTGGCGATATTATCACCCTTAGAGGGAGGGGGGATAGGTTGTAATAGGGTAGGGTCTTGGCCCGTTTTTTCAAAGTAGATCGACCCTAAATCGGATAGAACTACTCGCTGACCAGCAGGAGATTCAGGACGCCACTCAAAGCTGGCATATTGGAAGTATTGCACAATGCGGTTATTGTGCAGCTCAATATTCGAAATGGGATAACCAAATTGCTCTACTCCACCATATTTTTCGAAGAACTCCAGGAAGGAGTAGCATACCTGCTTGTTCGTTTCTGCGAAGTAACGGCAAGCCGTGATGTTAAAGGGGATTGATAGATCTGGATCAGACCCTGGCTGATAAAGCTCTTGACCAAGCGGTGTCAGTTTGACCCGCTTTCCTTCGGTATCATTGGGGAAGAGTTCAAAGCGTGCGCGTCGGAAGTATTGGACCAGGCGACCGGAAACTTGGTCCTGAATAGCTTCTGTGAGGGGATGACCAAACAGGAGAGTGGGATCTGAGACGCTTTGATATTTACCCCAGAACTCGCCTGAAACCGAATGCCCTGTCTCATCGAAATACTGCTCCGCGCTGCTCTCAGCGTAAGTTGGATTCTGGTAAGGATAAAGCGTAGCTATTAATAAAGCGATGAACAGGATTGGATACAGTTTAGTTTTCATCTCATTAATATTATAACCAATTAATTTGAAAATGCAAGCGTTTTATGCTTTTTTTAGGTAATTATTTTTATTTTTGTTATAATTACATTCAGGATATGGATGAACAGGTATTGATTCACGATGCCCGCAACGGTGATCTGGATGCCTTCAACCGCTTGGTTTTGGCCTACCAGGACCGGGTTTATCACCAGGCATACCGGATGTTGAGTGACCCGGCGATGGCGGCTGATGCCACCCAGGAGGCTTTCATTTCAGCTTACCGCAAGCTGAATACCTACCGGGGCGGATCTTTCTTGGCCTGGTTACTACGGATTGTGACCAACGCCTGCTATGATGAGCTGCGCCGCCGTCAACGCCGTCCGACGGTGCCTTTAGAACCTATAGATAGCGATAACCAGGAAGTTGAATCACCTTGCTGGATGGTTGACCCAGGTGAGTCTCCCGAAGAGGCGGCTGAACGCCTCGAGTTGGGGAGAGCAATACAGCGCTGTTTGAGCAAATTAGGACCGGATTTTCGGGCGGTGGCGGTTTTGGTGGATATCCAGGGGTTGGATTACCAGGAGGCTGCTCAAGTATTAGGTTGCGCTTTAGGAACAGTAAAGAGCCGTCTGGCGCGTGCCCGCCTGAGCATAAAGGATTGTTTGCAGGGTTTTCGGGAACTATTACCGGCTATTTTCCGTCTTGGTGATGAGGGTGTGATATGAGACCCCAATTATCTCACCGCGATTATGAACAGATTTCTGCCTATCTGGATGGAGGCCTGAAACCGAATGAGCGCGCCCGTGTGGAGGCACGTTTGCAAAGCGATGATGCCTTTCAGGCTACCTTCCAGGAAATGCGGAAGACGCGGTCGTTGTTGCGCAGCCTGCCGCGTATGCGTTCGCCGCATAATTTCACATTAACTCCGGCGATGGTCGGCAAACCTGTAACCCGGCCTGGATTATATCCACGTTCGTATTACACCCTGAGATTAAGCGCAGTTCTCTCCAGCGTGTTCCTGGTCTGTGTACTTATCGGCGATTTCTTGACGAGCGGGTTGCGCCCGGCGATGATGCCGACCATGGCGCCAGTGCCTGTTCAGGCAGAACAAACAGTTTTACCCGCGGCTACGCAGGCGATAGTGGAAGCTCTTAAAGAGATACATCCTTCAGAGGAAGGGGGTGTACAGGCGCCCAGCGCCCCCATGCCGACCGCGACGGTGGCAGCGGACATGTTTGCTACCACCGGCCAAGCTACCCAACCGCCACCTGCTCCGATTGCCGTGCCTACTGCCATGGCATTGGAAGCCGCACAGCCGAAACAGGCTATAGAGACCCTACCTCCACCTCCAATGGGGGCAGATGCGACATCTATGCTAGCACTTGCACCCCAAGAAGCAGCAGCGACCGCCCCAGCCATGATTGCGGCTCCTCCTGGCGCAGAGATTACTGTGACAACCATAACGGGTATCCCCTTAACACCAGAGCAAAAACCGGAGACAGGTCTTCTACCTGCCAAACAGGTACAACCGCCAACTGCCCGTTACACCTGG
>Ga0315295_10004331_pt1 | contig 12089 bp, 12 predicted proteins | sample YL17G14_0_MG_FD_204453 | JGI IMG/M metagenome (GOLD analysis project Ga0315295, IMG submission 204453) | Sediment microbial communities from Yellowstone Lake, YNP, Wyoming, USA - YL17G14_0 | ecosystem: Environmental > Aquatic > Freshwater > Lake > Sediment | place: USA: Wyoming | collected... | reverse complement strand
CAAAGTCGTCAATCCTCCAGCCACGTTCCCAGCAGTCATCTGAGATCCCCTGACATCTGCTCCTACGGCCAGCCCTCTCAAATAGAGGTCACGAACAAAATCAACAATTTTCTCTCCCTGTGCCTGGTCTACACAAAGTTTCTTCAAGGCATACTCGCCGCCCATGATATCGCACACTTCGCCTTGAAGGAACGTACCCCCGTTGTTCGTCATGATTTTGCAGACCTCTCCCACGACTAAATTGGAAGACAAGCCAGAGGTTGTATCAGAGGAACCGCATTTTGTTCCGAAGCATAATTTTTCAAGACCGAACTCCTCTCTTCTGATGGTGCTTGCTTGAAGTACCATCTCAGTCGCGATCTTAGCCCCCTTGTTAACGGTGTCTAACATTCCACCGACTTCATGAACTCTGAGTAAATCAACAGGCTTCCCTGATTTTCGGATACCCGACAAAACCTGTTCGCACACAACCATTTCGCATCCTAAACCCACAAGTAATACGGCAGCAATATTAGGATTCTTGCCCACATTAATAAGGGTCTTCGTTACCTGCTCGGTGTCCTTAGAGGGATGAAGACACCCTTGATGATGTGGAAGAGCTTTTGTACCTCTGATCATTTTTTCGATGTGAGAGCAGACCGCATTGACACAACCAGTAGTCGGAATCAAAGCAACGTAATTTCTTGCTCCCGCCTTTCCATCAGGTCTTGGATAACCGTAAAATTTCATTTTCATTCTCCTTTCTCCCCATGCTTAACACACCTGAATCTCTTATATCCTTCTGTTAATCTTATCCGAGGAAATCTTGCTTTGTAGTTTGCTATCATTGAGCGAGCCCATAAACAGCTTTCCACTTTGTGATAATGGCCTTTCTTAATAATATTTAAAATTTCTTGATTTCTTGAATTAATTTGCCTCAACCTCTGGTTCACGTCCTTCATGCTCAGCGGGTATATTGGAAATCCGAGAAACAAAATCTAAGAGATCGCATCGCGATTATTTTGTTGATATTTCAATCATGCCCTGGGTGGCATCCACTTTCACATAATCTCCTGATTTGATGAGTTCGAATATATTCCCTTCTGGGCGATCCACAGTTGGAATCCCAGTTACAATAACCGAACCCGATAAAACAGGTTCACTCTCCAAGCAGATGATAGCAGCGGGCGCATTCCCATTTTTCTTTGCCGCCCAAGCGGCAAAATCACCTCCGCTAGACCCTTTACCTGTAGTGAATACAAAAACCTTATTGGCAAGACTTTTGCCCTCTAATGGATGCCGTGGAACAGGGACCTTACCGGTAGCGGGGTCTAAATCACCCAAAAAGGAAAAAGGTCCATTATAAACCACTGCTTCCCCCTCTGCCTTGCCATCGCTTATAGGATGAGCTCTTATTTTCATTTTGGTAATTCTCCTTTCCATTTTCCTGTGATCGCAGCGTTGACGCATTCTTCTTCGGTTCCGAAAAAGACCTTGACACCACATACCGTAGATAAATAATGGGCACATCGGGCTGAATTCGTAGCTGCACTCTTTGCCTGTTTCTCACCGGCAATTTCTCGGCGTGTGAAAGGGTTGGTGATTGACGGGCAAACGGGCTGGAAATGTCCCCCGGCTTTCTCTATCATATCAGCCCACCCTTGCCGCCTGGCCAGCGTCTCAACCGGGGCTGAGGCACCTATCAGCATAGAGGTCTTGAGTTTCTTTCCTTCAACGTGGGTAGCAATTCGACCTATCTCGTCAATGGTGGCATGCGGACAACCAAAAGCCACATGCTCCACGACATCACTATTCCATACATTTAGCTTCTCCCAGGTTTTTTTCATCTCCCGCTTCCCTACCCGCAACACATGCTCAGGCTTTTTGCTTCCCAAAGCTCCTTCTAAGGTAGAAGCCTCTGGAGTAGTTCCCACTATATGAGCTAAGGTTACGGCTCCCGAAGTGGGCATCGATATCACCAGCGCCCGGGCAAAGTCGAATGGAACATTAGGCGGCAAACCATTCACAGCCACGGGCTTGAATCCTGGTATCTGATCGCCAATGTAATAGCCTAAGCAATGGTAATGGGAAAGCGTCCAATTGGTAACATCCAGATCATCAAGTTCTACCAAATGACTGGCATACCTATTCCCGGGTAACAGTAAACCCATTAAAGGCGTCCGGCCACAGACCGCTGCAGCCAAAGAGACTAAAATACCCATCCTATCCACTCTCGCCCCGAAGAGACTGTTGTTTGCAACTTGCATGCAGCTCCCGCCCATGGAAACAATATCACCCTTGCGTGGCGTGATACCGAGGAGATACTCAGCGCAGGTTTCTGTACGGAGCCAGCCTAATTCTAAGAATCGCTTCAGTTTCCTCTGATGCTCACCTGCCCAATTGTCAGCGAGAGGCAGTCCCCATTGCTTCCAGATCTCAGGTGAATAGGAAGGGTGGGTGGTCACTTTGTGTGCTGTTTTGGTCACTTCCTCTGTCATAAGATTCCAGAACTCTTCAGGACAAAAGTCATAACTAATGTGTCCATAAGAGATGGGAACTAATTTTTCTGCATCAAATGAGTTACCCAATTTTACTAATAGATCCATGGCTCTTTTTATACCAGGCCCATATTCTCCATCGATCATCCTTTTCTCTTCATCAGTGAATAACATGGGAATTCTCCTTTAATCCTCTAAATTCATTCGGCAGTGCCTAAAAATACTTATTTCAATTTAGTCCTTGATATTGTCCTCCTTCATTTTACCCACCAATAATTCAAAGGTACGATCGATGTGGGCCTTTAAATATTTTTTAGCTTCTTCGTAGTCCCCCGCCTCAACCAAATTCAGAATTTGATGATGGTCTTCTAAAGAATGCGGCCCTGCACCAGGTAAAGATAAATACATAAATTGATATCGGTATAGAGTAGATTGAATCGATTTATAAAAATAGCTCAACCGATTGTTGACAGATGCCTCCACCAGTTTGATGTGAAAATCGGCAAATATCTTAAGGTACTTCAAACGTTGATCCTGATCGTACTCTGGCGGGATCGATAAACCGGATGCCGATGTTAGGGTCGAAGACACTTCTTGAAGAGATAAGATATTCTTGGACCTGAGGAGATCTATCGCATAACATTCGAGCATTTCCCTCATTTGGTAAACTTCCTGACAATCCTTAATTGTAAGCTCTTTGATATAAACCCCTTTTCTTGGAATACTCACTATCACATGCTCATGTTCAAGTATTCTAAATGCCTCTCGCATGGGTGGACGACTAATACCAAGTTTAGGAGCCAATTGATTTTCATTAAGTCTTTGGCCACCCGGCAGCTCTCCGACAATTATTTTTCCTCGGAGGTATTCAACGATGCTATTCGTTACACTTAAGGTTTCTATTTCCATAGTTCGGTCTACAGTCTACAGTAGTTAATAAACTGAACCAATTTAATTTAAATGTCAAGAAAAAAATTTTCTCTTCCCACTCAAAAATAGAATTTGATAATAAGAAGTTATAAATCAATGGGTTAGCTTATTATGTCTTATCATGGTGTCTGCCTACGCTCATTTTGAGATTCTTCCTCCCTTTATTTTACAACTCAGAAAAAAATAGATTTATGGCCTGAGCATAGGTATTCGTACTTATGTCGAGGTGACGAGGTAGAGTTTGACAAGAACAGATTTACTTCTTTTAGTTGAAGGCCGTTTGAGGCTACATCACATTTAGGTGTGGTCTCTCAACTAATAAATTATGCGAGGAGGTTATCTTGGAAGCTTATCGTTCAATGGAAAAATTTCTTGGGTCTTTCACCCCACTGCAGAGGGGGTATAGATCAAATCTTTTATTTCTGGGAAAGAGAATGGTTTGGGTGTGACTTGAATGTTGGTCAAAATTCCAGCGGGAAAAGGAGTTGCAGAGCATATATATCCAAACCAAGATGATATCCTTTATCCGCTGGACGCTGCGCCGGTACAGAAAAAAGGGCCGTTTTCTCATGCTCTCCGTCTTTGGCGGCTTCCACCCCTTCTTCAGCTCCTTCTCCAGCCCGTCATTGCTGAGCTCGTCTCCAACGGTTATCGATAAAGAAGATGGCGGTTTCCGCCTTCATTCTCAGCCACTTATAGTTGATCGTCGGCTCTCCGGGTCGAGGATTGGTCCCGATGCCGGTAGGCTTGTTGACCCACGCTTTAACTTTTGAACGGAGAAAGGGGAGGGACTGATGACTCCCGCTAACGACCATCGCCTCTAAGGCGCCTTGCATCAATTGATGATCTTCCTCTTTGTTTAAAATGGCGACCATGCGTTCATCCAGATGGGGTTCCTTAAGGGCGCTTAAAATATAAGCGACCTCGCTTTTCCTGTTCCAGTCCAGCCGATCATATTTTTCCCAGATTCGATCGCCGACAGTGGTTGGTCCAAATCTTCTCAAGGCATAGGCCACGGACAGGCGGGAATGGAATCCAGGAGTGCCAAATCCAAAGGTAGTGAAGGCCACCTGCTTGACCAGTTCCAGCAGCATGCTTTCCATCTGGCGAATAGACTCTCTGTCATCCAAATCAACAAGATAATTCGCGGCCCGCTGGATGACTGCGGGGTTTGTGCTTATTTTTAAGGCCTCCCTGATATCGGGCAGGGCATCTTTGCCTTTTTGTTCGTAAACTATCCTCAAATACGCCAGGGGTTTGTTGAAACTTTCATCAGCCGATTCGTCGACGACCGCGCCGCACAAGGGACACGCGTGAGCGAAAGTTCCCTGCAGAAAAAAAACAATTAGAACAAAAATCAAACCAACACAGATTTTTTTGGTCATTTTTCCCATATGATCACCTTCACTAAACAATTATTAGGTAAACCCCGTTAGAAAGGGCGGGGCTTTGAACCCCACTCTCAATAGGGAATGAACTTTTTTTTCTTCACCCCCCACCATAAATGGTGGGGCTTTCTACGGGGTAAACCCCGTTAAACCGCGAGAGATCCGAATGCTGGCACCTTACCACCCTTCATAGGCCCCCTCACCCTCCCCTCTCCCCAGCGGGGGAGGGGGAGAGGGATAGGGTGAGGGGATGCCCTTGGGTGTAATAAGACTTATTACCTTTGTATTAGTTTGCATAATTATCAGGGCACAACCGCTTGGCAGCTTATCCCCTCCATCCGGTAGATAAACCCCTCGTTCGGTGAAGGGTCTACCCTTAATAATCCAACACAGGAGACCGGATCCAGCCGGTGGAACTGGGTCGGCTTAACCATCTCCACGAAGATGTATTGATTGTATTGAGGCTTTGGCCCATAACAGCAGGTCTGGGTGGAGCGAAGAAGGCAGAAGTTTTGAATGTTCGCACCTTCCTGCAAGGGGTACATGAAACCTATGATGCGGACCTTGCGGCCGTCCAGCTTTTTCACGCTCTCGGGCGGAGAGGAATTCTTCTTGGCATCATATTCCCACTTCATCAGGGAGGCGAAGGTGAGAGGCATCTCCTTTCCCGCATCCTCGCCGAGGGAGTTCTCATCGATGCCGATCGTCTTGTGACCGGCGGGACCCTTCTCCTCGATGATTCGTACCTTGCTCCCTTTCTTCTCCACCTTCTGCTGAGCCTCTGAGAGATCCCAATCCCCAAGCGGCGCGAGGGCTAAAGCTAAACCTAAAAATAGGGTCAGAAGTAGTCTCTTGTTCATCCGGAAATCCAACTCCCTTCCCATTTTCAGAGGTCAATTCCTCCTCTGATCGATTGAAGCTCCCCGGCCCTGCCTCCGCCGAAGCGGCTACGCGCAGGCAGGCACAGGCCGCGGCTTCCCGACAATGTAATGTCATTTTTATATTGTGCCCCTTTACCCCGCATATCCCGCTTTGGCGGGACGGGGCACTTTCCGGCCAGTGATGCTATTTCCCTTAATGTTCATGCCCATGGCGGTCCAAGGGATCATATCCCGCAGGATATTGAATGATCAACTTCTCCTTGACTCCCTTGATCACCACGGAACCTTTGGCCTCGAACTCCTTCACTTCTTTCAACCAGTCAGCGCGAGCTACGAAGTGAGAACAGTATCCCATCTTCTCGCCCACCAGCTTCAAGGGATCCGCATTCAGGACCAAATTCTTCTGCCCCTGGCCGGGAATGTTTATCGTCAACGGGATTTTTGCCGCGTTAATCTGAACGGATCGGCCCGTATCCTGGCCTCCGCCCACAAACCAAGCCTCCAGAGTGTCCTCCTGGATCCGGACCTCTACATGGGCCAACTCTTTGCCGATTACGTTTAGGATTCCTCCATGGTGGGCCTTATGTCCATGGTGTTCCTCTGCGACTCCTAACTCACCTACGAGCCCCCATGTGGAGACGATTAGTACCGCTAGCACCGTTGGAAACAGAATGGTCAGAAATCTCCTGCACATCTTCTGTCCCCCTGAAATTAAGAGATGGGCGACAGGTTCTTCAGGACGCCCAGGCGGTAAGCCTGGATGCCCGGCAAGAGGCCCGCCAAGAGGCCCAGTATTGCCGTCCCCGGCAGGATGAGCCAATCGGTGCCACTCAGATAACTGGCGGTGAAGGGGACCCCGGTCTCCACTTTGACGAAGTGAGCACCCACTCCGATCAATCCGTGCCCCAAGAGGAGGCCCAAGATCCCCCCCAGGAGGCTGATGATCAGGGCCTCGAAGATGACCAGCCCCATAACCGTCCTGCGAGTCGCTCCCAGGGCTCGAAAGAGGGCCAGGTCCCGCCTCCTCTCCCTCAGAGCGGAAAGCAACGAGAAGAAGAGGAAGAGGGCCGACAGGACCGTCAAGATGGCCGCGATGGCGATCAGGACCCGATCCACCCAGCCGATGATGTTGAAGAGACGAGGCATGACCTCATTGGGCACCACCAGTTGATTGCGATCTGATTGATTGATGGCGAACTTCAAGTCCTGAATACCTGGATGGATGGCCCCTCCTCGGATCCTCTTGACTTTGATGTAGGCCCCGCTGATCTCCCGGTGTTCCTCCATGGCCGCCATGATCCGCGTTTCCTGGGGATGACCACTTAGGAGATAGAAGGTCTCCAGAGGGATGTAGATCGCCCGATCGTGGGGCGTCCCGGTTGGGGCCAGGATCCCCACGAATTTCAGGCTATCCGTCTCATGGATGGGATCGCCCTCGCGGACGCCGCAGACCGGACTGAATTCGCTTCCCAGTTGCAAATGAAGGGCCTTGGCGGCCGCCCAGCCGGCCACCGCCTCAGTCGGTGAACTGAAAGCGCGCCCTTGACCTCCATCCTTTTCAGAAAAGGAAAAGGACTTGCCTGGGAGATATTCGAACTCCGTCAGAAATCTGCGATCGATGGCATTGACCCGGAACCCACCATAGGAATGTCCGACGGCGAAGGGAATCGCCCGGACCACGAGAGGATGCTTTTCAACTTCCTTGAAATAGGTCCATTTGATCTTTCCCGGCATTTCCTCCAGGTGATAGAGGGCATTGAGGACGATCTGCAGGGGCGAGCCCTTGGGTCCCAATATGGCGTCCACCCCCAATCCCACCTGGGTGAAGGTGTTGTGCGTCTGTTCTTTGAAAGAGTGAACGGCCACCAACAGAGCAATCCCCAAAGCGATGCTGATGACGGTTAGGATGCTGGAGAAGCGATGATGCTTCAGGCTCCTGAGCACAATCCTCCAAAAATTCATGTAGGCCTCCCCGCGGGGCTCAGGTACGCCCGGTTGAACTCCAGGAATGTCACGGTTTTTTCGAACAAGGCGATGATCTCGCGCTCGTGAGTGACCAACACTAAGGTACAGCCGTATTTCTCGCAGATCTCCCGTAACAATCTGAGGACATCCTCCTTGTTGACGGGATGTAGGGAGGCAGTCGGCTCGTCTGCCAAGAGAAGCTGAGGCCTATTTGCCAGGGCCCTGGCCACAGCGACTCTCTGTTGCTCACCAAAGGACATCTGGGAGGGAAAATAGTCCAGGCGATGAGAGAGCCCAACCTCGTCCAGCAGGTGCTTCGCCTCCCCCCGATCGCTCTTATGAGGAGAGAAGGTCATGCCTATCAGGACATTTTCCAACGCCGTGTACCCCTGGAGCAGATTGAAATTCTGGTAGATGTAGCCGATGTACTGAGACCGAAAACGATCCCTCTCTGCCTCTGACATGCGCTCCAGGGAGTGCCCACAGACCATCACCCGTCCCCTTGTGACCGGCAAGAGCCCCGCCAGGACATGGAGGAAGGTAGACTTCCCTGAGCCGGAAGGACCGAAGAGGGCGACCTGGTCTTTCTGTTGCACCTGCCAGTGGGGAACATCAAGAACTGTCAATGAGTTCTTGCCCGTATGGAATGTGATTTCCAATGAATCGAGTTCGATAATCATCGTCTTCAGGTCTGCTGTGATGGGTTTGCCCCACGAACAAATTCCTGGCGACAAAGCACAACGCTTGATAAAAAATTACTTTTCCGTTGGGGGAGATATAAAAAATTATATGATGAGTTTCTTCGTTAGTCAACGAGTTCACGAGTCTTTTTCTTAAAATTCTTAATTGACTTGCATAGTGAGATATAATAAACTTTAATCAAAACTAAGAGCTTGCGTTAAAATTATTTAATTTCAAAAATGGGACCAGCAGAAAACTGAATGCCGGTGCCATCTGAAAAAACCACTATCGACTGGGATAGAATCTGATAAATCAATATTCAATGATTAAAGAGAGGGAGGGCAGGATCAGAAATGGTCCTCCCTTTTTTGTTTGCATGTTTAACCAGTCATCTTCAGCTTGCGTGGCTACCTTGGAGTGAAGATGAGTAGTCCAACTTTGAATGGGCAGGTCGTGTTTTGAAACCAGGCCAAGCCCTGATTAACGGAGGACTTAAAGCATATGCCCGAGTCAAATAACCTTCCCGACCAGGCCAGCGGCGATAGCGTGTTAATACTGGCCCAGGTGGACAGCGCTTCAGGGGAAAACATTGCCCACGTGATGACCGGGATCCACGATGCCGGTGCTCACAATGTAAACCTGGTTCCCTCGCTCACCAAAAAAGGCCGGCCAGGCTACCTGCTGATAATAGATGCTCCTGCCCCGGCACTGCCCCAGATTGAGAACCTCCTGGTCGCCGAACTGGGCCTGCTGGGGTGGCGCCGGTTAGTCAGCCAGCACATCTCCCTGCCCACGGAGATATCACAGCACAAACTCGTTCTGGAGTTCAAGGGAAAGAGCGTCCATTTGAAAGTGCCCCTCAAAATTGCCCGAGCCAGCGATGGCCGCACCATAGAAAGTGTAGACTACCAGTTCTGCCTTGATGTCAAGAGGAGACTGGAGACAGAGCTCGGCGCCGACATTCCCCTGCGCGAGTTGAGGTCCTCAATCTCGAGCGCAGTCAGGCGCGGGCAAAACAAAATCGATCTTGGCCAGGGATAGCCGAGCCAATTAGGAGAAAAGGAGGCGGAAATGGAAAGAGAAATTCTGGCCGCAGCCATGGCCGCGGTCTCCGATATAGACCTAACCACCAATGACCGGATTGAGGCGTGTGCCACGGGACACGGCTCACTAAACGTGGCGTTGTGCTGTGTGGCCAATGTGGTTGCCGAGGAGATACAGAGAGGGGCCGACATATCCCTGCGCTTCACCAACACCAGGTCATTGCCCCTGGATGATGTGTTAGCCAAAGCCATTGGCGCCGCCCGTGACGCTGGCGCTGACTCGGCGAATGCCGCCCTCTTAAGCGCGGTGCTTCTCTATCTGGCGGGTTCCAAAGCCCAGGCGGGGGTACCTGCTGGCAGCCGCAAGCTGGGGGCTATGGCCCGGATAGCCGCCGGGGTCGACCGCTGCGGCGTGGCGGCCATACCGAGCATCAAGATAGGCAATAAGGTTTCCGGCTTCGCCGCCGTCCAGGCGATATACCAGGCTATGGCACAGGGTAAGCTCACCGAAATTAAGGGGGAGAGGTTACCGCCCGGGCTGGGGCCGATATTCGGACACGGTCCATTCGGGGAGGAAATTGCCTTTCCCCAGATTGCCAAAAACGCCGGTCGCATTGGTACCCGTGCCGTCATCGATGCCATGGCAGCCACGGGCACGGCGCCAGCACCGCTATCGGCGGCGCTTCTGGGCTCGGCAGCGGCACTGGAGATAATTCACCCCGATGCCTGGTTGCCCGATGCCGAGTGCGGCTTTACCAGGGGGTCAGCCCGTGCAGTGGGCAGGGCCGCGGCGGAGGAGGCAGGACTGCCCAAAGAGATGCACGTGTTCGGCACGAACGAGGTCTATGATACCGCCAACCTGGTCGGCGACGTCGGCCTCATCCTGAAGGACATTGGCGGGCCTTCGGTCGTCGGCATCATCGCGATGCACGATGCCCTAGGCATCTTCAAGGAAGCGGCCAGCGGCCTGACCATGATCTCGCGCTCGCACGCCCATCACGGCGAAGACGCCGCGCTGGCGATGAAGGTTCTGCTGCACTGCCAGTTCGACTTCGACAAAGCAGTGGTTATCATGACGAGCAGAGGCGATTTCTCCTTCGACCCAGAAACAATCATGCTCGGTATAAACACCGTGGCCCGAAAGGCGGAGCAGGTGCGGCGTGGGCCGGTAACCAGGTTGATGATACAGGCCAGCGAACCCATGCGCGGTTTTGCCTTGTACCGGCGCGCCCTGAAGACATACCAGGGCCTGACCAGCGGGCGCCGGCTGGCTGACATCGTGCGTGAGTTGGATGAAGAAAGGCAGCGCCTGGTGGAACAGAGGTGCTCCCGACTCCTGTCCAATGCGCTGGGCAAGCAGGTGGTCATCAAGATACTGAAGCTGGGCTCCAGGGGCAGCAAGGGCAAGCTCAGCCGGTGGTGGAGCCTTGATGCCTACGTCGATATTGAGGTGAGCATTGACGGTGAGAGGACACTTCTCGAAGACATGACCTCGAAGGTGCTCTCCGACGTCACACAGAAGGATGACCCCAAATTCAGGCAGGTGGTTTCCCTGGCCTCCCGCCCGCTGAGAGAGCTGAGCACCGCCGGTAATAATATCCTCAATATCACCGTCCCCGCTGCGGTTGCCGCCATGCTGGGCAAAGCCTCTCCGGCCGATGCCGCCAGGACGGCGGAGGATGCTGCCTTTCTGACCGCCGGTATCCCCGGAGCCAGGCAGAAAGCAGAGGAGGTAGCCCATCTAGCTATCCGCATATTAAAGGGGCTCGACAGCGACCTTATATAATCTATTCACCAACCAGTTATTAATTTATGATATATTTTGCCCGGAGTTATTGTAGTTTATGGAATGGCCAATCAGAAGTGTACTAAGTGAAGTGTCTAAGATCCCATCTTGCGAGTGGCTTCTCTCAAAGGGCTATCTGGCTGTAATCTTATGATCACAGTAATTGCATATTTGGTTCGTAGACAATGCCTGTGATCTTATCTTTCCTGAAATCAAAAAGGACTTTGGATGCCAATCCATTTTTCAATGTAACAATGGGGTCATCAATGACCTTACCAATGATGGCAGCAGTAATCTCTCTTTCACGAAAGAGAGCAATGACTGCTTCAGACTTTTCGGGAGAAACGGAGAGAACAAATCCAAAACTCTGAAAGCAGACCAACCAATCGGGCAATTCAATCTCAACGGGTTTGGGAATGGAAGTGAGGTCAATGATTGCACCCTTGCTGGAGTTTTCCATCATAATGGAGATAGTTCCCAAGATACCCGCATTGCTCACATCCTTGGCAGCTTGAGCCAATTCCTTTTCAGCGATGAGGGGTAAGGTCTCCAGACGATGAAGCAACTCCTCTGGAGTCTTTCCAGAATTGGCATCCCAGCTCACTACAGAACGACAACCTTTATCGCCTTTGAGGTCCACTGCAAGAATGAGATCATCTCCTGCCTTTGCCAAATGGCTCCTGAGCAACTTGTTGGCATAACCCAAGATGGCCACAGCCAGAGAGGGGGAACTCTCAGGAGCATCAGGATGGAGGTGGCCGCCCACCATTGGAACCTTTAGTTTTTCACAACCTTTCCTAATTCCCTCCACGACTTTAGAGCGGTGGTCTTCATCTCCGCTTGCCAGAACATTTACCATGGCCAGAGGTCTTCCACCCATAGAATAGATGTCATTCACCGTGACCATGATCGATGCCTTCCCCGCTGCATAGGGCTCG
>Ga0315295_10004330_pt1 | contig 12090 bp, 11 predicted proteins | sample YL17G14_0_MG_FD_204453 | JGI IMG/M metagenome (GOLD analysis project Ga0315295, IMG submission 204453) | Sediment microbial communities from Yellowstone Lake, YNP, Wyoming, USA - YL17G14_0 | ecosystem: Environmental > Aquatic > Freshwater > Lake > Sediment | place: USA: Wyoming | collected... | reverse complement strand
GAGGAATTTGGCGGCAGGGACCACACTACCGTCATGCATGCGAACGATAAGATCACAGAAGAGCTCAAGAGTAACCCGGAAACAGAAGAGGCCGTCAAGGCCATATCGCAGAACATTAAAAGGTATCTTCCCGGCAGCGGTTAACCTATTGATAACCTGTTGAAAACTTGACCGATCCGGCCCTAAATGTTTTCAACAAAGATTTTAACAGACAACTGGGGAGAAATTTGGTAAAATTCTGACCGTTGGGGTGGGGTTTTAGAGCCTTATCAACATGTTAGAGCCTACTATTACTACTATATTTATATATATATAATACAATAGTAATAGTAAGATAATATAATTGTGTGGAAAAGAAACGGGGGAGTAAAAAAATGGAATTTAAATGCGACAGGGAAAGTCTTTACCAGGGGGTCCAGAGCGTTGAAAGGATAGTGTCCACAAGAAGCACGCTGCCGATCATAGGGAACATACTGCTGGAAGCAAGCAAGACAAAACTGAAGATATCCGCGAATAACCTTGAAATAGGGATGGAAGTATTCGTAAAGGCGAACATTGAAGAAGAGGGTGCGGTACTTGTGCCGGCAAAAGTATTCTCGGGGATAGTATCAAAGCTGCCAGATTCCGAAATAATAGTAAAAACGCTCGAAAAAGGGGTAGTGAAGATCTCTTACAAACAGTCCAATTTCAACATCAACGGACTGTCACCGGACGAATTCCCAACGCTCCCGAAGGTAAAAGAAGGCAAGACCCTATCAATAAACGCGAAACTCTTCTCCGAGATGATAGACCAGTCCGTATTCTCCGTATCAATGAGCGAGGATAAGTACGTGTTAAGCGGCGTGCTCATGGAATTCGGAAAATCGCAGGTATCTGGCGACGCGTCGAACCTGAGGATGGTATCCACCGATGGATACAGGCTCTCAAAAAGAGCGAGCAAGATCCAGGGGACGCCCTCATTTGAATCATGCGTGATAGTTCCGGCAAAGGCGCTTTCAGAGGTCAGCAGGATGGTCCAGACAGACCCGTCGGGAGAGGTCGAGATCACGCTGGGCGGGGACCACATAGCGTTCAAAGATAAAGATACATTGATAGTATCAAGGATCATACAAGGGCAATTCCCGGATTACAGGCAGGTCATCCCCAAGGGGAGTGAAACAAAAATAACCATGAACAACAAGGCGTTCCTTTCGGCCATAGAGAGAGCCGCGGTGATCGCGTCGAGCAGCGCGAACATAATAAAACTGGAGGTAAAGAGCGGCAAGCTGCATGTGATAGCGAGCGCCCCGGACGTGGGCAACGTTAACGAGGTCATAGAAGCGGAGATAAAAGGCGGGGAAAGGGCCCTGGTGGCGTTCAATGTGAGGCTGATAATAGACGCATTAAAGGTGATAAAGGAAGAAAAGATAGCCCTTGAGCTCTCCGGGCCGCTAAGCCCCGGGCAGATGAGGCCTGTGGGCGGGGATGATTATACATACATAATCATGCCGATAAGGGTAGCGGAGACGTCGGCATAGAGAGAATGCGAATAAAGAAACTAAAACTGAATAATTTCAGAAATTTCGAGGAAGGCGAATTGTCCATAGGGGACGGGACAACGGTCCTTTACGGAGGGGTAGGGGAAGGCAAGACGAACATCATAGAAGCCATATTCCTTCTTTCCGTGGGCAGGTCTTACAGGACATCGGAAACACAGCAGGTAATAAGCTGGGGCAAGAGCGAGGCAGTGGTAAGGGGCGAGGGGTCGGGGGTGGCCGGGGGCATGTCGGTCGCCGTAAAGGTGACAAAGAACGGGAAGAAGATAGAGCTTAACGGGGAGAACAACAAGAAATCGATCGATCTTATCGGAGGCCTGCGGTCCGTCATTTTCCACTCCGAGGATATCGCCATTGTCGGGGGCGCGCCCCAGGAAAGGCGCAGGTACCTGGACCTGGCAATATCGCAATCAAGCAAGAATTACGCCCACAACCTTAAAGATTATTACAAGATATTGAGGCAGAGGAACAACGCGCTCCTGAAATACGCGAACGCCGACATAACGGCGTGGGACGAGCAGCTTTCAAAGGTGGGCGCGTGGATAACACAGGTCAGGGGGAACGTCATAAAAGAGATCTCCGAAACGGCCAACCAGATAATAAGGTCGCTTATAGGCGAAGACCATAAGCTGGAGATAAAATATGCGCCTTCTGGAGAGGACGACCCCGAAAGGTTCAAGAACAGGCTCGCAAGGTCCCTGAACAACGACATAGCCAGGGGGATGACGACGATCGGGCCGCACAGGGATGACTTCAAGCTTTTTCTTTCCGGGGTGGACGCGAGGTATTACGCATCATCGGGAGAGAAAAAAACGATAGTCATGGCGCTGAAGCTTGCAGAAGTGGAATTCATAAGGGCGGTCACGGGAGAAAAACCCATACTTTTGCTCGACGACGTGTTCTCAACGTTGGACATAAAGAGAAGCAAGGCGCTCATAAGTGTCACAGGGGACGGATCCCAGTGCGTGGTTACGCTGACCGACCTGAACATGATAAGGAACGAATTCAGATCGGGCGCCAGCCTCTACGAAATAAAAGAGGGAAGGATCAAGCAGGCATTATAATGATAGTTCAGATCAAGGACATATTGGGCAAAATAATTGACGGAAACTCTGAAATGCCAAGGGTTTCATGGGAATTCAAGATATCAAACGCGTGGGGAAAAGTGAATCCGGCGAACGTAATAGAGAACGCATCTCCGGACAAGCTGGTCGGAGGGATACTTTATGTTAATGCAAAAAACTCCACGTGGGCTCAGCAGATAAATATGTTAAAGTCCGAGATAATACTCAAACTTAATGCTTTTTTGGGGGAGAGCGTGATAAGGGACATAAGGCTTAAGACGGGATTCATACCCGAGGCGGCAGTTAAGGCAAAAGAAAAACAGGTTAAGATCTGCGGCTCTTGCGGAGTCGAACATTCAGGGAATGATGGCATGTGCCCGACATGCTCGAGGAAGGCCGGGCAGGAGAAAGAAGTAATGCTCATCAAGCTGGTCCAGGAAAATCCAAAGATAAAACTGGCGGAAGCAAAGAGATTCATCCCGAACATATCCGAGATAGGATTGCACAGGACGAAAAGGGATGTCATGGCAAGAAAAGCGGACAAGGAATACAGGGCCAGGAGGCAGCATGGCAGGTAAAAAACCGACCAAGCAGAACGCGCCCAAGCCGAGCGCTTCGGAATACGATGCATCCAAGATAAAGATCCTCGGAGGCATCGAAGCAGTAAGGAAAAGGCCGAGCATGTATATCGGCACAACGGGTAAGCCGGGGCTCCACCACCTGGTCTATGAAGTAGTGGATAACAGCATAGACGAGGCGCTTGCAGGATACTGCGACACGATCACGGTTTCGATACACAAAGACAACTCGGTCACCGTGGAGGACAACGGCCGGGGCATCCCCATCGATATGCACAAGGAAGCAAAAAAGCCTGCCGCGGAAGTGGTCTTGACGACGCTCCACGCCGGTGGAAAATTCGGCACCGGGTCCTACAAGGTATCTGGCGGCCTGCACGGCGTCGGAGTTTCCGTGGTGAACGCGCTTTCAGAGTGGATGGAAGTGGAGATAAGGCGCGACAACAAGGTTTATACGCAGAGGTTCGACCGAGGGAAGGCAAAGACGCCGAAAGTAATATCCGCGAAAACTCCGACGGGGCAAACAGGAACCATAGTCACATTCAAGGCCGACAAGGAGATATTTGACGAAGTTGATTACGATTACGCAACCATCAAGCACAGGATGCAGGAGGTGGCCTATCTCAACAGGGGAACAAAGATAATCCTTAAGGATGAAAGGGAGAAAAAAGAAGAAATATTCAAATATGACGGCGGGATAGTATCTTATGTGGAACACCTCAACAAGGGAAAAGCCGCGCTTTACGTGCCCCCCATCTACATGTCCCAGGAAAAAGAAGGATTTTTCGTCGAAATAGCAATGCAGCACTGCAAGGAATATTACGACGAGAACATCTTCTCTTTCGTGAACTGCATAAACACAAAAGAGGGCGGGACCCACATGGTCGGCTTCAAGACCGCCTTAACAAGGTCCCTTAATAATTACGCGAGGAAGAACGAGATCCTCAAGGGAGAAGAGTCTCTCTCCGGCGAAGACGTGCGCGAGGGGCTTACCGCCGTACTTAACCTGAGGATAGCGAATCCCCAGTTCGAAGGCCAGACAAAAACAAAACTGGGGAACAGCGAGGTTAAAGGCATCGTTGATTCAATAGTAGACACCGAAATGGAAAGGTACCTCGACAAGAACCCGTCCATTGCGAGAGCAACGATAGAAAAATCGCTGATAGCTTACAGGGTAAGGGCGGCAGCGCGCAAGGCGCAGGAGATAGAAAGAAAGAAATCGGCGCTGGACACAGCCACGCTCCCGGGAAAGCTTGCAGATTGCAGCGAAAGGGACCCGGCAAAGAGCGAATTGTTCTTAGTGGAGGGCGATTCGGCGGGAGGAAGTGCAAAACAGGGAAGGAACAGGGAATTCCAGGCGATATTGCCGCTAAAGGGAAAAATTCTTAACGTCGAAAAGGCAAGGCTCGACAAGATCCTGACGAATGATGAAATAAGGACAATGATAACGGCAATAGGCCCGGGCGTCATCTCCGGGATGAAGGGGGACGGGGACGGAGGGGGAAAAGAGGAAGAACTTTCCGCGGAAGAGATAGCAAAAAAATTGAGGTACCACAAAATAATTATAATGACAGATGCTGATGTTGACGGAGCGCACATAAGGACCCTGCTTCTGACATTTTTCTTCAGGTACGCAAGGGACATAATCGAGAACGGGAACGTATACATCGCACAGCCGCCGCTTTACCTTGTCAGCAAAGGGAAAGCGCAGCACTGGATATACAACGAGGCTGAGCTCGAAAAGACCCTCAAACAGATCGGCAGGGACGGGATACATATCCAGAGGTACAAAGGCCTCGGAGAAATGAATCCGACGCAGCTCTGGGAAACAACAATGGACCCGGATAGAAGGACGCTGCTAAAAATTGAAATAGAGGATGCGGAAGAGGCGGACGACATATTCAAGATACTGATGGGTAGTGAAGTCGAGCCGAGGCGCGATTTCATAGTTGAACATGCAAAGAAAGTGAGATGGCTGGATATATAGGTCGGGATATCAGGGGATCGGGACATCAGAGGATCAGGAAAGGAATATAAGTGACAGACCCGGAACAGGAAGAATTGAAATTTAACAGGAAGAAGAAGGAAATGGCGAAAAAGGAAAAGAAAAGCAAAAAATCCGCTGCCCACAAAGCTCCTGCAGTAAAGCAGGAAAAACCAGGAAAGCCAGGGCAGCCGCCTATTCCGCCAACAAAGGGACCAAGAGTCCTTCCTGCAATGATCGAGAGCGAAATGAAGTCCTCTTACATCGATTACGCGATGAGCGTTATCGTCGGCAGGGCGCTTCCGGATATCAGGGACGGCTTAAAGCCGGTACATCGAAGGATACTTTATGCGATGGACGAGCTGGGCCTACGCCCGGGAAAGCCGCACAAGAAATCAGCCAGGATAGTCGGAGAGGTCCTGGGTAAATACCATCCCCACGGGGACATGGCGGTCTACGATTCAATGGTCAGGATGGCGCAGGATTTCTCTCTGAGATATATGCTTGTCGACGGGCAGGGAAACTTCGGCTCGGTGGACGGCGACTCTCCCGCTGCGATGAGGTATACGGAGGCGCGTCTTGCGCATCCGGCGGCGGAAATGCTTGCGGACATAGAAAAAGAAACGGTCAAATTCGTCCCCAACTTTGACGAGTCCCTTAAAGAACCGTCGGTCCTGCCGTCAAAGATCCCCAACCTAATGATAAACGGCTCATCCGGCATAGCGGTAGGAATGGCGACGAACATACCCCCGCATAACCTTGCAGAAGTCGTGGACGGGACCGTAGCGTACATCGAAAATCCCGAGATAAGCATAAAAGAGCTGAACGCAATGATAAAAGGGCCTGACTTCCCGACGGGCGGCATAATCTGCGGACATTCAGGCATCACGGACGCCTATTCAACAGGCAGGGGGCTTCTGACCGTAAGGGCCCGGACGGATGAGGAAAAGACCAGGACAGGCAAAGAAGTCATTATCATTAAAGAACTGCCTTACATGGTGAACAAGGCCCAGCTCGTGGAAAAGATAGCGGACTGCGTTAAGGAAAAACAGATAATCGGCATAACGGACCTGAGGGACGAATCCGACCGTGAAGGAATGCGGGTATATATTGAGCTTAAGCACGGAGCGAACAAGGACGTTGTGCTTAACCAGCTTTTCAAGCACACGGACATGCAGACGACATTCGGCGTTAACCTTCTTGCGCTTGTTGGGGGAGAACCCAAAGTCCTTACGCTGAAGGACATGATAGTCGAATATGTAAAGCACAGGGAAGAGATAGTGACCAGAAGGACCAAATATGACCTGAGGATAGCGGAAGAGCAGGCCCACATACTTGAGGGATTGAGGATAGCTCTTAAGAACCTGGATGCCGTAATAGCGCTTATTAAGAGGTCTAAGACCGTGGATGAAGCCCGCGAAGGCCTGATGTCCAAGTTCAAACTTACAAAGCTGCAGGCCCAGGCGATACTGGACATGAAGCTCCAGAGGCTGACCGGGCTTGAAAGGGAAAAGATAGAGGAAGAATACCAGAAACTGAAGAAGTTGATCGGTGAACTAAAGGAACTTCTTGCGAGCAGGAAAAAGATCCTGGGGGTCATTAAAAAGGAACTTCTTGAGATAAAGGAAAAATACGGCGATGCAAGGCGAACGACCCTGGCCGCCGCCGCCGAAGACATAGAAGAGGAAGCGCTTATCCCGGACGTAGAGGTAGCGATCCTGATCACAAGGGACGGCTACATTAAGAGGATGCCTGTCTCAGCCTTCAGGGCGCAATTAAGGGGAGGCAAAGGCGTCTCGGGGATGGCGACAAGGGAAGAGGATGAGATAGACAAGATAATCGTCGCATCGACGCTTAATTATGTCCTCTTCTTCACCAATAAGGGCAAGGTTTATAAGACGAGGGTTTATGAAATACCGGAGGCAGGCAGGGCCGCAAAAGGGCAGTCAATAGAGAACCTCCTTGAAGTCGGGAAGGAAGAACACGTTACCGTGGCGATACCCGTAAAAACATTCGAAAAGAATAAATTCCTAGTGATGGCAACAAAAGACGGGAAAGTTAAGAAAACATCCCTTGATGATTTCGAGAACATCAGGAGGACGGGAATAATCGCGATAGGGTTGAAGGACGGCGACGAGCTCGGGTGGGTCAAGGAGACGGACGGGAAACAGGAAGTCATACTTTCAACCAAGAACGGCCTGCTGATAAGGTTCAAGGAAAAGGACGTAAGGCCCATGGGGAGGACAGCGGCAGGGGTTAAAGGCATTACTTTAAGGAAAGGCGACAGCGTCGTTTCTATGGATATCGTAATAGAAAAACTGGACCTTCTTGAAGTGAGCAAGGGTGGATACGGCAAGAGGATGAAGATCAAGGAATTCAGGGTACAACATCGCGGCGGCAAGGGACTAACGGCAATGAAGGTAAGGAAAGGCGACGAGGTCGCAAGGGCCCGGCTTATCGAGGAGGACGATGAGCTGCTATTCGTCTCTGCGAAGGGCACAATAAGCAGGCAAACGGCGAAGGGCATATCGACGCAGGGACGGTATGCCATGGGAGTAAGGATACAGCGGCTCGACAAGGATGATTATGTCGTGGACGTCGCAAGAGTTGTAAAGAGCGAGGAGAAACCGGAATGAAGAACATCAAACTGTTATTTTTCGTGATCCTACTGGCCGGGGTTTGCGGCTGCTCGGTGCCCAACAAAGTCGTTAAGGTGTATTATTTCCAGGCGGGCAAGCTTGTAGCCGTTGAAAGGGAGCTCCCGACTATAGAAAATCCGGTCGTTGTAGCTATAGACCAGCTTCTTAAAGGACCGAACGAACAGGAAGCCGCGAATGGATTTACGACAAAAATACCGGCAGGCACCCGCTCAAGGAATGTGGACGTTGAGGGGCACACGGCCATCGTCGATCTTAACAGCACACTTCTTGAATACCAGGGAGGCAGCAGCGAAGCAAAGGGCATAGTCCAGCAAATAGTTTACACGGCGACAAGCGTAAGGGGAATAAAGGAAGTAATACTCAAACTGCAGGGAAGCGACCAGTTCGTCTTAGGGCCGGGCTACGCTATTGACCACCCGCTAACAAGAGATGAGATCAAAGATTAAATACTGGCTGCCGGCCATATTATATATGGCTTTTTTATATTGGCTTTCATCAAGGCCAGCGCCGGAAGAGCTTAAGTGGCTCCCGATCTTCGCAAAACTTAAACTTGTTCACATTATCGAATACGGCATCCTGTATTTTCTCGTATGGTACGCTGTTATAAAGACCACTTCATATAATAAACTTGAAGCATTTTCACTTGCCCTGATGTTCATAATATTGTACGGTCTCACAGATGAATTCCACCAGATATTCGTGGTAGGCAGGACGGCAAGGCTCGAAGATGTTGCAGCTGACGGGGTAGGGGGCATCCTGGTCTCTATGGGGATAAACCTAAGAGATAAGTCCGCTTAACCGATCGATATCCTCTTTTTTCACAAGTTCAGTTACCGCGATGAGCATATGACCCTTAAGTTCAGGATAGTACCTGCCAAGGTCAAGACCGCCGATTATCTTGTTATCCAACAACAACTGATTTATCCGATCAACAGGCTTTGCCGTTTTCAATACAAATTCCTTGAAAGAAGGCGATCTGAAAGCAATGAGCTTCGATAATTTATTCTTTGCATAATTTGTTTTTTGCAAGCAATGGCTTGCAACTTCCTTTAAGCCGGACCTGCCCATAGTTGCCAAATACACGGTCGCAGCAAGCGCGCAAAGAGCTTCATTCGAACATATATTCGAAAAAGCCTTCTCCCTTCTTATGTGCTGCTCCCTTGCCTGGAGCGTAAGCACGTATCCCCGCCGGCCTTTTGTATCCACGGTTTCACCGACGATCCTTCCGGGCATCAGCCTTAGATAATCTTTTTTGACGGCGAAAATGCCAAGATACGGTCCGCCATAACTTTGTGGAAGCCCGAGAGCTTGCCCTTCTCCCGTCACAATATCAACCCCGATGTCGCCGGGCCTCTTTAAAATGCCGAGAGAGATGGGGTCAACAGAGACAATAGATAAAGCGCCTTTGGTTTTGGCCATGGCGGAGAACTTCTCAACATCTTCGATGCAGCCGAAGAAATTGGGATTGGCCAGGAGAACGCAGGCCGTCCCTTCAGATATCTTTTCGGAGGCATCGTCAAAGTCAGAAATACCAAGGCTTTGCTGATATCCAAATTCAACGACTTTCCATCCGGCACCCTCAGCATAAGTATCAAGGACCTTCCTGTAATTCGGGTTGATCGCTTTAGAGACAAGTATCTCGTTCCTCCCCGTGAAATGCACCGCAACTGACGCAGCTTCCGCAAGCGCGGTCGCACCGTCATACATTGAGGCGTTCGCCGCGTCCATCCCTGTCAGGTCGCAGATCAATGACTGGTATTCGAATATCGACTGAAGCATTCCCTGGCTTATCTCGGGCTGATAAGGAGTGTAAGCGGTATAAAACTCGGATTTCCTTATGATATGGCTGACAATACTTGGAATAAAGTGGTTATATGCGCCGCCGCCCAGGAAAGAAACAAATTCTTTCGTGTTCTTGTTCTTTTTACTTAAATTATCCAGAGTTTCCTTGAGTTCAAGTTCGGAAATGCCGGAAGGAGGCACTTCATTAACCGAGTCGATCTTTACTTTTCCAGGAATGGCGCTGAACAACTCATCGACGGTTTTTACGCCTATTTGCGAAAGCATCTGACGCTGGTCGGTATTTGTATGCGGAATATATCGCATCGGGGCTACTTTTTCAGGAGCGCTTCATACTCTTTTGAGGAAAGAAGCTTGTCTGCTTCAGAAGGATCGGACAATTTGACCTTTATCATCCATCCCCGTCCGTATGGGTCCGTGTTCACGATCTCAGGCTTTGAGGAAAGGATTGAATTGACCTCGGTAATTTCTCCGGACACGGGACAATAAAGGGTCGAGACCGTCTTTACGGATTCAACAACGCCAAATTCCTTCATCGCACTGAATTTCGCGCCTATCTTCGGGAGCTCAATATAGACAATATCGCCGAGCTCGCTTTGAGCGTGGGATGTTATGCCGATGGTCGCGGTGATGCCGTCAATTTTTACCCACTCATGGTCCTTGCTGTACTTTAAGTTTCCGGGGTACAAACTAGATCTCTTTTCCTTCCAGCTCCCTGATGCGGAACCCGGCGTATGCGAATATTATACCGGCAACTATTATCCTTGCAACGCTGTCGCCTATCCTGTCAAAAGCCATCCTGCCTTGATAATACTCGTCAAAGAAAGGTTCAGCAGCGCCGCTTTTTCCCTCAGCGCCGGACTGGGGACCAGAGGGAGCCTCAAGGCTGACGGAAGGGGACTTGAAGATAGTTATGCTTAAAATTGAACTGATCACATCAACTGTCCCCCACATCAAAACGAAAAGAGTCACCGCGCAAACCACGTAATAATAAACCTTTTTAACAGTCAATCTTTCAAATGCCATATAGATACCTCCCGTTCATTTATTTGATGCAATTTTACACTTCGGCATTTATCAAGTCAAACGTTTATAGAACGGAAGCTTAGCTACCTCCGCTTTAATATGCTTCCCTCTAATATCCACATCGAACGCGGACCCGATATCGGAATATTCCGATCTCACGTAACCCATGCCGATCGGGACTTTCAAGGTTGGGGACATCGTGCCGCTGGTGATATAGCCGATCATCTTCCCGTCCTTGAATATTTTCTGCCCCTGCCTCGGGATGCCGGTTTCATTCAACTTAATGCCAACAAGACGCTTGGAGGTGCCTTCTTCCTTGTGAACAACAAGGCTGTCCCTGCCGATGAAATCCCCCTTATCAAGCTTTACCGCAAAGGAAAAGCCGGTTTCAAGGGGGGTTATCCCTTCGTTATATTCATGTCCGTATAAAGGCATCCCCGCTTCAAGCCTAAGCGTATCCCTTGCCCCCAGGCCGCAGGGAACAGCGCCAAGCTCAATAAGCTTATTCCAGATAGTTTCCGCCTTTGATCGGTCAAAGAAAAGCTCGAAACCATCCTCGCCGGTATATCCGGTCCTGGAGATTAGAGATTCGATATTAGAGATTTGAGATTTGGCGATCTTATGGTGGCCGAGAGTTTTTAGGTCAAGCTTACATATCTTCTGGAGGAGATCCTGGGACTTAGGGCCCTGAAGGGCGAGAAGGGTCAGATCATGTTTCAGGTCTTTGATCTCTGCCCCGCCAGGCATTTTCTTTTTTAGCCATTCAATGTCCTTATCAGTATTCGAGGCGTTCAATATCAGCATGTAATGGTCGGGCAGTCTGTATACGAAGATATCGTCGATCACCCCGCCGGACTCATTCAGTATTATCGAATATTGGGACGATCCGGCTTCAAGCTTTGAAACATCATTAGACAGGACCTTCTGGAGATATTGAAGAGCATTTTGGCCCGAAACCTTCACGGCCCCCATATGGTCTATATCAAAGATGCCGGCCGATGTCCGAACGGCCTTGTGCTCGGCCATAATGCTGGAATAGTAAACGGGCATTTCCCACCCGGCAAAAGGGACCATTTTTGCCTTGAGCTTGACATGGATATCATAAAGAGGCGTGTGCTTCATTTTTTTATTACCTCGGACAGTGCGTTCATGAACTTCTTGTTCTGTTCGGGAGTGCCTATGGTGACCCTTATGGACCCGGGCATTCCGAAGGAAGTCAGGGGCCGGACGATGACGCCGCGCCTCATCAACTCCATGAAAGCCATGTCAGCATCATCATTCAAATTAATAAAAATAAAATTCGCCTCGGTCTTTGTGAAAGACACGCCGAGCTTTTCCAGCTCCTTGTATAAATATGCCTTCCCTTCGGAATTGTTCTTTTTGCTTTTCTCGACAAATCCGGCATCAGATAGGCTCGCCGCCGCGGCGATCTGCCCGAGCCGGTTC
>Ga0315295_10004328_pt1 | contig 12093 bp, 8 predicted proteins | sample YL17G14_0_MG_FD_204453 | JGI IMG/M metagenome (GOLD analysis project Ga0315295, IMG submission 204453) | Sediment microbial communities from Yellowstone Lake, YNP, Wyoming, USA - YL17G14_0 | ecosystem: Environmental > Aquatic > Freshwater > Lake > Sediment | place: USA: Wyoming | collected... | reverse complement strand
TCCTCTGAATCGTGTTTAATTTCATCGTGGCTCCTTTCTAAAACGTTTTTTGGGTTCCGTGGATTATTCCACGGAGGGAGCCACACTTCAAGTTTCAACTAAAAATAGTATAACCTCTACTCTTCTAACTCCTTTATAAATTCAATCTCGGTAGGGTCCACAAAAAACTGCTGCTTGAACATGGCAACGTCCATCTTTGTCATAGTGGTAGCTCGTAACATATCCATTAGATACAATGTTATTGGAACGTGTGGGTCTTTGCTCCGAAGAAAAAACGCCGGGAAAATACCCTGTTTAACGCTCTTCATGTAACTATTCCTTTCGTAAACTTTCTTGTAGAGTCCTCTTATAGCTACGGTTCCTCCTTCTCCCGCTGTCCCAAAGCTTAATAGCTCCTTTCTAGGCAATATTGCCTTGGCATTTGTATATTCGGAGATTGTATCCTTATTTCGTGCATATTCACACATAAAATAATTAACAAAGCCCGCTTTCTTAAATACTTCTCTAATGTGGTAGTACATTTCCGATTGAGCAATCAAGCGCCGTTCTCTTTCGTCCTGAGTACTCTTGCGCCCGAGACTATAAGTTGCAATGTGAGTGACACCATTGTTGATAGCATAATCAACATCCTCATAAAACATTTGAGGGGTTTGGGCATCAAAGCCGTAAATTAAATCAACATTGAAATTCCAGCCCCCCTTAGCGGTTATTTGAACGGCATTTCTGGCTAAATCTCCCGTATATGTTCTACCCATTTCCTTTAGTGGAGCGTCATGAAATGACTGAATACCTAAGCTTAATCGGTTTATACCCAAATCCCTGTATGCGTCCAGCTTGCTGAAATCGAATGAACTCGGATTGACCTCCAACGAAATCTCGGGGACATGGTCTTTAATAAAATAACGCCTTAGTTGTTCCATTATCTTTGCTAGGGTGTTCAACGGAAGCAAGGAGGGGGTACCTCCCCCAAAATATATCGCGGTAGGGTTACTTTTTATCGCGGTGTAACTACCCAATAATTCTATTTCCTTGATGAGACAATCACAGTACTCTTCGATGTCTTTTACGTTCGAATCCCTACTGTAGTTACAATCTCGACAAATGTTGGTACAAAACGGTATATGCACGTATATGAGGTACGGACGAGCGGGTATAAACTTGCCTAAATCTTCGCCTGTAGCCGCTTTGATAAGGGTTTTATAAAAGTCCCGAATGATCGGTGCATATTTTTGAATGAGCTTTTCCCTTGCGATAGCCTTTTCCATGACATTCCTCCCTGTTTAAGTGATATGATATTAAGTTTAACGTCATTACAGCCATAATCGACTGTTCTACCAGTTTTGTTGTAATCTGTATTTTGTATGGATTCATGCTCAAAGGTTTGGCTTTTTCTCCTCTTTCCGATCACTCTATTGGATACCCGATTAAATACGTAATGGGCAATTTCAATCTTCGGTTTACTCCAGTCGCAACTTGTCCAATCTCCCACTTATACCTTTCAGATGCGATTGAACTGACCATTTCTTTTAGCTCCTCAGGAGAATAACTTCTCAAATGTGAAACCACACCGTCAAATGTTGGTATGATCAGCGCAATTGGGATGATGTATGTCCAAAAAAACCTGGAAAAGGTAACCGGTCGAATAAACGGTGTTAATACAATAATTAACAAAGGAAATAAAATAGGTGTGGTAAGCACGGTGCGCAGATTTCGTTCCGTGAACTCAAAAATTCCAATGGCCTTTCTCTTTCTCGCTGCATCATACAAAATTGCCTTTGCAACGTCAGGACGAAAGTGATGAAAGCCGCTGAAGATTGTCCGCATCCCGTCCAGATGAGACGGAACATCGGTTGCATCAACCGACTCTTCAATAAACCCGATTTTGCCATCAGACTGCGCTACGATTTGTTGAAACGCCTCCAAATTAGGATACTTATCTGTAAGCGTGACAAATATATCCATTTCTTTGGTCAATTTCACCCAGGGGCCTGAGGCGCCTGAACACAAATCGATAATATGCTTACTTCTTATTTGTGCCAAAACTCTCTCGATTAGAGGTATGGCAGCCGTATAGAAACCGAAGGTCATATTTAGGTGTTTCAGAAAGTCCGTCAATATATTGCGAAAGACATTAGGGAGCCAAGATTGATCTTCTATTTCGAACAGATGAATACATCTCATTTAATATCCATCTTAAAGTAGAATTACCAACTATTGATCTCCTCAGGCTATCTTATGCCACACTGAAACATGCCCCTACTCTAGGATGGCACAAATATATAAAAATAGGAGTTGTTTATCAAGGAATATTGACCCTAAGATGTGCCAGTGTCCTCCTCATACCTTTGAGCGCCACCCGAACAAGAGAAAAGATACTACTAATTACCAATTCAAATCAAGCATGCATGGCTAAGATGACTGGTCGATGAGGAACGAGTATACATTTTTCATCGGGACCAGTCTACTAAAAAATGAGATCGTGAAAATTATCTTTTGAGGGGGGTTAGGGAGATTTTTGTTAAGGGGGAGTAAAGGTCATTGATTTTGATTTGAAAGGTTGTATTGTGGAACAAAAATGTAAAATCAACATTACAGTACTCCACTTTCTTCTGGAACCTAGCCGACCCAAGACTCAAATTGATGCTAACACCTACCTATACGTAACAAAATGGGCAATTGAAAGGTACAACCTTTTTGAACGCCTCCGAGAGATCGATCAGGAGCCTGATCTCGTTAGTTAGCGTGCTTCCCAAACTGATCTTGCTCTCGAGAAAAAGCTACTACGATTATCTGAAGAGATTAACCAGCAATAAAAAACTGATCGAGGTGTTATCCACGTTATGGGAGTTCGGCGGGTTGCCGTCGAAACGGTTACTAGCCCCGGTGTTTTTGATGATCTTCGGTGATTATTGCAGAAAAGAAAACCTTTTCCCGAAGGATGGGCAATCAAGCCATTTCTGATTTCTTGGCAAAAAAGGTCATCGATTCGGTGGAGAAATCAGGTACAAGACGGCGGTCTCCAAGCTCTTGATTGAAGGCAAGAAAGCGGTAGGGGTAGAAACGGTCGCCGGGGATACGATTTATGCAGGAGTCGTTGTTTCAAACGCTGACACCAAAAAGACATTTCTTCAATTGGTGGGAAGGCGGCACCTACCCCCGAAATTTGCATTAAGCGTCGAAGCCCATACCCCATCTGCTTCGGGGACTTGCTTGCATCTTGCCACAGACCTTGATTTATCACAATTTGATCTAAAATACGGGACTATTTTCTATTACGAATCATAGGAAGACAGCAACCTTTACTATGATAAAGCGATTAGGGATGAGATTGATCTTGAAAAAGACGATGTTGTTTTAGGCCTGCAGGCCTCTTCGCTGTTATCTGATAGATACGCATCCAAGGGAATGAATACGTTGCACATCTTAGCATATCCGGTCAGTCTTAAGTACAAGAACAGCTTCCATACCAAAGACGGTGCCAGAGGAGACGAGCACAAGGCGTTCAAAGACCAGTTGGCCGATATCTTAATCACAAAAGTTGAAAAGCGGATTCCTGGGTTATCCAAATCAATTCTTGTCAAAGAATTATCAACTCCCTACACCTTTGGGCGATATACGGGAGCAACGGAAGGGGCATGGTACGACAGGGTGTTCTCGATTAATCAAAAATTCCAGAGACCGACCATTAAAACGCCTATAGAAAATCTCTATCTTACAGGAACAAAGGCTTTTATTGGAGCCGGATTGGCATCTGCCTTGAACGGTGGAATTCAGACATCGAAAACGATATTAGTCCCTTAGCAATTAAATTATGTCCCAAATGTCATAATATTTTTGAGACCATCATTTCAGGGCCTGTTTATAGGCATTCTAGAGTATTTTTAGAAATCTCAACTTTTTGGATTTGGAACATTGGATATTTGAATTTTATTTGACATTTGGAATTTGTCATTTGGGATTTTGTCCCTTGAACCCTGTTTGGTTCCGGCTATGCCGGGTTAGGATACAAAGAATTTACACGAAATGATTAATTGCTTGGTTTACAAGCTTCCCGGCTATCTCGATCTTTTTTAGGGGTATCCGGCCTTCGGAATCGAACTCTCGAAGGTGTTACCAGAAGGTTTCCCCGGAGAACCCATCCTGATCCTTACGGGATGAACGTACCACCGAGGACTGAAGGGTTACTCGGACAAGCAAAAAGAATTCTCTTGACACGATTTCTATTCAAATATACAATCCTACAAATTTTAGTGTAAAGATAATGTTTCCGAGTCGCTGCGAGCTTCGAGAATGGCCCGTCACAAGCACAAAGCTCGTTAGCGGCCTCCTAGCTCTTTGGCTTTTCCTGGCATCGTTTGGTTTGACGTTCGTCGGTCCTCTGCCGAGAGTGGCCTGGGATGAAGACGGAGAGATAAGAGCTTTCCTCCTGAAATGTTTCTGAAAGAGCAAGAAGAATAAGATAAGGAGCTGCTGCAAGGAGAAAAGTTTTCGTAAAGACACTATGGGTTTTGGGTTTATGTGCTATGGTCTTCACTATTGCAGTTTTGAGCGGAGTTGCTGCCGAACAAGCTAGAGAGGGATTCTCAATGGAAAAGAGACTTTCTCTCTTTCAAAGGGTTGTTTATATTTTCTTCGGGTTCTCTGGGGTAGTATCAATAATAGCTACTACTAATTACTTGCGTACTAATCCACCCATAAAGGTTTTTTTTCCATCTCTCAATTATGGTTGCCTCAATGAACTGGGGAGTTCTGGGCATTACTGGTAAAGATGTTGTGGAGTGGATTGAAATAGCTTTTAAAAAACGCTGAATCTTCCCGAAAGCTTGTCGAACTATTCGTGCGTCAGAGCTCTGATTTTTATGTGCTTGCAAAACATAGATTTATTTGCTATTTTTAGGCTAAAACGGACAGAAGGAGGGCATGCAATTGGAAACCGGGAACGGAGAAGAATGTAAGATTAGCCGCAGGAGCTTTTTGGTACTGGCAGGAGGGGCTATCAGTGCAATATCCCTGGGAAGTGTGCCGCTCGCAGGATACAGTCATGCCGGGGCAATAGAATTCCCCGAATCAAAGTGTGGAGGGAAGACCAAGGAGGACAAGAAGGTTTTGGTAGCCTATGCCAGTAAATACGGCTCCACGGGTGGCGTTGCCGATGCTATTGGAAAAGAGTTGTGCAACAGAGGCGCGGCTGTGGATGTTTGTTTGGTGAAGAATGTCGGAGACTTGAATCCATACCGAGGTGTAGTCGTCGGCAGCGCGATCTATATGGGGAAATGGATGCCTGAGGCGGTGGATTTCGTGCAGAGGAACCGCGGGGTCTTAGGCCAGATTCCTGTGGTTTATTTCCTAGTTTGTATGACCATGCGCGACCCAACCCAGGAGAATCGCCGCAAGGTGCTGGCATACTTAGACCCTGTCTTTAAAAAGATACCGCAAGTGAAGCCGGTTGAGATTGGCACCTTCGCTGGGGTGCTGGACTATAGCAACCTTTCCGTACCAAATAAAATGATTATGAAGGTGAAGGGGGCGCCGGAAGGTGATTTTCGTCAGTGGGACGTCATCCGTGCATGGGCGACCCGCCTGCATGAAATTCCCGGGTTGGGATAGCTGAAAAGAACTGAAACCTCCTGAGCGATAGGTCAGGAAACAGAAGAGATTCCCTCAAACCGGTGGGAAAGGGCCATCAAGGAAGGCAAGGGAAAGATGAAACCTTTAGAGGACTCTATGGACCTTGATTGGATCTTCTCCCTCCATGACACTCGGAGTGTTCGGAAAGACGGAACCATCACCGTCAAAGGGAAAGAATATAAAGTGGGCAGATATACCGGACAAGAAGTCACCCTCTGCCTAATCCCGAAAGTAAAACTGATGGCTTATAGGGGGCGGGAAAAACTCTGTGAATATCACCTCTGACTTTTACCCGTGATATCCACTTTTGATTGTTCCCCAATGTCCGGTTTTGATTGTCACGGAACAAAAAAGATTTTTTTGTTTGACTGATTAACTGATTAATTATAAAATTTTATATTGATTTCCTTGAAAATAGCAAAAAGGGAGTAGCATGTCAAGATAAAAAACATAAGGTATGAGACATTTTCTCTGGCCCTCCAGTAGCCGTGCCAATAAGGAATCAGCGGATGACATCCTTATTGAATTTGGAAGACACAAAGACCGGCCATGGGAGGGTGAAATTATTGGTCAGTCTCGTGCCAAGGCCACTTAAACTCGAAGAATCAAATACATAGACCAAATAACTTACACGCTATTTTCTCCGTGGGATGTCGTGTCCCCCGGCCACTTTTCTCCTGATGGGAAAATCAAAATGATGAAAGATAATATAATATTGTATGTAAATTTATCAACCCAAAAAATAACACAAGAACCAATACTTCCCGATACGAGGAGGAAATATATTGGTGCAAGCGGGATTAATACTAAGATTCTTTTTGATTCAGAAGCAATGTATCACGATGCTTTATCGGAAAAAAACCTACTGATCTTTGGCGTCGGTCCTGCAGTGGGTACAGGCCTGGTAGCTAGCAACCGTTGTACTGTAACTGCTAAAAGCCCTTTAACTGATTTTTTTGGGGATTCAAGTGTAGGTGGAAATTTCCCCGTAAAAATGCGCGCTATTGGAATTGATCATCTTGTTTTTACTGGCAAGGCAGATAAGCCTGTGTATGTATATGTCAATGAAGATGGGAGAGTCCAGATCCTGGATGCAACTGATTTGTGGGGTGCGCCGACCGGCAAAGTGACAGAACTTTTAGTCGAACGGCATGCCGGAAAGTGCGAAGTAGCCTGTATTGGACCTGCGGGAGAGAATCTTGTCCGCTTTGCCAGTATAATCATGTCAAAATGTCATGTTGCTGGACGCATGGGAATGGGCTGTGTCATGGGCTCAAAACATTTAAAAGCGGTCGTTATAGAGAGTAAAAAATACAACCCTCCGGTGCATGATGAAGACAAACTCAGAGGCATCAAAAGTGCATGGGCAAAAACTTTGCATTCATCCGTTATTTCAAGGCTGGGAGGTATTGAAGGGACATTACTGTTAATAAAGAAGTATGAAAAAGATAGACGCATACCTATCAGGAATTTTCAATCGAACAATGATGAAAAGGTTAAATATATTTACCCCGAACAATTATTGTATCAATATCAAACCAAAAGAAAAGCATGCAATTCCTGTTCTGTAGCTTGTTGTAGAGAGTATGAAATAACACACGGGAAATATAAGGGGGAAAAGGTCGACCGGATTGATTATGCCGCAGTAGTATCTCTTGGCCCTTGTGTTGGCGTATTTGACTGGCCAAGTATTTTACATTTAAAAACGCTTACGGATGATCTTGGAATGGATGTGATTGAAGTTGGGGGAGCAATAAGTTTCATCTTGGAATGCCAGCAGCGGGGTATTCTTACCACAGAAGGTACCGATGGGAAAAGACTTCAGTTCGGTAATGCTGATGATGTTGAATTCCTGATGCATTTAATTGCTAATCGAAAAGGTATAGGCGATTTAGTAGCAGAAGGAGCATATAGGGCTGCTAAGAAATTGAACGCTGAGCAATATGTTTTTTGCATTAAAAAGTCTATAGCAGGACTTCATGCAAATTCCCATTTGGCATGGTCGCTAAGTTATTTAACTTCCAGCCGGGGACCGGATCATTTAAAGGGTTATGTTTTTACATCCTTTGGTGGATTTTTTTGGGAGCTTGTTTCAAAACACATTTTTAAGATGAAGACGGAAAAAGCGTTTGCGCTCCCGGAAAATAAGGGCCGGATCGTATGGTGGCACGAAAATTACAAATATATTATTGATGCTCTTGGATTGTGTATATTTGCCATGCACGCGCTTCCAAGCGCAGGTAATGGATTGTTTCGTGATTTTGCGGATATAATGAATACTTTATATAATCTTGAACTAACAGGGGAAGATGTGTTTTATGCCGGTGAGCGCACCTATCAGATGCAAAACGCTTTTAATATAAACTGTGGACTTGAGCTAAATGATTACCAGTGGCCGAAACGATTAAAGGAGGCGAACGTTGACGATAGGCTGATTGAAGAGACAACCATTAACGTGCGCGACCATTCTGGCATGCTTCCGGAATACTTCAAATATAGGGGACTAACCAGCGACGGTAAGCCGACTGTCAAACGGTTTATTGAATTGGGACTGCTCGAATGTATTGAAAAAGCAAAAGCGGTGAATTATGAAGATGTCAAAACATGTGAAGATATGTTGCAGACAGTCGACCTGAATGTAAAACTAACAACAGGTGAGAAAATGAAATACTTTTTGATTTCTTCATTATCATGCTGGCTGCTAGAATTAAAGGAGAAAAGAGATAAAAAGAAATATTTTCGGGGGAAAAATCCCGCTCTATCTTGAGAAGAATTAGGTGGCATAAACTCTCGCGGTATATTAACGTTAAATAAGATCTATCCAAACCAGGAGGAGAGTCTAGTCGAGATTTGCGTTTGTTATGCGGTATCTTGAAACAGGAATATAAAATTGCTCTTTCAGGAAGCAATCCTCGGGCGAACACCCCTCTGATGCCTATCAGAGAGAGGGTTGACGGGCCAAAAACCCACTGACCGTATTACAAGAATCGAAGAGTTCAAACGATAACTGCCGAGAAAATACTTCCAGCCTACCCTTCTATAGAGAAACTTCATCTGGGTCTGGACATTAACTTCAGACCGTAATCGACAGAGACACCTCCGAAAATGGTGGAATCCTTCTGGGCGAGAGTCGGCCCATCAGATACCTCGCACGGGTGCGTTAAGCACAAGCACCGTTGATCGTAGGTCCCTATTTTCAAAAAGAGATCAAAGAGGCAGAGGAAGGCACTCCTGCACGGAACCTGCTATCAATAAGCACGCTCTTTACTAAAACTGTAACCTACAAGTCAACCAAAATAGGATATGAATAGATTTGAAGATTACGAATTGCAAGTGAGCATAACGACGGTCTTCTCCAAATAGATTGTCAGGTCCATCGCCTTTTTGTGGATGAAGCGATGCTCGCCAATACCACTGCCCAGAATATTGGGAAATAAATAGGGTTCACAATATAGGTAAATATCATGAGAACAATCCCCATGAGGGAGAAAAAAAGGATATTATCGGCTTTGCATTCGGTCATCAAGAATCTGTATGGCCTCCTATTTGGTTTGGACTACATTTTTTAGTGGCTTGATCATTTCTGCCTTTAGGCGTTTGTACACTTCCTTCCGGAATGCTGGAATTTTCATCAGCGTCATCATCACAAGGTTTCTAAATCTGGTTTTATACTGTTTCTGCGGGAAATCGTAAAGACCATGCTTTTTATAATATCTATGATCAGCCGGGTGAATGAAACGCTGGTTACCCCAGGCTTCGTCCCGCAGAATCTTACGAGCTCCCTGACGGAAGAAAGTCCCGGGTCTTACATACTCTGCTTTTGCCAAACGGATCAGACGAACCGCCATGCTTTGCAAGCCTTTATCGATTGCATCGGAGTCTTCTGCTTCCTCCGTAATAATATCCACAACATTCGCCTGCTGCACTTCGATAAGGGCCTCCAGGCCCTGCCGCAGATTAGGGATTTGCCTTAATGGCCCGGAAATGATGAATCCCAACTGTTTGCCTTTGATCGGCGAGATAAGTCCGTTGAAAAAAGAGCGGTCAAAATAACATTTCATCAACGAGGATAAATATCTGTCCTTTATAGCTCCGGCGAAAACTAGAATATCAGCCGATTTTACCTTTGTATTAAAGAATTCAATGTAGCCATCCCGCCCCTCATAAACGCAGGTGTTATCATAACAGCAATTTAAGCAGCCCAAGCACCCTCCCTTTATATCGACATTTCTCAAATTGACGACTTCAATATTATCCACGAATGCCTCGGCAAATCTCGCGGTCATTGCCCAGAGATTTGTCTGTTCGTCATCGTTGTCCGTTATTATCAGTATGCGCTTTCCTGCCGTGGTTATTTTGCTTTCCGGCTTCCCCGGTTTGTATTTGAAGCTGATGCCAACAAGAGGAGAAAACTTTCTGTTGGTCACAGACAAAGAACCAGCAGTGGTAAAGACATCGTCAGCGAATTTTATCAGCCTTTCACGCTCTTTGCCGGTGAGCAGATCATACATCATGAACGCCGTATAAGCTCCCGTATATTTCATGTTGAGATCATCGCAAATGGAATTCATGTAATTTACAGCAGCATGATCGAGGACATGAATGGAGGTTGTAATGATCGCTGTATATTTATCACGGAAGGCGCTCGTTGCTTTTTTCTCAAAGATGAGTTCAATAAATCTTTTGTACTGTGCGCTAACGAAGTAGAAATACACGGGAAAGGCCCAGAAAATAAAGTCGGCACGGGAAATTTTATCGATAAGGCCAAGGAATTTATCTTCGTTTATTTCGATTTGTTTTATATCGCTCGCTATATTGATGAAACTGTATTCATGCTGAGGGAAGTGTTTGGCGATAAAATGCACATATTGTATCGTAATGCTTGCCTCTCCCTTGGGACTGCCGTTGAGGACAACAATCTTCATATTATATCCCTCCCCCATCTGATGAGACTTTGATTATTTTAAGCTAACTGAGCATAAACTACAAGATCAGGCGGCGAACCGAGGAAGAAAACCCGAGTTGCCAGTTCGAGATCGAGCATGTCCATGACGTCCTTGCCTTCGCTTTCCGCCCCCTTCCCACGGAGGGTTTGGCTTCATCGGGAGAATCTCATTTGTTAAATAATTTAGCCCAATCTTATCAAACGGGGCGATTTTGTCAATAAAATAACTCAGATGGTGAAGATCCCCTTTTTCTCTGCCAACTGGAGTCAAATCGTGTCAAAATACGGATAAAGATTTATTGATTTTCATTTGAAGTGTTGAATTTAAGCATAATAATTGAAAAACAATATAACAGGAGGGAAGCGTTGCTACCTCTTCCCAGTCTAACAATAGGCGGGAAGACTCATTTTGGATCATTAAGACGCCAACCACTTAAAGAAAAGAAATCAAGGGTCGACCCTAAATATTTTACGAATTCTCCTGACCATCAATCGATCTTTTTCATTTCAATATGTAAACGGCTACCTTTCCCACTTATGAAATGTCCTTTTATAAGGCCAGGTTCGTTTTCTTTGACTGTAAAAGAAAAGTTGTAATGTCCGTGGCCTTTGGGGTTGCTACTGACCCATCCTTCATCTTCGCCGGACAACGTATGCATTTTCTTCTTAAAGTTGCGACTTTGGAGATTGGGTGTAATAAATTCAATTGTTGCCTTTCCTTTACCATAAATTACTTTAGACTTTTGCACCCTTGCCCAATTCGGTTCACAATGGCAACTCATTCTTGAAGTATTATACTCTCCCCAGACATGGACGACCTGGGCATAATCTTTGTCGACTTTCTCCACATACAGTAGGCAATCCCACCCGTATCTTGATTTCCACTGCCCAGCCCACTTCCCGGTGAGGAGTTTAGCTTCAGCCGGCAAAGAGGGATTGGGCAGTTCAATTGTAATATTGGGAGGCACAGGAGCAGAAGCCTGATGAAATGCAAAAATTAAAGATGTACCCAGTAATACCATGAGGAACATTACAAATACGATGAATCGTATTTTTTTACTCATCTCAATCATCACCTTTCTGATTTTTCATGACCAGGTTGATCTTAATGCCAGCGTTCCGCTTAGGTCGCATCCCTAAGGATGAGTCAAATATACGAAAAAGGGAATATACTGTCAAGAAGAGCCATTTGCGATGTCGCGCTTTTTCAGAAAAAGGGAGGCGGTAGGAAGCGGGACGGAACGTAAAAGTTCGGTCCAAAGAGGCATCTACGGGGCTCACAAATACAGCGGACGACAGTTGCCTCCCTTTTTCACATTCCAAAGTGACACCCCTACATCGTTGTTTTCGGAATACACAATTTTTGTTCGCTGCTCTATCTCAAGCCGCTTTGTCGAGCGGGATAGGACTCTTCACCAACGATCGCATCAGTTCTTGGTGCTCCTCCTTAATGCGGCCCACGGCCATCGCCAGCATTACACAAAGGGCAAGCCCAACCCGCACCTCCATCTTCTTCTGCC
>Ga0315295_10004327_pt1 | contig 12096 bp, 11 predicted proteins | sample YL17G14_0_MG_FD_204453 | JGI IMG/M metagenome (GOLD analysis project Ga0315295, IMG submission 204453) | Sediment microbial communities from Yellowstone Lake, YNP, Wyoming, USA - YL17G14_0 | ecosystem: Environmental > Aquatic > Freshwater > Lake > Sediment | place: USA: Wyoming | collected... | reverse complement strand
GGGCGATGACGACGGCGCCGATCATCGCCACCAGCAGCAGCATCGAGGTGATCTCGAAGGGGAACAGGTAGCGCGAGTAGAGCAGCAGGCCCACCTGCTGGGTGTTGCCCAGGCCCGGGTCGAGCGGCGGCGGCGCCTCCGGCCCCAGGGCGGCGCCGTGCCGCAGGAACAGCACGCCCTCGGCCAGCAGCACCGCGCCCAGCAGCCAGCCCAGCCCGCGCCGCAACGCGATGGTCACGCCGCTCTCCACGTCGCGCCCCAGGTTGAGGTACATGATGACGAACAGGAACAGCACCATGATGGCGCCGGCGTACACCACGATCTGCACCAGGCCGATGAACTCCGCCTTGAGCAGCAGGTAGATCACCGCCAGCGAGCAGAAGGCCAGCACCAGGAAGATGGCGCTGGCCACCGGGCTCCGGTGCAGGATGACCAGCAGGCTCGACACCACCAGGATGGCCGCGAACGCCACGAACAGGACCGGGATCATGGGTTCCCCACCCAGTAGACGGCCGCGCCGGTCACGAGCACGTTCAGCAGCGCGACCGGGAGCAGCACCTTCCAGCCCAGCGACATGAGCTGGTCGTAGCGCAGGCGCGGGTAGGTCCACCGCACCCAGATGAAGAAGAACAGCAGCACCCCGAGCTTGGCGAAGAACCAGAGGAACTTGAGCGGGTCCGGCAGCCACGGCCCGTTCCAGCCGCCCAGGAACAGCGTCACCATGATCGAGGAGATGGTGATCACGTTCATGAACTCGCCCAGGAAGAACATGCCCCACTTCATGCTCGAGTACTCGGTGTGGAACCCGCCCACCAGCTCGGCCTCGCCCTCGGGCAGGTCGAAGGGCGCGCGGTTGGTCTCGGCGAAGGCCGTGATGAGGAAGATCACGAACGCCACCGGCTGGGTGAACACGAACCAGCGCGGCACCGGCACGGGCCCGAGCTGGAAGGCGCCCTGCTGGGCGTGGACGATGTCCACCAGCGAGAGCGAGCCCGCCAGCAGCAGCACGCCGATGGTCGAGAGCCCCATCGCCAGCTCGTAGGAGATCATCTGTGCCGAGGAGCGCAGGCCCCCGAGCAGCGAGTACTTGTTGTTCGACGACCAGCCCGCCAGCACGAGCGAGTAGACGCCGAGGCTCGACATGGCGAGGAACACCAGCAGGCCGACGTTCACGTCGGTGACGAGGAAGTTGGGCCCCACCGGGATGACCGAGAACGAGGTCAGCGCCGGGATGACCGCCAGGACCGGGGCGAGGTGGAAGACGATCTTGTTGGCCTGGTCCGGGATGAACTCCTCCTTGAGGAGGAGCTTGGGGATGTCGGCGATGGGCTGCAGCAGGCCGAACGGGCCCACGCGGTTCGGGCCGGGCCGCGCCTGGATGTGCCCGGCGATCTTGCGCTCGGCCCAGATCAGGTACATCACGATCAGGAGCATGGCGCTCAGGATGACGACGATCTTGACGAGCGCCCAGAAGGCCAGTTGGACGATGGGATCCTGCCAGAGCGCGGCCATCCGGTTCAGACTCCCGCCCGCCGGGCGACGGCGGCCTTGCGCGCCCTCACGCGCAGGCCCGCGCCCGAGGGGCTCCCGAGGCGGTTGAGCTCGACGTCACGGTGGGCGTACGGCACGAACACGGCCCCGGCCGGGACGCCGTCGTCGGCGCCCGCGCTCAGCGTGAGGCTGCCGGCCGGGCCCTCGAGCGCGACCGCGTCGCCCTCGGCGAGCCCCAGGCGCTCCAGCTCGGCCGGCGCGAACAGTGCGCGGGCCTCGCCGGCGAGCCGCGACAGCAGCTCGACGCGGTGTCCGAGGCTCCCCTGCTGGAACAGCACACCGCCCGAGAGGAGCCACAGCCCCTCGCCCGGCGCCGGCGCGGCCGCGTCCACCGCGGCCACCGAGGCCTCGACCCGCGGCGCGGGGACGGCCCACTGCGGACCGAGCGGCAGGAGCGACGCCCACGAGAGCCCCTGCCAGCCGGGCGCGAGGCGCGCGATCTCGCGGAACACGTCCTCCGGGCCGCGGTAGGACCACGTGGCCCCGAGGGCCCGCGCCACCGCCTGGAGGATCTCCGCGTCGGACTTCGTGCCCCGGCGGGGCGAGAGCGCCCGGGCGGTGCGCTGGAGGCGGCGCTCGCAGTTCACCTGCGTCCCCTCCTTCTCGGCGAACGAGGCGGCGGGGAACACGACGTGCGCGCGCCGGGCGGTATCCGTGAGGAACAGCTCGCTCACGATCACCAGCTCCGCCTTCGCCAGCGCCTGCTCGACCAGACTGCGGTCGGGGGCGCTGCGCACCCACTCGTCGCTCGCGATCCACAGCGCCTTCACGCGCCCCTCGGCCGCGGCCGCCAGGATCCCGGGCGCGCTCAGGCCCGGGGTCGCGTCCAGCGTGGCGCCCCACTGCTTCTCGAACGGCGCGCGCCCCGCGGCGTCGGCCACGGGCACGTAGCCGGGCAGCAGGTCGGGCACCAGGCCCATGTCGAGTGCGCCCTGCGTGCCGCTCTGCGGTCCCACGTACATCACGCTCGAGCGTTCCGCCGTCAGGGCCCCCGTCACCCAGGCCAGGTCTTCTATGGCCTGCAGCAGCGCCGCCGCCTGCGGGTGCTCCGTGCAGGCGCGGCCGAAGACCACGGCCTTCGCCGGCGCCTCGCGCAGCCGCTTCGCCGCGGCCACGATCTCGGCCGCCGGCACGCCGGTCGCCTGCGCGGCCTTCTCGGGCGTCCACGCGGCGAGCGCGGTCCTGAGCGCCCCGAGCCCCGCGGCGACCTCGGCCGGCAGGGGCGCGCCCGGCGCCGCCGGGCCCGGCCCACCCAGGTCCAGCGCCGCGCGCGTGAGGCCGGCCAGCAGCGCCGGTTCGCTGCCCGGCCGCAGTCCCAGCCACGCGCCGCCGAACTTGGTCCGGGCAAGCTTGACGCGCCGCGGATGGACGACCGTCAGGTGCAGGCCCTGCTGGTGCTGCCCGCGGATCAGGGTCGCCTGCACCAGCGGCGCCTCGCCCTGCAGGTCGTCGCCCAGCACCAGCACCTCCTTCGCCCGGCCCAGCTCGTCGAGCGACAGGAGCGGCCGCCCGCCGCCGGTGGCCTTGAGGATGGCGGCGCCGGGCAGCGGGGCGGTCAGTCGCGTGCGCGAATCGACGTGGTTCGTGCCGAGCACGGCCCGCGCCAGCTTCTGGAACAGGTACTGCTCCTCGACGTTCAGCTTCTCGCCGCCCAGGAAGGCGATGGCTCCGGCGCCGTCGCGCGCCGCGATCTCCTTGAGCCGGGCCGCCGCGAAGGCCGTCGCCTCGTCGAACGAGGCCGGCGCCAGCGCCCCGCCCTGGCGCAGGAGCGGGCTCAAGAGGCGCTCCGCGCCGTTCACGTACGCGTAGCCGAAGCGGCCGCGCACGCACAGGAACTCCTGGTTCACGCCGCGCTGCTCGGTGCCGCGCGCGCGCAGGATCTCCATGCCGCGCACGCCGAGCCGCACCGAGCACCCGTTCGAGCACCACGGGCAGATGGTGATGTGCTGGCGCAGGTCCCAGGGGCGGGCCTTGAAGCGGTAGGGCAGCGCCGTCAGCGCGCCCACCGGGCACACCTCGATGCAGTTGCCGCACTGCTCGCACTGCAGCGGCCGGCGGTCGAAGGAGGAGATCTCGGAGCGCACGCCGCGCTGGTGCACGGTCAGGGCGTCCTCGCCCATGACCTCGTCGCAGTAGCGCACGCACCGCGTGCACACGATGCACCGGTTGGCCTCCTTCTTCACCACCGGGCCGAGGTCCTCCGACACGAAGGTGCGCTTGGCGTCGGCCATGCGCGAGAAGTCGGCCCCGAAGGCGAAGGCCAGGTCCTGCAGCTGGCACTCGCCGCCCTCGTCGCACACCGGGCAGTCGAGCGGGTGGTTGACGAGCAGGAACTCCATGATGCCCTTGCGCGCCTTGACCGCGACCGGGGAGTCCGTCGCCACCGCCATGCCGTCGGCGACGGGCGTGGTGCAGGCGGTCTGGGGCTTCGGCATCCAGACGATCTCCGGCCGGCCGTCGGGCCCGGTCACGACCTTGCCCTCGCGGTCCTTCTTCGGCATGCCGATCTCGACCAGACAGATGCGGCACGCCCCGAGCGGCGGCAGCTTGGAGTGCGAGCAGAAGACGGGGATGTGCACCTCGGCCGCGCGCGCGGCATCGGTGACCAGGGTGCCCGGCGGCACCTCGACCGTGCGGCCGTTGATGGTGACCTTGACCCTGGCGCTCACGAGCGCACCCCCACCCCGGCCAGCTCCTCGCGGCGACGGTTCGCGATGCACGTCCCGTGCTGCACGTGGTGCTCGAACTCCGCGCGGAAGTGCTTGATGAAACCCTGCACCGGCATGGCCGCCGCGTCACCGAGCGGGCAGAAGGAGCGGCCCAGGATGTTGTCCGCCAGGTCCGCGAGCAGGTCCACGTCCGTGGGGCTGCCCTTGCCGTGCTCCAGGCGCCCGAGGATCTCGGTCATCCAGAACGTGCCCTCGCGGCACGGCGTGCACTTGCCGCACGACTCGTGCGAGTAGAAGCGGATCAGGTTCCAGAGCGAGTCCACCATGCAGGTCCGCTCGTCGATGACGATGACCGCGCCCGAGCCGAGGAAGGTGCCCGCGGCGTTCATGGACTCGAAGTCGAGGCCGGTGTCGAGCAGGCTGGCCGGGAGCGGCGGCACCGAGGAGCCGCCGGGGATCACGGCCTTCACCTTCAGGCCGTCGCGCATGCCGCCGCAGTGCTCCTCGAGCAGCACGCGCAGCGGGGTGCCCAGCGGCAGCTCGTAGTTGCCAGGGCGCTGCACCGGACCCGAGACGCTGAGCACCTTCGTGCCCGGGCTCTTCTCGGTCCCCCACTGGCGGTACCACGCGGCGCCGTGCGCCAGGATGTGCGGCACGTTCGCCAGCGTCTCGACGTTGTTGACGATGGTCGGGCAGCGGTACAGGCCCTCGACCGCCGGGAACGGCGGCTTCAGGCGCGGCTGTCCGCGGAAGCCCTCGAGCGAGGACAGCAGCGCCGTCTCCTCGCCGCAGATGTAGGCGCCCGCGCCGAGGTGCGTGTGGAGGTCGAAGGCGAAGCCGCTGCCGGCGATGTCCCCGCCGAGGATGCCGGCCGCGTAGGCCTCGGCGATGGCCTGGTCGAGGATCTTCTGCAGCCAGCCGAACTCGCCGCGCATGTAGACGTAGCCCGTGTGGGCCCCGATCGCCCAGCCCGTGAGGATCATGCCCTCGATGAGGTTGTGCGGGTTCTTCTCGATGAGCTCGCGGTCCTTGAAGGTGCCCGGCTCACTCTCGTCGGCGTTGCACACCAGGTACTTCGGCCGGTCCGTGCCCTTGGGCACGAAGCTCCACTTGAGCCCCGTGGGGAAGCCCGCGCCGCCGCGGCCGCGCAGGCCGGAGGCCTTGACGACCTCGATGCACTCGTCGGGGCTCTTCCTGCCGAGCACCGTCGAGAGCGTGGCGTAGCCGCCGGCGCGCCGGTAGGTCTCCAGGCCCGCGAGCCCGGGGGTGTCGATGTCCTTGAAGAGCAGCGGGCCTCGGGACCGGCTCACTTCAGGGTCTCCAGGAGGCGGTCCACCGCGGCCTCGTCGAGGTTCTCGTGGAACTTCTCCTCGTTGACCTGCAGGCAGGGGCCGCCGCCGCAGGCCGCCAGGCACTCCACCCGGCGCAGCGTGAAGCGGCCGTCGCGCGTGGTCTCGCCGTGGTCGATGCCGAGCCGGCGCCGCAGGTGCTGGAACAGCCGGTCGGCGCCCATGAGCGAGCAGGAGAGCGTCATGCAGACCTGCAGGTGGTACTTCCCGACGGGCTTCAGGTTGAACATGGTGTAGAAGGTGGCGATCCCGAACACCTCGGTCTCGGGCAGCTCGGAGGTGCGGGCGACGAGCCGCAGGACCGCGGGCGACAGCCAGCCCCAGTGGCGCTGGGCGATCCACATCAGGGGCATGACGGCCGAGCGCCGGTTCGGATAGTGCGCGAGCGCCTCCGCGACCTGCGCCCGCAGCGCCTCCGGCCACTCCGCGGGCTTCTCCTCGACGCGGTGCAGCACGTCCGCCCCGCTCACCGGTCCACCTCGCCGAGCACGATGTCGAGCGTGCCGATGGTGGTGATGACGTCGGCCACCAGCCGGCCCTGCACCATGGTGTCGAGCGCCTGCAGGTTCACGAAGGAGGGCGAGCGCACCTTCATGCGCCAGGGCTTCGGCGAGCCGTCCGAGACGAGGTAGAAGCCGAGCTCGCCCTTGGGGTTCTCGATGCCCACGTACGCCTCGCCCTGCGGCGGGAAGAAGCCGTGCGCCACGATCTTGAAGTGGTGGATGAGGGCCTCCATGGAGGTCTTCACGTCCTCCTTGGGAGGCAGCACGTACTTGTAGTCGCGCAGGCGGTGGTCGCCGGGCCCGATCTCCTCGAGCCTGCGGATGGCCTGCTGGCAGATGCGCACGGCCTGGCGCATCTCCTCCATGCGCACCAGGTAGCGGTCGAACGCGTCGCCGTGCTCGCCCACCGGGATCTCGAAGTCGTACTGGTCGTAGCCCGAGTAGGGCATGTTCTTGCGCAGGTCCCACTTCACGCCCGAGCCGCGCAGCAGGGGCCCGGTGGCGCCGAGCGCGATCGCCTCCTGCTTCGAGAGCAGGGCCACGCCCTTCGTGCGCGCCACCCAGATGGGGTTCTCGGTGAGCAGCGCCTCGTAGGTCGCGAGGTGCCCGGGCATGGAGTCCAGGAACTTCGCGGCCCGCTCGAGGAAGCCCGCCGGCAGGTCCATGGCGAGGCCGCCCACGCGGAAGTAGGTGGCGGTCATGCGCGCGCCGCACACCTGGTCGTACATCGTGAGGATCTGCTCGCGCTCGCGGAAGGTGTAGAAGAACATCGTCATCGCGCCGATGTCCATGGCGTGCGTGCCGATCCACACCAGGTGCGAGGCGATGCGCGTCAGCTCGGTGAGCAGCACGCGCGCGTGCAACGCGCGCGGCGGCGGCTCGATGCCCAGCAGCTTCTCGACGGCCAGGCAGAAGGCCAGGTTGTTGGACATCGGCGCCAGGTAGTCCATCCGGTCGGTCTGCGGGATGGACTGCGTGTACGTCTTGTACTCGGCCTGCTTCTCCATGCCCGTGTGCAGGTAGCCCACCACGGGCTTGGCCTTCACGATGGTCTCGCCGTCGAGCTCGAGCGCCACGCGCAGCACCCCGTGGGTCGCGGGGTGCTGGGGCCCCATGTTGATGATCATGGTCTCACTGCGCACGGTAGCGCACCTTCTTGGGCTTGAGCTTCTTGAGCCCGGGCGAGGGCACCTCGCGGTCGGGCATGTTGTGGGTGAAGGCCACCTCCTCGTAGCCCAGCGGCGAGTCCTTGCGCAGCGGCCAGCCCACCCAGTCCTCGGGCAGCAGGATGCGCCGCAGGTCCGGGTGCCCCGTGAACTCGATGCCGTAGAAGTCCCAGGTCTCGCGCTCGAGCCAGTCCGCGGTGGGCCACACCGGGATGACCGTGGGGACCCGCGGGTTCTCCTCGCCGACCTGCACCTTGAGCGTCAGCCGCGTCTCGCGCGACATCGACAGCAGCCCGTAGACCACCTCGAAGCGCGGCTCGCGCGGCAGCCAGTCCACGCCCGCGATCCACGACAGCATCGCGAAGTCCAGCTCGGGGTCGTCGCGCAGGAAGGTGCAGACCTCGACCAGGCGCTCGACCGGCAGGACGAGCGTGTGGTCGCGCATCGCCTCGCCGGTCTGCCGCCGGAACTCGACGCCGGGGAAGCGCTCGCGCAGCCGCTCCTCGATGCGCTCCGGGGTGAGCGTGCTCATGCCGCTCCCGACCCGCTGCGCGGGTGCCCGCGCCGCGCGCGCTTCTGCCACGACGCCGGGCCCAGCTCGACGCGCGACACCAGGATCTTCTCCTGCAGCTTCATGATCCCGTAGATGAGGGATTCGGGCCGCGGCGGGCAGCCGGGGATGTAGACGTCCACGGGCACGATCTTGTCCACGCCCTGCACGATCGCGTAGTTGTTGAAGATGCCGCCGCAGGACGCGCACGCGCCCATGGCGATGACCCACTTGGGGTCCGGCATCTGGTCGTAGAGCTGGCGCAGCACGGGGGCCATCTTGAGGCTCACGCGTCCGGCCACGATCATCAGGTCGGCCTGCCGCGGCGAGGGCCTCATGACCTCGGCCCCGAAGCGCGAGAGGTCGAACCCCGGGCCCAGCGTCGCCATCATCTCGATGGCGCAGCACGCGAGCCCGAATCCCAGCGGCCAGATCGAGTTCGCGCGCGTCCAGTTGACCATGCTCTCCACGGTGGTGAAGAGCACGTTGCGCTCCAGGTCCTCGCGGAGCGCGTCCTCCTCGCTGCGCGGCTCGAGCAGGTCGGGCGCGGGCGGGGCCTCCCTGGCGGCGGGGCCGAGGATGCGGAACGGCTGTGCGGCCCTGGGATCCTTCGGGTCACTCATCGATGGTCTCCGACGCGGCCCGCGGACCGCCCGGGCTTCACTCCCATTCCAGTGCCCGCTTCTTCAGCAGGTACACGTAGCCGACGAACAGGATCACGATGAACAGCGCCATCTCGACGAGCCCGTAGAGCCCGAGCTGGCGGAAGCTGACGGCCCACGGGTAGAGGAACACGGCCTCGATGTCGAACAGGATGAAGAGCACGGCCACCAGGTAGAACTTGACCGAGAAGCGCTCGCGCGCGTCGCCCACGGGCTCGATGCCGCACTCGTAGGGGCTGTTCTTCACCGCGTTGCGCCGCATCGGCACGATGAACGAGGAGAGCAGGATGACGACGATGGGGAATCCGGCCGCGACCACCAGCGCGAGCAGGATCGGCAGGTAGGCGCTCATGCCCCGAGCTTCCTCACCGCCTGCGTGAACGCCGGCACCACCTCGAACAGGTCGCCCACGATGCCGTAGTCGGCCACCTTGAAGATGGGGGCCTCGGGGTCCTTGTTCACCGCCACGATGCAGCGCGACGAGGTCATCCCCGCCAGGTGCTGGATGGCGCCCGAGATGCCCACGGCCACGTAGAGCTTGGGCGAGACCGTCTTGCCCGTCTGCCCGACCTGCTCGGCGTGCGGCCGCCAGCCCGCGTCCACCACGGCGCGCGAGGCGCCGACGGTGGCGCCCAGCGCGGCGGCCAGGTCCTCGAGCAGCGCGAAGTGCTCGGGGCCCTTCATGCCACGGCCGCCCGAGACGATGACCTCGGCCTCGGTCAGGTCCACCTTGCCGCCCCCCGCCGCGGCCACCCGCACGACCTTCGCGCGCGAGGCGGCCACGTCGTGGTCCAGGACCAGCGGCTCCACCGCGGCGCTCCGGCCGGCCGGCGACACCGGAGCGAAGACCTTGGGCCGCAGCGAGGCCAGCGCGGGCGTGCGCGGGAAGGCCACCTTCTGGAGCGCCTTGCCCGCGTAGACCGGGCGCGCGGCGATCAGGCGTCCGCCCTCGACGGCGAGCGACACGCAGTCGGTGGCGAGGCCGGCGCCGAGGCGCGCCGCCACGCGGGGCGCGAGGTCGCGGCCCATGGACGAGGCGCTGAAGAGGACCGCGGCGGGCTTCACCGCCTCGACCGCCGCGACCACCGCGCGGGTGTAGCCGGCCGCGTCGTAGCCCGCGAAGGCGGCGTGCGCGGCCAGCAGCACCTTGTCGGCGCCCGCCTCGCCCAGCGCGGCCAGGCCCGGATCGGAGGCGGCGGCGCACACGCCCACGACGGGACCGCCGAGGGCGGTCGCGAGGCGCGTGGCTTCGCCCAGGGCCTCGCGGCAGACCGAACGGACCTGCCCGTCACGCTGCTCGATGAAGACCAGGATGCTCATGCCCGCTCCTCTTTCCTCAGATGACCTTGGCTTCCTCGCGCAGCACGCGCACCAGCTCGGGCACCGCCTCCACGCCCTGGCCCACGATGCGGCCCGCGGCGCGCGGCGGCGGCAGCTCGAGCGCGATCACCTCGAGGTTCGGCTCACCGAGCGCGGCGGGCTTCTCCTCGATGATCTTCTTTTTGGCGGCCATGATGCCCTTGAGCGAGGCGTAGCGGGGCTCGTTGAGCCCCTTCTCGGCCGTCACCACCGCCGGCAGCGTCAGCTCGAGCACCTCGCGCCCGCCCTCGATCTCGCGCTCCGCCGTGACCTTGTCACCCTCGAGCGCGAAGGCGCACGCCACGGCCGCGCACGGCAGCCCCAGCAGCTCCGCCACCATGGCTCCGACCTGGCCCTGGTCGTCGTCCACGGCCTGCTTGCCGAACCAGGCCAACCCGGGCTCCAGAGCCTTGATCTCGGCCGCCAGCGCGCGCGCGAGGGCCAGCGGGTCGGGAGCGGGCAGGTCGGTCCTCAGGTGGACGGCGCGGTCGGCGCCCAGGGCGAGCACGTTGCGCAGCGTGGTCTGCACGCCCGCGCCTCCCACCGTCAGGGCCACGACCTCGCCCCCGCCCTGCTGCTCGCGGATGCGCAGCGCCTGCTCGACCGCGTATTCGTCGTAGGGGTTGAGCACCCACGTCACGCCGGCCGGATCGAGGTTCCGGCCGTCCGCCGCCACCTTGACGCGGGTCTCGGTGTCGGGCACCTGCTTGACGCACACCACCTGGATCACGCGCGCACCTCGGATCGGTTGCCGGAGGGACCACGAGAGGCCACGAATCTCACGATGCAGCCCGGCGCAGACGACGCCGGGCCGACACGAGCGCTGCAGCGGCGCAGTCTGCCCGCGACGCACGTGGGGTGTCAAGGCACGGAGCGGTATCCCGGAGTCGCATCGCAGGTCGCCCCGCGGAGAGCGTCCCGCCGGGGACGACGCGGGCAGCGTGCTCCTCCGCGCTTGACGCTCATTCGAACCCTGTGCAAGACTGCCGCGGTCTCTGGACAGGCTGTCGGCGGCCCCTTGGACGGCCTCCCGAGGCGACTCTTCGTGCGCCGCCGCCGGCGCCGGGCTGCGACGGCCCGTCGACGCCAGGAGATCGGGACTCCGCCGCTCGCCCGGGCTGCGGATATGGGGCGACATGACGCCCATGGCCGCCACTACGACATCCTGCCCGCACGTCCGGCTTCCCCGTCCCGGGAGGCCCGCTCCGGCGCCTGCCGCGCAGCGACCCGCACTCCTGCCGCGCGCCCACCCGTCACCATGAACGCGCCCGCCGGCAACGAGGAGCTGGGCCGTCGCATCCGCCGCCTGCGCGCGGAGCGGCACCTCACGCTCAAGCAGGTGGAGGAGGCCAGCGGGCTCTCGGCCACGCACCTGTCGGAGATCGAGCGCGGGCGCACCTCCCCGACCATCGGCGCCCTGGTGCGCCTCGCGAGGGCCCTCGGCAAGAGCGCCTCGTTCTTCATCGAGGCCGAAGAGCTGGCCGAGATGGTCCACGTCCCGCGGGGCCGCCTGCGCGAGTTCGTGGCCCCCGGCGGCGCGCGCGTCGAGCCGCTCACCCGCGGGGTGCCGGGCAGCCACCTGTTCGCCTACCGCCTCACGCTGGAGCCCGTAACGGCCCGGCTCACGGTGGAGGCCCAGGAGCTGCCCGGGGACGCGCTCTACTTCGTGCGCCGCGGCCGGGTCGAGACCACCCTCGGTGAGAACTGCCTGACACTGTCGGCGGGCGACGCCGCGCAGGCCCCGCTCACACGCCCGCACCTGCTGCGCGCCGCGGGCGACGGCGCCGCCGAGGTCATCGCCGTGCTGACGCGTCCCATCGAGCCGGGGGACTGACGTGCGCGAGACGACGCGACAGCCGGCCGGGACCCCGGCCCCCACGCCCGCGGAGGCACCCTGCCGCGGGGCGACGGACCTGTGCCCGCGCGATCCCTCGCCGGCCGAGTTGGGGCGCCGCATCAAGATGCTGCGCATCGCCCGCGGCCTCACGCTCAAGGACCTCGAGGAGCGCGGCGGCATCTCAGCCACGCATGTCTCCGAGATCGAGCGCGGCCGGGCCTCGCCCACGGTGGGCGCGCTGGGACGCATCGCCCGCGCCCTGGGGCTCCGCCCCGCCACGCTGGTCGAGCCCGACATCTTCCCCGAGGTGTCGGTCATCCGCGCGGGCGAGCGGGCGGCCCGGCGCATCCGGCTGGGCACGGCGACGCTGGAGCCCGTGACCGGGCCGGTGCACGGAGCGCAGCTGGGCGCGCAGCTCCTCACGCTGCCCATCGGCCGCGAGGCCGCCTT